>Ga0209579_10002849_pt1 | contig 12916 bp, 8 predicted proteins | sample Coa_R1_2_FD_187152 | JGI IMG/M metagenome (GOLD analysis project Ga0209579, IMG submission 187152) | Surface soil microbial communities from Centralia Pennsylvania, which are recovering from an underground coalmine fire - Coalmine... | ecosystem: Environmental > Terrestrial > Soil > Unclassified... | reverse complement strand
ATTCGAGACCGATCATGTCATCGCGGCGACGGGGTACCGGGTTGATCTCGACCGCATTCCTTACTTGTCTCCGGTCTTGCGGGCAAAGATAAAGACACACGAAGGGGCGCCGATCCTGGATCGAGCCCTTCAATCCTCGGTCGCAGGTCTGTACTTTGTCGGGGTGGCCAGCGCGCAGTCGTTTGGCCCGGTGATGCGCTTTGTCTACGGCGCCAAACATGCAGCGGCGTTTCTTACCGCACACCTGCGCAGAGATCTCGCCCGGCCATCGGTGGCGGTCCACGCAGCCAGCAATGCCGTGCTGCGAACAGATCCGGACTCAATCTATCACTGACGAAGGGCGTTACCTGAACGACCCGGCTGCGCGGGCCGGCGGCACATTAAGGTTACGAATTGATTAACATTGCGACTGAACGCGACCCTGACTAGTGAAATCCGGAGACTTTGGTTAGGTGCTTCGCGATGCTGAACAAAGACGCGCAAGGCTTTCGATTCATCGACAAGGCGCATTCAAGAGAGGCTCGCCAGGCGGTGTCCAGGCTCGTTGCCGCGCAACGCACGGTGTCACATGACATCGGAGCGGACCCGGGTTTGTTTGAAGCTTTCGCCGTCGATCACACGCGGAGCGGAGAGGATGCTGTCGCGCTCTCGGTCGCTCCACTGGCGCCAGTCGATTCTGAGGCGCTGGCGCGCGCCATAGCAGAAATAGAAATTGCATCGGCGGCGCTGCGTCAGTCGGAACCCACGCTCGAACCCTGGCGGCCAAAATCGGAAACGCAAGGCGAACAGCGCTATCTGCCTGTCTGGATTCTGATCGGCGCCGTCTGGATCGCGGCTCTCCTGGGTCTTTCCGGGGCAACTGGCGCAATCCTCTACTTGGCCGGATGAGGCAAGCGCCACTCTCAGAACGTAGCCGACGGTCTTTTGGCAAAGCGCATTACGCAAAGATTGTAAGCCGCCATAAGGCAGGCCCGCTTCCGATCACGCCGTCATCGGCGAACGTTTGACGCGTGGACGCCATCGCCGACCGCCAGATGCCAGCAGGAGTTTTCTCGGCCACGCCGAGCCATCAATGCATTCGAGCGGTCCAGCACGATTGAGGGTATGCAGACGGTGCCCCGGCCACAGCGGCCCCGGCCGGAGGATGGTCTCGACGCGCTGTTCGAAGCCATCATCGTCGAGGCGAATGATTTCCGCGAGACCCAGCGCCGTGCCGTAGCCCTCCCGGCAGTCCTGAAACGGGCGAATCAACTTTTGGCCGCGCCGCACGACGCGGCCGCCGGGCCGGGCCGTCGCCAAATCGACGAGAACAGGATTGCGCCGGTGCGGTGTCCAGGGGCCAAGCAATTCCGGCGCCGACCACAAATGGAGCGCATCGGAGTAGGAGCCGCCGCCATCCTGCACGGTCGCGAACATCCACCAGCGGCCGTCGTGCTCAAACAGCGTCGCATCGCTCGCGACCACGCCGGAGACAAGTGTAGCCTGCTTGACCCAGCCTTCCGGGAAGCGTTCAGCCCGATACAAATCGACGGAGGCCGTGCTGCAGCTTTCCGGCACCATCCACATTTCGCCGCCGTGCTCGAACACGAACGGGTAGGACAGATGCGAGCCCGTATCGAGCACGGGCCGCGGCGTCCCAACCGGCCCGCTCGAATCGAATTCAACGACCGAAATGACTCCGCGGTTGAGGCGGTGCTCAAGGTCTTCGAGAAACAAAAACGTGCGCCCATCCTTCTCGACGGGAAACGGATCTGAATAGAAGCGCAAGCCGTTATCCGGCAACACGCTCCAACCGCCAGCCGGATGGGCGCGCAGATCAAGCACGTCGCGGCTGTGCACAAAACGGTAACCGATTCGCCAATGCGGCGTGTTGTAGATGAGCCGGTAAAACAGGGAGAGGACCTCGAACACCATCGATTTGAGCCAGAACCAGGCGATCGCCGCCGTGCCAGTGCGAGAGCGTACGGGACGTTCGCCGCCAAACAGCGGCGTTGCGCCATCGAGTGCGGCCTTCACCAGGGTCGCGGTGCGCGCCATAACGTTGTCGAATGCGCTGGCCAGCACCCGCCTGCTTTGAACGCCAGGCTGGCCGCTGACGATTTCGCGGCCGGTGGCGGCATCCATGATGGATACGATCGGAGTCCGCGATCGGACCAAGGCTCCAATAGCCGTAGCTTCCTTGCGGTCGCCATCGAAGAGCAGATGCCAAGTCCGTTCGCCCGGGCGAGGACCGCCGCAGCTGAGATCGAGGACGACGTCGTTCGGGCCGCCAGCGTCACGCGAAACGAACAGCGTAAAATCCGCTGGCGTGGCAACGGCGAAAGGGTTTCGCCCAGGCAGGCGGTAGATCAGATGTTCGATCGCCGCCATAATGGTCGCGGCGCGGGGAAGCGGCGCGGCTCCGCCGGCCCATTCGACAGCAACCCGCGTTAGCGGCCGCTGAGCCAGGCGCTGGACCAGGCGCAGGTGCCACTGCCTTAATCGATTCGGGTCGAGGCGGATGGTCAGTCGCATGACGAGATTGCGTTGTGCGATTGCAGGGCCTGTCTAGAGCCGCCTTGGGTCGCTTTGCCGTTCACTTCCGATTCGATCAACGCAGCGTAGGCGGCAACCATGGCTTCGCGCGAATAGTACGTGGCGAGCTTTTCAGCGCGGGCCGACAAAGTTGCCGCCAACGTCCTATCCTCCAAGAGGCGAAAGACCGCCGTTGCGAAAGCTGCGGGGTTGCCGGCGTCGGCGAACAGCACGCAAGGCTCGCCGTCGGGCGACAACACCTCCTCGAGCACCGCAAGCCGGTTGGCGACAACCGGGACGCCGGCATGCGCGGCCTCTACAACCGCAAGCCCGAAAGTTTCGGCGAGACTCGGGAAAACGAACACATCGAGCGCACTGAGCAGGATAGCCACCCGATCGGGCGAGAGTTCTCCGAGAAAATGGACGCGATCAGCGCAGCCGAGTTCGCGCGCCAGCGCGGCAAGGCCGGCCTGCTCAGTGCCCTGGCCGGCAATGGCCAAGTGCCAGCGCGCATCGAACGTCAATAGTTTGATTGCGAGGGGCAAATTCTTCAGCGGGTGCAGCCGCGCGACACAGCCGAGCAGCACGGCACCGATCGGCAGGTTCAGCCGCGCCCGCGCGACCGCGCGGTCGATATCGCATGCCTTGCACTCGAACCCGTGATCGATTCGTACCAGCCGCCGGCGATAGGCGTAGGGGTAACCGGCGAAATCCTGGGTGACGCTGCGCGAATTGGTGACGACACGGGCGAACAGACCAAGCGCCCCAAGCCAACGATCGGTCAACTGCAGCCAGGCTGGAGTCAATTCACGTGCCGAGTTCCAATTCGCAATGACGATACGGACGCCGGCCGCGCGCGCGAGCGGGGCCCCGATCAAGCTGCCATAGTGTTGAAAACACAGCACCACGTCGGGGCGCAGCCGCCGCAAATGGCCAACAAGCGACAGCAGCATTCGGGATATCGACCACGGCGTGGACGGCCGCTCGTGCGCGCAGAAGATCGCGTTCGCCTGATGGTCAAAAGCTTTGGTGCGACGATAGAAAAAGACGTGATGAACCTCATAGCCACGCGCCTGCAGGCCGCGGTCGAGCAGCCGAGCAATCTCCTGAGCGCCGGCGCCCTCGGCTTGCGGCTGGATCAACGCAACGCGCACCGACCTCGTCATGGTTCAATTCCCTTGCCGCTGCCGGCCGCCGAAGCCGAAACCGGGGCCATCAGCGCGTTCGTAAGATTGAGCAGCGTAATCACCGAAGGATCGATACCGACGGAGCGTCGGCACACGGCGTTCAAGGCAATCGTGGTTCCGATCAAGCATGCGCTCCACGAGAAGGCGGCGGCGATCGCTCCGAACCTCGGCGCCAAGATAACCAATGCGATGACCCGCAGCACGAGGCCGATCACCACGACCCGCGAGTACAGGCCTTCGTGTCCGGTAAGCAGCAGCACGTACATTGCCGGCCCGCCGAGCGCAGCGACTGCGGTACCGATCGACAGCACCACCAGGATGCCGTGCTGGTCGACATAGCTTTTGCCGAAGATCATCAACAACAAATCGCCGCCAACGAAGATCACCGCGAGGCCCGCCACGACGAGCGCGGCTACCGCGAGCGATACCATCCTCAGCGATCGTTGAAGCTCGGGATGGTCTCCGGTGAAGAACAAAGAGGCGATCGGCGTAGCCGAATAGTTCGCCATCCCGCCGGCAATCATGGCGAACACGTTGGCGAGCCGCGCGGCGACGAAATAACCGCCGGCCGCGACCGGGCTCAGGAGTAACCCGAGCAGGATAACGTCGAGATACTGGCTCGATGCATCGAGGAAGGCGGCTGCCCACATCGGCAACGAGCGCTTGACCCAGGCTGACACATCGGTCGCCGGTGCGACGCCGCGAATCTGCGGGGGCAGGCTGCGACTGACGACCGCACATTGTATCAGGATCATCAGGCTTACGCCGATGATGCACAACGCGAACAGCAGGGTCATCGTGACCTGACGGTGGCCAAGAGCCAGCAACAGCGCGCCGACGATCACCACAATGCGCCAGGCTTCGCGCAAGCTTTCGCCAAGCAAAAAGCCCACGACGGTCCGTGCCAGATTGGAGCTGAAACATGCCATCGTCTGCACGATCAGGAACAGACATGCGGCGACGACCAGGCCAGGCGAGCTGGCCCAGCCGCCCACGCTGCTTCCGACAGCGACGCAGCCGGCCCAGAACAGCGACGCCGCTATAGACACGGCAATTCCGAAAGTGATCGCCCCGCGCGCAAGGTCGTAGCGATGTTGGTGGATGTATTCGTTCCACGAGCGGACGATCAAAGTCTCCTGGCCGCATAGCGCAATGACGGCCAGGAATGAAACCAGATTGAACCAGATTGCGAATTGACCGAATTCTGCCGGCCCGATGACGCGCGCCGCGATCGTGAACATCACGATGTTGAGGGACGAGCCGCCAAGCTTGATCAGGAACGCGACGAGCGCGCCTTGCGCAATCCCGAGCTCGGCAAATCGAGAAGATACGCCTTGCGCGATTTTCATCGTCGGGCCGCTGCCTCTTCCAATGCTGCGCGACCTCGCGGCCGCGCCGCAGCTGGAGAACTAGTAGCCGAGCCGCGCGTGGGAGACTCACGCCGCCGCAAATTTACGTTAATCGCCGGGGCGCCCCGGTCCAGAGTTAACCAGACTGCCGTCGCCTTCGCGATGGCCGGTCCCTCGGCGGAGCGAGCCAGGCGCTACGTGCCCGGATCGTGCGCGCTACGGCGCCGCCCGCTGGCTGCCATTGTCAGCGCGTTGCGGTGTTCCGTCATGCGCGTTGAGTGGCATCAGTCCGTTGACGAGGGGTGTCACCCATTGGCCGGTGTCGGTGTGAAACAGCGCAAAATCGTGATCGAACTGCCAATAGGCCCACGGCCAACCTAGGCGTTCGGCCGTGCGCGTCACGAAGGAGGTGTAGCGCACGCGCGCGTCCATGGCGGCGGCCTCGTATGCGCCGAACTCACCGAGGTAGATCGGACGCCTTTGTTCCTTCGCCCAGGCATCGATGGTCTCCAAGTCGCTCGTCACGCGGCGCTTGTCGTCCTCGCTTCCCCAATCGATATTTCGCAACAGGGCAAAACGCCACGACCACGGCGCTCCCTGATGGGTAAACTGCATCGGCTTGTAGTAATGGACGGTAACGATGATATTGCGGTCGTCGGGCGGCAGCTGGAGCTTGCGGATTTCAAGAGGATCTTCGGAATTTATCGCTGCGACGATTACGGTGCGCAGAGGGTTGTTGGCTCTGATCACCTGCATGGTGGACTGGATAAATGAGTTCCACCAGGTCGCCGTCATTTTGCCGCCCGGCTCATTGAGAAGCTCAAATACTGCGGTCGGAAATCGACCCGCGCAATGATCTGCCAGCTGTTTCCAGAAGGCGCGCAGCTTGATGCCGCAATCGTCCGGATTGCGCTGGCACTGATCGTAATCATGTTCGTCGATGACGGGAACAAGATCGCTGACAACCGCTTGTTCCAGCACCCAATCGAGCCGCGCAAGTATTCTCGGATCGAGATCGTTTCTGCCGTCCATATATTTAAACGCCGACAGATTGATCCGCACGTGATGGAATCCGGCGTCACGAATCATTTTGAAATAACGCTGTTTGAACGGAGCATCGACGCCGCCGTCCCAAATACCGTCATAACCGAGAATATTGACGCCACCGGCCATTTGCTGCGCCGTGGTTGTGGCTCCGTCCTGTGCTCTGCACGGTGATGCGGCCGGCAGAACGCAGGTAAAGACGATCATCGAACATAATATCGCCGATTTGGTCGTGCCCGCCAGCATTGCGCTGCTAAAACGAAACATCGACGTCGGAGCTCGCTCCGCTGCATCCGCTCGCTCGTGCATCGCTTCACTCCAACTGCCGCCGTTATCACGCAAATTGCCGCCGCTGCGGTGTTCGCGAAGGCTGCGGCGATGGTTGAGGTGTTTCCAGCCGCGCGCCGGCACTCGCAATGAAAAATGCGACCAACAGGGCTTCGGAGAAATCAGTCGATCTGAGAAACAATGTCTCGCTAAAGTTGATCAGAAACATCAGATTCACATAACCAACGATGAGATCGTAATCGGCCTGCGGGATTAACTGATTCACTCGCAACCATGACATCCGGAAGCCAAATAGGAGAGCGCAAAGCGCGAACAAAGTCATCCCGACGATGCCGGTTTCCGTCAGAATAGCCACGTAGCCGCTGTGAAAGTTGTCCAGCACCCAGCCGTGCTCGTGAAGGAAGCCGAAATAAAACTCCGGGGTCGTCCAAAAACCATTAAGCCCGAAGCCGAAAAGCGCGCGGTCGCTCAAGTGGCGGAGCGCATATTCCCAGATTTGGGTCCTGTTCGTAAAATTGAGCTGGTTGTCGAACAACGGCAGATAATCATGGCCTGTACTCACAATATAGGCCATGAGCGTGCTGGCCACGATGGTCATTGCTATTGGCCCGAAGGCCAGCAGAGTCTGGAGGCGCGGCGACCGGCGCGACAGATAACAGCTGGCAATGGCAGCGAGCGCCAGCACACCGCCGCCTCTCGATCCCGACCCGATGACGCACGCTGCGCCCAATCCGAACAAGACGAGGAACTGGATCATGCCGCCACGCCGCAAAGCGTTGTGGCAGGCCAAGAACATCAGCAGCGCTCCGCAGAGACCCAGACTCTGTTTTGAATCGAAAACGCCCTGCCACAGACCTTCTTGCATCCAGCCGGTCGCTATCGCGATGTCAGGAAAAAAGACGACAAAAACCAGCGACATGACGGTCAGAATGAAAAGGCCGATGATTGTGCAGCCTACGATCGCATCGAGCGACATACGGCAAGCAAGCCGGCTCACGCCGATCGTCGTGATCAGCAGCGCGCAAAATTTCATGACGCTGTCGGTCGAATGGTTAGACCACGCTACGGACAGGACGACGAAGCCGAAGAAAAGAAGGGCCGCGGCCATATCGGGCGTCCGGCCGACCCGCAGCACTGGCGGGATGAAGCAGCTCGCGTACAACACCAATATCCAAAGCGTCAGCCCCAGGCTTTGCTGCAGATGCGGCAAACCCTGAGTGAGTGTTTCATTGATGGCGCCGACAAAGTTGGCAACAGACAGCAACACGATCGCGAGCAGCGTTGCCCTGATCGCCCATATCGCTGGACTATTCGCGGTCCGAAGCACAACGATCTCCGCGGGTGTCGTGAGGCTGCGTTAGCGACCGTTTGCGCGGCACCTACAACGCTGCGGCACGAATAATCAACTGACGTTTCATCGTAACCGCTCGTCTGTCGTCCGCAATCGGAACACTGCGAAAGCTGGGCGACCGGGAGCAAAAATTGTATCGATGGCGAATCGTTAGAGTTAACGAAACGCCGGCCGATTAAGGTTGACGAAACATTGCATTAGCGAACATCGGCAAAATGTAGAACTAATTGGAAGTAGAAGCCCGATAGTTTGGAGTGCGCGATGTTGACGCGGAATAACGCTAATCCGCTGCAGCTTTACGATTCACCGGAACAGAACGCGCTCGTGCGCGTCCGAACCTTGGACCGCGCCGACCTGTCCGCTGTCACGAATGCTTTCGATCTCCGCACGTTCTGGCTGACGCTGTGTTGGCGTGCTCACTTGATTGGCGGCATTACGGTAGCAACGGTCGCTCTCGCCGCCGCTGCGCTGATCGTGATTCCGCCGAAGTACCAGGCAACCGCGGTCGTGATGGTGGATCCCCGGCAACTCCACGTCACCGATACGCCGGCCGTGCTCACGGGAATTGGCGCCGACGCCGCGGCCGTCGAGAGTCAGGTGGAAATCATCACATCCACGGCGCTTGCCCGAAAAGTTATTACGGCAATGAAATTGGAGGACGATCCGGAGTTTTCGCGGGCGTCGTCATTGGACGAGATCAGTAACAGCTTATACACGTTTTTCGGAGGCGACCCCGGTGCGCTGCAACGGACCAAAGACGAGCGTCTCATATCCAATCTGCAAAAGAATTTGACGGTACACCGCCGCGGCCAGACCTATATCCTCGAGATCAACTTCTATTCAAAGAATTCGGCGAAGGCGGCGCGCATCGCCAACGCCTTTGCCCAAGCTTATCTCGCCGACCAGCGGGAGATTAACAGCAACACCACCGCGGACGCATCCGAATGGCTCGATTCCAGGATGGAGGCGATGCGTGAGCGGGTTCGCCGCTCGGATGAAGCGGTCGAGAGCTACCGGTCATCCCATAACATTGTCGACGTGACCCAAGGTAACAAGCTCATCAATCGACAGATCGAAGACCTCACGCAGCAGATTGCTCAGGTCAGGACCTACACCGCTGACGCCCGCGCGCGACTGGAGCAGGTCGAATATGCCGCGCGGCACAATGACGATCCGGCGACGCTGAATGCGGTGCTGCAGTCGCCGGTCATTACCAATCTGCGCTCGCAATACACCGAGGCCGCCCGCACTGTATCCGAATACAGCACGATGTACGGTGAGAGATATCCGGTGCTGGCCGTGGTTCGCGCCCGCCTTGCCGACGTACGTCGGCAAATCGACAACGAAATCGCTCGCATTCTTTCCGGCGTCCGCAACGACTATCAAACCGCGGTCAATCGCGAGAGTGCGCTGGAGGGCGAGTTGGCCCGGCTGAAGGAACAATTCGCGGCGACGGATCAAGCCGAGATCAAACTGCATGAGTTGGAGCGCGACGCGCAGGCTAACCGTGATCTGTTCGAACAATTCCTCAACCGCGCCAAGCAAACTTCCGAACAGCAAAGCCTGCAGATCGCCGACGCGCGCGTTGTAGCGCCTGCGTTGCCGCCACTGAAACCGAGCCGTCCTGCAATGTCGCTATTGCTTGGCGCCGCGGCCTGCGGCGGATTGCTTCTCGCGATTGCGATCGCGCTGTTGATGGAGCAGATGCGTCAAGGCTTTCGCAGCTTGCGCGAGGCTACGCAATTTCTATCGTTGCCGGCGCTTGGCATGCTGCCCACCTACCCGGATGACACGGAAGAGTCTTGGAGCTGGCGCAGCTCGCCGCCGAAAGGGGAGCAAGGCCGGGAACCTTGCAGGTTTGCAATCAGTCATCCCCGATCGGCTTACGCCCAGCAGTTGCGCGGCATACAAGCCCGCTTATTCGATGATATGACCGCGAGTAAAGTTGTCACGGTGGCCTCCGCGGCGCCCGGGGAGGGCAAGTCAACGTTTGCCTGCAATTTTGCTCTTGCCGCCGCCGATATTGGCCTGAACACGCTCCTGATCGATGGCGACATCCATACCGGAAGGACCGGCCAGGCGTTTGGCTTGAGCAAAGCCGGGCTGTCTGAGGTTCTTAATGAGCAGATTTCTCTTCAACAGGCGCTCGTGAAGGACCCCGCTACGGGGCTATGCGTGTTGGGAGCACGCGATCCGTCGCGCGTCGTGTGGCCGGAGAATATTGACACCGCGCGTCTGGAATCGCTGCTGCGCCGCTGCCGCGAAGAATTCGATCTCGTGGTGCTCGACACGCCGGCGATCTTGCCCGTCGGCGGGATAACGCCGTACCTGAAATCGGCCGATTGTGCCATCCTGGTCGTGGAATGGGACGGGACACCCCGGCAGGCAGTGTCTGAAGCTCTCGATATGCTGGATGCGGATGCCCAGAAAATTACCGGGTTGGTGCTCAACAAGGTATCGCCGCGGTGGTTTCGACTGTTTCACTATGGCGGCCGATATTCGGAATCGACATCGGCATTGCAAACGGCCGCCTGACTTGCTCGCTGCTGACAATCGATAGGCCGCGGGCGATGACTGCCGCGCGAGCTGCGGCTGGGCACGCGAGCCATCGCTTTCAGCTCGCAATCGCCTCGAGGCGTCGCTTGGTAACTGCCGGGCCGAAGCCGCCGATGACGATGAACACCACGACCATGGCGCCTGCGATAAAGCTGAACACGCCGATGGTGCCGTAGTTGCCGAGCAGGAAGGCGATGATGAAGCCGGAGAAAATCGCGCTGAACCGGCTCCAGGAATAGACGAAGCCGACGGCCTGGGCGCGAATGCGCGTCGGATAAAGCTCGGCCTGATAGGCGTGGAACGAGAACGACATCCAGTTGTTGCAGAGCGTGATCAACAGCCCGCACACGATCACGCCGGCTGCCGAGGCCTGTTGCGCGAAAAGCAAGCCGAAAACCGCGATGCCGATCGCGGCCCAGGCGATCTGCCATTTGCGCTCGAAGCGGTCGGCGAAGATGACGCCGACCAGCGGGCCGATCGGCGCGGCGATCGCGATGATGAAGGTATAGGCGAGCGACTTCGTGACTTCGATGTGCTGCGAGATCAAAAGCTGCGGCACCCAGCTTGAGAAGCCGTAATAGCCGATCGTCTGAACCAGATTGTAGATCACCAGCATGATGGTGCGGCCGCGATAATCCGGCGCCCACATTTCCATCCAGGCGCCGGTCTTGCGCTCAGTTTCGCCGGCTACGATCTGCGGCGGCGGCAGGTCCCTGCCGGTGTCGGCGCGGATTTTTTGCTCCAGGTCGCCGACGATGCGTTCGGCTTCGGCGCTGTGTCCGTGCTGCTCGAGCCAGCGTGCCGATTCCGGCAGATCGCGGCGGATCCACCAGATCACCGCCGCGCCAATCGAGCCGATGATGACGACCCAACGCCAGCCATCGAGTCCGTAAATCTTCAGCGGCACGAGTTGCCAGGCAAGGAACGCAACCACCGGAACGGCGGTGAACATCACGAACTGGTTGTAGGCGAAGGCCGGTCCACGTTCCTCCTTGGGAACGAGCTCCGAGACATAGGTGTCGACGTTGACCAGTTCGACTCCGAGCCCGATGCTGGCGATGAAGCGCCACAGATCGATGGTCTCCGGCGTATTCTGAAACGCCATGACGAGCGCGCCGAGCGAGTACCACAGCAGCGCGAAGGTGAAGATCGAGCGGCGGCCGAAACGGTCGGACAGCCAACTGAACGCGAGCGTGCCGACGAACAGGCCCGCGAACAACGCGGCGACGAAGCTGGCAAAGCCGTGCAGATCGAACAGGCCCTGCGTGGTCGGAGTGAAGATCTTGGCCTGGAACAGGCCGATGGCGATGTAGGCGGTGAAGAAAAGATCGTAGAATTCGAACCAGCCGCCGAGCGAAACCAGCGTCACCAGCCAGCGCGTGTAACGCGAAGGCGGCAGGCGGTCGAGCCGCGCCGCAATGGTGACCGTTTGATCCGATGCCACGTCCGCCCCCCTAAATATTCGGTCGAATCTTTTGTTTATGATCGGTGCAATTCTATCAGCGGATACCGCTGCTCTGTCAAATCCTCGATGCTCGACGTCGATTTCCGGCGTTGCCGGGTCGGTTTACTGTGTGCGTCACGGCAGGTACGGTCCCATTACGCGGATCAGTGAGGGACGTGCCCGCATAGGCCATGAGCACACCGACAGCGGCACCGATTTCCGAACACAAAGCCACGGCGGCGACCCGGCTCATTGTGGCCTCCTCGCTCGGCAACGCGTTGGAATTCTACGAAATCCTGGTCTACGGCTATTTCGCGGTCATCATCGCGAAGGTTTTCTTCCCGGCGACCGACGAAGCCGTTTCACTGCTCGTGACTTTCGGCACTTTCGGCGCCTCGTTCCTGGCGCGTCCGGTGGGCGCGTTATTTCTCGGCGCCTACGGCGACCGCATGGGACGCAAGCGGGCGCTGACGTTGTCGATCCTGCTGATGACCATTGGCACCGGGCTGATGACGGTCATGCCGAGCTACGCCTCGATCGGCATATTGGCGCCGGTGCTGGTGATCGGCGCGCGGCTATTGCAGGGATTTTCGGTCGGCGGCGAGTTCGGCAGTTCGACCGCTTTTCTGGTCGAGCATCGCCCCGACCGCGCCGGCTATTTTGCCAGCTGGCAATGGTCGAGCCAGGGTCTTGCGGCAGTCGTCGCCACCAGCTTGGGCGTGTTGCTGACAACGACCATGCCGGCTCCCGACTTGCAGGCTTTCGGCTGGCGCATTCCGTTTGCCGTCGGGCTCTTGATCGGGCCGGTCGGCTACTACATCCGCAGCAACATGGAGGAAACGCCGGAATTCCTCGACAGCGGCGCGGCGCGCGCGCCGTTGCGCGATCTGCTGGTCGGCCAGTGGGACCGGCTCTTGCTCACTGTCGGCGCGGTCGTGGCGTCGACGAGTTCGCAATATGTGCTGGTTTTCATGCCGACCTATGCCATCCGCGAGCTGCACCTGCCGCAGTCGACCGGCTTCATCGCGGCGATGCTCGCTGCGGCATTGCAGACGGTGGTCGTGCCCATTGTCGGCATGTGGGTGGATCGGGTCGGGCAGACCCGGATCATGATCGCCGCGGCGATCCTGTTTGTTCTGACGTCGTATCCGGCCTTCGCACTTCTGAACGCCAACGCCACGCT
>Ga0209579_10002846_pt1 | contig 12922 bp, 11 predicted proteins | sample Coa_R1_2_FD_187152 | JGI IMG/M metagenome (GOLD analysis project Ga0209579, IMG submission 187152) | Surface soil microbial communities from Centralia Pennsylvania, which are recovering from an underground coalmine fire - Coalmine... | ecosystem: Environmental > Terrestrial > Soil >... | reverse complement strand
CCGAAAGGCTTGGCGGCGGTTGTTTCTGGTCTTTCGGCGGAGGCTGAGGGACAAGCGCGTCCAAGCCTTTCGGCGTCAAGGGCGTGATCACCATGAAGATGATCAGTAGCACCAGCAGAACGTCAATCAACGGCGTGACGTTCATGTTCGCGTTCTGGCCCCCTTTGGAGCCAATTGCCATACCCATAATCGATCTCCTGTATTCCTACTGAAGAAACCTCTAAGTCTCTACTGGCCGCCTGTAGGGGCTGGCGCGCTGACCGGTGGAGGAGCAAATCCGTTGTTCTTTCTCTGCTCGGTCAGTAGTCCAAGTTGATCCACGCCCGCTGCTCTCACGTCGTCCACAACCGCGACCACCCAGCCAAACTTCGCGCGCGCATCCGCTTTCAAAAAGACGCGCTTGTCGGTGCGGTTCGCGAGTTTGTCTTTGATCTTTTGCGTCAGGTCGTCAGGATTGATGGGATCAGTCCCGAAGAAAACTTTATTATCGCGCGTGACCGCCACCTGCAACGCATCTTCTTTATCAGCGTCATGCATGTCGGTCGGATTATTGACCTGCGCCATGTCCACTTGCTTGCCGTGCTGCAACATCGGCGTGACCACCATGAAGATGATCAACAGCACCAGCATCACGTCCACCATCGGCGTGACGTTGATGTCGGAGCTAACGTTCGCTCCTTCGTTTCTCTTCGCTAATGCCATGGAATTCAGTCTCCTGCGTTTCTTGCCACCCACCGGTTCATTGCTGCGGTGGAGAGCCGGCCGTAGCCTGCTCTCCACCTTCGCAACTCATGGGTAGCGACGAACGATAGCGACGAACCAAGTAGGTCGAAGTCGGAAGGCGCAAGTCTTGAGACCTGACACCGAAGACCTGAGACCTGCTGTTAGGACCGGCGCATGCTCCGGCGCTTCAGGAAGTAGTCGATCAGTTCGCTCGACGAGTTATCCATCTCGACGTCGAACGCTTCCACGCGACCGGTCAAATAGTTGAACATCATGACGGCCGGAATCGCCACGAACAGGCCGACTGCGGTGGTCACGAGCGCTTCGGAAATACCGCCGGCCACTGCTGCCAGACCGGTTGCCTTTTCCTTCGCGATGCCGTTAAAAGCGTTCAGAATGCCGACCACCGTCCCGAACAGTCCCACAAAAGGAGCCGTCGAACCGATCGTCGCCAGACCGCCTAATCCACGCTTCAGTTCAGCGTGAACGATGGCTTCCGTGCGTTCCAGTGCGCGCTTCGAAGCTTCAATGGTTTCGCCAGGGATCTCGCCCGGGCTGTCCTGGTGAGCTTTGAATTCCATCAAGCCAGCGGTGACAACCTTGGCCAGGTGGCTCTTCTTGTTGCGCTCGGCGACTTTGATCGCCTCGTCAATCTTGCCTTCGCGCAGCGCCCCGGCAACTGCGGGAGCGAACGAGCGGGATTGATTGCGGGCGGCATTGAATGCCATCCAGCGGTCAATCATCACGCCGATCGACCAGCCCGACATGACGAATAGAATGATAACCACGGCTTTCGCCAGAAGCCCCATCTGCTTCCAGAGCGAAATCGGGTCCCAACCGACCGAGCCCTGATCCTGCAAGAGCCAAGCGGCGGAAAGATGGAAATTACAGAGTGCCACTGTTGCCAGATTTGCTACCATGAGTTGCTTTTCCTCCTCGGAACTATTTCAAACCCGTTTCAAAAAGACTCAAGACTGTCCTGCAGAGAAACCAGTCCAAGACTCTTTGATGCAAAAAATCAAAAGATGCAAGAAATCCAAAGTGGGCAGAATAGCCCTCAGGCGTCAAAAAAACAACCGCCGCCCCGTTCTCGGCTCAAGGTAGGACGGGGGAGAGCCTGCAACCTGCCACCAACGAAAATCGAAAATCGGCGCGAATCCACCGCGCCATGCCGATCCGTGGAATCTATCCTCCAGAAAGGCTGAAGTTCACCACCACCTGCGTATCCACCGCCACCGGTTCGCCATTGAGCAGGTAAGGCTTATAGCGCCACTGCTTCACCGCTTCAATCGCCGCCGGCGCCAGCATAGGGTGCCCGCTGATCAATTGCAGGTTCTGAATCGTTCCATCCTTGCTGATTTCCGCTTGCAGAACCACCGATCCCTGAATGCGGGCCTGTTTCGCCAGTGGCGGATAATTCGGCTGAACCTTCTTGATGAGCAAGCCGGTTGAAACACCTGACGACACACGAACCCGTTGTGGGGTCGCGACCTTCGGCACCGCCACGTTGGTCGAACTCAAAATGCTGCCCATCACGCCGCCCGCCGAGCCTCCGGGTACTCCGCCCGGGACTCCGCCGCTGACGCCCCCCAGATCCGGTGGCGCTTCTTCTTCTTTAATCATCTGAATCTTTTGTGGAATCTTGGTTGGCGTGCGCAACTGGCCGTTGATCACTTCGCTTTGGATCTTCACGACCTTGGGGGCTGCGGCCGGCGGGGGTGGCGGAGGAGGCGGCGGCGGGGGGGCAACCAGGAAAGTCATCAACTGTGTTTTCGGGAGTGCATCGGTATAAATGAGCGGAATCAGGATCAAAATTCCGATCAGGCCGAACTGCCCCAAAAACGAGATGATGGTTGTGCTTAACCGCTTGTCCTTTAGCTTGTTACCCGACTCAATCAGGCTATCTTCAAACATAGGCTTCTCCTACACACCAGACCGTACGAGAATTTAGACACCGGCTGCATCCTGTTTGCTCCCGCTCTTTGGAGCCTTTGCCTCTTGCTCCCTGCCTCTTCGGGCAGGTCAGCGATTTTACGCCAAATAGCCCATTTAGGCCTTAACTTTTTCCTTCGTTTGCGCCGGACCGCTACCCGTCCGCAAAGGCATGGCAACCGGGCGTTTACCCTGTTCCCCGCGCCATTCCTGATAGGCCACCAGAATCGGGGCGGCAATCGCGATCGAGGAGTAGGTTCCGATCAGGATGCCGATCACCAGCGCGAAGCTGAAGCCGTGCAACACCTCGCCGCCGAAAAGAAACAGAGCAAGCACGGTAAGGAAAGTCAGGCCTGCTGTCAAGATAGTTCGGCTTAAAGTCTGATTAATACTTTTGTTGACGATATCCGCCAGCTTGTCCCGCCGTAGGAGTTTGATATTTTCGCGGATTCGGTCGAAAACGACGATCGTGTCGTTGTTGGAATATCCGATGAGCGTCAGGATCGCGGCGATCACTGTCAGAGAGATCTCCCAATTCAGTAGCGAGAAAGCGCCGACCGTGATCAAAGTATCGTGAAATACGGTCAAAACCGCAGCCACGCCATAGATCCATTCAAAGCGGAGCGCCAGGTAGATCAGCATCCCAGCCAGCGAATACAGGGTTGCAAGCAGCGCCTGCTTGCGCAACTGTTTACCGACTTGCGGGCCGACAATCTCGACATTGCGGACGCCGAAATCGGAAGTGAAAAAACTGTTCCCGAGCGAAGCGACCGCAGTCGGGTCCGCCACAGTCTTCAGTTCGTCAATGGAGTTGAGTACCCCACCCTTAGTCTTGTCACGATAGTCAACGATGGCCTGCGCGATGGCCGTATAGCGTGGGTTTGCATCACTGCCAGCCCCTAAGTGGAGCGGATCGTTTTTCAGCAGGTTATCTGCGATGGCGATGGAACTGGAATTATTAAGATCTTGCTTGCCCGGAACCGCGTTGCTCTCGAGCGACTGCTTGATCAGGTCCCTGCCCTTGCTGAGATCCTGTTCGCTGGTCTCCTGAATGTCGAGCGCAATTAATACTTCATTGTTCGCTCCTGCGCCGACGATGGATTGAACGCGGGCGTTCTTCAGTCCAGCCCGGTCGAGCGCGGAATGGATTGCCGCGATATCCGGCGTGTGCGCATACTTCACATAGACAATCGTGCCGCCGCGAAAATCGACGCCCAGTGGGATACCGTGCCAGAACGCCATGGAGAGCAAGCCGGCCACGCTGAAAATCAGCGAGAAGGTGAGGAAGTACCACTTCTTCCCCAGGAAATCGATGTTTGTATTTTTAAAGAATTCCACGCTGCTTATGATCCCTTCAAAATCGGTCGTTGGCCGTTAGTCATTGGTCGTTCGGAATGCATCGTTCGTCTCAGATTCGCGAACGACCAGCGACCATTGACCATCGACGACCTCAAATACTTAATGCTTCTCCACGCTGCTTCCTGCTCAACACCCAATCAAAAATCACACGCGACACAAACACTGCCGTAAACAGGTTCGCCGCCAATCCAAACACGAGAGTCGTTGCGAATCCTTTTACCGGCCCCGTACCGAACAGGAACAGAATCGCCGCCGAGACAATCGTAGTAACGTGCGTATCGACGATTGTGATCCATGCGTGCGCGAATCCCTGCTCTACAGCCGAGGGCGGCGTCTTACCGTTCCTCAACTCTTCGCGGATTCGTTCAAAAATCAGAACGTTCGAATCGACGCCCATGCCAACGGTCAGGATGACGCCCGCAATCCCCGGCAGCGTCAGCACCGCTCCAAAATAGCCCATGAACCCAAGCAGGATGACCAGGTTCAAAATCAGCGCGATATCGGCGTTCACACCCGCCCAGCGGTAATACACCAGCATGAAGATGAGAACCGCGAGCATGCCATAGATCGCTGCTTGCACGCCCGACTTGATCGAATCCGCGCCGAGCGACGGTCCGACCGTACGTTCTTCGAGATACTTGATCCCCGCCGGAAGAGCGCCGGAACGCAGCGTCATCGAGAGATCTTTTGTCTCCTGGTCGGTAAACCGGCCGTTGATAACTCCCGTGTCGCGAATGGCGTCATGGATGACCGCCACTTCCCGCACCTGGTTATCGAGGACGACCGCCAGATTGTCGCCAACGTGCGCCGACGTGAAGGAGTAGAACTTCTGGCCGCCTTCGCCAGTAAGAATAAACCTCACTGCGGGCTGACCATTTTCGTCGGTCGTCGGTTCCGCAGTCCGAAGGTCGCGCCCAGTCACCGCCGAGGCTCGGGTGATCAGGTACCACTGCTCGCCACTATCGCTGTTGTTCCTCGATCCGATGCTTTTTCCCTTCAACAAAACTGCATCGGGCGGCAGGATGCCATTGTGCTCCTGGAGCGCCGCCTGTTCACTCGGATACGGCCCACCGAGCGATTGCTTGAATTCAAGCATCGCTGTGGACTGCATGATTTCTTTCGCTCGCGCTGGATCATCGAAGCCCGGCAGTTGCACCAGAATCTGATACTGCCCAAGACCGTGTTCCTGAATCACCGGTTCGCTTACGCCGAGCGCATCGATTCGATTCCGGATGGTCTCGATGGCTTGCGTGACCGCGCGATCTTTCAGATCGACGAGGCTTTGCGGCTTCATCGCAACCGTCCACGAATTCTCCGCGCCCGAACTCGCGTCATAGTCCGGCAACCGGTCGGAAACGATACTCTTGAAGTCGCTGCCCTGATTTAGGTCAATGCCCTTCACCACAACCGTTTCCGGATGATTCACCGGATCCGGCTTGGTGATGTCGGTGTAGTTGATCTTGCGCGTGCGCATGTCCTCTTTAAGCCGCGCAATCGCGTTGTCGGAATCGACATTGACCGCATCGTTGACCTGCACCTGCAAAATGAGGTGGGTTCCACCGCGCAGATCGAGTCCCAGATGAATGCGATCGGTAATGGCCGCGAGGATCCCCTTGCCCGACCAATCCTTCGGAACGCCGAAGATGCCGAACAAGAAGACGAGCAGGATTACGACGATAATTGCCAGCTTGCCAGAGAGATTCTTATTCATGATCAAAACCGGTCGTTAGTCGCTAGTCTTTGGTCGTTAGCCCTTTGCCTGTCGCAAACGACCAACGACTAGCGACCAACGACAGCTTTCCTACTTTCCTTCTTCCGCCGTCGTCACCGATACCACGGACGCGCGGCTGATTTCGAGCTTAAGATTGTCGGGCGGCACGCGCAAAACCAGCGCATCGTCCTTAATACTGAGGATCGTCCCGCGCAGGCCGCCGCTGGTCACGATCTTGTCCCCGTTTTTCAATTGGCCGAGCATCGCCTGCCATTGCTTCTGCTTCCGCTGCTGCGGCATGATCAGGACAAAGTAAAAAATCGCAAAAATAAACAGCAGCGGAGCCAGTCCAAACAGACTCGAGCCCCCCGGTAGCTGCAACCAAAACGCCAATCCCCCGACGAAGCTAAAGACCAAGCTAAACAAAGTGATTTCCGCTCCCAAGTCGATCCCTTGTAACAAAATAAGCAACGAAATCAGGAGCAAAACGCCCCTTACTGGAGATCCGCTACGATCCGGTCAGACGCAACTCGGCACAAGTTTGCTGCTTCCACCGCCGATTTTCTCTTCGTGCCTGAACCTGCGGGAGTTCTATTCTTCTAAGGCCGGAGACCTATCCCTGACGGGCCAGGATGACAGGCCAGGATTAAGACCGGCGGTGCCGCGCTCCGGTAGCGCCCAGAACGGCACAGAAAGAAACCGACACTATCCCCAAGTTGAATAGAATGCCGGACGCACCGCTAGGTGTCAAGGCGGATACGCCGAATTTACATCTGGTTCCCGCCCCGAATCCACGCCCGCACCGTCCGCATGGTCGCCAGGTAGTAGTGCAGGTTATGCATCGTGTTCAAAACCTGCGCCAGCAACTCGTTCGCGGCGTAAAGATGACGAAGATACGCACGCGAATAACGTCGGCAAACACGGCAGTCGCAAGCCGGATCAAGCGCGCTCTCATCCTGCGCATAGCGCGCCTGCTTGATCGACACTTTGCCCTCGGAGGTGAAGAGCAATCCGTGACGCGCTGCCCGCGTCGGCAAGACGCAGTCCATCATGTCGACGCCCGACTGAGCATAGAGCGCAATTTCCTCGGGAGTCCCAACCCCCATCAAATACCGCGGCCGATCCGAAGGCAGATGCTCCAGAGTCGATAGGACGATGTCGCGAGTCAGTTCGCGCGGCTCGCCAACGCTGAGCCCGCCAATCGCATATCCAGGAAACCCAATGTCGATCGTCCGCAACGCCGATTCGCGGCGCAACTCCGCGTCCATTCCTCCCTGCACAATCCCAAACAAAGCCTGAGTCTGTCGATCCCAACCGCCTTTAGTAGTGGTGTCATCCTGAGCGGAGCGAAGGACCTCGTTCTCCTCGGACCTGACACCTGAGACCTGAGACCTGCTCCACGGCACCTCGTTCTTATGCTCCTCAAAATACTTCTTGCATCGCTCCGCCCAGCGCAGCGTCAGCTCCATCGAAGCTCGCGCCCGTTCTCTCGTCGCTGGATACTCGGTGCATTCATCAAAGGCCATCATTATGTCCGCTCCGAGACCGATCTGAATCTCCATCGCCTTTTCAGGGCTAAGAAAATGAGCAGACCCATCGAGATGCGAACGAAACGCGACGCCTTCTTCCGTGACCTTGCGCAGATCGGTCAAGCTGAAAACCTGAAACCCGCCCGAATCGGTAAGAATCGCCCCGTTCCAACTCATGAACCGGTGCAAACCACCCATCTTTCGGACCGTCTCGACTCCGGGCCGCAAATAAAGGTGGTAGGTATTGCCGAGCAGAATCTCGACGCCCAGTTCTTCGAGCACATCCTGCGAAATGCCCTTGACCGAACCAAGCGTCCCGACCGGCATGAATACCGGCGTATCGACTTCTCCATGCGGAGTGATGAGCTTGCCGGCGCGCGCCGCGCCCCGAGTTGCTTCAATTTGAAGTTGAACAGACACCGAGGGATTCTAGCGGATTGCAGAGATCAGTAGCGATTGCAGGGGGCCAGCCTCTGACCTGTCTACCGGTTGATCATGAACGTGGACATCTGTTCCAGGAATGTCCTCAGGTATTGTTCGACTTCGCCCGGAAGCGCCGCTTCTGTGAGAGCTTTGCCCATGAGCTGCATCCATCGATCGCGCGCAGCCTGGTCGACATGAAACGGAATGTGCCGGGCCCGCAAGCGTGGATGTCCTCGCTGTTCGATATATCGCTGTGGCCCTCCGAACCGATAAATCAGAAAATCACGCAGTCGCCGCTCGGAACCCTCCCGATCATCTTTCGGATACATGGGCCCGATGACGTCGTCATCAAAAACCTGTCGATAGAAAGCTGCAACCAGCCGCGTGAACCCTTCTTCTCCGATAAGAGGAAAAATCTGAGTTTCATTCATAAAACATATATATGGAGAGGGATGAGCTTGCCGGTGTGGACCGCACCACGAGTAGCTTCAATCTGCAGTTGAATTGACACGGAGGGATTCGATCTCCCCTGTCATCGATTTTCACTTCTGCAATCTGACCTCTAACCTCTGACCTCACATCCCACTCTCTCACTTCCCATACAAATTCTTAACCACCTCTCCACCCTTCATCACAAACTTCACCCGCTCGAGCGTGGTGACATCCGCCAGCGGATCGCCATCCACCGCCACGATGTCCGCCCACTTACCCGGCTCAATCGTCCCCACTTTATCGGACCAGCCCAGCAGATCCGCGTCGTTGATCGTCGCCGTTTGGATCGCCTGCAACGGCGTCATCCCCAGCTTCACATATACCGCGAACTCATGCGCATTCAGTCCATGCGGATACACCGCCGCGTCCGTGCCAAATCCAACCTTCACTCCGGCGGCAAAGGCGCGCGCGACGTTCTTGCGCGCGGCCGGCATCACTTCGCGTCCCTTGGCAATCAGTTCGGCAGGAGTGCCGATCTTCTCCGCATTCTCGAAGAACCAGTCCATCAAGTAGAGCGTCGGAACCAGATACGTTCCGTTCTTCTTCATCTCGGCGATCGCCGCGTCGTCGATGTACGAACCGTGCTCAATCGAATCCACGCCCGCCTCCGACGCCCACAGGATGCTCTGCGCCCCGTGCGCGTGCGCAGCGACCTTGCGGCCCAACCGGTGCGCATCCGCCACAATGGCCTTCATCTCTTCTAGCGTGTATTGCGAAGCCTGCGGATTATCGCCATGCGACAACACGCCCCCGCTGGCGCAGACTTTGATCAGGTCGGCGCCATACTTGATGATCTCGCGTGTCTTACGCTGGACGGCCTCGATACCATCGGCCACGCCTTCACCCTGAACGTGCCACTCAAACGGTAATAAATTTTCATCGCAATGCCCGCCCGTAATGCTGAGCGCCGGTCCGCTGACCAACATGCGCGGTCCCGGGACATCGCCGGCATTAATCGCATCGCGGAGTGCGACGTCAGAGAATCCGCTCGCGCCCACGTTCCGGACCGTCGTAAATCCTGCGTTGAGTGTCACGCGGGCATTGCGCGCGCCGTACAAAGCCTCGCGCGGAATGGAAATCCCAAGCCGCGAATACCCGAAGTTAGTTGTGAACGTGATGTGCGTGTGCGCGTCGATCAATCCCGGCAGCACGGTCGCGTTCGAAAGATCGACCACCTCGGCCCCCGCCGGAATCTGCGTGTCGCCGCCTACGCTCGTTATCTTGTCGCCCTGAATCACGATGATCTGGTTTGCGAGCGTCTTGCCGGTCTTGACGTCAAGCAAATGTCCAGCGCGGACGACCACGGTCTTCGTCGCGGATGCGGACTGCGCCAGGCAGAACGTTGTAAAGCAGAACGATGTGAAGCTGATCAAAAGCAGAGACGCAAACAGATGGCGGCGAAGTTTCATGGCGAACCCCCAAAGAAGGAAGAAGATTGATTCCAAGCCGAGTACCTTACAACCTCGGAGAACAAAACGGCAAACTTCTTTTCGTATATGCGGGCCGGTGGGTATCATGATTTTTGTAATCGCCATGCCGAGACCGAAGCCGAGACCAAAGACCAGCAGAGCCCCCTTCCTTACGGAAGACAAGCTCTTCGTCAATGTCAATCCGCGCAAGCCCGTCCCGCACGAATTCGTGCTTGACGCGCTTGCCTCTCTCGCTCCAAGAACCAATCCGATGTTTGGCTGTCTCGCGATTTATGTAGGGGAGAAAATTGTCCTGATCCTCCGCGAGAAGCCCAAGTATCCGGACGACAACGGTGTCTGGCTCGCCACCACGGTCGAACACCACCAGAGTTTGAAGCAGGAGTTTCCGAACATGCGGTCCGTCGGGATCTTTGGGAAAGCAGTGACCGACTGGCAGGTTCTGCCGTCCACCGCTCATGATTTTGAGGAGGCCGCTTTACGCGCCTGTGAACTCGTGCTCGCCGGAGATTACAGAATAGGTAAAATCCCGAATGCCGGACGAACCGCGAAACGGAAAACAGCCGCCAACAAGCCTGGAGAAATAAACGCACAAAAAAAGAAGGCCCGAAAAAGCGACCGTTAGTAGGAACGCGTATTGGCCTGGGCTTCGGCGGATATATTCGGTGCCTAATTCGTCTTTGCCATCCAGGCGCGGCCTTCCTGAAGATCGAGGGTCATGACCCAGTTGTTCAGGAATTGCGCCCCTATATTTCCGTCCATGATCAAGTCACGAGTTCGTGCCGTACCCTCCACCGGTACACCATTCGCAAGAGAAAAATGTGCGGGCTCGGGCGTTGATAGGTCGGGTTTAAGGCCGAGCAAAGGGGCAATGTGATTTGCCACTACGATCGAGCCGCCATTGCCGGTGTCAAGTTCCATCCATGCCGTGCCTTGAGGCGTTCGAACTGCTCCATCCACTGATAGGGCGATACCTTCAACGTCTCTCACAATCCGAATCGGCAGTTCGGTCTCTTTCTTGATTCGCTCGGCAAAGCTCGCCTGGCTCTCAATGACGATTGATTTCCGGGGAATGATGGTGACAATGCGACGAGCGAACAAATCGAGTCCGATCGCGCCATCTATGTGGGGAACGTCAGGCCCCATGAACTTCATAATATCGAGTATGCCCACCACGGGAGCGACAAATCTGTGACCGGACAGTTCAAAACTTACGTCGTCGCAGTGCGAGTTATCGAGTCGCTCGCCGCTCATCCGGAAGCCGCTGATCTGGCCCCACGGACGGCATTTGATCTTCTCGGCGAACTCTGGGGAAAAACTCGTCACTCCTTCGCCGGTATCGAACATAAATGTGCCGGGTTGTCCGTTGACTACGGCATGAACGACGGCTTGAGCCCGAAGATAAGGCTCGAGTCGAATCACGCCCACAGGGGATGCCGAGTCAGCGCAGTACCCGCGCAAAATGCCAAGCGCCAAGAACACCAGCAACAGGGAACGGCGAAGTCCGAGCGCAAGTGGTGCACTGATCGAATTAGATTGGTTCTGCATTCTATTCATTCCGGTATCAACGCGATGTTGCACCGGAACGGAAGAATACCGCAGATCGCGGAGGGGATGCTAGAGAGCCTCCTCAGACAGTCTCCGCACGAATGGATTTGTCAACGAGCTCTCAGCCATAAACGCGCCGAGACAGAGGGGGCCGGTTGCGAGCGAAGCCCCGTAACTTTTTTTATTCTCCCCTTGCACAACCCGATTCACTTTGATATAACAATCAGGTCGAGGACAAGTGAAGAAGTGTCTGAGCTGCCCGTTGAATCCTCGCGGCTTCTCTTGGCATCAAATTCAGTAGCCTCCAACTGACCCCTTTCCGGGGTTCGCATTCGGGGACAAAGTTCCTCGAAGGGTTTCCGCGAATAGCAGAGCCTCCAAGCGATCTTTAATTTTTGAACTGTCTTCCGCTTCGGCCTGCGCCGGATATTTCGGCGATTTTGAAGTGGGAGAGTGCTTCCGACGCGCTGCAAAGTTGCAGCTGAGTTGCAGCTAAAGAGTTCTCCAGCCTTGGGTTATTCCAGTTTGGATCGAAACTCCCCGAAGTGTTGAAATCAGGTGGAAATCCTGTGATCTCAGCGGGTTGACAGCAGTCGCGCGGACGAGTAGTTTTATCAGGCTTAGCTGAAAAGCTAGACAAGTTTCGAGGACGCCGCAATCCCCCAAGGGATCTAGGCGGACTGAAAGCGCACCGCTCAGGCGGAAAGCGAGTCGGTCTTTGACAAAAGGTTGAACGTGCCAGTCGTGAGAAACAAATGTTCGGGCTCAAAGTCTGAACGTACTCACAAGATGGACCATCGCCTCAGCTGGCGGTGGTTGCCTGTCTACCCAGACAGGCTCAGGTTTCAAATGAGAGTTTGATCCTGGCTCAGAATCAACGCTGGCGGCGTGCCTAACACATGCAAGTCGAACGAGAAAGTCCGCAAGGATGAGTACAGTGGCGACCGGGTGAGTAACACGTGACTACCTGCCCTTGAGTGGGGGATAACCTCGGGAAACCGAGGCTAATACCGCATAAAATCGAAAGATCAAAGGAGCAATCCGCTTTTGGAGGGGGTCGCGGCTGATTAGCTAGTTGGTAGGGTAATGGCCTACCAAGGCGAAGATCGGTATCCGGCCTGAGAGGGCGCACGGACACACTGGAACTGAAACACGGTCCAGACTCCTACGGGAGGCAGCAGTGGGGAATTTTGCGCAATGGGGGAAACCCTGACGCAGCAACGCCGCGTGGAGGATGAAGCCCCTTGGGGTGTAAACTCCTTTCGACCGGGAAAATAATGATGGTACCGGTGGAAGAAGCACCGGCTAACTCTGTGCCAGCAGCCGCGGTAATACAGAGGGTGCGAGCGTTGTTCGGAATTATTGGGCGTAAAGGGCGCGTAGGCGGTGTTGTAAGTCACCTGTGAAACCTCTGGGCTTAACTCAGAGCCTGCAGGCGAAACTGCAATGCTGGAGGGTGGGAGAGGTGCGTGGAATTCCCGGTGTAGCGGTGAAATGCGTAGATATCGGGAGGAACACCTGTGGCGAAAGCGGCGCACTGGACCACTACTGACGCTGAGGCGCGAAAGCTAGGGGAGCAAACAGGATTAGATACCCTGGTAGTCCTAGCCCTAAACGATGATTGCTTGGTGTGATCGGTACCCAATCCGATCGTGCCGCAGCTAACGCGATAAGCAATCCGCCTGGGGAGTACGGTCGCAAGGCTGAAACTCAAAGGAATTGACGGGGGCCCGCACAAGCGGTGGAGCATGTGGTTCAATTCGACGCAACGCGAAGAA
>Ga0209579_10002844_pt1 | contig 12930 bp, 4 predicted proteins | sample Coa_R1_2_FD_187152 | JGI IMG/M metagenome (GOLD analysis project Ga0209579, IMG submission 187152) | Surface soil microbial communities from Centralia Pennsylvania, which are recovering from an underground coalmine fire - Coalmine... | ecosystem: Environmental > Terrestrial > Soil > Unclassified... | reverse complement strand
CGAAACGGCCTCCGACAATGGCTTGGCGAAGGGATTGTCACACACGATCAAAGTCACGTGCGCGACCTGCGCCTGCTGAAATTGTCGGCGGAAGACGAGCGCTTTGGCAAGCGCGTCGCCCGCCAGCTCCTTGGTGAACTTCGGCCGGATACCTTCGTACTTGCAGGCCTCGACCACCTGCTCGCAGATGAATTTCGGCTGGTAGTAGGCGAGGCCGTATTTGTGGTGGCCGAGCTTGTCGACGATGAAGTCGAAGACATCGTTGTCGAGCTCCAGCCCGTAATGCTTGCACACGCCGTCGAAGATGCGGCGGTATTCCTCGCGGGTCGGCTCGAACAGCTTGATCTTGTACGGGATGCGGCGGAGGAAGGCGGGATCCATCAGATCCGCCGGCTGCAAGTTGGTCGAGAAGATCAGGAGCTCGTCGAAGGGAATCTGGAAGCTCTTGCCGGTGTTGAGCTTGAGATAGTCGTACCGGCTCTCCATCGGCACGATCCAACGGTTGAGCAGGCTCTCGGGAGACACCTGCTGGCGCCCGAAATCGTCGATGACGAACACGCCGTTCAGCGCCTTCACGTGGAGCGGCGCCTCGTAGAACTTGGATTCCGGGCCGAACTGGAGGTCCAGCATCTCCAGCGTGAGCTCGCCGCCGGCGATGGCGACCGGCCGCTTGCACGCGGCCCACCGCTCGTCGAAGCCTTCGCGCTGCAGCCCGCCCTTGGCCGACAGCTCGGTCGCCTGGCCTTCGGAGATCGCCAGCTTGTGCAGCGACGGGTCGTAGACCTTGAGGATCTGCCCGTCGATCTCGACCGCGTAGGGGATGTAGCAGACATGCTTGAAGAGGGTCGCGACACGGGTCGCGATCGTCGTCTTGCCGTTGCCGGGCGGGCCGAAGAGCAGCACCGTGCGGCCGGCATTGATCGCCGGGCCGATCTTGCGGAGATAATGCTCGGGCACGACCAGCCCGTCGAAGGCGCTGCGGAGCGCCGCCGCGTCCAGCACCTCGTTGGTGATACGCTGGCGCCGCACCTGGTTCTGGAAGGCCTCCAGCGTTACCGGCGCCGGGCCGAGATAGAGGTTCTGGCTCATCGCCTCCAGCGCAGCGGACTTGCCCCGCTCGCTCAGCGAATAGCGGATGTAGGAGACGATGCCCCGGCTGACCGAGCCGAGCGCCTGCACGTACTGGCGCTGCACCAGATCGTCGAGCAGCTGTTGCACGAGGTTGATCGGCAGCTTGATCCGATCGGCGAGGTCGGGAAGGATCTCGCGCTGCTCCAGATACATGAACTTGACCATCAAGTTCATGAGGTTGCCGCTGGAGATGCCGGTATCCATCATGGTCCGCGGCATGATCGGCGTGTCGTGGATGATGGAGTCGAGCTGCTCCGAGGTCAGCACGCCCATGGCGATCAGGTTTTCGCCGAGACGGCCGCCCTGGGTCTTCTGCCGCTCGGTGGCGGCCTCGATCTGCCCCACCGTCGCGAAGCCGCGACCCACCAGAATCTCGCCGAGACGCATTACCATGACTATCCCCCGTAACCGCCCGGGCGGCCGCGGAGCAGCCGCCGAATCGTCAGTCTGTCAGGCACCGGCCCGCCCACAACGGGGCGGATACGGGATTTCCGCAAGAAATCGGCACCTCTCCGCGCGACACTTACCATAAGTGAAGGCCCGACGAACCAGCAAGGTGAAAGCGGGACCGGCTGCCTGACGGAGGAGGCGCCGCGGACGCGCATCGCGCGCCCGGCGCCCGAATTCTACGACCACTGCGGAGCCTTTGGCCGGCTGAGGGGTTGTTTCGCCGGTGGCGGGCGTAGAATGCGACAGGCCGGCGGCGGGGCCGTCACGAGGCGGCGACGATTCTCGGCCTTGCGCTTGCCGTCGCGCCTGCGCTCTATCCTGCCCGTCCTGTCGAGGCTCTCACCGGAACATGAACGACCAACCCAATCGCTACGCTCCCGCTGACGGCCGCGACACCGCGCTCCGGCCGGTCCGCCGGGGCTCCCGTCTGATGCGGCAGCTCGGCGTGGTCTTGGCGATCCTGCTCGTCCTGGCGGTGGGCGCCTGGTATCTGATTCCCTCAGGCAGCGGCCCGGCCGGCCGGTTCGCGCAGAACGGGCCGACGCCGGTGGTGACCCAGCCGGCCCGCAGCGGCGACATGCCGATCATCCTCAACGGGCTCGGTACCGTAACGCCGCTCGCCACGGTGACGGTCAAGACGCAGATTTCCGGCACGATCACCCAGATCGCCTTCACCGAAGGCCAGATGGTCAAGCAGGGTGATTTCCTCGTCCAGATCGATCCCCGGCCGTACCAGGTGGCGCTGGAGCAGGCCGAGGGCACGCTGGCGCGGGATCAGGCGCTGCTCGCCAACGCAAAGGTTGATCTGGCCCGCTACACCAAGCTGGTCGCCGAGGATTCGATCGCGGAGCAGCAGCTCGCAACGCAGCGGGCGCTGGTCGCCCAGGACGAGGGCAACGTCAAGACCGACCAGGGTCAGGTCGATGCGGCGAAGCTGAACCTCGTCTACTGCCATATCATCGCGCCGGTGGCCGGCCGTGTCGGGCTGCGCCTGGTCGATCTCGGCAACTACGTGACGCCCGGCGACGCCAACGGCCTCGTCGTCCTCACCCAGCTACAGCCGATTACCGTGGTGTTCACGCTCCCGGAGGACAACATCCCGCAGGTGATGAAGCGGCTCCTGTCCGGCGCCCAGCTGCCGGTCACCGCCTTCGATCGCAGCCATGCGACAAAGCTGGCGGACGGCACGGTGCTGACGGTCGACAACGAGATCGATACCAGCACCGGCACGTTGAAGGTCAAGGCCAGCTTCCCCAACGAGGACGACAGCCTCTTTCCCAACCAGTTCGTCAATGTCGACCTGCTGCTGGACACCCAGCACAACGCGACGCTGGTGCCGCAATCGGCGGTGCAGCGCGGGGCGCCCGGCACCTATGTCTACGTCGTCAAGGACGATACCGCCGCGGTGCGTCCGATCACGCTCGGACCCGGCAACGCCAACGACATAGCCATAACCAAGGGGATCGCGGTCGGCGAGGCCGTGGTGACAGATGGGGCCGACCGGCTGAAGGACGGGGCCAAGGTCACCATCCCGGCCGCCAATGGCGGCGGAGCCGCCGGCGCGGGCGGCAAGCCGCAAGGCGCCGACCAGCAGGGTCAGGGCCAGGACAGCCAGCAGCACCACCATCGCCGCCAGAACGAGCCGGGCGGCCAGGACAGCAACGGGAACAACAGCCAGTCCAAACCGCAGTGAGGCGATAGGGCCTCCCCATGACCATCGCTGCCCCCTCCCTGTCCCGCCCCCGCAAGCGGGAGAAGGAACACTGGCGCCGCAATGCCCCCTCTCCTGCAGGGCCTCATCTGTGCACGCATCTTCGCCGGCGCGCGAGCTGCGCTCCCTCTCCGCCCTCCGGGGCGGAGAGGGTCAGGGTGAGGTGGGGGATGTTGTCCGCCGGCCATCCCATACCCGTCCCTTCCTCACCGCTCGTGCCGGCACGCCTCGGCTTCCGAGAACCGTCGCCGCCCCACCTCACCCCGACCCTCTCCGCCCCCCGGTGCGGAGAGGGAGGTTTGGCGACCGCCGATGATGTGTACGCAGATGAGCCCGCCGATCGGGGGGAAGACACGGAGGGGGCCCGCGGATGAACATCTCCCGGCTCTTCATCCTCCGTCCGGTCGGTACGTCGCTGCTGATGCTGGCGATCCTGCTCGTCGGGATCGTCGCCTACGGGTTCCTGCCGCTCTCGGCCCTGCCTGAGGTCGACTACCCGACCATCCAGGTCCAGACCTTCTATCCCGGCGCCAGCCCCGAGGTGATGACCGCCTCGGTGACGGCGCCGCTCGAGCGCCAGTTCGGCCAGATGCCGGGCCTGAACCAGATGTCGTCGACGAGCTCGGGCGGCGCGTCGGTGCTGACGCTGCAGTTCTCGCTCGATCTCAGCCTCGACATCGCCGAACAGGAGGTCCAGGCCTCGATCAATGCCGCCGGCAACCTGCTGCCGGCCGATCTGCCGGCACCGCCGATCTACGCCAAGGTCAACCCGGCCGACGCGCCGGTCCTGGCCCTGGCGATCACCTCGAAGACGCTGCCACTAACCCAGTTGGAAGACCTGGCGGACACGCGCATCGCCCAGAAGATCTCCCAGATCGAGGGCGTCGGTCTCGTCAGCCTCTCGGGCGGGCAGCGCCCCGCCGTGCGCATCCAGGCCAACCCGCGGGCACTCGCCGCCTACGGGCTCAATATCGACGATCTCCGGACCACGATCTCCAACGCCAACGTCAACACGCCCAAGGGCAATTTCGACGGGCCGGCGCGGGCCTACACGATCAACGCGAACGATCAGATCCAGTCGGCCGACGCCTATATGAAGATCATCGTCGCCTACAAGAACGGGAACCCGGTGCGGCTCTCGGACGTGGCCGAGGTAGCGCAAGGGCCGGAGAACCAGAACCTCGCCGGCTGGATGAACACGACGCCGGCGATCATCATCAACATCCAGCGGCAGCCCGGCGCCAATGTCATCCAGGTGGTCGACCGAATCACCGGCCTGCTGCCGACCTTGACCCAATCCCTGCCGCAGGCGGCGGAGGTCACGGTGCTGACCGATCGCACCAACACGATCCGCGCCTCGGTCGCCGACGTCGAGTTCGAGCTCAGCCTTGCCGTCGTGCTGGTGGTGCTGGTGATCTTCCTCTTCCTGCGCAGCCTGTCGGCAACAATCATCCCCAGCCTCAGCGTGCCGCTGTCGCTGGTGGGCACGCTGGCGGCGATGTATCTGCTGGGGTTCAGCCTCAACAATCTCTCGCTGATGGCGCTCACCATCTCGACCGGCTTCGTGGTCGACGACGCGATCGTCATGATCGAGAACATCTCGCGCTACATCGAGGCGGGCGAGACGCCGCTGGAGGCCGCGCTCAAAGGTGCCGGCGAGATCGGCTTCACCATCGTGTCGCTGACCGTGTCTCTGATCGCGGTGCTGATCCCGCTCCTCTTCATGGGCGACGTGGTCGGGCGGCTCTTCCACGAATTCGCCATCACGCTGGCGGTGACCATCGTCATCTCGGCGGTGGTGTCGCTCACCCTCGTGCCGATGCTCTGCGCCAAGCTCCTGCGCCATGTGCCGGAGGACCGGCTCGGCCGGGTCCAGCGCTGGTCGAACGAGACCTTCGACGCGCTCATCCGGCATTACGGCACCGGGCTCCGCTGGGTGCTCGACCACCAGACGCTGACGCTGCTGGTGGCGCTCGCCACCTTCGCGCTGACGGTCATGCTCTACATGTTCATCCCCAAGGGATTCTTCCCGGTTCAGGACACCGGCCTGATCCAGGGCATCACCGAGGCGTCGCAGTCGATCTCGTTCAAGAGCATGTCCGAGCGGCAGGAGGCGCTGGCCGCCGCCGTGCTGAAGGATCCGGACGTGGTCAGCCTCTCGTCGTTCATTGGCGTCGACGGCACCAACATTACGCTCAACAGCGGACGGTTCCTGATCAACCTCAAGCCGCGCGACGACCGCTCGCTCACTGCGAGCGAGATCATCCGGCGGCTCCAGAAGGAGACCGCCGACGTCACCGGCATCACGCTTTACATGCAGCCGGTGCAGGACCTCTCGATCGACACGACGGTGAGCCGCACGCAGTACCAGTTCGTGCTTGAGGACGCGAACCCGGCCGAGTTCGACACCTGGATCCCCAAGCTGATGGACAAGCTCAACCAGTTGCCGCAGCTGGCCGATGTCGCGAGCGACTCCCAGAGCCGCGGCCTCGAAGCCTATATCGAGATCGACCGCGACACCGCCGGCCGCTTCGGCATCACGCCGGCGACCGTGGACAATGCGCTCTACGACGCGTTCGGCCAGCGCATCGTCTCGACCATCTTCACCCAGTCGAACCAGTACCGGGTGATCCTGCAGGCCGATCCCTCGCTCCAGCAATCGCTCGACGCGCTGGGCACGCTCTATCTGCCCTCGGCGATCTCGGCGACCGGCCAGGTCCCGCTGTCGTCGCTGGTCAAGGTCATCCAGACTACGTCGCCGCTCGAGATCGGCCATCTGGGGCAGTTCCCGGCGACCAACGTATCGTTCAACCTTGCCCCCGGCGCCGCGCTTGGCGACGCGGTCGATGCCATCCGCCAGGCCGAGACGGATATCGGCATTCCCGCCAGCATGACGACCACGTTCCAGGGCTCGGCGCTGGCCTTCCAGGCGACGCTCGGCAACGAGCTGATGCTGATCGTCGCTGCGATCGTTACCGTCTACATTGTCCTGGGCGTGCTCTACGAGAGCTTCATCCACCCGATCACGATCCTCTCCACCCTGCCCTCGGCCGGCGTCGGCGCGCTGGTGGCGCTGCTGCTCGCGCGCTCCGATCTCGGCGTGATCGGGATCATCGGGATCATCCTGCTGATCGGCATCGTGAAGAAGAACGCGATCATGATGATCGACTTCGCGCTGGTCGCCGAACGCGAGGAGGGGATGAGCCCGCGCGATGCGATCTACCACGCGTCGCTGCTGCGCTTCCGGCCGATCCTGATGACCACCATGGCGGCGCTGCTGGGCGCGGTGCCGCTGATGCTCGGCACCGGCACCGGGTCGGAGCTGCGGCAGCCGCTCGGCGTCACCATCGTGGGCGGGCTGATCGTCAGCCAGATGCTGACGCTCTTCACCACGCCGGTGATCTATCTCTTCTTCGACCGGCTGGGCGAGCGGCTGCGCGGCGGCCGCGGCGAGCCGGCCCCGCAAGGCGCGCCGGCCGAATGAACATCTCGGAGATCTTCATCCGGCGGCGGGTCGCGACCACGCTGCTCACTCTGGGCCTCGCGCTCGCCGGCGGCATCGCCTTCTTCCGCCTGCCGGTCTCGCCGCTGCCGCAGGTCGACTACCCGACCATCCAGGTCTCGGCGACCATGCCCGGCGCCAGCCCGGAGACCATGGCGACCGCCGTGGCGACGCCGCTCGAGCGGCATCTCGGCACCATCGCCGACGTCACCGAGATGACCTCGTCGAGCTCGGTCGGCACCACCTCGATCACGCTGCAGTTCGGGCTCGACCGCGACATCGACGGGGCCGCCCGCGACGTGCAGGCGGCTATCGTCGCCGCGCGCGCCGACCTGCCGACCGCGCTTCGCAGCAACCCCACCTACCGCAAGGTCAATCCAGCCGACGCGCCGATCATGATCCTGGCGCTGACCTCGAGCACGCTGAGCCAGGGCCAGATCTACGATGCCGCGTCGAACGTGCTGCAGCAGAAGCTGTCGCAGGTCTCCGGCATCGGCCAGGTGACGATCGGCGGCAGCTCGCTGCCGGCCGTGCGCGTCGAGCTCAACCCGCGCGCCCTCTTCAAATATGGGATCGGGCTCGAGGACGTGCGCGCCGCGCTCGCCTCCGCCAACGCCAACAGCCCCAAGGGCGCCGTCGACATCGGCGAGAACCGCTTCCAGATCTACACGAACGACCAGGCGCGCGCGGCCGTGCAGTACCGCGACCTCGTCGTCGCCTATCGCGACAATGCACCGGTGCGTCTGAGCGATCTCGGCGAGGTCGACGACTCGGTCGAGGATCTCCGCAACCAGGGCTTCTCCAACGGCAAGCCTTCGGTCCTGGTGATTCTCTACCGCCAGCCGGCCGCGAACATCATCGACACCGTCGACCGGGTCGCCGCGTTGCTGCCCCAGCTCAAGGCCTCGCTGCCGGCCGATATCGACCTGATCATCGCCAACGACCGGACGACGACGATCCGCGCCTCGCTGCACGATGTGGAGCGCACGCTCCTGATCGCGATCGGGCTCGTCATCCTCGTCGTCTTCGCCTTCCTTCGGAACGCACGGGCGACGCTGGTCCCGACCGTGGCCGTGCCGGTGTCGCTGATCGGCACGTTTGGCGCGATGTATCTGCTCGGCTATAGCCTCGACAACCTGTCGCTGATGTCGCTCTGCATCGCCACCGGCTTCGTCGTCGATGACGCGATCGTCGTGCTGGAGAACGTGACCCGCCATGTCGAGGAGGGCGTGCCGCGCCTCGAGGCCGCGATCCGCGGCGCCCGCGAGGTCGCCTTCACCGTGCTCTCGATGAGCCTGTCGCTGGTCGCCGTCTTCCTGCCGATCCTGCTGATGGCCGGCATCGTCGGACGGCTGTTCCGCGAGTTCGCGATCACCCTCTCGATCGCGGTGCTGGTCTCGCTCGTGGTCTCGCTGACGACCACGCCGATGATGTGTGCGCTTATCATTGGTCCGCGCCCGGCGCGCGAACACGGCCGCCTCTACCACGCGAGCGAGCGGGTCTTCGACGCGATGCTCGGGTTCTACGGCCGCACGTTGCGCTGGGCGCTGCGCAACCGGCTGCTGATGGTGGTCGTTCTCGGGGCGACGGTCCTCTTCAACATCTACCTCCTCATCATCGTGCCCAAGGGGTTCTTCCCGCAGCAGGACACTGGCCGGCTGACCGGCGGCATCCAGGCCGACCAGAGCATCTCCTTCCAGGCGATGAAGCAGAAGCTCGCCCAGTTCATCTCGATCGTGCAGAGCGACCCGGCCGTGGAGAACGTCGTCGGCTTCACCGGCGGGCGGCAGACCAATTCCGGCTTCATTTTCGTGGCGCTGAAGCCGCTGGCGGAGCGCCAGATCAGCGCCGACGTCGTGATCGGCCGGCTGCGCGACAAGCTTGCCCAGGTCGCGGGCGCGCGCCTCTTCCTGCAGGCCGTGCAGGACATCCGCGTCGGCGGCCGGCAAAGCAACGCGCAATACCAGTTCACCCTGCAGGGCGACGATCTCAGCGAACTCTACACCTGGGCGCCCAAGCTCTCGGATGCGCTCTCGAAGGTGCCGGAGCTGACCGACGTCAATTCCGACCAGCAGCAGAACGGGCTGGAGATCGACCTCACGATCGACCGCGACACCGCCTCGCGGCTGGGCGTCACCCCCAGCCAGATCGACAACACGCTCTACGACGCGTTCGGCCAGCGCCAAGTGTCGACCATCTACAACCCCCTGAACCAGTACCACGTGGTCATGGAGGTGGCGCCGCAGTTCTGGCAGAGCCCGGACACGCTGAAGGAGATCTGGGTCAGCACCTCGGGCGGTGCCGTGAGCGGCAGCCAGGGCACCAACGCCGTCGCCGGCACGGTGGCCGCGACCACCACCGCGCTCAATGCCAGCGCCGCCTCGATCGCCTCCGACAGCGCCCGCAACCAGGCGCTGAACAGCATTTCTGCGGTGGGCCACGGCGGCTCGTCCACCGGCGCCGCCGTCACCACCTCGAAGGAGCAGATGGTGCCGTTGGCCGCCTTCGCGAAATACGGGCCGGGCAAGACGCCGCTCGCGGTCAACCATCAGGGCCCCTTCGTCGCGACGACCATTTCCTTCAACCTGCCGCCGGGCGAATCGCTGAGCACCGCGACGGCCATCATCAAGCAGACCATGGCCGAGGTCGGCGTGCCCAGCACCATCCACGGCACGTTCGCGGGCACGGCAGCGACGTTCCAGCAGTCGCTGCAGAACGAGCCGATCCTCATCGTGGCGGCGCTGGCCGCCGTCTACATCGTGCTGGGCGTGCTCTACGAGAGCTACATCCACCCGATCACGATCCTCTCCACCCTGCCCTCGGCCGGCGCCGGCGCGATGCTCTCGCTCCTCATCTTCCGCACGGAGTTCAGCATCATCGCGCTGATCGGCGTGATCCTGCTGATCGGCATCGTGAAGAAGAACGCGATCATGATGATCGACTTCGCGCTCGACGCGCAGCGCAGCCAGGGTCTCTCGCCCCGGGACGCGATCTACGCCGCCTCGCTGATGCGCTTCAGGCCGATCATGATGACGACCATGGCGGCGCTGCTGGGCGCGCTGCCGCTGGCGCTCGGCCATGGCGACGGCGCCGAGATGCGCCAGCCGCTCGGCATCTCGATCGTCGGCGGGCTCATCGTCAGCCAGGCGCTGACCCTCTACACGACGCCCGTCATCTACCTCTATCTCGACCGGTTCGGCGACTGGTGCCGCTATCTGTGGCGCCGCCTCCGGCCGCTGCGGCCCCGCCATCCGGCGCCGGCCCCGGGAGAATGACCATTCGCAAGACGACCGTGCCCCTGCCCCCTCCCCCCATCCCCCTCCCGCGAGGGGAGGGGGTGCGCTGCGGCACGACTCCCCCTCCCCTCGCGGGAGGGGGATGGGGGGAGGGGCTGCGCCGGCCAAACCGGCTCGCCCTCGCCGCCCTTGCCCTCCTCGCCGGCTGCGAGGTCGGGCCGGATTACGAGCGCCCGTCGGCACCGGTGCCCGACCGCTTCAAGGAGGCGGACGGCTGGAAACCGGCCGAGCCCAAGGAGGCCGCGAGCGACGCGCCCTGGTGGTCGGTCTATGACGACAAGGTGCTGGACGGGCTGGAGAAGAAGATCGACATCTCCAACCAGAGACGCCAGGCCTCCGAGGCTGCCTGGCGTCAGGCGGTGGCGCTCGCCGACCAAGCGCAGGCCGGGCTCTTCCCGACCCTGGGTGTGACCGCCAGTGCCACCCGCTCGGGCGGCGGCGCCCGCTCCGGCGGCGGCGGTTCGACCGAACTCGCTTCGACCGGCGGCGGGACGTCCAGCCACGGCCTCAACCAGTTCCAGGCCGGCGCCAGCGCCAGCTGGGACCTCGACATCTGGGGCAAGATCCGCCGGACGATCGAGAATGCGACCGCCGCCGCCCAGGCCAGCGAGGCCGATCTGGCGGCGGCGCGGCTCTCGGCCCAGGCCACGCTCGCGACCGACTATTTCGAGCTGCGCGTCGCCGACGAGCAGGAGAAGCTGCTCGACGAGACGATCAAGGCCTACGAGCGCTCCACGACCATCACCCTCAATCAGTACAAGGCCGGCGTCGCCGCCAAGTCGGACGTGATCACGGCCGAGACCCAGCTCGAATCGGCACAGTCGCAGCGCATCGCGCTGGGCGTCAGCCGCGCCACGCTGGAGCATGCGATCGCGGTGCTGGACGGCGCCACCCCGGCCGAGGTCTCGATCGCCGTCGCCACGCTCACCGGCGACATCCCGGTGGCGCCCGCCGGCGTGCCGTCGACGCTGCTCGAGCGCCGCCCCGACATCGCCGAGGCCGAGCGCAAGATGGAAGCCGCCAATGCCGAGATCGGCGTCGCCATCGCCGCCTACTACCCCGACCTCACGCTGAGCGGCTCCTACGGCTACAGCGGCTCGAAGATCGGCAGCCTGTTCCAGGCCTCGAACGCGCTCTGGTCCTTCGGCGGCACGCTGGCCGAGACGGTGATCGATTTCGGCGCCCGCGAGGCCCAGGTCGCGGCCAACCGCGCCGCCTGGGACCAGAGCGTCGCGACTTACCGCCAGACCGTGCTCGCCGCCTTCCAGCAGACCGAGGACGAGCTGGCGACGCTGCGCATCCTCGAGCAGCAGGCGGCGGTGGAGGAGAAGACCGTCGCCTCGGCCAATCTCGCGGTCCAGCTCGCTCTTAACGAGTACAAGGCCGGCACCGTCTCCTACACCACCGTCGTGACCGCCCAGGCGACCGCGTTGAGCGAGGCGCAATCGCTGCTCGCCATCCGCCAGAACCGCCTGGTCGCCAGCGTGACGCTGATCCAGGCGCTCGGCGGCGGGTGGAGCGCCGACAAGATCACGACGAAGTGAGGGATTCTCGTCGGTCTCCGGGAGGAGGGTTTGGCGCAGAATTACCGTAACCAGGGATAGCGCAGGTAGAAGTTCTGCTTAAGAATACTGACGCTAGGCCAGTGTCCATGGGATCACCGAGGGAGCACCAGCGTTGGAAGGCGGAACGAGCTCTGCGAGGCCCACCCGCCGCGAGGGCGGGCTTCTGGCAGGGAGTTTTGCTTATATTTTTTTCGGACCGCGGAGTGGCAACACAGACCATCTAAACTCTTTGCCGCTCCTGGATGGGTCGGGTATTCGCTTACGGCGGTTGGAACAGCAACCATCGCACTATATCTTGTGTTTTCAATGTTATAAACCCGTTTTGGTGGTTTTCAGCATTCCTCGGAATGCTCTCCTCCGTCCTGGCTATCGGACTCGGCCAAATCATCTACGCGCGCGGCTCGTCGGTACCACCCGACGATGCCGGAGACTCGTGACGACGGAAGCGGCCCGTCGGTCGCCTCACATCGCCCCTCTCCGCCGCCAAGTGTGGAGAGGGAGGACTGAGGCGCATTTCCCGATCCTCGATTGATCGGCATCAACGCCGTCGCGAAGTCCCCGTGACACAGCAAGGGGCACGATGTCGTTCCTCGCCCGCATTCTCCCCTGGCATTCGCGATCGGCGGCTGCGGACACGGCCGCCGAGCACTCGTCCGAGCACTATCGGCACTTCGCCGCGTTCACGCCGGAGCAGGCCGTCCAGGAACTCGGCTCGGCCCCCGGGGGCCTCGACGACGCGACGGCGATGGCCCGGCTCGCGCAATACGGCCCCAACGCCGTGGCGCAGGAGGAGCGACAGAGCATCCCCGTGCAGCTCGCGCTCCGGCTGGCGACACCGCTCAACGTCATGCTGCTGAGCCTCGCGGTGGTCTCGTACGTCCTGGGCGATCCGCGCGCGGCCATCATGATCGGCACCATGGTGGCGCTGAGCGTGGGCCTCAGCTTCGTTCAGGAGTACCGCTCGAACAGAGTGGCGGCGAAGCTGCGGGCGATGGTGCGCACGACCGCCACCGTCCTGCGGCGCCACGGGCCGGCCGGGCAGCCGGAACCGGACCATCCGGGCAACGGCATCGGCGAGGAGATCGCCATCGAGCAGCTGGTCCCCGGCGATATCGTCACGCTGGGCGCCGGCGACATGGTGCCGGCCGATCTGCGGCTGATCTCGGCCAAGGATCTCTTCGTCAACGAATCGGCGCTGACCGGCGAGGCGCTGCCGGCCGAGAAGACGGCGCACCAGGAGACGCGGCCGATCGAGGACCCGCTCGACCTGCCGAA
>Ga0209579_10002843_pt1 | contig 12931 bp, 12 predicted proteins | sample Coa_R1_2_FD_187152 | JGI IMG/M metagenome (GOLD analysis project Ga0209579, IMG submission 187152) | Surface soil microbial communities from Centralia Pennsylvania, which are recovering from an underground coalmine fire - Coalmine... | ecosystem: Environmental > Terrestrial > Soil >... | reverse complement strand
GCTGCGGCCCGCCGCTGCAAAGTGCCTTGGCGGGAGGTGGAGTACCGGCTTTCAAGACAGGGTTAGCGAGATATCCGACCACTGCGTACTTCTCGGCGCTGGACATCCCAGCCGCCTCCGCCTTCATCACACCGACTTCCAGCGATGCCAGTATCTTCATAGAGCTCATCGCCCGCAGCGCGCTGAAGGGCGGCACACGGGCAGCGGGCGCGTCATGACACTTGGCGCAGCGCGCCTGGTAGATCGCGGAGCCATCTTGCGCAAACACGGTCCACGCGCTCACGGCGACAATAAGAATCAATCGCATGATGATTGCTCCCTAGCCAACGCGCGCCAGCCGCCGGATCGCCAAGCCGGCAAAGACCACCGTTATCGCGGTGAGCACTACGACATGCACCAGCGGCCCTCCCACCTCAGTCGAGCCCAATCCGATGAATGTCAGTTGAGCCAGATGAAAGGCGGGCCAGATTTGCGCCTGGGCCTTCATCGACGCCGGCAGCGGGAACATAATTCCCGAGAGATAAATCATCGCGATGTAAATAAGATTGGTGAACGCGGGCGCGCTCTTGGCCGTGGTCAGGGTTCCGATAAAAAGCCCCAGCGCACAGAAGGGCAGCGAGCCTAAAGTATTGATTCTGGCAATCGTCCAGGCTTGCTCAGCGGTTATTGGCAAGTGGCCAAGGGTCATAGCCGCGACGATCATTGTGAGTGTCACCAATGAGCCGAACAGCATGGCCATGAGCAATTTTGCCAGCAGGGAAGCGCCTGCCGGCATCGGCAATGCGCGCTTTAAGGTCAGCAGTCCTTGCTCACGCTCCATCGCAACGACCATGCCGAATCCGAATAACCCCGGCCCCATCACGCCAAACACGTCAAAACCGGTGAAGACGAACCAACCGGCGCGCTCGTCCATGCGTAGCGCATCGCCAAAGAGGACCACGGCGAAGAGCAGATACAACCCGGCCGGAAGGGCTAGGAATGGGATGGCGAATGCCGGCGTGCGCAGCATGCGCACGGTTTCGTACTTGGCCTCCGTAAGATAAGCGCGCACCAGCCGGCCGTTGTTCATGGTATTCATCGCTGTGTCTCCTGGGTGAGTTCGGTGAACGCTTCAGAAAGTCCGGCCCGGCGGACTTCGAGCTCCTGCAAATCGTCATCGGCTGCCAGCAAGTGCCGCACCACATTTTCCGCATTGCTCACGGTAATGTGCAGCCGCTGCTGCTCACGATTCACGGTTTGCACGTCCGGCCAGATAGCCACATCCTGTTCGGCCAGGGTGGTTACACAACTGATGCGTTTGCGAACCACCAGCGCGCGTATCTCGTTCACGGTGCCGGAGGCGATCAGTTTGCCTTTGGCGAGAACCGCTACGCGATCGGCCAGGGCTTCGGCTTCTTCCAGGTAATGCGTGGTCAGCACGATCGAAGCGCCGTCGTCGACCAGGCGGCGCAGCGTGGCCCACAGCATCTCGCGAGCCTGCACGTCGAGCCCTACGGTTGGTTCATCGAGAAACAGCAGCTTCGGACGGCCGCAAATCGCCATGGCAAACTGGGCCTGCCGCTTCTGGCCGCCCGAAAGTTTTCCGTAGGGCCGATGGGAGAGCGCCGTCGTGTCGGTCATTTCCATTGCGGCTTCGGGCGAGAGCGGATCGGGATAGTAGCTCGCGATCAGATCGATCTGCTCGCGCACGCGCAGCTCCGGCGCCAGTGCCACTTCCTGCATCATCACGCCGACCTGCCGCCGCGTCTCCACCTTCAACGGCGATTGGCCAAACAGCAGCGCCGTTCCCGTGTCGGGCTGGCGCAGCCCCAGCAATAAAGAAATTGCGGTGGTTTTCCCAGCGCCATTGGGACCGAGAACCGCGAGCAACTCACTGCGCCGTACGTCAAGATCGAGACCGTCCAGCGCCACAATTTTCCCGAAGCGCTTACTTACGCCCGATAGCTGAGCCAGGCAATCTGCTTTCATATGGTCCAGTCTGGGCCTTGCCGGGCGATTTCAAAAGCGGATTTTGACCAAGTGGCCGAATGGTTTTACGAACGGCCGAGGGATTCAGAACGGATTGGCGGTGAGCGTTTTGAGTTTGTCGTGATACATTCGGCCGGATTGCAGCCGGACGCCGTTCTGTAGGGTGATCACGTACTCGCCGTGCAGGGCCGGTTGTAGTTCTTTGATACGGCGGACGTTGACAATCACCGAGCGGTGAATGCGCTGGAACATCTCCGGATCGAGCGATTTTTCCAGGGTATTCATGGCCACGTGCAGCAAATGGCTGGCCTTCCCGGCGTGCAGTTGCACATAATTCTCAGCGGCTTCCATCCAATCGATGTCGCCGACATCGACGAAAACGGTCTTGCCCGCCGATCGCACGGCCAGCCGCTGCAAGTGCCGGCGCGGCGACGCAATGGTTTGCAACAGCGAAATAATCTGCCTGTTAGCTTCGTCTGGCGGCTTGAGGCCGATGCGAGCCTTGGCGCGCCCCAGTGCTTGCGCGAAACGCTCCTCGGTGACCGGTTTGAGCAGGTAATCGATGGCGTTGATTTCGAATGCCTGAATGGCGTGCTGATCGTGCGCCGTGATAAACACCACTGCGGGCATCCGGTCGGCGCCGATTTCCTTGACGACCGAGAATCCGTCCATCTCCGGCATCTGAATGTCCAGCAGAACCAGATCGGGACGGACGCTGCGGATCGCGGCCACGGCTTCGCGGCCGTCTTTGGCTTCGTGAATGGCCGCAACTTCCGGGTCCTGGGAGAGCAGCATGCGCAGGCCTTCCCGCGCCAGCGGCTCGTCGTCAACGATCAGCGTCGTCAAAGGCATGCACTTCCATCACTTCAGTCTGTGGAATTGCGGGCGCGGCATGATAGGGGAAAATCATGGTGGCGACCGCCCCGCCCTGCTCGCCATTTTCCAGCGTCAATTGCCCTGCATCGCCGTAGAGCTGGTGAAGGCGCGCCCGCGTATTCGCCAATCCGATTCCGTGGCCTTCAGAAGAATTCGCCGGCGGCAGCCCCGGCCCATCATCTTGCACCCGCAGTTCCAACATGCGGTTCACGCGAGCGGCGCTGATGCGAATTCTACCCGCCGCCGAACTGCGCCCGATGCCATGGCGAATGGCGTTTTCGACGATCGGCTGCAGCGCCATGTGCGGCACCGCTGCTTCGAGAATTGCCGGATCGGCGGATATTTCGACGCGCAGGCGGTCCTGAAAACGCACCTGTTCGATGGCAAGATACAGCTGCAAATACTCCAGTTCGCGGCGCAGCGGCACTTCCTGCGATTCCACATCCTCCAGAACACAGCGCAGCAGATCGCTCAACAGCGAGAGCGTCTGCTCCGCCTGCCGCCCGCGCTGCTGCCGCACCAGGACCATGATGGCGTTCAGCGTGTTGAACAGGAAATGCGGCTGCAGTTGCATCTTCAATGCGCTCAATTGGGCGGTCATGAGCTGCGATCTTAGCTCGGAAGAATGCAGCTCCAGCCGCAGCGCGTCGCGCTCGCGCTCCTGGTACTTACGGTAGTACTGAAGCGCGTACCAGATACCCAGCACCGTAAAGTACGAAAGGGCGCTTTGATGAAAGCCGAGTATCGATAAGACAATCAACGTGCTCGCATATCCCTTCATCACCGAAGGGAAGAGGCCGAGGCGCGCCAGGATGGCACTCTCTATCAACAATTGAATGACAGCGAACGCCAGGCTGAACAGCAGATGAAGAGCCAGGCGGCGCACCCAGACTTTCCGTTCGAAGGGGAAGCGGCGGCCCAGCCAGAGAACGCCAGGCGTGAGCGCTGCGCTAATATACACGCCGACCAAATAGGAAACTACGTAATGCCACCACGGCGTGGGATCGCGGGTGAAGAACTTCTGCGTGAGGCCTTGGCTCGCGAAGAACAGGCCGCACACGGTCCACGCCAGAAAGCACAGCGCGACGGTTCGAAGGCGGCGTTCGGTCACAATTCCCACCGCCCGTAGCTTACCGCAACAGAGCCGAGAGCGGGCCGCAAAAATTGACGAACTGGCCTAACGGAGTGTCGAGCAGACCCGGCTTTTATTCGTGCCGCAGCGCCGCCATGGGATCAATCTGCGCCGCCCGTCGCGCCGGCAGGTAACCCGCGATCAGGCCTATCACCGTTAGCGTGACGGCGGCCAGTACATTGGTCAGCGGATCGTTCGGCGATACGCCGAAGAGGATGCCGGCGACCAAACGCGCGGCGCCCGCGGCGGCCAGCAATCCGACCACCAGCCCGATCGCCAGCATCCAAAAGGTTTCACGCAGCACCATGCGAGTGACATCGCCGCGCTGCGCGCCAAGCGCCATGCGGATTCCGATTTCATTGGTCCGCCGCGACACGGAATACGCCATCACGCCATACAAGCCCACGCTCGCCAGCAGCAGGGCGAGGGCGCCAAATACGCTCGCCAGGGTAGCGATAAAGCGCTCCCCAAAGTGATTCAGGTTGACCAGGCCTTCCATGGTTTTGACGTCCAGGTAAAGGTTCTTGTCCAGGCCCTGAAATTCATGGCGCACCGCGGCAATCACCGGCGCCGGGTTCCCTGCCGTGCGCACCAGCAGGTTCACAGTGCCGACCGGCAAGTCCTGGAGCATCGGGCAATAGATCGCCCGCCAAATCGTATCGGTCTTCTCCGCCCGCTTGATGTCTTTGGCCACGCCGACGATTTCGATATCGTAATCCGCGCCCTGCCGCAGCAGCATGAAGTGGCGGCCCAGCGGACTGCTATTGGGGAAATACGTGTTGGCCATGGCCGCGCTGACAACGCAAACCTTGGGCATTTTCTCGTCGTCGCGCGCCGTGATACCGCGCCCGGCCAGCAGCGGAATGCCCATGGCGTCGAAAAATCCGGGGCCCACCAGCATACGTCCCACATACATTTCGTCCTCGGATTTGTGGGGTGTATAGCCTTGAACGGAGATCTTGAGGCGCCGGTCACCGAAGGGCACCAGATCCATCGTCAAGCCGACCGCCTTTGTGCCGGGAAGCGACGCCGTCCGGTCCCAAATTTCCTTCAGCAGATTGCCGGTCTGCGGCCCGCCATAACCCAGAAGCTGGGTGTTAACCACGATGAGCTTCTCTTGATCGAAGCCGGGATCGAACGAGCGGAAATTCTGCAAGGTGCGGATGAACAAGCCCGCGCCGACCAATAACAGCAGCGACACCGCGATTTGGCCCGCCACCAACAATTTGCCGGCTTCCAACCTGCGCTTACCAACAGTCGAGCCTCGGCCTCCCTCTTTGAGTAGCGGCGCCAAGTCCGTCCTGGTGGCTCGAAAGGCCGGCGCCAGTCCAAACACGATGGCGGCTCCCAGGGAAATCGCTAGAGTAAAGATCAGTACCCGCGGATCGGTCTCGGCATGGATCGACACAGGGCCGTCGACGGCCGCCGCGACCCAGGCAATCAAGAGCTTCCGGCCCCCTGTTGCCAGCGCCACCCCCAGCGCGCCGCCTACTACCGCTAGCAGTACGCTCTCGGTGACCAGTTGGCGTATCAAGCGAAAGCGCCCCGCGCCCACGGCCATCCGCAAGGCAACTTCTTTCTGGCGCGACGCCGCCCGGGCCAGCAGCAGGTTGGCCACATTGGCGCACGCGATGAGCAGCACCAGGAACGGCGCGGTCATCACCGCAATCAGCACCAGCGCCTTGGTCTTAGGCTCGAGAAACCCGGAGCCATTCCCTACCGGAAGCACTTCAACTTTCTTCTCCTGAATTTCGTGCCGCTTCTTCTCGTCAAGCTGGCTGCCGGCGCGGGCGCTAACGATCTGCTGGAACAGCACGGTCAGCTCCGCCTTAGTTGCCGCCAGCGTCACGCCGGGTTTCATCCGGCCAATGTAGAAGGGACTGTAGTCGTCGGTGTCGTCATAATCCAGAAAGGATCCCGTGTGCCCGTTCAGCCAAAGCTCAGTGGAAGGGCTCGGGGCCACGCGCGGCTGTAGCGTGATGGGCAGCGTGACGTCCGGCGAAAAGGTTTGAAACAGGCCGAAGAAACGCTGCGGCGTCACCCCCACGATCGTGACCGCAATACCGTTTACATTGATAATCTTGCCGACCACCGCCGGGTCCAGGCCAAAGCGCCGTTCCCAATACGGATAGCTGATCACCGCGGCCGGGCCTTGCGGGCCGCCGACGCCGGGAATCTGGTCATCTTCCGGTGTCAACAGCCGGCCCACGACGGCGTTCACGCCCAGCAGAGAATAATAATCGCCGCAAACCATTTGCGCCGGAGGTCCATGCTCGGCTTCGGCGCTGATCCTGATGTTGGTTTGAAAAAAGCTGACGGCGCACAGCCCGGAAAGCGTCTGGCTGCGGGCGCGCAGTTTCTGGTAGGCCGGATAGGAGATGTTCGAATTGGTGCGGACCAGCTCCTCGGGGCGGCTGACGGGCAGCATCTTTAGCAGGACCGCGTCCATTACGCTGAAGATGGCCGTGTTGGCGCCGATGCCCAGGGCGAGCGAAAGCACTGCCACGGCGGTAAATGCCGGGCTGTGCCACAGCATCCGGCTTCCATATTTCAAGTCCTGCCAGATCGTTTCCAGCCGCATCGTGACGCCTTCCTTTCAAAAAAGGGCCGCTGTGGTTTTAGTCTTAGGACGAAGAGATCTCTTACTTTGTTCCCAAGAAATTGTTTGGGAACCAATCCACTTACAATGGGAGTTTCATGAAAACACTGAGTACATTTCCCATCCTGGTGCTCTTAGGTATTTCGGCGGAAGCGGCCCAAGTCTCCGCCAATCCCTCGCCGAGCGCAGCGGCCATCGTGGCAAAAATTCAGCGCGCCGACTATGAAGGCGATCGCGCCGGGCTAGAGCGCCTGTATGCGGAGCTGGCGCCTTTAGCTGGCAGCAAGGAAACCGGCTCGCGCATCCGCTATTGGCGCGGCTTCGCCATGTGGCGGCGGGCGCTGAACGGGTTTAACGACTCCATCGACCCGAAGGAACTGGAACAGGACACCATGCAGGCCGTGGCCGAGTTCAAGGAAGCGCTCGCGCTCGATCCCGCTTTTGTGGACGCCAAGGTTGCCGAAGCCTCCTGCCTGGGGACCCTGATGTTTCTGAGCCAAAGCAATCTGCCGCGCATCCGGGAACTGGCGGGGCAATACCGCCAATTAATGACCGAAGCCAAGGCGGCCGCGCCGGACAATCCGCGGCTGTTGTGGGTGGATGGCGCCAACCGTTTTTACCAGCCGCCGGAGCGCGGCGGCAGCCAGACTGAGGGTCTGGCCATCTACGCCCGAGGGCTGGCGCTCGCGCGCGCGCAGAGTAAGAGCGGCAATCCCCTGGAACCGTCCTGGGGCGAGCCCGAATTGCTGATGAATCTGGCCTGGTCGAATCTTCATAAAGCGGCGCCGGATATTCCCGCCGCAAAACAATATGCGGAAAGCGCACTGCAGCTAGTGCCCTACTGGCACTATGTCCGCGATATTCTGGTGCCTCAGATTCAGAACGCGAAGTGATGCCGCTTCGCGGTGAGCGGCGGAACTCCCCGTAACCACATTCCTCACTGCGATATGAAAACCTCGAAGCAAAGTGGTTGGGACCACCATCGAATAACCGGGAGCTCTCGTGGCCGAAATTCCTGAACAAGACGACGCAATGTTTCCCAGATTGGATGATGCGCAGATTGCGCGCCTGAAGGCCTTTGGCGAACCTCGAAGCGCCGCGGCAGGCGAAATACTTTTCGATCAGGGCGACGCGGATCACGGAGTTTTTGTCGTTCTTGAAGGCAGCATCGAAATCATCGGTATTTCGAAGGGCGTGGAGACCGTGCTCGCCGCTCACGGGCCCGGCGTGTTCACCGGCGAAGTCAACCTGCTTTCCGGCCGGCGCAGTCTGGTTCGATGCCGGGCGCGAGAGGCGGGTACCGTGCTCGAAATCAGCCGGCCCAACCTGCGGCATCTGATGCAGACCGATGCCGCGCTGGGCGAGATTTTTCTGCGCGCCTTCCTACTGCGCCGCGTGTACCTGATTGCCAACTCGGTCGGCGACGCGGTGCTTATTGGCTCGAATAATTCCAGCGACACCCTGCGTCTGCGGGCGTTTCTCACCCGCATCGGCCACCCGCATACCTACCTGGATGTTGAGCGGGACCCCGATATTCAATCCGCGTTCGATCATTTCGGAATTGGCGTGGCCGACATCCCGGTGCTGATCTGCCGCGGCACGCTGGTGCTGCGAAATCCCAGCAACACCGAAGCCGCGGAGTGCTTCGGGCTGAATGCCGGTATCGACGAGACCAGCGTGTACGACCTAATTGTGGTGGGCGCCGGACCAAGCGGGCTGGCCGCGGCAGTCTATGGCGCCTCGGAGGGACTCAACGTGCTGGTGGTTGAAGGCAACGTGCCGGGCGGGCAAGCCGGATCGAGTTCGCGGATCGAAAACTATCTCGGTTTTCCAACCGGAATTTCGGGACAGGATCTGGCCAATCGCGCCTTCGCGCAAGCGGAAAAGTTCGGAGCGCAAATCGCTGTCGCCCGCGCCGCCCGCGCGTTGAAATGCGTCGAATCGCCCTACGCGGTGGAACTGGACGATGGCGCATCGGTACAAGCCCGTAGCGTGATCGTGGCGGCGGGCGCGCAATATCGCAAGCTGGATGTGCCGAATCTCGCGCAGTTCGAAGGCGTCGGCATCTACTACGGCGCGACCCAAGTGGAGGCGCAAATCTGCCGCAACGACGAAATCGTCATCGTCGGAGGCGGCAACTCAGCCGGCCAGGCGGCCATTTTTCTTTCCGGGTTTGCTAAGCATGTGTACCTGCTGGTGCGCGGGCCGGGGCTCACCGAGACCATGTCGCGGTATTTGATTTCCCGAATTGAAGCCTGCAAGGAGATCACTCTCAAAGCATGGACGGAGGTCGAAGGGCTCGAGGGGGGCACCCACCTGGAGCGCGTTCACTGGCGAAATTCGAAAACCGGCGCGAGCGAAACTCACGAGATTCAGCACCTGTTTCTGATGACCGGCGCCAACCCCAACACAGCGTGGCTGCAAGGATGCCTGGCGCTCGATCCCAAGCAGTTCATCAAAACCGGCACCGATCTTGGTGCGGACTGGCGCCTTCCGCGGCGGGCGCCTTTCATGCTCGAGACCAGCCTTCCCGGCGTTTTCGCGGTGGGCGATATCCGCGCGGGGAGCGTCAAGCGCGTCGCTTCGGCGGTGGGCGAAGGCTCTATGGCGGTCCAGTTTGTCCACATGGTGCTGGCGGAGTAAGCTGGCGCGCGTAATCGTCACTATCGAAGTGGCCCAACGACTCCGCAATGAGCCCGTCGCCGCCAATCCGCCACTCTTCGAATCCGCTGATGCGGACGCGCAGGCCGTTTTTGGTACCGGTGAGCGTCCACCGGTAAATGGTTCGGTCTCCTTGCATCTCGATGCCGTCCAGAATCACCTGCAGATCGGGAAAGTCCGTCATGAAGCCTTGCGCCACAGCGGCAATGGCACTCCGCCCCACCGCGGGCGCGCCATCGTTGACGCGGAGCGAGCCGTTCGCGGAGAAAAATTCGGCTACGCGCGCCGGGTCCTGGCTGCACCACGCAGCGGTATAGCGCTCGGCGAAATCCTGCATGTTTGCCAGAATAACGAAGGAAGCATGTGAGCGATAGCCCTGCCCTGGTTTGGTTCGATCGGGATTTGCGCCTCGCCGACAATCCCGCGCTGGCGAGGGCGGTCGCGCAAAAATCGCCTATCGTGCCGGTTTTCATCTGGGCGCCGGAGGAGGAATCGCCGTGGCCTCCCGGTGCGGCATCGCGGTGGTGGCTGCATCAATCGCTGCAAGCGATTGCAGCTTCGCTCGCCAAGCACGGCTCTAAGCTCATCGTGCGCCGCGGACCTACAGCAGAGGCGCTGCTCGCTCTCGCGAAAGAGACCGGCGCTAAATCAGTATTCTGGAACCGCCGCTACGAGCCGGCGGCGATTGCCCGCGACACCGAGATCGAATGCCGCCTGCGTGATCAACGCATCGCCGCCGGAAGTTGCCCCGGCAACTTGCTCTTTGAGCCGGGAACGATTCTCAACGCCGGCGGAAAACCGTTCCAGGTGTTCACGCCGTTCTGGCGCGCCTGCCTGGCAATGCCTGCTCCCGCGCAGCCTACACTGGCGCCCCGGCGGCTGCGCGCTCCGGGCAAGTGGCCGCGTTCGGTCGCGATTTCCGCTCTCGGCTTGCTGCCGAGATCCGATTGGGCCGCGGGCTTGCGCGCGACCTGGCGGCCGGGCGAGGCAGGCGCATCCAGGCAGATGAAAGCATTTCTTCGCCGGGGAATGGCCAGCTACGCGGCAGATCGCGACCGGCCGGATCATCCCGGCACCTCGCGTTTGTCGCCGCATCTGCACTTTGGAGAAATCAGCGCTCGCCAGATTTGGCATGCGGCGAAAGGCGCCGAGAGCTATATGCGGCAAATCGCCTGGCGAGAATTTTCCGCTCACCTGCTGTTTCACTTTCCGCACACTTCGCGCGAGCCCCTGCGCCCGCAGTTCCGCTCTTTCCCCTGGCGGATGGACGCCAAGGGGCTCGCAGCCTGGACCCGCGGCCAGACCGGGTATCCGCTGGTCGACGCCGGCATGCGCGAGTTGTGGCACACCGGCTGGATGCACAACCGCGTGCGCATGCTGGCCGCATCGTTTCTGGTGAAGCATCTAATGATTCCTTGGCAGGAAGGAGCCGCCTGGTTCTGGGACACGCTGGTCGATGCCGATCTGGCCAACAACACGATGGGCTGGCAGTGGAGCGCGGGCTGTGGCGCCGATGCCGCGCCTTATTTCCGCATCTTCAATCCGGCGATTCAGGCCAAGAAGTTCGATCCCGATGGCGACTACATCCGCCGTTGGGTGCCGGAGCTGGAGAAAAACTATACCCGGCCGATCGTCGAGCATGATTTCGCGCGCAAACGCGCGCTCGCGAGCCTGGCAAAAATGAAACGCCAATCGTGATCGGGTGTATATTGGTCGCGGCTGCCATGACCGCCCCACGAGCGATTGCGATTGGTATCCTGTACGCCGTCTCAATTCTTGCGCAAAGCGGCAGCACCGATCTCAGTGGAGTCTGGAAGAGGAACGCGGAGAAGAGCAAGCCTTCAGGCCGCGGGCCCCTTGAAATGTGGGTCAAGATCGATCAGGACGGATCTGAGATTCGCATGGCGATGCGGGTGCGTTCGGCCAGTGGCATGGAGAATTCGGATTATACATTCCGCCCCGGGCCGGAAGAGAACAAGAACAAGATGCACGGCGCCCCAATGACCAGCCATACGCGCTGGGAAGGCGGCGCTCTGTTGATCGATTCCGTGGCGACCTTCGGACCCAAGGAAGACTTGCGCCTCAATGAACGCTGGACCCTCTCGGCCGACGGGCAGACGCTGAGCTTTGTAGAAAAGCATCAGTTCGCGAGCGAACCCGCGGCGGAAGACCTGTACGTCTTCGACCGCATGACACCCGCCGCCTGGCAGCAGGAGGAGAAACCCAAGCTGGCCGAGGAGGCGTTCAAAAATATTCAGGTACTGAAGGGTCTCCCCGCCGAGCGCGTGATGCCGGTGATGCAAAGCTTCGCGCGCGGGTTGGGTGTGGAATGCGCATACTGCCACGTTCCTAACGAGTTCGATAAGGACGACCTTGCGCCGAAGCGTACCGCCCGCAACATGATCAAGATGACCCGTTCGATCAACGACGACCGCTTTGGCGGGGCCAACGCGGTGACCTGCTGGACCTGCCATCGCGGCAGCACCAAGCCGCTTACCACTGCTCCGTAGGCGTACTCTTCATTTTTCACATTTTTCCAGAGACGTTCGGCGCTCCTGCCGCACTGTAGGGTGATTGGCCAATTTCGAATCACCGGGCTCTTAACGGCAACTGCCAAACCAGCCGATGGATACCCGCAGCGGCCAATGCCTGTAGTTGGGGCTTGGCGGCAGGTGAGAATGACAAATACGGAACGGAACACATTTCGCAGTGCCTTGGAGGCCAGATTGGCCGAAATAGGGGACGGCGGCTCTAACCGCGAAGCGCTGGCGATCGACACCAGTCCCGATGAGATGGATCGAATCCAGCGCGCGAGCGACCGCGATTACGCGGTGAGCAGCCTGGAGCGCGACGCCAGCCGGTTGCGTGAACTGCGGGCGGCGCTGGCCCGCATTGACGCCGGTGCGTTCGGCATTTGCGTCGGATGCGAGCAGCGCATCAGCCACAAGCGCCTGGCAGCAATCCCGTGGGCGTCGTTCTGCATCGCCTGCCAGGAAGTCGCGGACCGCGAGCGGAAAGCACCGGTGAATGAGATCGATTCATCCATGGTGATCGCCGCTTGACAGGCTTGACGGCAACGGAAGCGCAGGAACGCGCAGAGGGATTGAGCCGGGCTGCCAGCAGGAAATTGGAGAAGGCGCGTAACCAAACGGCTGGCGCCCTGCGCACGGCCGCGTCTTCGGTACGGACCGCAGCCGGCAGCGCGGCCAACAGCCTGGACGCCACCGCATCCCGCGTAGAGCATTACGAGGTGCAAGACCTGCTGGCCGGCTGCCGGCAGCTCATTCGCCGGAATCCAGCCGGAGCTTTTGCGGCAGCGGCCGCCATTGGATTTCTGGCCGCCTCGGCCGCCCGCCACATCCTTCACAGGTGTCCTAAGCAACCCGAAGGCGATTGAACCTCGTGTAGTGGAAGCAAACTAGCAAGTCCATAAACTGCGTTTATATCCTGCCCCGTGTAGGCTCTCTGGCCTTTCCCCTCGGGCTATTTCCCTATTGGAAGGAAATGCACCAAACGTTATGTTTGGGGCATAAGAACAAAAAGGCGAGCGAGGAGTAATCCGTTCGCGGGGGTGTCGGCGAAAGCCGGCAGGATGGGACCCATCTGCTGTGGCGAACGTGAGGAGGTCGGCATGAGTTCCAACGAGCGGTTCAAAGACAATTTCCTGGCCCGGCTCAACCGGCTTGGCGAGGACG
>Ga0209579_10002841_pt1 | contig 12946 bp, 10 predicted proteins | sample Coa_R1_2_FD_187152 | JGI IMG/M metagenome (GOLD analysis project Ga0209579, IMG submission 187152) | Surface soil microbial communities from Centralia Pennsylvania, which are recovering from an underground coalmine fire - Coalmine... | ecosystem: Environmental > Terrestrial > Soil >... | reverse complement strand
GCGGCGTCCGTGCCGTCGCAGACGATCACCATCCCCGAGTGCTGCGAATAGCCCATGCCGACGCCGCCGCCGTGGTGGAACGAAACCCATGTAGCTCCCGACGCGGTGTTCAGCATCAGGTTGAGCAGCGCCCAGTCGGACACCGCGTCCGAGCCGTCCTTCATCGATTCCGTTTCGCGGTTCGGGCTTGCCACCGAGCCCGCGTCCAGATGGTCGCGGCCGATCACGACCGGCGCTTTCAGCTCTCCCTTGCGCACCATCTCGTTGAACGCAAGCCCTGCGAGGTGCCGCTGGCCGAGTCCGATCCAGCAGATGCGCGCCGGCAGCCCCTGGAACTTGATGCGCTTCGAGGCCATGTCGAGCCAATTCAACAAGCCCTTGTCTTCTGGAAACAGCTCCCGCATCTTGCTGTCGCCGCGGGCGATATCCTCGGGATCACCCGACAGGGCGGCCCAGCGGAACGGCCCCTTGCCGGTGCAGAACAACGGCCGCACGTAGGCGGGCACGAAGCCGGGGAAATCGAAAGCGTTCTTCACGCCGACGTTCTTCGCTTCCTGGCGGATGTTGTTGCCGTAGTCCACGCAGGGAACGCCCAGCGCCTGGAAGCCCAGGATCGCGCGCACGTGGTTGGCGATCGCCTCGCGCGCCGAGATCGCCACCTCCTCGGGGTCCTTCTTGCGCAATTCCTTCCAGCGCTCGAGCGACCAGTGCTCGGGCAGATAGCCGTTGGAGGGATCGTGGGCCGAGGTCTGGTCGGTGACGAGGGAAGGGCGGAATCGGGTGGTTTGGGAAAGCTTCAACAACTCCGGAAGGAGTTCGGCGGCATTTCCCAGCAATCCGATCGAGACCGGCTTTTTCGTTTCCGAAAGGATTTTTCGGGCTTCTTCGATGCTGCCGGCGCGCGCATCCAGATATCCGCTCTTCAGCCGCATTTCAATGCGCGTGGTGTCGCACTCGATCGCCAGCATCGAGGCGCCGGCCATGGTCGCGGCCAGCGGCTGCGCGCCGCCCATGCCTCCCAGGCCCGCCGTGAGGATCCATTTGCCCGACCAGTCGCCGCCATAGTGCTGGCGGCCGGCTTCGGCGAAAGTTTCGTAGGTGCCCTGCACGATGCCCTGGCTGCCGATGTAGATCCACGACCCCGCGGTCATCTGGCCGTACATCATCAGGCCCTTGCGGTCGAGTTCGTTGAAGTGTTCCCAGGTCGCCCAGCGCGGCACCAGATTGGAGTTCGCGATCAGCACGCGCGGCGCATCGGGGTGGGTCTTGAACACGCCGACCGGTTTTCCCGATTGGATCAGCAACGATTCATCGGAACTCAATTCCTTTAAGGATTGAACAATGCGATCAAAACATTCCCAGTTCCTCGCCGCCTTGCCGATGCCGCCGTAGACGACGAGGTCTTCGGGCCGCTCGGCCACCTCTGGATCGAGGTTGTTCATCAGCATGCGCAGCGGCGCCTCGGTGAGCCAGCTCTTCGCGGACAGTTGCAGGCCTCGCGGCGAACGGATGACGCGCTTGTTCATTGCCAGACCTCCCGTTGACTCGCCATGCGCATACACGGTAGTTTGCCTCATGCCGAGCTTCTATCGCTACGACGGTCCGACCTGGGTCGTGGCCGTTTCGCTCTACGGCAGCTGGGCGGCGCTGATCTGGTTCCACGCCGCGCTGCCGTGGTGGGTATGGTCGCCGCTGGGCGCCTACATCGTGGCCTGGCATTTTTCCCTGCAGCACGAAGCGATCCATTCCTTCCTGTCGGCGCCGAAATGGCTGCGCTGGGCGGCGGTGATGCCGCCGCTCGGCCTCTGGCTGCCGTTCCCGTTCTATTTCGCGGCGCACCGCAAGCACCACCAGAACACGCATCTCACGGTGCCCGGCGTCGACACCGAGTCGTTCTACGTCCGGCGCGGGGACTGGGAGAGGACGGGCGCGCTCATGAAGGCGGCCCGGGTCGCCAACCAGACGCTCGCAGGCAGGGTGCTGGTCGGCCCGCTGCTGCGCCTCTACAAACTCGTCACAGGTGAATATGCGCTGCTGCGCGCGGGGGACTACTCGCATGTCCCGCACTGGATCGTGCACATGATCCTGGTCGCGGCACTCTTTTGGTACATCTCGGGCGTCGCGGGCATGCCCTGGTGGCAGTACGTGCTGCTGATCGCCTGGCCCGCTTTTGGCTTGGGATGGGTACGATCCTTCATCGAACACCGCTACGGCGAACGTCCCGGCCAGCGCACGGCGATCACCGAATCGAATGCTTTCTGGAGCCTGCTGTTCCTGAACAACAACCTGCACGCGGTGCACCACCTGTTCCCGAAATTGCCATGGTGGGAAATCCCGGCCTACTGGCGCGCGAACCGCGACCGGATCCTGGCCCACAATGGCGGCTACTATTTCCGCGGTTACGGCGAGATCGCTGGCAAGTGGTTGTTCAAACCCGTTTTTCTGCCTCCCCATCCCAAGGAGAATTTTTCATGAAGTGCTGGTTGATTGCCGTCGCCCTCGCTGTCGTCGCCCCGGTGGCGGCGGCGCAGGATGTCTACCCAAGCAAAGTCGTCCGGATCGTGGTTCCGTACCCGGCCGGCGGCATTGCCGACAAAATTGCGCGCGAAGTGGCGCAGGACCTGACCAGGCGCATGGGCCAGAGCGTGATCGTGGAAAACCGCAGCGGCGCCGCTGGCAACGTCGGCATGGACTACGCCGCCAAGCAGCCGGCCGACGGCTACACGCTGGTGCTCGCACCGGCGAGCAACCTGACCGTGAACGATGTCCTGTTCAAGAACCTGGGCTACGACATCCACAAGGACTTCGCGCCGATTTCGCTGCTGATCCTGACGCCGCAGGTGCTGGTGGCGTATCCGGGCCTGGGCGTGAAGAACATGAAGGAAGCGGTCGCCTTCATCAAGGCCCACCCGGAGAAAGCGAACTACGGCTCGCCCGGCATCGGCAGTTATTCGCATCTGGCTGGCGAGATGCTCGGCTTCGAGGCCGGAGTGAAAATGCTGCACGTGCCCTACCAGGGCCAGGCACCCGCGGTGAACGACCTGCTGGCGGGGACGATCAACTTCATGTTCGTCGAGGTCATCACCGGAGCGCCGCACATCAAGGCGGGCAGGTTCACGCCGATCGCGATCGCGAACAACACGCGCGCGCCATGGCTGCCGGACGTGCCGACGATGGGAGAGGCGGGCTATCCGAACATCCAGGTGGCGTCGTGGTACGGCCTGATGGCGCGCGCGGGTACGCCGGCGCCGGTGATGGTACGCCTCGTCACGGAGGTGCGCGACATCATGCATTCGCCCGAGATGAAGAAGCGCTACGATGAAATCGGCGCCTACGCAGTCGGCAGCACGCCGGAGGAGTTCGACGCGTACATCCGTTCCGAGACCGAGAAATGGGTCGGCCTGATAAAGAAGGTGGGTATACAGCCGCAGTAGGGTTAAATTTTCGCGATCTGATGCGGGCGCTGCGTGAGCAATATTTCGCTCCTCTACCTGAACCATCTGGACGTGCAGGCGCTGGCGATGACCGACGCCGAGATCGTCGGCGCGGTGGAGCAGGGCTTGCGCGCCCAGGGCCTGGGCGAGGCGGTGATCGAGCCGCGCATGCACCTGGTGCCCGAGAAGGACTACCCGGGGCATTTCAACGTGCTGCGCGGCTACATCCGGCCGCTCGCGCTGGCCGGCGTCAAGGTGGTGGGCGACTTCTACCGCAACTACGAGCGCGGCCTGCCTTCGGAGCTCGCACTGCTGAACCTGATGGATCCGAAGACCGGGGCGCCGGTGGCGATCATCGATGCTTCCGACATCACCGATATGCGCACCGGCGCCGTGACCGCGCTGGGCGCGAAGCACCTGGCGCGGAAAAACTCGAAGGTGCTGGGCCACATCGGCGCGCGCGGCACCTCCTACTGGAACGTGCACCTGCTGGATTCGATGTTTCATTTCGACGAGATCCGCGTCCATTCCCGGCGTCCCGAGAGCCGCAACGCGTTCGCGGCGCGACTGGAAAAGGACCTTGGAAAAAAAATCACGGTCACTCCAGACTGGGAATCCTGCGTCAGGGGCGCCGACATCGTGGTCGAGGCCTCGCGCCTGGAGAAGCCCCAGCCGCTGCTGCAGACGTCGTGGATCAAAAAGGGAGCCTGCGTCATTCCCTACGGCACCATGAGCGCGGTGGAACTGTCGCTCACGGACATCATGGACAAGATGGTGATGGACGACTGGGGCCAGGCGAAGTCCGGTCCCTTCGGCGCCCTGCGCGCGCATGTGGACTCAGGAAAGCTGTCGGAGAAAAGCCTGCATGCCGAACTCGGCCAGATCGTCGCGGGGCTCAAACCCGGGCGCGAGCGCGAGGACGAAACCAATCTCTTCTGGCACCGGGGCCTGTCGCTGTCCGATATCGCCCTGGGCGCTGCCATGCTGGAGAAGGCGAGGAACCTCGGGATCGGCCAGACGCTGCGCTATCGATGATCCGCAGTGCCCATCGCTAACGCGAGGATGTATTCGGCCACGCCGCAGGTAAAGACGGCGTGGAAACGGGTGCTTGGGTGGAGCCTGGAGCAGGCAGGGCTGGGCTGGGAACTGCTCGACTACGAGTCGCCCGCGCCGCTGGAGGCGCTCTGGGCACGCGATGACCTGGGCGCGGCAATGATGTGCGGGTTGCCATATTCGCAACGCCGGCCGCGTCCGCGGATCGTCGCGGCACCGGTGCCGTCGCCAGCGCGTTACGGGGGGAAGCCGGTCTATTTCTCGGACATCGTGGTGCGCGCCGATTCGCCTCACGGAAAACTCGAAGACACTTTTGGGGGTGTGGTCGGCTACACGCTGGAGGATTCGATGTCGGGCTGCGTCGCGCTGCGGCGTCACCTGCGACGGTACCGCGCCGCGCACGGCAAGGCGCTCTACGGGGCTGCGGTCGGCGGGCTGGTCAATGCGCGGCAGGTGATCGAAGCGCTGGCGGCGGGAAAGATCGACGTCGGACCGCTGGACGGCTATTACCACGACCTGCTGCGCCGGAACGAGCCGCAGACCGCGGCCCAGGTAAAGGTGATCGCCGTCACTGAAGCGGCGCCAATTCCGCCGCTGGTCGCGACCGCCGCACTCGAAGAAGATGCGCTCGACCGCATCCGCGCCGCGCTGCTGCAGGCGGGCGCTGCGCCCGGGCTCGCTGCCGAGCGCGGGGTGTTGTTGCTGGAGCGATTCGCGGTGCCGGAGGAGCAGGACTACCGCGTCTTCGACCGCATCCTCGAGGAAGCGCGGCAGTTTCCCGATTCCTGGTAAGCGCATTTTCCGCCAACGGCGCTGCTCACGGGGTGCCCTGCGGCGGGTACGGGAAATCGGCAGTGGGCACGGTCGGCTCCACATCGTGGAAGCGGCGAAGATCGAGCAGGACGTTGCCGTCCGGGGTCTCGCTGATGACGTCCACGAGGCGCGCGCCCCAGAGGATGTCCTTGGTGAAGTAGCGGTAGTTCGCATGGACCGTCTGCATCGTGACGTCGTCCAGGCCGATCACCATCACCTGCAGCTCGATTTCCTTTTCCGCCATCGACGCCGGCGTCTCGCCGCGCAGCGGGCTCGCATCGTCGATCGGGTGAAGCACGTTCCAGGACCGGAACAGCGACAGCGTGTGGTCGCGCAGCAGATGGAGATCGAACGGCCGATAGTACATCCTGCCGTCGTCCGTCCGTTCGGTGCGGAAGAGGGCGACCTGGACCTTCGCGTCGACGATCTGGTTGCCGCGCTCGTTGCCGAGCCGGAACATCAGCGTCGGCACGCCGTCGAACGGTGCGATGACCGCGTGGCGGGTGAACACGCAGCGCGCCCTCGATCGCGACAGCTTCGCGAACACGATGCCGGTCGATATCGCGGTCAGGAGCAGGCTGACGATCGATTCGACGACCACCACGGCGTTGGCCGCGGTCGAGCCGGGGTACATCGCGCCGTAGCCGATCGTCCCCATCGTCTGCACGCTGAAAAAGAAGGCGTCCGCGAATGAACCGGGCGCGGCGTGCTCCACGCCGCCGACGATCAGGTATGCCAGGGCAAACACGGCGTTGGCAGCGAGGAACGCGCCGCTGATCGCGGAGATCGTCGCCCACCAGGGAAGCCGAAGCAGTGCGTGGTAGAAGTCGCGCAGCGGCGTGCGCTTTTGGCCGACGATGCGGATTTCGTAGTCCGCGCCCGATTGGCGCACAGTGGTCTGCCTGGGTTTCATGGCCGCATCCTGAAGTTCCGCTGGCAATCTATACTAGACCATCCTGGTGCGCGAGCAGCGAACCCGGAAACGCCAAACGCGGAGATCGCCGGATGAAATCGCTGGGAGCAAAAGCGCAGGGCGCGCGGCTCGAGCGCATGCGGGCGTCGCGGCTCTGGGCCGGCGAGCGGTTCCGCAATCTGCATCCGATCATCCCGGGCCTGCGCGATCCGGCCGCGGCCATGCCGACGCTGGGCGAGTTTCTTTGCGGCGGCGAGCGGCGCGTGCCGCGGGGGCCGCTGCCGTCGCTGAACCCGCTCGAAGCCTGGGCGAGGCCGCCCGCCAGCGGGCTGCGCGCCACCTGGCTCGGCCATTCCACGGTGCTGATCGAGATCGACGGCCTGCGCGTGCTGACCGATCCGGTCTGGGGACCGCGCGCTTCGCCCTCGCGGCTCGCCGGTCCCAGGCGTTTCCAGCCCGTGCCGGTTCCGCTTCGCGCGCTGCCGCCGGTGGATCTCGTACTGGTGTCGCACGATCACTACGACCACCTCGACTACCCGACCATCCGCGAACTCGCGAAGCGCGATGTGCCGTTCGTGACCTCGCTCGGCGTCGGCGCGCACCTCGAAGCCTGGGGCGTGCAGCCCGAGCGCATCACCGAACTCGACTGGTGGGAATCTCACAACCTGCCTGACACCGGGCTCAGCGTCGCCGCCGCACCCGCGCAGCATTTTTCCGGACGCGGCCTGAAGGACCGCAATGCAACCCTGTGGTCTTCGCTCGTCATCCGCTCGCCACGCCATGCCGTTTTCTTCAGCGGCGATACCGGCCTCACCACGGAATATCAGGCGATCCGCGAGCGCCTCGGGCCGTTCGACCTGGTGATGCTGGAGGTGGGCGCGTTCCATCCCGCCTGGGGTGACATCCACCTCGGTCCGGAGAACGCGCTGAAGGCGCTATCGCTGCTGGGCGGCGGCGCGTTCCTGCCCGTGCACTGGGGCACGTTCAGCCTGGCGATGCACGCTTGGGATCAGCCTGCCGAGAAATTGCTGGAGCAGGGCCCCAAAGCGGGTGCGCGGCTGGTGATGCCTCGCTTGGGCGAACCGGTGGAGCCGGCGCACGCCGGCAAGGTCGAACCATGGTGGCGCAGCGTGGACGGTCGGGAACCGGAACCGCGGACGCCTCCGGAGGCAGCGCTTCCGAAGACGATGCCTTGGCCGATCGACTGACTCAGCTGGTGCGTCAGCCCTTCAGCTGCAGCGATTTGTACTCGAGGAACTCTTCCAGCCCGTAGACCCCGGCTTCGCGGCCGTGGCCGGATTGCTTGAAGCCGCCGAAGGGCGCGTTCATGTTGAAGGCGCCGCCGTTCACGTCCACCTGCCCGGCGCGGATGCGGCGCGCGACCTTCTGCGCGCGGCCGTCGTCCTTGGACCACACGGCGCCGGCCAGGCCGTAGGGCGTGTCGTTCGCGATGCGCACCGCGTCCTCCTCGTCCTTGTACGCAATGATGGACAGCACCGGCCCGAAAATTTCCTCCTGCGCGATGCTCATCGAATTTTTCACCTTGCCGAACACCGTCGGCTTGACGTAGTAGCCGCCGCGAATTTCGCCTGCCAGGCCTTCCGGCTGGTCTGCGCCCCCGGTCAGCAGGTCCGCGCCTTCATCGATTCCTTTCTTGATGAAGCTGCGCACGCGGTCGAGCTGCATCTGCGAGGACAAAGGCCCGAGGCGCGTGGCCTCCGACATCGGGTCGCCCAGCGTGAAGGCCTTCGCGGCCTCCACCGCGAGCTTCGCCGCTTCTTCGTACTGCGACGCCGGCACCAGCATGCGCGTGAGCGCGGTGCAGGTCTGGCCGGAATTGAGGTAGCAGCCGTTCACGGTTCCCTTCACCGCAGCGGCGAGGTCGGCGTCTTCGAGGATCACGGAGGCGGACTTGCCCCCGAGTTCCAGCGCGACGCGCTTGACAGTAGTCGCGGCGACCTCCGAAATGCGCTTTCCGGCACGCGTCGAGCCAGTGAAGGAAATCATGTCCACCTGCGGGTGTCTCACCAGCGCCTCTCCCGCGGCGGGGCCGAAGCCGGTCACGAGATTGAACACGCCCTTCGGCAGGCCGGCGGCCTCGATCACCTCGGCGAGGATGAAGGCGTTGAACGGCGCGATTTCGGAGGGCTTGAGCACCACGGTGCAGCCTGCGGCCAGCGCGGGCGCGACTTTCAGCGTGATCTGGTGCAGCGGATAGTTCCAGGGCGTGATGGCGCCGACCACGCCGACGGGCTCCCGCACGACGAGAGAATTTCCGGCTTTTTGTTCAAATTCAAAACCTGAAACAATTTTCGCGTAATTGGCGAAATTCGCGATCGGCAACCCCGCCTGGATGCGGCCCGCGAGCTTGATCGGCATGCCGACTTCCTGCGCGATGGTGGAACCCAGCTCCGCCGCGCGCGCCTTCAGGCCGTCGGAGATCTTTTGCAGGTACTCCGCGCGCTTCGCTGCGGGCGTCGCGCTCCAGCCTTCGAGGGCCGCGCGTGCGGCGGCGACCGCGGCCTCGATGTCTTTTCCCGTGCCGGCCGGCACCTTGCCCATGACGGCGCCGGTGCCCGCGTTATGGACGTCGATCGACTCCCTGGAGGAGGGCGTGACCCACTGGCCATTGATGAAAAACTTGTCGCGCAGAATCATGGAAACGTCCTCGGGAAGCAAAGCGGAGCGCTACTATACCGTCCCATCATGTCCGAGAAAAGCCAGTTCCGGCTGCTCGCCGAGCGGCGCTTCCTGCCGTTCTTCCTGACGCAGTTCTTCGGCGCTGGCAACGACAACGTCTTCAAGTTCGCCTTCACCGTGCTCGCCACCTACAGCGCGGCGCAGTGGGGCGGCATGGATCCGAAGTCCGCCGGCGCTGTGATCGGCGGCGTGTTCATCCTGCCGTTCGTGCTGTTCTCCGCGACCGCGGGCCAGCTCGCCGACAAGTACGACAAGGCGGCGCTGATCCGCTTCGTGAAGAACCTGGAGATCGCGATCATGCTGATGATCGCGGCGGGCTTCGTGGGGAAAGTGGTGGCGCTGCTGTTTGCAGGCGTGTTCCTCATGGGCCTGCATTCCACGCTGTTCGGCCCGGTGAAGTACGCCTACCTGCCGCAGCACCTCGGCGAGGCCGAGCTTACCGGCGGCAACGGCATGGTCGAGATGGGGACATTCGTCGCGATTCTCCTCGGCACGATTCTCGGCGGTGTGCTGATCGGAATTCCCGGCACCGGGCCGGACTGGGTGGCCGGCACGTCGGTGGCGCTGGCGATCGTCGGCCGAATCGCCGCCGGCTTCGTGCCGGTTTCGCCCGCCGCCGAACCCGGACTGGCCATCAACTGGAACCCGCTCACCGAGACCTGGAAGAACCTCGGCCACGCGCGCGGCAACCGAGCCGTGTTCCTGTCGCTGCTCGGCATTTCCTGGCTGTGGTTCTTCGGCTCGATCTTCCTCACCACCTTCACCGGCTTCGCCAAGGAGACGCTTGGCGGCGACCAGAACGTGGTGACGCTGCTGCTCGCCGTGTTCTCGTTCGGCATCGGCATCGGCTCGCTGCTGTGCGAGCGGCTTTCCGGGCACAAGGTCGAAATCGGCCTGGTGCCCTTCGGCTCCATCGGCATGACGGTGTTTGCGGTGGACTTGTGGCTCGCGAGCAGTGCCATAGCGCCGGTGGCGGAACTTTCGGGCCTGGCGGCGTTTCTCGCCGACCACGCCCACTGGCGCGTGATGGCGGACCTGTTCCTGCTCGCCATGTTCGGCGGCTTCTACAGCGTGCCGCTGTATGCGCTGATCCAGAGCCGCTGCGAGCCCTCGCACCGGGCGCGCATCATCGCCGCGAACAACATCCTGAACGCGCTGTTCATGGTGGTGGCCTCGATCATGGCCGCGGCGCTGCTGCAGGGGGGTCTATCGCTGCCGCAGCTCTACCTCGTGGTCGGACTGCTGAACGCGGTGGTGGCGGTCTACATCTACCTGCTGGTGCCCGAATTCCTGATGCGCTTCATCGTCTGGATGCTGATCCACTCGGTGTACCGGCTGGAGAAGTCCGGTTTGGAGAGAATTCCCGACGAGGGCCCGGCGGTGATCGTCTGCAACCACGTCAGCTTCGTCGACGCGCTGGTGATCTCGGCGGCATGCCCGCGCCCGATCCGCTTCGTGATGGACCACCATATCTTCCGGCTGCCGGTCATGTCGTTCGTGTTCCGCACCAGCCGCGCGATCCCGATCGCGCCGGCGAAGGAGGACCCGGCGATGATGGAGCGCGCGTTCGCCGAGGTGGCGAAGGCGCTCAGGGAGGGTGACCTGGTGGCGATTTTCCCCGAAGGCCGCATCACCGACAGCGGCGAGATGTATCCGTTCCGGCCGGGCATCAGGCGCATCCTCGACGCGACGCCGGTGCCGGTGGTGCCGATGGCGCTGCGCGGCCTCTGGGGATCGTTCTTCTCGCGCAAGGACGGCGCCGCCATGAGGAAGCCCTCGCGCTTCGTGCCGTTCCGCAGGATCGGACTGGCGGTGGCTGCGCCCCTGGCGGCCGCGGCGGCGACGCCCGAAGCGCTGCAGGCGAACGTGCTGGCGCTGCGCGGCGACTGGCGGTAGCTATACTTCGAACTCAAACTATACGGAGCACTTGATGGCGCGCAGTGGCAAGGCGGCGGTCTGCCGCGAACTTAACAAGCCGGTGGTCGTCGAGACGATTTCGGTCGACAGTCCCAAGCGCGGCGAGGTGATGGTCAAGCTCGCCGCCTGCGGCGTCTGCCATTCCGACCTGTCCGCCACCAACGGCACCATCCCGCTGCCGCCGCCGCTGATCCTCGGCCACGAGGGCGCCGGCGAAGTGGTCGAAGTCGGCGAGGGCGTGACGGCACTGGCGGCCGGCGACCACGTCGTCACGTCCTTCATCTACATGTGCGGCAAATGCCGCTTCTGCGCGGGCGGCCGCCCCGTGCTGTGCGTCGAGCAGGGCAAGGCGCTGGTGACGCCGCCGGAAGGCACGCCACGCACGCGCGACAAGGATGGCAAGCCGCTGAATATCTTTTCCGGCTGCGGCGTGATGGCCGAGTACGCGACGCTGTCGGTGGACAACGTGGTCAAGATCGACCCGAAGATTCCGCTCGACCGCGCCGCGCTGGTGGGCTGCGCCGTGACCACGGGCGTCGGCGCGGTGTTCAACACCGCGCGCGTCGAGCCGGGTTCGACGGTCGCGGTGTTCGGCTGCGGCGGCGTCGGGCTGAACGCGATCCAGGGCGCCGCGATTGCGGGCGCCGAGCGCATCCTCGCCATCGATACCATGCAGTCGAAGCTCGACATGGCGAAGAAATTCGGCGCCACGGACGCGCTGCTGTCCAAGCCCGGCGAGGATCCGACCAAGGAAATCAAGAAGCTCACCGGCGGCGGGCCCGACTACGCCTTCGAATGCGTGGGCTCGGGCGCGCTCGCCGAGCTCGCCTACAAGGTGATCCGGCGCGGCGGCAAGGCCGTGATCGTCGGCGTGGCGCGGCCGACGGACGCGACCTCGATCAAGCCGATGGGCATGGTGTTCGAGGAAAAAACGCTGCAGGGCAGCTACTTCGGCTCCTGCGTGCCGCGCATCGATTTCCCGCGCATGCTGCAGCTCTACATGGCCGGCAAGCTGAAGCTGGATGAGCTGATCACGAAACGCTACAACATCGACGACGCGCCGCAGGCGTTCGCCGACCTGGAGTCCGGCAAAAACGCGCGGGGCGTCATCGTCTTTTGACGCCGGCGCGCGTTCAATACCTCGCGCGGGGCGTCATCGTTTTCCAGCGCGGATCGCTCAGTGACGGGACCTGGAGTCCGAGTCCTGCACGCGCTTTTCGAACGCGTTGATCTGCTTCTCGGCTTCGTCCTTCGTGATGCCGTACTGCTCCTGCAGTTTGCCCAGCAGCTGATCGCGCTTGCCGCCGATGACATCGAGCTGGTCGTCGGTCAGCTTGCCCCACTGCTGCTTTGCCGCGCCCTTGAGCTGCTTCCAGTTTCCTTCAATGCGGTCCCAGTTCATGGATGGACTCCTTGTTGAGAAGAAGAGACAGGTTTCCTCCCCGCAAGCACCGTGCCACGGACCGGGCCCGTGGATTTTCAACGAATTAGCCGCGCGTTGCCGCGCGGAACTGTAGCCTTCCGGCGACGGACGCAGTGCTACTCGACTTTGATGCCCGCGTTTTTGATGATCGACGCGTAGCGGTCCTGCTCGCGCCGCATGTAGGCGATCATTTCCTCCGGCGTGTTCGATGCCGTGTCCATGCCAAGCACGACATAGCGGTCCCTCAGGTCCGTCGCCTGGACCGCCTTCTGGATTTCCGCCGCGAGCTTCATGACGATTTCGCGCGGGGTTCCCGCGGGCGCCGCGTAGGCGATCCAGGCGGCGCAGTCGTAGCCGGGAATGTCGGCGGCCTCGGCGAGGGGCGGCACGCCGGGCAGCGCGGCGCTGGGCCGGGCGCTGGTGACGCCGAAGGTCTTCAGCTTGCCGGACTTGATGAAGCTGCTGGTCGCGGCCACCGTCTCGATGGCGTAGCCGACCTGGCCGCTGATCACGTCGGTGAGCGCCGGCACGCTGCCCTTGTAGGGGATATGCACCACCTTCAGCTGCGCCATCGAGTTGAACAGCTCGGCGAACATGTGCGCCGTGGCGCCGGTTCCCGAGGAGGCGAAGGTGTACTTGCCCGGATTCGCGCGCACCAGCGCGAGGAACTCCTTGGCGTTCGATGCCGGGAAA
>Ga0209579_10002840_pt1 | contig 12947 bp, 14 predicted proteins | sample Coa_R1_2_FD_187152 | JGI IMG/M metagenome (GOLD analysis project Ga0209579, IMG submission 187152) | Surface soil microbial communities from Centralia Pennsylvania, which are recovering from an underground coalmine fire - Coalmine... | ecosystem: Environmental > Terrestrial > Soil >... | reverse complement strand
ACCAGCCGGCGAACATCGCATCCATGTCGGAGCCCTTGACGCCGGCGGCGGTGTAGATCGCGTAGCCGACGAACGCCTTGGTCGTGACGTTGCATCCCATCTGCTGCAGGTTGTACTTCAGGATGCCCTGCTGAGGCGTCCCTGTCGGGCCCGTGGCGTACCACAGGTTGACGTTCCCGCAGCCGCTACCAGCAAGCGACTTCGCCTTCGCGACGTTCGCACCCGCGATCGGGTAGAGGTGCTGGTTGTAGACACCGCCTGCCAGCGACTGCGGCAGGATCTCGGTCGTGCGCTTGCCGCCGAGGAAGCCGCGGACGCGCAGCAGCGCGGGCCGGTCGATCGCGTAGTTCACGGCCCTACGAACGGCTGCGGAGCCGAAGGCAGTCCGCGTCGTGTTCAGGGCGACGTAGTCCGTCTCCGGCGTCGCGTGGACGAAGAAGCGGCTCTTGTTGATGCCGTACTGCTGTGCCAGCTGAGCGGCAGCCGACGGGTTGTCGAGACCGGTCGGGTCCAACGCATACGTCCCGTTCGACACCTGCAGGAACGTCTGCTGCGCGTTCGTGTTCATCGTGATGATGATCGTGTCGGCGCGGTGCGGGCGAGGGCCCTTGTAGAACGGGTTCCGCTTCAAGACGATCTGCTTGCCGACGGTCCGGCTCGCGATGTAGTAGGGGCCGGCGCCCGGCAGCGTGTTCACACCGTTCGGGTCGACCGGGGTCTTCGCCGGGTTGATCGCGCAGAAGAACGGCATGGCGAGCTTGTCCAGCATGCCGCCGTCCTTCTGGGTCAGCTTGATCGTCAGCTTGTTGCCCTTGGCGGTGACGCCGCTGATCTTGGCAGCCTTCTTGTTCACGACGTCGTTCCAGCCGACCACGTCACCCATGAAGGCACTTACAGGCGAGTTCATCGACGGGTTGGCATCGCGGTTCATCGCGGCGACGAAGCTCGCCGCCGTCACCGTGGTGCCGTCGTTGAACTTGATGCCGGGCTTGATCGTGAACGTGTATGTCTTGCCGTCCGCCGAGATGACCGGCATGCCCGCAGCGGCGTCCGGGCTGAGCTCGGTGCTCGCCCCTCCGACGTCCGAGTAGTCGATCAGCTTGGCGCACGTCTCGTACTCGATCTGCCAGGAGAACACGCCGTAGGCGAGTGCCGGATCCGAGTAGTCGACGTCCGTGTTGGCCGCTGCGAGCTGCAGTGTCTGGCCGGCGGCCTTAGCAGTGGTGCTCCCTGAGGCCGTCACGGCGAGGACGGCGGCAAGCGCAGCCACGCCGATCAGGCTCAAGGGAGCCGTGTACCACAGCCTCTTACGCATCCTGCTCCTTTCGGGGATGGACCGGGAAAGGTTTCCCGGTTCGTCTCGCTTTCGTGAGACGAGCTTGAAACACCTTTGGTTAGCGGCAGCGGCATCAACGCGCGGTTCGAGGATCGAACGCGTCGCGGAGCCCGTCGCCGAGGAGGTTGAAGGCGAGCGTGGTGATCAGCACGGCGAGCCCCGGCCACAACATGAGCCACGGCACCTGGAGGTAGAACTGCGGCGCCTCCTCGAGGAGGCTGCCCCAGCTGGCCGTCGGATCCTGGATCCCGATGCCGAGGAAGGAAAGGCCCGCCTCGGCGAGGACGTTCTGCCCCACCGAGATGGTCCCGAGCACGATCATCGGTGCCACCAGGTGCGGTAACAGATGGGAGCGGATGATGCGCGCGTCACTGGAGCCCACCATGCGCGCCGCCTCGACGAATTCCTTCTCGCGCAGCGACAGCACTTGCGCGCGTGCGATGCGCGCCGGGTAGAACCAGCCGAACACCGACAGCACCATCGTGATCGTGAACACGCCCGGCTGCAGGAATCCGAACGTGACGCTGTTCAGCTGCGGGCCGGCGACGGCCGACAGCGCGATGATGAACAACACGACCGGGAACGCCATGACGAGCTCGGTCACGCGCGAGATGATCATGTCGATCATCCCGCCGAAGTAACCCGCGGCGGCTCCGAGGACCACGCCGAGCACGAGCGAGACGATCGTGGCGAAGATGGCGACCTCGAGCGACACCTGCCCGCCGTAGAGCAGCCGCAGGAACTCGTCACGGCCCTGGGCGCCGTCGCTTCCGAGCGGGAAGAACACGGTCGGGAAGTGACCGGACGCCCCGACGTACGGTGCATTCTTGAAGTGCGACCACGGGCCGAGCGGCAGCGCGCCGGCGGTGAGGCCGCCGTCGAACGGCCGGTTCGGCCCGTGGCCGAGCCAGCGTGCGAACAGCGGAGCGCCGATGAAACAGAGCAGGATCAGAAACAGGACGGTGAGCCCGCCGCCGATGGCCACCTTGTCGCGCTTGAAGCTGCGCCAGACTGACTCCCAGTAGCCACGCGCTTCGATGGCACCGACCTCACCCGCCAGCCCGGTTTCGAGAGCCTCGGCGCCGACCGGCGCAACGCGTTCGAGGTCGTGCTCCTCCTGGAGGCTCATCGCGAGGTAGGACTATAGACGGGCAAAAAAGTTAGGCAAGTGCAGGCGCTCAGCCCGCCAGAGCGTCCGCGCCGGCGACGACCTCGAGGATCTCCTGCGTGATCTCCGCCTGCCGGGCCCGGTTCATCGCCAGCGTGAGGTTGTCGATCAGCTCACCGGCGGCCTTCGACGCGTTCCGCATCGCCGTCATCCTGGCACCCTGCTCCGACGCGGCCGACTCCAGCAGCGCCCGGTAGAGCTCCGTCTCGACGTAGACCGGCAGCAGTCGTGCGAGGATCTCCTCCGGCTCGGGCTCGTAGATGAAGTCGGGCGAGTACCGGCGTTCCGCGTGCTCCTCTTCGTCTCGCTCGAGCACCTCGGTAGGCACCGGAAGTACCTCGGTGACGGTCACCTTCTGCACCAGCGGCGACACGAACGCGTTGTAGACGACCACCACACGGTCGACCTCGTGGTTCACGAATGCCTCGGAAAGCGCGTGCGCCATCGCCTGCGCGTCGGCGTACGTCGGCTTGTCGCTGAAGCCGGTCCAGGTGTATCCCACCTCGAGCCGGCGGAAGCGGAGCGTCGACTGAGCCTTCTTTCCGGACGAGAAGAACACGACCTGCTTCCCGTCGCGCTCCGCCTCGCGCTGCAGCGCGAGCGCGCGCCTCAGCACCTGGGCGTTGAACGCCCCGGCCAGGCCGCGGTCGCCGGTGATCGGGACGATCGCGATCCGCTGCACGTCCTCGCGCCGCTCGAGCAGCGGCAGCCGGACCGCGCCGGCTGCCTGCGCGACGCCGCCCATCAGCTCGACCATCCGGTCGGCGTACGGCCGCATCGCCTCGATGCGCGACTGTGCGCGGCGCAGGCGTGCCGATGCGACGAGCTCCATCGCCCGGGTGAGCTTGCGCGTGTTGGTGATCGAGCGGACGCGCCGCTTGAGATCCTGAACCGACGACATGTTGGCTAGGCCGCCGCCTGCTCCTCGCTCGTCGCGAAGCGCTCCTTCACCTTCTCGATCTCCGCGTTCAGCTTCTCGGCGGCGTCGTCCGGCAGGTCGCCCGACTCCTTGATCCCCTCGTACACCGAGCCTTCGGCGCGGAGCGACTCGCGCAGCTCCTCCTGGAACCGCGGCACGTCGCCGGTCGGGATGTCGTCGAGGTAGCCGTTCACGCCGGCGTACAGGGCGACGACCTGCTCCTCCATCGGCCACGGCTGGTACTGCGGCTGGTTGAGCGTCGCGACCATCTTCTCGCCGCGGTTCAGCGACTGTTGCGTCGCCTGGTCGAGCTCCGAGCCGAACTGTGCGAACGCCTCCAGCTCGCGGTATTGCGCCAGGTCGAGGCGCAGCCGGCCGGCGACCTTCTTCATCGCCTTCGTCTGCGCGGACGAGCCCACGCGCGACACCGAGATGCCGACGTTGATCGCCGGCCGAACGCCGGAGAAGAACAGGTCGGACTGAAGGAAGATCTGGCCGTCGGTGATGGAGATGACGTTCGTCGGGATGTAGGCCGACACGTCCCCGGCCTGCGTCTCGATCACCGGCAGCGCGGTCAACGACCCTCCGCCTTCTTCGTCGCTCAGCTTGCATGCGCGTTCGAGCAGCCGCGAATGCAGATAGAACACGTCGCCGGGGAACGCCTCGCGGCCGGGCGGCCGCCGCAGCAGCAGCGAGAGCTGCCGGTAGGCGTCGGCGTGCTTCGTCAGGTCGTCGTACATGACGAGCGCGTCCTCGCCCTTGTAGAGGAAGTACTCGCCCATCGCACAGCCGGCGAACGGCGCCATCCACTTGATCGGCGCCGCCTCGGAGGCGGCCGCGGTGACGATCGTCGTGTACTCCATCGCGCCCGCCTCTCGCAGCCGCTCGTAGACCTGGGCGACCGTCGACGCCTTCTGCCCGACCGCCACGTAGATGCACTTCACGTTCTGGTCGTGCTGGTTGAGGATCGTGTCGACGAGGATCGCGGTCTTCCCCGTCGAGCGGTCGCCGATGATCAGCTCGCGCTGACCGCGGCCGACGTTCGTCATCGAGTCGATCGCCTTGATGCCCGTTTGCAGCGGCTGCTTCACGGGTTGCCGCTTGATGACGCCGGGCGCCTTCCACTCGAGCGGCCGCGCGTCGCCAGTCTCGATCGGCCCCTGACCGTCGAGCGGGTTCCCGAGCGGGTCGACGACTCTGCCGAGCAGCGCGTCGCCGACCGGCACCGACGCGACCTTGCCGGTGCGCCGTACCGGCTCGCCCTCCTTGACGTGCTCCCATTCGCCGAAGAGCGCGGCGCCGACGTTGTCCTCTTCGAGATTGAACGCGAGGCCGACGACGCCGTGGTCGAACTCGAGCATCTCGAGCGCCAGGCAGTTCTCGAGCCCGTGGATTCGGGCGATGCCGTCGCCGACCTGCAGGACGGCTCCCACCTCGGCGAGATCGGTCTCGACGTCGAACCGCTCGATCCGCTCGCGGAGGATGGATGTGATTTCTTCCGGCCGTAGCTTCATTTCGGGGCGTCAGCTCCTTGCGGTCGAGAGTTCCTGGCGAAGTCGTTCGAGGCGGCCGCGTACGCTGGCGTCGAGGCGCAGCGAGCCGGCCTGGAGCACGAGCCCGCCGATGAGGTCGGGGTCGACCCTGCGCGAGGCCTGGACCTTGCGGCCGGACGCCTGCTCGATACGGCCCAGGATGCGGCCGAATTCCTTCTCGGAGAGCTCGTGCGCCGTCGTCAGCTCGACGTCGAGGATCTGCTCCTCGGCGGCGACGAGCACGTCGAGCTCGTCGGAGATCTGCGGCAGCTCGCCGGCGCGGCCCTTCTCGGCCAGCAGCCTGGCGAAGTTGACGACGAGGTCGTCGGCGCCCTTCGCGACGCGCGCGAGCACGTCGCCCTTCACCCGCGACTCGACCTCGGGGTTGTCGAGGAGCGCACGCAGCTCGTCCACCTGCTCGACGGCGTCGCGGAGCGCGCTCACGTCGGCGTGCACCTGCGCGAGCCGCCCCTGCTCTTGCGCCGCTTCGAAGAGCGCACGCGCGTAGATGCGGTGCGCAGCGCTCAAATCCGCTCCCGGCGCCGGCAAAGCCGGCACCTCCGCTCCTTGTTGAGCTCCGTCGAGCCTACGCTCATGACCTGCTCCCCTCGAGCTGGGAGAAGTCGATCTCGGCGAGCGCCTCGTCGACGAGACGCTGCTGGTCCTTGTCGGTCAGCGACTTGCGCGTGATCTTCTCGGCGGCGAGGAGGCTGAGCTTGCCGACCTCGTCGCGGATCTGGCCGAGCGCCTGGTGCGTCGCCTGCTCGATCTGGCGGCGCGTCTCGTCGAGCCGCCGCTGCCGGTCGACCTCCGTCTCCTCGCGGACGCGCTCGCGCTGCGAATCGGCCACGCGGCGGGCTTCGGCGAGGATCTCCTCGGCCTCGGTCTTCGCCTGGCCGATCAGCTTGCGGTGCTCCTCGAGCAGATGCCGCGCCTCTTCCCGCGCATGGTCTGCCTCGTCGAGCGCCTGCCGGATGCGCTCGCGGCGTTCGTCGATCACCTTCTGGATCGGGCCGAAGGCGAAGCGCTTCAGCACGTAGAGCGTGATGAGGAAGGCGATGATCGTCCAGATCATCAGCCCAGGCGTTACCTGGATGAGCGCGTTCGACCCGAGCAGCATCGCCACTACACGAGCACGTAGCCGAGCAGTCCGCCGATCAGGCCGTAGAACACGACGGCCTCGGTGAGTGCGAAGCCGAGCCACTGGATGCCCTGCAGCTCACCGCGCAGCTCGGGCTGGCGGGCGACCGACTGGATCATCGATCCGAAGATGTTGCCGATGCCGATGCCGGCGCCGAGCGACCCGAGCCCGATGCCGAGCGCGAGCGCGATCGCCTTGCCGGCGTGCACGATCGGGGTGTTCTTGACCGAGGCGAAGATGATCAATCCGAGCATTTCGGACGGTTCTCCTTAGTGTTCGGGCTCGATCGCCGAGCCGATGTAGATGGCGGAGAGGGCGGCGAAGATGAACGCCTGAATCGAGACGACGATGATGACCTCGAAGAGGTAGAAGACGGCCGCAGCCACCGTTCCGATGACTGCGACGGGGATGCTCGTGAGCACGAAGCCGAGCCCGATGAACGTCAGGATCAGCATGTGCCCCGCGAGCATGTTCGCGAAGAGACGGACTGACAGCGAGATCAGCCGCATGAACTGCCCGAGGATCTCGAGCGGCACGATCAGCGGCAGCATCACCGCAGGAACCTCTGGGATCCAGCTCTTGAAGTAGCGGATCGGCCCGTTCCAGCGGATGCCTTCGACGTGCGTGAACACGAACGTGAGGAGGGCGAGCGCGAGGGTGACCGCAAGCGAGCTGGTCGCCGCGTAGATGCCCCAGGTCGGAATGCCGTGGTATGTCTCTCCGGTCAGCGGCAGCGGGATGAAGCTGATCATGTTCAGAACCCAGATGAACAGCATCAACGAGGCCACGTAGGGGAACCAGCGGCCGATCGCCTTCGACGGCAGCCCCTGCTCTGCGACCTGCACTTGCGCGATCTCGTAGATCTGCTCGCCGACGACGAGACGGCGGTTCAGCGCCTTGCCGCGCATCAGCACGAGCCCGAGCAGCATCGTCAACGCCGCGCCGATCCACAGATAGACGACGGCCTTCGTGACGGACAGATCGAGCGGCCCGAGGTGGATCGGAATCCACTTCTTCTGCTCGAACTCGATCGAGGGGTCGAACTCGCCGGCGAACGCGTTCGCCGGCGCGAGCAGCGCGAGCGTCACCGCAGCGATGAGCGCGCGCCTCACCGCGGCGCCGCCTTGCCGGCTTCCGGCCCCGTGTAGTAGGCGACGAGCGAGAGACCGAGCGTGGCGGAGTACCCGGCCGCGTACGTCAACGCGGCTGCAACACCGAGCCACTTGTCGGAGACCGCCACAGCGAACACGACCGCCATGACCGCGACGCCGCGGAAGAGCATCAGAAAACCGGCCATGCCTGCGGCGGCGAGGTTACCCGTCCGGGACCGCAGGCGCAGCAAGATCCATCCGAGCGCCTCGGAGCCGATCCAGAGCACGGCGCCGATCCCCCAGCCGGCGACGCGCCAGCCCGCGAGCAGGAAGATCGGCAGCGCGACGAGCACGACCACGCCCCCGGCGGCTGCAGGCAGAAGCGCCGAGGGTGCGACGCGGGGCTGTGTCCAGGTGGGCATCAGACGTTGCGGTACTTGACGACGGTGACGGCAACACCGGCGGGGACTCCGACGACGGCGCCGACGGCAAGCCCGATGCCGAGGCTCCCCACCGCAAGGCCGACCAACGCACCCGCGACCATGCACGCCGCGGTGAACCCGATGAGTACGCTGCCGGCCCCTGCGAGGGAGAACGTCGGTCCCCGGGGCTCCACCGCTCGAGAGGATATCAAGCTTGTGACAATGATTTGCCACTCTTGATGCGGAGGTGGCATCGGGTTTGTGACGCACGCGCGCGTCCCCGAGGCCCCACCGGGCGGCGGCGTCCACCGTGCACCCGGTTGGATCGCCGCTCAGGCTGCGTTGCGCTCGGAGCGCTCCCCGCTCCGCCGCCCGCGCAGGCCCGAGAGCTTGACGATCTCGAGCACGTAGACGACATAGAACGAGAAAGCGATCGCGAGGACCGCGACGACCGCGTCGACCGCGACGTTCGTCGTCGTCCAGTGGCCGTGATGTCGCGGCGGTGCGAAATGCGTCGCCAGAGCCGCCAGTGCAAGCGTTCCGCACCAGGTCCAGAGATAGAGGACGGCACGCGGCTCGGAGAAGCCGAGGCGCATGAAGCGATGGTGGAGGTGACGCGCGTCAGCGACGTACAACGGCTGTCGGCTCTTGAGCCGTTTCGCGACGACGAACGACGTGTCGAGCACCGGCACCGCCAACACGAGCAGCGGCAGGACGAGGGTCGCCAACGCCGCGGTCTTCAGGAGCCCCTGCACGGACACGGCCGCGAGCGTGAACCCGAGCAGGAGCGCCCCGGAGTCGCCCATGAAGATCCGGGCGGGATAGAAGTTGTGCCGCAGGAAGCCGAGGCAGGCGCCGCAGACGATCGCCGCGAGCACCGCCGCGCCGATGCGGCCCAGCGAAAGCTCGATCACGCAGAACGTACCGCCGGAGATCGCGCAGACGCCGGCCGCGAGCCCGTCGAGGCCGTCGAGGAAATTGACCATGTTCATCACCGCGACGATGCCGAAGATCGTCATCGACACGCCGACCCATGTCGGCACCACCTGCCGCCCGGAGAAGAACGTGAAGGTGTGCAGGTACACGCCGAACCCGGTCGGGATGGCGGCGGCGGCAGCCTGACCGCCCAGCTTCTGCCACCACACGAGACCGCGGAAGTCGTCGATCGCGCCGACGGTCGTCGCGACGGCCGACCCCAGCAGCACGCCGCGCAGCTCGTGCCCGAGCGGCAGGAACGCGAGACCCGGGACGAGCATCCCGAGGAAGAGCGCGAGTCCTCCGAACCGCGGGACCGTCGATCGCGTTCGGTCGCCTTCGGGCCGGCGGTCGACGAGCCGGAGGTACCGCGCGGCGGAACCGACGGCGGGCGTGAGCACGACGACGATCGCCAGCGCGGTCAGCGCCGCCCACAGCACCTCGAGGTGGTCTGTCAGCTGGTCCCAGACCATGGTCCCTTCCTCCTACTTCGTCCCGTACAGGCGATCTCCCGCATCGCCGAGCCCGGGGACGATGAAACCCCGGTCGTTCAGCCCCCGGTCGACTGCTGCGACGACGATCTGGACGTCGGGGTGCGCACCCAGCACGTTCTCGATGCCCTCGGGCGCGGCGATGATCGAGATCAGCCGGACGCTCGTGGCGCCGGCGTCCTTCACGAGCGTGACGGCGTGCACCGTCGAGTTGCCGGTCGCGAGCATCGGGTCGAGCAGGATCACGTCTCGTTCGGCGACGTCGGCCGGAAGCTTCACGTAGTACTCGACGGGCATCAGCGTCTCTTCGTTCCGGTAGAGGCCGATGAAGCCGACGCGCGCTCCGGAGATGAGCGACAGCACGCCGTCGAGCATGCCGAGACCGGCGCGGAGGATCGGGCAGACGGCCACCTTCTTCCCGGAGATGCGCGGGAAGCGCGCGTCCTCGAGCGGCGTCTCGATCATCACGTCTTCCGTCGGGAAATCCTTCGTCGCCTCGTAGGTGAGGAGGAGCGTCACCTCTTCGACGAGCGACCGAAAGTGGACCGTGGGCGTGTCCTTGGACCGCAGGTACGAGAGCTTGTGTTGGACGAGGGGGTGGCGGACCTCGGTGACGCTCACGCGTCGAAGCTCGCGTAGCCGCGGAAGCCCGGATAGAGCGGGTGCTTCGCACACAGCGCGGCAACGCGGGCCTTCAGCGCAGCGATGTCGGGTGCCTCGGTCAACGCGTCGACGATGACGCTCCCAGTCGCGCGGAAGTCGTCCTCGCCGAAGCCGCGCATCGTCATGGCGGGGCTTCCGAGCCGCACGCCGGACGTGACGAACGGCGACCGCTCGTCGAACGGGATCGTGTTCCTGTTGACGGTCACGTCGACCTCCGCGAGCCGCTCCTCGGCCGCCTTGCCGGTCCACTCCGACTCGCGCAGGTCGATCAGGAGGAGGTGCGTGTCCGTGCCGCCGGTGATCAGGCCGAGTCCGCCGTCGAGCAGCGACTGCGCGAGTGCGTCGGCGTTCGCCCGGATCTGGCGCTGGTAGTCACGGAACGCGTCGCTCGCGGCGATCTTGAAGCATGTCGCCTTCGCGGCGATCGCGTGCTCGAGAGGGCCGCCCTGCATGCCCGGCATCACCGCGCTGTCGACCGCCTTCGCGTGTTCCTCGCGGCAGAGGATGAAGCCGCCGCGCGGGCCGGCGAGCGTCTTGTGCGTCGTCGAGGTGACGAAGTCGCAGTACGGAACCGGGCTCGGCAGGAGGCCCGCCGCGACGAGCCCGGCGAAGTGCGCCATGTCGCAGACGAGCAGCGCTTCGACCTCGTCGGCGATCTCGCGAAAACGATCGGCCTGCACCGTCCGCGGATACGCGGATCCGCCGCAGACGATCAGCTTCGGCCTGTGCTCCTTCGCAAGCCGCAGGACGTCGTCGTAGTCGACGGTCATCGTCTCCCGCGACACCCCGTAGTGGACGACGTTGTACAGGCGCCCGGAGAAGTTGACCTTGTGCCCGTGCGTGAGGTGCCCACCCTGGTCGAGCCGGAGCGCGAGGATCGTGTCGCCCGGCTCGAGGACCGCGAAGTAGACGCCCATGTTCGTCTGCGCGCCCGCGTGCGGCTGGACGTTCGCATGCTCCGCGCCGAAGAGCTCCTTCGCGCGGTCGATTGCGAGCTGCTCGATCTCGTCGACGACCTCGCAGCCGCCGTAGTAGCGCCGGCCCGGGTATCCCTCGGCGTACTTGTTCGTCGGGACGGAGCCGATCGCCTCGAAGACGCTCGGCCACGTGAAGTTCTCGGAGGCGATGAGCTCGATCTGACCACGCTGGCGTTCGAGCTCACGGCCGAGCAGCTCGGCGACGTCGGGATCTACATCGGCGAGCGCGGCCGTCTTGAGCTCGGCGAACGTCTGCTGGGCTACCGCCACGACGTGATCGTACTAGCCCTTCAGGCGGGCCAGAGCGTCTGCGCTCGTGACCGCGCCCTCGCGCAGGACGCGAGGTTCGCCGCCGGTCAGGTCGAGCACGGTCGAGGGCGTTCCGGGGACTGGTCCGAGGTCGAGCTCGCCTGCGACGCGGGCGCGGATCGCGTCGGGGACCTCGTCGAGCGCGCGTGGATCGGCCCCGCCGGGCAGGTTCGCACTCGTCGCCAGCACGACACCGACCGCGGCGACGACGTCCGCTGCTTCCGGCCGTAGATCGGGCACGCGCACGCCGATCGCATGCGGCGCGTCGCCGCAGAGCCAGCGGTACCGCTTCGCCGGATTCGGCAGCACGAGCGTGAACGGTCCGGGCAGCATCCGGCGCACCGCGCCGTCGGGCAGCTCGGGAACGGCGGAGAGCAGCGCGTCGACGGAAGCGGCGAGAAGCGCCGTCGGTTGCCGGGCTGAGCGGCCCTTGAGCCGGTACACCTCGTCGGCGCCCTCCGGACGGTCGGCCCGCGCCGCGAGGCCGTACACCGTGTCGGTCGGGAGCAGAACTGCCCGGTATGCAAGCAGTGCCGCTACGACGTCCATCGTCCCTCCACGACCCGCGGCCTGAGCGCCAGGTCGGACGTGACGCGCGTCTCGGTGTAGCCGAGCGTCTGCAAGAGCCGCTCGAGCTCGGTCGCCCGCGCCTCGTGCACCTCGAGCACGAGCCACTCACCCGGGTGGGCTTGCGCGAGCCTCTCCGTCTGCCCCTCGTCGACGAGGGCGGCGCGCGGCTCGAAGTCGCGCACCTCGGGCTCGAGCAGCTCGAGCTCGCCCGCCAGCACGTAGGGCGGATTGGAGACGACCAGGTCGTACCCGTCTCCGTCGACGAGGTCGGCCTCGATGAACGTCACATGCAGTCCGAGGCGGTCGGCATTCTCACCGGCGAGCGCCAGCGCATCGGCCGAGAGATCGGTCGCGGTCACCTGTGCGCCCGGATGCTCCGTGGCGATCGACAGGGCGATCGCGCCCGTCCCGGTGCCGACGTCGAGCACGCGCGGGTGCTGGCGTCCCTCAAGGAGCGCGAGGCAACGGTCGACGACGATCTCCGTTTCCGGGCGCGGCACGAGGGCGCGCGCGTCCGTCCTCAGCACGAGGCGGCGAAACCCCCACTCGCCGAGCACGTACGCGAGCGGCTCGCGGGCGCCGCGCCTCCGGACCAGCTCGCGCACGGCATCGCGTTCCGACTCCGTGAGCGGACGATCGTGCTGCGTGTACAGCTCGATTCGCTGCAGTCCGAGCGCGGCGGCGAGCAGGTGCTCGGCGTCGACCCGGGGAGAGGGAACGCCGCGCGCCGCGAGATAGTCGGTCGCGCCTCGAAGGACCTCCGCCAGGGTCACACGGCGGCAGACTCGAGCGCCCGCCGGCGCTCGTCGGCTGTCAGTGCTTCGGTGAAGTCGTCGAGCGCGCCCTGCATCACCTGCTCGAGCGGCACGTTGACCTTCACGCGGTGGTCCGTGACGCGATTCTGCGGAAAGTTGTAGGTGCGGATCTTCTCTGCCCGCTCGCCGCGACCGACCTGCGCGCTTCGTGCGGCCGCCTGCTCGGCCGCCTGGCGCTCACGCTCCGCCTCGTACAGCCGGGCACGTAGAACGCGCATCGCCTTCTCACGGTTCTGCAGCTGCGACCGCTCGTCCTGCATCGCGACCACGATCCCCGTCGGCAGGTGCGTGATCCGCACCGCCGAGTCCGTCGTGTTCACCGACTGGCCCCCCGGCCCGGACGAGCGGAAGACGTCGATCTTCAAGTCGTTCTCGTCGACCTGCACGTCGACGTCCTCGGCCTCCGGCATCACGGCGACGGTTGCCGTCGACGTGTGGATGCGCCCCTGCGACTCGGTCTCCGGCACGCGTTGCACGCGATGGGTCCCGCCCTCGAACTTGAAGACGGAGTAGGCGCCGTTCCCCTTCACGGCGAAGG
>Ga0209579_10002837_pt1 | contig 12955 bp, 12 predicted proteins | sample Coa_R1_2_FD_187152 | JGI IMG/M metagenome (GOLD analysis project Ga0209579, IMG submission 187152) | Surface soil microbial communities from Centralia Pennsylvania, which are recovering from an underground coalmine fire - Coalmine... | ecosystem: Environmental > Terrestrial > Soil >... | reverse complement strand
GGTTATAGCCGGCCAGAGTCATCGATAACACCCAACCAATGCCGCCGAAAACGTTGAACGATACGAAGCGCGCGTATCGCATCTTTCCGACTCCGGCCATAAAAGGGGCGAACGTCCGGACGATCGGGACAAACTTCGCGTAGATCAGGGTCTTACCGCCGTGCTTCTCGTAAAACGCCTGCGTGCGCGTAACGTACTCCTGCTTAAACAGCAGTGAGTCGGGTCGGCGGAAAATGCTGGGTCCCGTGCGAAATCCAAGGAAGTACCCGCTTTGATCGCCAAGGATCGACATCACCGTGAGTAGAAGGCAGATCCGGACGATATCCAGTTCTCCGGCGCCGGCTACCACTCCGACCGTAAAGAGGAGCGAATCGCCCGGCAGAAACAGGCCGATCAACAGGCCGGTCTCAGCGAACACGATTCCGGCAAGCATCGCGTAGCCCAGCCAGCCGGTCAGTACCTGAGATAGGAGATGAATCAGCCTTTCGGGGTCAGTAAGACTCCGCCAGGCTTCGAGCAGCGAATGAACCATCAACTACTGGCCATCGCTAACGGAAAGACGCTTCCAGCCGCTTGATGGCGTCGCGATTGATCTTGACCTTGCCGTCCGCGACCAGTTTGGATACGATGCTGTCCATGAAGAGGGCGTTGTTCGCCTGAGCCTTGCGCCGTTTGAGCTGTTCCAGAATGGTCTGCCGCTCGGCTACCAGCTTGGACGGGTCCACTTTCTGCTGATCCGTGATCTTGTAAACAACGCTGCGGCCCATAACGTTGGCGGGGCCGATCACCGTACCGATCGGCTGCTTGAACGCGTCCTCGAAGTACACGGCGCTGCCCAGGCCTTCCACCGAATCGGCGTGGCTGAAAAGAATCGAATCGGTGACATCCAGCTTCATCGATTTCGCCAACTTATCGAAATCCTCGCCTTTCTTCAGCTTTTCGGCGGATTCCTTGGCTTTGTCCGTTGCCAGCACCTGGGATTTCTCTTCGATCAGACGGTCGCGCACTCTGCCTTCGACCTCCGGCAACTCCGACGTATGCGGCGCAATCTTATCGTTGAGGATCGCGATCGCGAGCCGGTTCGCAGGCAGCACCAGGACCGGCGAGACGTCGTTGACCTTCATGCCGTTCAGCGCGCCATCGATTTCCGGACTGACGCCCAGCGTGGGAATCGCGTCCCCGGCCGCCGCCTTGCTCACGGTGATCAGGTCGACGTTGAACTGCTTGGCGACCTCGGGGGCTGAAGCCGGCGATTTCTCCAGAGCGGCGCGAACCTGGTCGCCCAAGGCCTGCATCTTCTCCGAGAGACCCTGTTTCTTGAGCTCCTCGGAAAGCGCCGTTTTCACCTCTTCAAACGGCTTCACATGCGCCTGTTCATGCTCCAGAACCTGAATAATGTGGTAGCCGTAAGTGGTCGTGACGATGTCGCTGATTTCCTTGGGTTTTAGCGAAAATGCGACCTTCTCGAACTCCGGGACCATCTGCCCTTTGACAAACCAGTCCAGATCGCCGCCCTTAGGCGCGGTCCCGGTATCTTCCGAAGACTTCTTCGCGAGTTCACCGAAGTCTGCGCCTCCCTTTGCTTGCTTCAGAATGTCCTGCGCCTTGGCCAGAAGCTGCTTCTTCTCCGCATCCGTCTTATCCACCGTTTTGATCAGAATGTGGCGGGCGTGAACCCGTTCCGGCACCCGGAAATTATCCATGGATCCCGAATACGCCGCCCGGAGCTGCGCATCGGAAACCTGAACGGATTGCGCGACTTTCTCCTGGTCGATCACGAGCACTTGGAAGGATCGCTTTTCGGCAACGGAATACTGCATCCGGTGCAGATCGAAGTAGGCTTTCACTTCTTCTGGCGTCAGCTTGACTTGATCCCGAAACTTTGCGGGCGGAAAGGCGATGTAGCGGATCTTGGCGCGTTCGTACTTCCGCGCCAGTTCGTCGTCGACTTCCTTCGGCATCACCACGGTGTTCGAGTACTCGATATTCTGGACTTTATCGAGAATCACCTGCTGATGAGCCAGGTCGATCGCGTCCTGTAGAGTCATGCCTTGCTGCGCGAGCACGGCCTGCAACTGGTCTTTCGCCAGTACTCCGTTTTGAAAAAACTGTGCGTATTCGTTTTGGAGAGCCGCCAGAACCTCGTCGTCGGTAGCGGTGAGTCCCAGGCGCTCGAATTCGTAGTTGACCGCAAGCTGCTGGATCATCGAATCGACGAACTGCGGCACGTAGGTCTGCATCATTTCCGGCGGAATCTGGTTGCCGCGGAGGATGCGCTGCGCCTGCCGGGCGACCTCCATAGTGGTCAGTTTCTGACTACCGATTTCCGCCACCACCGGGTCCGCAGACGTGTTGTTGGCGCTGGTTCCATAACCGGGAATAAGGGTGATCACCATCGAAACCGCGATAACCATCAAGATCGCGCCGAGGAAATAGCGGACAGCCTTCTGCCGGCTGCGGAAAAGATCAAACATAACGTGAAACTCCTACCCGTGGACGGAATCTTATTATAGCGTAAGCCTGATATCCGCCCAACCCGCGGAGGCGAGCGTATTTTCCTATTGAAGTTTTTAACCGTTCGTCCATAATACGAGTTACACCTCCCACCGATAACTGAAGAGTCGGAAGTACTAGTGACTCGGGGAGAAACGCGGAACGATGATCCGCCGGGTTGTTGGCCTACATGGTCGCGGGGTTGGGATAGGAGCTTCCATCGGAAGCGTCATCGTTTTCCTGTCCGCTCATGCAGCCGCTCAAATCCCAGTTCCTTCCGTTGGCGGTCTGGTCCGTATCTTCAATACCGATATGGCCGTTCTCGAAGCGCAGGATGTCCGCAAGGACCTTAACTGTACCGTAACTCCCGAGAAACCCATTCTTAGTTTTGATTTGAAATTCCACGCCGGTTACGACGTGACCATTCCGCTGAAGGACCTGGCGGGTACTGAGAACCAGCTCACGATCTTGTTTCGGATTACGCCGGACAGCTCCAAGGGCGAACCGACGTTTTTCGTGCAGCACGTCCGTGTGCCCCTGATCGAAGAGGAAGCCAAGGGCGAGGCGACTTTGTCAGGGATGGTCGACCTGGGCGAAGGCAATTATCACGTCGACTGGCTGATGCGCGATCGTTCCGAACGGGTCTGTTCGTTCTACTGGGAAATGGATGCTTCACTCCCGGCGAAGGACAGGCAGATCGATCTCGCGATTGGGGCTAACGCCGTCCAGCGCGCCGATGCGGAGCAATTCAACGCGGAGCCGCCGATTGAGCGGAAATCCGAATCGCAGCCTCTAAATATCAAGCTTCTGGTGAACTTCGGCCCTCAGAACCACGACGCTTCTGCAATGCGTCCCCTGGATACCCTGGCTCTTGTCTCCATTCTGAGGCGGATCTCGCGAGAGCCGCAGTTTGGCAAGTTCTCGCTGGTTGCGTTCAATATGCAGGAGCAGCGGGTGCTGTATCGTCAAAAAAGCGAGGACAAGATCGATTTTCCCGCTCTCGGCGAGGCAATCAGCTCGATCAAGCTCGGAACCGTCGATTTGAAGCGGCTATCCCAGAAACATGGCGAAACGGATTTCCTTAGTGAGCTGATTACAAAAGAGATGCACGGCGAAGATCACCCCGATGCCGTGGTTTTCGCCGGTCCGAAAGTAATGCTGGATGAGGCCGTTCCCCAGGAAACCCTCAAGCCACTTGCTGACGTCGAATATCCAGTGTTCTATATGAACTATGCGCTCAACCCGCAGGCGGTACCATGGCGGGATTCGATTAGCCGAGCGGTCAAAGTGTTCAAGGGGACCGAGTACACCATCAGCCGTCCTCGTGACTTATGGTTTGCGGTCTCTGAAATGGTTTCGCGTATAGTAAAATCAAAGCACGCAAAGAGTTCGACTCCAGTCTCGGGTCAGTGAGAGTTAAAACATGTGCAGGAAGTTTGGTTTTGCAGCAACCGGTGTGACATTGGCGCTGGTGTCCCTTCCGGCGCTGGCGCAAAATCCGCGATACGCCAATAAGCTTTCTCCGTACGTGGCGTCTCCCGCCCGTGTTGTCGACCGGATGCTCGAAATGGCCAGCATCAAGCCGGGAGAAACCCTTTACGACCTCGGCTGCGGCGACGGGCGGATCCTGATCACGGCTGTGGAACGTTACAAAGCCAAAGCAGTCGGCGTTGAAATCTCTCCCAAGCTGGTCGCGAAGGCGACCACGGCCATCGAGCATGCGGGAGTGGCGGGTCAGGCTCGCGTGATGCAGGGAGATCTTCTAGAAGTTGATCTGACCGGCGCGGATGTCGTGACGCTCTATTTGGCCACGCAGTTGAACGAACGGTTGCGTCCGCGTCTGGAGAAGTATCTGAAGCCCGGCGCGCGTGTGGTGTCCCATGACTATGCGGTGCCCGGCTGGAAACCGACCAAGATCGATCGAACCGACGGTTCGCAGGGACATCTGATTTATCTCTACGAGATGCCGCCGGCGAAAGACTAGTTTTTCGCCGTTTCCTTCCAGCCTGCTGTCAAAACTCCCTTCCGCCGGCCGTCTTCCCTCTTATGAATCGAATCAAGGCCGGAAAGATACTGATGACTTTTGTGCTGATTGCGGGCGCGGTGCTCGGTTTCGCCCTGGATTGGACCGCGAACCATCTTCTGAACCCCTTGTGGCACCCCCACGCACGTTTTCACGGGGCGCTCCTCTTATTCACTCTTGCGGGGGTTTCCGGGACCGGAGTCTGGCTGCTTTGGCGTCCGTCTAAGGAGCCGGAAGTGGCCCTGAAAGTGGCTGCATTCCTGTCGGCCTCCTTCTGGACTCCCTTTTTCTACATCACGTTCTTGCTTCCCGGGTCCACTCTGTGGGCAGGGCCGCCGGATCGCATGCCGCATCTTGCCGGTGTGGTTTTCTACCCCAACGTAGCCGTAGCCGGCATTTTCCTCGCGTTGACCGCAGCGGCTTACCTGCTTGCGCTGAAACCAAACCGTCAACTGCCGACTACAATGTAAAAGTGCGAGTGTTGTTGCCACTGGTGTTCTTGCTGCCGTCTTTTGCACGAACCCCGTGGGAGCGTCTTGGAGACGCGCATCTCGAAGCGGTTCACGCGCAGCGCGTCGAGTGGATGAAGAAACGCGTTTCGGCGCCCTTGCCTGGCATTTACGCGGATTTCCGGGCCGAGTTGATCGCCAGGCCTCCCGACGGTATCCTAAACGCCGCCAAGGCCGCGGATGTACGCGTAGTCCTAACTCCTGAGGGCGCCACCGGTCTTCGCGACGGGATTCTCATTTATCAGTTCCCAAACGGCCAGAAGCCCGCTGAGTTTGAAGATCCCGACGATTTCTCCTTCGACGTCCAGACCGCTAAGGAACGGCGCGGCGTCGACAGCAAGTTCAAGCAATTTCCCGATGAAGTATTCGCCGTTACCGGAGCCGGGTGGTTCAGTGCCTACCGGGATTTTCCCTGGCATGTGGCGCTTCATCACGCGAGCACTCATATCCTGGCGCGCGATCTGACTCAGCCCGAGATCGCTGACTCGCTCGCCAGGCGTCGCACCTACTTCGCGCACGATTGGTTGTGCGATCCTTCGGGTTTCCTGTTTGTCGCCGAAAACGACCTTGGGGTCTTCGACATCGGTGACACGCTGGAACTGGCGGGACGAACCAGCCTTTTCGCACGCTTTCCGGTGGCGGCGAAGATTCGTGTACTCCGCGACGGGAACGTTGTGAACGAAGTAACCGACTCCAGACTCACCTACATCGCCTCCGAGCCTGGAGAGTACCGGATCGACGCGCTACTGAGCGTCGATGGCGAAGAGCATCCCTGGATCAAGTCGAGTCCGATACATCTGGTGAAGGGGCGAGGCTTGTCTCTGCCGGTAGGTTCGATGTCGCCGGAAGTCGAAGCGCACAAGGACATCGTCTACACTGAGGGCGCTCCGGAGGACGTATCCAAGCATAAGCTCGATCTTTACCTTCCCAAGGACAAGAAGAACTTCCCGGTCATGATTTTCTTGCACGGCGGTTTCTGGCGCTCCGGAGACCGTTCCTGGTACGCGCTACTGGGGAATCGATTCGCGAAGGCTGGCATCGGCGTGGTGGTCCCCAGCTACCGGCTGATGCCGAAGAATCCGCATCCGGCGCAGATCGAGGACGCGGCTGCCGCATTCGCCTGGGTTCACAGCAGAATCCACGAGTACGGCGGCGACGCGACGCGCATCTACCTAACCGGGCATTCCGCCGGCGGACATCTTGCATCGCTGCTCGCCCTCGAGCCCGCGTATTTGAAGAAATACGACATCTCTCCGGCGGCGATTCGAGGCGTGGCGTCCATGAGTGGCGTCTATAACGTCGGTACCCTTCGTGAATTTCAGGCGGCCGACGACGATCCGTCTCCGATTCACCACGTCCATCCCCAAGCCCCGCCATTTCTGTTGACCTACTGCCAGTGGGATTATCTCGACCTCCCCAAACAGGCGCGTGATTTTGCCGAGCAGCTTAGGAAGAAGTTCGTCGGGGTGAAAGTCGAATACATCCCGGGCGAGAACCATATCTCTGAAATCATCGATACACTAAAAGACGCCGACCCCACCGCGAAAGCGCTTCTCGACTTCATTAAATGAGCCAAAAATTCGATTTAGTTGGCGTCGGACTGAACGCGACCGACACGTTGATTCTGGTTTCTCACTTCCCGGCCTATGCCGGCAAAGTTCCGATTGAGGAAGAGATTCTGAGTCCCGGCGGCCAGGTTGCGAGCGCCGTAGCCACTGTCGCAAAACTCGGTTTGCAAGCGAAGTATATCGGCACCGTGGGCGACGACGAACGAGGCCGTGTTCAAATGGCCAGCCTGCGCGAAACAGGCATCAATCTCGACGACGTCGAAGTGCGCGAGAATTGCCCGAACCAGACGGCCTACATCGTAATCGATCAGTCGACCGGAGAACGCACCGTTTTCTGGAGCCGTCCCGACTGCCTGCGCTTGTCCCCGGAGAGTATCACGCCGGAAAAAATCGGCTCTGCCCGGATGCTGCACATCGACGGTCACGATACGCCTGCCGTCGAAAAAGCCGCGGGGATTGCGCGCGGGCTGGGCATTCCGGTAAGCGTCGACGTCGATACCATCTATCACGGATTTGATCGCGTGCTGGGATCGATCGATTATCTGATCGCCAGTTCTGAGTTCCCGGTGCAATGGACCAATGAGCGTGACCCGTTCCGGGCGCTCGAGATGATTCAGAAGGAATATAAGATGACCGTCGCGGGCATGACGTTGGGCGCCCACGGAGCTTTGGCCCGCGTCGACGGACGATTCATCTACTCGCCGGCGTTTGTCGTAAATTGCGTGGACACCACGGGCGCGGGAGACGTGTTTCACGGGGCGTTTTGTTATGCTGTGCTCGAAGGGATGTCCATGCGCGACGCGCTTGAATTTTCCAACGCCATGGCGGCTTTGAATTGCACGCGCGTCGGAGCGCGCGGCGGGATCGCGACGGCGAATGAAGCGCGCGTCTTGATGGATCGTGCCCGCAATACACCCGAAGCCCGGCGGTCCCATCATGACTTCGCTTCCATCGCTCAACGTGCATGATCCCTTTACGTTCCACGGAGCGCACCTATGCGACTGCCGCGGCCACCATTAGCCTGATCGCCGTCAACGCAGTCATCTTTCTTTATCAGGTAACGCTAAGCCCGAACGAGCTGAATCATCTGGTCACCCAGTGGGGGATCGTCCCGGACCGGATCGGACAGAATCTGCCGTCCTTATTCACGTCCATGTTCTTGCACGGCGGCTGGATGCATCTGATCGGGAACATGCTGTACCTGTGGGTTTTCGGCCGCAACATTGAGGATCTGATCGGCAGCGGACGCTTTCTCGCGCTCTATTTACTCTGCGGCTTGGCCGCAGCCGTGGTTCATGTGATTTTCAATCCGTATTCGCGAATGCCGACGATCGGGGCGAGCGGCGCCATCGCCGGAGTGATGGGAGCGTACCTGATCAAGTTCCCGCGCTCCCGCATTATCACTCTAGTGCCGATCTTCTTTTTCTTCACGACGGTGGAATTGCCCGCTGCAATCCTGCTGGTGTTCTGGTTTGCAATCCAATTCTTTAACGGATTCGGATCTCTAGGAGAAAACGATTATAGCGGCGGAGGGACGGCCTGGTTTGCGCACATCGGAGGGTTTATCGCCGGAATGCTGCTGATCCGGTTGTTTCCCCCACGGCAACGATGGCGGAATTGGTACGCGGATGAATAAGTTCAGCGCGAGGAGGTCAAATCGCGCTGAATCGCAAATTTCACCAGACCAGCGACATCGTGGATGTCGAGTTTCCGCATCAGGCTTGCCCGGTACGTGTCTACGGTCTTGGGGCTGAGCGAGAGCCGGGCCGCAATTTCCTTCGCCCGCACCCCTTCGCAAAGCAGCGAGAACACTTGGTATTCGCGAGCGCTGAGAGACTGTAACGGATCCTCCACGGCAGATTTCTGGCCGGGACAGAAAATCTTGTTCAGCTCAAGTTCCGGCGAAACGTAAATACCGCCATCCAGGATCTGGTCAAACGCGTCGAGCAACTGATGAGAAGGCCCGGACTTCAAGAGGAACGCGCTCACGCCGCAGCGCAAAGCCTCAACCACGGTCTTACGATCTCTGCGAGTCGAAAGAACCACGATCTTGGTGGGGAGATTCGCCTCCTTAATACGGCGAACCACCTCCAACGTAAACAAGTCCGGGAGATTCAAGTCCAGTACGGCGATGTCCGGACGCGTGGACTCGATCATCCTCTGCGCGACGGCGCCTTCCGAACACTGGCCCACAACTTTGAACAGCGGCCTGCCACGTCCGGGCGTTTCGCACAACGCCGCCAAACCCTCCCGGACCAGCGTCAGCTCGTCAGCGAGGAAAATGGAATAGGTCTTGGGCTCTCTAATCGGAACCATGATCGCAGCCGTCCGGTAGGGAAAATTTTACCCCTCACTCTACAGTGAGCCGGAGCCGTACTAATTCTCTCGATTTCCGCAGGCTCCGGCCGGAACATCCTCTCCTATTCCTGACGCGGCCGCGCTCAGGTGAAGCTGCGAACCGCGGCGGCCTCGTCGTCGAATACCTCGAACACAGTGTACAGCTTTGTGATTTGCAGCAAATCTTTGACGCGCTTGGTCAAATTCAGCAGCTTCAGCGAACCGGCCTGGTTGGTCACCGTCGTGAATCCGGATACCATCTCGCCGATCCCGGAGCTATCGATATAGGAAACTTCGCCGAGATTAATCAGCATCTTCTTGTGTCCGCTGGATGCGAGATCGCGAATCGTATCGCGGAACGTGCTCGCACCCTCACCGAGCGTGATGCGGCCTACCGCATCGATAACGGTTACGTCACCCACCTGACGGGTGGTCAATTTGACACTCACAGAATCCCTCCCCTTTTTGTACGCCGGCCAAGCGGCGTTCCATCTTCTGTTGTTAGCTGGCTTTCGCCACGTACTTTACCATCTTTACTTCCGTGCCGTTCGGTACTCGCGGGCGCATCTCGAATTCGTCCATAAAAGCCTGGATCAGCAGCAATCCGCGGCCTGAGTGGCGCAACAAGTTCTCATTCGCCAAAGGATCGGGCAACGCGTTCAAATCGAATCCCTCACCTTCGTCCCCGATGACGATCGCCAGCTTGTCGGGGGCCCGCGTGATCGTCAGCCGGACTTTTTTCCGGGCGTTGTAGCGATTTCCGTGAACCACGGCGTTCACCATGCACTCCCGCACCGACATCCCGATCCGGTGAAGCTCGTCCTCGTCAAATCCCAATTCCTGAGCCTCGCGAAGCACCGCCTCTTCGGCGACGTCCACGCTTTCGAGCGTTGAGTCGAGCACCTGGTCCACGGTCCGCGCCTCGGCGGCCTCATGATTTGCCATACGATTTTGCCATCCAACGACGACACGGCTGTGCCCCGCCTGGCGTGGCCAAGTCGAATCGTTAACTTAGAATAGTGACCTAGGCAATGTCAAGTCGGAGCGTTTTTGCTGAGTTGCGTTATCCTAACCGTTCATGGCCACCGCGCTTGATGGCATCCGCGTCCTCGATTTTTCCCACGCGCTGGCGGGCCCCTACTGCACCATGCTGATGGCGCAGTATGGCGCTGAAGTCTACAAGATCGAAGCCCCGGGCGAAGGAGAAGTGGGAAGAACCTGGGGACCTCCATTTACAGGCTCCGAAGCATCGTACTTTCTCGGAATCAACACCGGCAAGCGCAGCCTCGCGATCGATCTCAAGAGACCCGAGGCCTTGAAGCTTTGTCTCGACATGATCGAGCGGGTGGACGTCGTCATCGAGAACATGCGGCCGGGGACTATGAATCGGCTCGGTCTGGGATATGAAGTGGCGCGAACCCGGAATCCGCGGGTCATCTATTGTTCGGTTTCAGGCTACGGGCAAAACGGTCCATCCCGCGACGAACCCGCGATGGATCTGATCCTCCAGGCATCGAGCGGTCTGATTAGCGTCACCGGTATGGAGGGCGGCGAGCTTGTTCGCTGCGGGCATTCCGTGGCCGATATCACCTCGGGAATGTTTGCTCTGATTGGTATCCTGATGGCCCTACAGTCGCGAAACCAGACGGGCATCGGACAGTTCGTGGACGTTTCGATGCTCGATTCGATGATCTCGGCGATGGCCTCAAATCACGCGTACTTCAGCGGATCGGGAATCGTGCCAGGGCCGCTGGGGACTCGGTTCGCTGCCGTGGTTCCCTATCGCGCATTCAAGACATCCGACCGGGATATCGTGATTGCCGTCGGAAGTCCTAAGCTATGGCAAGAGTTCTGCCGGGCGATTGAGCGTCCGGAACTGACGAACCACCCGGACTACGCGACCAACGCGGCGCGGGTGGCGAACCGGGATGCCCTGGAATCGCTGATCGGCGAGATCTTTCGGACGCAACCCTGGGCATTCTGGATGGAACGGCTACGCGGGTTTGGGATTCCCTGCACGCCCGTCCGGACCCTCGGGGAGGTGATCGAAGATCAGCAAACCGTTGTCCGGGGAATGTTCCCTGATGTCGAGGGTTTTCGAGCCACTGGGCCACCGGTGAAGTTTTCCGGGACCCCCGGAAAAGTGCGCCGCCGCGCCCCACACTTGGGCGAGCATTCGCGAGAAGTGCTCGCGGAGTTGCTCGATCTGAGCGGCCCTGAGATCGAGCGGCTTATCGCGGAGAAGATCGTCAGCGTGTAAGCGAGGTCGCGGAGGCTTCCGGAAGCCCGCAGGCGCGCCAGGCGTCGAAGCCGCCGATCACATTCATGACGTTCTGGAAGCCGGCTCGCTGAATCAGGCTGCACGCGATCGCGCTGCGATATCCGCCCTTGCAGTGCACGGCAATGGGTCGCGCCGGATCGAGTTGCTTGACCATCGATTCGATCTTGTTCAGCGGCATGAGATGCGCGCCGGGAACGTGACCCTCGTCCCATTCGGACGGTTTGCGAACATCGACCACCTGAACATGCGCGAGCTCTCGATTCAGATCCTCCACCGGAATTTGGGAGATCTCGGCAACCGGCCTGCGTTCCATGGCCCATCTCGCCATGCCCCCGGCGAGCGTCCCGATCACCCGTTCCATACCCACGCGCGCCAGGCGCATGCGCGATTCCTCGAGATGTTCCTCGTCTTCGGCTACGAGGATGATGTCTTTGTCCAAGCCAATCAGCGTCGCTGCCCACGTCGCGAACTGGCCAGAGAGAGCGATATTCACGGCGCTGGGGACATGTCCGGCGCAGAACTGCTGAACAGGCCGCGTATCGAGAACGAGCGCCGTGGAGGCCTGCACTTCGTCGGGCGTCAGTAGCCGCAGCGGTGGAAGCTCGGCCAGCGCCGGGGCGCCGATGCGGTTCATCTCGGCGTCTTGAGCGAAGTATCCCGGGCGATCCGGCAGTTCCGCGGTCACCAGGCGGACGAACTCTTCCTTGGTACGGGCGCGCAGGGCGTAGTTTAGGGCGCGCTCCTTTCCGATCGTCGATTGACGCTCGGGGCGCATCTGCTTCCCGCACAGCGATCCGGCGCCATGGGCGGGATAAACTTCAACGTCATCGCCCAGCGGCAGGAGTTTCTGATGCAGGCTGTCATACAGCATCCCGGCGAGCTGCTGCGGCGTCATGTCCGGAGCAAGGTCCGGACGCCCGACATCGCCAATGAACAACGTATCGCCGGTGAGGACCGCGTATGGCTTGTCGCCCCGATCCAGATCCGTCACTGCGACGGATATGCTCTCGATCGTGTGGCCTGGGGTTTCGAGGAATCGCAGAATTACACGCCCGAACCGGATCTCTTCGCCGTCAAGTACCGGAATATGGCGGAACGTCGCCCCGCCGCGAGCGCCCAGATAGATCTTCGCGCCCGTGCGCTCGGCCAGTTCTCCGTGGCCGCTGACGAAGTCGGCATGAAGATGTGTTTCGACGATGTACTCGATCTTCAGTCCCTGCTTCTCTGCTTCGTCCAGGTAGAGCGAAATATCGCGCTGCGGATCGACCACGCAAGCCACGCCTTCCGATCCGATCATGTAGGACGCGTGTGAGAGACAGGTTAGATAGAACTGTTGAAAATACATTTTACTTGGCAATTCGATTGTACTTCCGCAGGGCGTCCTTCACAGCGTCATGCGGCAGGCCCGCGACCTGGTGGCCCTGAAATCCGGTCATGGTCTGTGCGCCGACCATTGCGTTAACGATCGCTTCTTCCGTCGCGTCCGCCGTTGCGTCGAACAGCCCATTCATCTGGTCGTTGGCGAGCATTTTCAGATCCTGGACGCCGGTTCTCTTCACCGCTCCCGGATTTGCAGTGGAGAAGGCGATGAATATATCGCCGGACCCGTTGCCGGAGGTCGACCCCGTACGTGAAAGACCCATCGTGGCGCGCCGCGCGAGGCGTTTCAATTGATGCGGTAAGAGCGGCGCGTCCGTGCCCACGACGATAATGATGGAGCCAACGTCTTCGCGGATTCCCGGTT
>Ga0209579_10002836_pt1 | contig 12957 bp, 11 predicted proteins | sample Coa_R1_2_FD_187152 | JGI IMG/M metagenome (GOLD analysis project Ga0209579, IMG submission 187152) | Surface soil microbial communities from Centralia Pennsylvania, which are recovering from an underground coalmine fire - Coalmine... | ecosystem: Environmental > Terrestrial > Soil >... | reverse complement strand
CATGCATCGGCGTAAAGATGGAAAGTCGTGCCGTCGACGAACGCAATGATGACGAGGCCATCGGCGCCGGTCTCGATCTGGTCGCCTTCGTAAACACAGTCGCCAACCGCAGGGTGGGCGACCTGGATGCCTTCCCGCTTGAGGGTGACCAACCCCGTCACTGTTTGCAGTGTGCCGATGGCGCCAGCGCTCACCGCTTGCCGAGCGGAGCAGGCGTCAACATCACCACTATCCTCTGCAGCTTGATCGCTGCGGGACATACTACGTCTCCCGTGCCGAAGCCGCGTTTCTTAGCTTCTTGCCGTTCAGGCGCGCGGCATCCGAATTTATCGTCTGTTCACGATTGTTTTTTGGTCGGGGGGCTCCACCCCCGACGTTCATAATATCTTAGCGAATTTACTGGGGCATTTGTCAAAAATTCGAAGATTACCCGCAAGTTAAGTTACCGTCGGTGGAACTTCGCGGGACACTCCTGCCTAGGCGCAGGCCTCTCCATTTCCCCCGGACGGCAACGCCGTCCAATGTCCATATTTGGTGGGAATGGCCGCTTGGCAGCCCCATAGGTAGGCGGGTAGGGTTATTGCGATCTCATCCCGCAAAAACTCCCCGAATCTCTTGAACTAACATTGTACTGACGCGACAAACACACTATAAATGATTGATTAAGCGTTCCCCTGGTCTTCTATCGAGGGAGTCATGACTGCCCGCGCTTTGGGTGTATTGGCCGGCGTATATTTAGCTGCGACCGGTTTGCTGCTCAGTTTGGCTTGGGGCCAGACTGATTCCGCTCGAGCGCCGGCGGCCATAGATACGAACCCCATTGGGAAAGTCATGACGGCGAGCGGAACCGTTCACATCGAACATCCGGCGGCTGTCGTTGTTCAGGCCAATCTGACCCCGGACAGCGCAAACTCAAAGGCGGGCGATCTGGTCTATCGTAACGACGTGATTCAGACCGGAGTGGACGGTGCAGTCAGCATCACCTTTGCCGACGGAACATCGTTTAACGTTTCCAAGAACGCCAAAATGACAGTTGATAATTTTGTCTACGACCCGAAGGGCAATTCGAATTCGGCCCTGCTCAGTCTGACCAAAGGCACGTTCACTTTCATTGCCGGTAACGTCGCGCATACGGGCGACATGAAAGTCGACACGCCCATAGGAACGATGGGAATTCGAGGGACCGCCCCGCGCGTTGAAATCCTGGATGACGGCACGGTCAAGTTTTCAACGCTTGTCGAAAAGAAATAAAGCGCTCCAATAGCATCAATCCGTCGCGGCGGCCGCCTCGGCGAGGAAATTTTGATTCGTGCCGAAGCGGTCGTGGTAAGATACTTGGTGGTAAGACACTTGAGTGTCACGCGGGTCAGGGCAAACGGCAAGAGTTCGGACGATCTCTGCCGGAATACTATCCGAAACGCGCTTAACATCGGCTTTGATGCGCGGTGCGGCTTGGTGCGGTGGACTATGTATATGAGGTCTGGCGTGTTACGAGGAGCCGTACACGGCCTTGCAGCGATCGGGCTGCTGATGCTGCTGATAGCGCCGGCCGCCGCGCAGAACTCGGACATTACCAATGTCGAATTGTGCAACGGCAGTAACCGCACATCGGTAGAGCCTCAGATCACCGGTTGCTCGGAACTGATAAAGTCGCTGGACAATCCCAAGGCATTGGCGGTCGCCTACAACAATCGGGGCAACGCATATACCAGCAAGGGAGATTACGAACTGGCCATTAAGGACTATGACGAAGCAATCAAACTCGATCCCAATGACGCAAAAGCGTTCAATAATCGAGGGGTAGCCTATCAAAAAAAGCCCGACTACGACCTCGCATTGGAGAATTTCACTTCGGCGATTAAAATCGATCTAAATTATGCCGACGCCTTCGCCAATCGCGCGGTGACTTACGAGAAAAAGGGCGACTATCAAAGCGCCGCGAAAGATTTCGACGAGGCGATCCGGCTGAAACCCGGTTTGACGGTTCTCTGGAATGAACGGTGCTGGGCCCGCGCCATGCTTGGCGACCTGCAGGGAGCGACGGCCGATTGCAACGAGGCGATCCGATCGGACCCAAACGATGCAGATGCGTTCGATTCCCGCGCGTTCACTTCTCTCAAATTGAGGCAATGGGACGCGGCAGTCGCGGATTACGATTCGGCGCTGCGGATACGTCCAAACATGCCCAGTGCGCTCTACGGACGAGGCCTGGCAAAACTGAAGAGAGGCAATGCAGCCGGCGGCAACGCCGATATTGCGGCCGCGAAGGCTGTCGAGCAGAATATCGCAGAGAAATTCGCTCATTATGGGCTGCAGTAAGAGCTCAGTCCGATGGTGGAGTGAAATGGGTCTTTTCCGCGCGACGGCCGTCCTGCAAGCAAAGCGGAAACGGGCGACGCCGTCGGTTGGAGCGGCCTTCGCTGTCCTGATATTCGGCATCATCGGCACGGTCATTTATCCACAGACGAAAATCGCGGCACAGCCGGCACCGGCTGTGCTCGGTCAGGTTGGCTCCAGCACCGTGACGCCGCCGCCACCCGACAGCACGCTCAAGCCGAACGATACCTTTAGAGAATGCGACAACTGCCCGGACATGGTGGTCGTGCCGGCGGGCAGCTTCATGATGGGTTCGCAACCCGGCGAGCGGGGCCGCGATCTCGACGAAGGCCCGCAGCATAAAGTAACAATCGCAAGGCCGTTTGCCGTCGGCCGCTTCAGCACGACATTCGACCAGTGGGACGCCTGCCTCGCCGACAAAGGCTGCAACGACTACAAACCCGGCGATCAAGGATGGAAGCGCGGCCTGCAGCCGGTGATCAATGTCAGTTGGCTCGATGCAACGGCCTATGCGTCGTGGCTCTCCCGCAAGACCGGAAAGACTTACCGGCTGCTGAGCGAGGCCGAATGGGAATACGCGGCGCGCGCCGGCAGCACGACGGCATATTACTGGGGCAACGACGTCGGCAAGAAGAACGTCAATTGCAACGGGTGCGGCAGCAAATGGGACAACACCCAGACCGCCCCAGTTGGATCATTTGCTGCAAATGCATTCGGCCTCTACGACATGGCCGGAAACGTTTGGCAATGGGTACAGGATTGCTATCACGAAAACTACAACGGTGCGCCGACCGACGGCTCGGCATGGATCAGCGCAGATTGCAATAACCGCGTCATTCGTGGCGGCTCCTGGTTCAGTTTCCCGCAGCTTCTTCGCTCGGCCGGCCGCTACTGGAGCCCTGACAGTAGCCGGGGAAACCTAACGGGTTTCCGGATTGGCCGGACGATCTCCCCTTGAATATTTGACCACTGCCGCTCCTCGACCAGCGCAGCGCTGAAGCTCTCCCCGAATCGGAGTCTTTTAGTCATCGTTTTTACGATGTCGTCAGTGCCCGTTGAACCGAAGGTGCGATGCTCGAAGTTTGAGCAGTGCAGCCAACGTTTGTCGCCGAAAATATTTGCCTCACTTGCCGGTTGCACCGGCCTGACAAGTTAGGCAGATTCTCGCAAAATAAAATCGGCGGAAATTCCGTTCCGGCATTTGGAGCGCAAACCGCCGATAATCGTCCAGGGACGGACACGTCAGGGAGCGGGAAATGACCACAAAGCGCGTACCCTATATGAGCGTGGCGGCGATCTGCATCGGCGCCTATTTGTCTTTCACGCAGGCGCGGGCGCAGACCGCGGTTCCGGTGAAAAAGAGCGAAATAGGCGGCGTCGTCAGCAGTCCTCACGGACCCGAAGCCGGCGTCTGGGTGATTGCCGAGACGCACGACACTCCGACCCGGTTTGCCAAAATGGTCGTCACCGACGATCAGGGGCGCTATCTCGTGCCCGATCTGCCGCAGGGTCACTACAAAGTTTGGGTGCGCGGTTACGGCCTCGTCGATTCGGCCAAGGTCGATGCCGATCCGGGCAGATCGCTCAACCTCACCGCCGTGCCGGCGCCGAACGATGCGACGGCGGCGCAGTACTACCCGGCCATCTACTGGTATTCGATGCTGAAGATTCCGGGCGCCGACCAGCTCGGCGGCAAGAGCGATATTCCGGAAAAGGTCAAGCAGTCCGACTGGCTCAATGCCATGAAGAACAATGGTTGCATCGGCTGCCACCAGCTCGGCGGCCTGGCGACACGCACGCTGCCGAAGGGTCTTGGCGAGTTCAAAAACTCCGAAGAAGCGTGGGCGCGCCGTGTGCAATCCGGTCAGGCCGGTCCGCTGATGGTGAATATCATCGCCGGCGATTTTGCCTCGACGCCGATCAAATACTTCGCCGAATGGACCGACCGCATCGCCGAAGGTGAATTGCCGCCGATCAAGCCCCAACGGCCGCAGAGCGTCGAGCGCAACGTCGTGGTGACGACCTGGGATTGGTCGGACGAAAAACACTACCTCCACGACGAGATTTCCACCGACAAGCGCAACCCGACGGTCAACGGCTACGGACCGCTGTTCGGCTCGCCGGAATACTCGATGGACAATATTCCGATCCTCGACCCGGTGAAGAACTCCGTCACGATGTTCCACGCGCCAGTTCGCGATCCCGACATGCCGTACTCGCTCGGACCGGGCCATGCCGCGGCGCTCAAACCGCTTGCTCCGTCGCCATACTGGGGCAACGAGCAGATCTGGGACACTCACATCAACAACCACAATTCCATGATGGATGAGAAAGGCAGGCTATGGCTGGCCGCCGCCGTGCGCGGCGTCAAGGATCCGGATTTCTGCGGCAAGAATTCCGACCTGATCTCGGCCAAACTGTTCCCGCTCGAGCAGAGCCAGCGCCAGATCGCGATGCTCGATCCGAAGACGATGAAGTACGCCTTCGTCGACACCTGCTTCACCACCCACCATGTGCAATTCGGCTTCGACAAGAACGACACGCTGTGGGCCTCAAGCGGCGGCGGTGGCGGCGTGGTCGGCTGGCTCAATACCAGGAAATTCCTCGAAACGGGTGACGCCAGGGCTTCGCAAGGCTGGACGGCGCTCATTGTCGATACCGCCGGAACCGGCAAGCGTACTGACTACACCGAGCCCGGCAAACCGCTCGAGCCGGGCAAGGACATGCGGATCGGCCAGGTGTTCTACGCCATCATGCCGTCGCCGGTTGACGGCAGCGTATGGGGAACGATCCGCAACAATCCTGGCGCTGTGGTGCGGCTCAACCCCGGCTCCAATCCGCCGGAAACCGCGCTTTCGGAAATCTACAATGTCCCAGCGCCGGGCTTCGGTCCGCGCGGCGGCGATATCGACAGCAAGGGCGTGGTTTGGGTGTCACTGGCCAGCGGCCATCTCGGCAGCTTCGACCGCCGCAAATGCAAAGGCCCGCTCAATGGCCCGACCGCGACCGGCAATCATTGTCCGGAAGGCTGGTCGTTCTACAAATACCCGGGACCGGGCTTCGAAGGCCTCGGCGACAACAGCGCAGAGTCGAGCTATTACACCTGGGTCGATCAGCACAATACGCTCGGGCTCGGCAACGACGTTCCGGTTTCGACCGGCAATCTCAACGACGGCCTGATCGCCTTCGCCGACGGCAAGATGATCACCATGAAGGTCCCTTACCCGACCGGTTTCTATGCCAAGGGCCTCGACGGCCGGATCGACGATCCGAAAGCCGGCTGGAAAGGCCGCGGCCTATGGACGACAAGTGGCGATCGCGTGCCGTGGCACCAGGAAGGCGGCAAGGGCATGACACCGATGGCCGTGCACTTCCAGATGAGGCCGAGCCCGCTCGCCGATTGATACGATGTCATGCCCGGCTACCCGGGTCCTGCCTTTGGCCGGCCCGAGTACAAGCTTGTGCCGGGCATCTCGCTTAGTTAGGCAAAGTGCAGCGATAAGCGAGATGGCCGGGCCAAGCCCGGCCATGACGAGCATGAATCCCGCTATGAGCCCGCTGCTGACCGACCTCTATCAGCTCAACATGATCCAGGCCTATCTGGATCATGGCGACGACGGCACGGCGGTTTTCGAACTGTTCTGCCGCACCTTGCCTGTGCGCCGCGGATTTCTTGTCGCTGCCGGGCTGGAGCAGGTGCTCGATTATCTCGAAGGCCTGAGCTTCTCGGCCGGCGATATCGCGTGGCTGCAAAGCACCGGGCGCTTCAAGCAAAACGCGATCGACTATTTTTCCGGCTTTCGTTTCACCGGCGATGTGCACGCCATGCCGGAAGGAACAGTATTCTTTGCCAATGAACCGATCCTTCGCGTCACCGCACCGCTGCCGCAGGCGCAGCTTGTCGAAACCCGGCTGATCAACATCCTGCACTTCCAGTCACTGGTCGCCGCGAAAGCCGCGCGCTGCATGCTGGCGGCGCCAAGCAAGATCCTGGTCGATTTCGGGCTGCGGCGCGCGCATGGCGCCGAAGCCGGATTGATGGCGGCGCGGGCGAGCTATCTTGCGGGCTTCGCCGGAACCGCCACGGTGCTCGCGGGCGAAATGTTCGATATTCCGCTCTACGGCACCATGGCACACTCCTTCATCGAAGCATTCGACGACGAGACGGTGGCCTTTGAGACCTATGCGCGGGCGCGCCCCAATAATCTCGTGTTCCTGCTCGACACCTACGACACGGAAGCCGCGGCACGGAAAGTCGTGGCGCTGGCGCCGCGACTGCGAGCTGACGGCATTGTTATCCGCGCGGTGCGGCTCGACAGCGGTGACCTCATCGCCCTGTCGAAGAACGTTCGCGCCATCCTCGATCAAGGCGGCCTTCGCGATGTGACGATTTTCGCGAGTGGCGGCCTCGACGAGGATTCTCTCCTCGCCTTCGCGAAGGCCGCGGCGCCGATCGACGGTATCGGCATCGGCACCAGCCTGACCACGTCCGCGGACGTCCCGAACATCGATTGCGTCTACAAGATGCAGGACTATGCCGGACTGCCACGGCGCAAAAAATCCGACAACAAAGCGACGTGGCCCGGCCGCAAGCAGGTGTGGCGACGATTTGGCCCGGACGGCACGATGACCGCAGACATTCTTGCGCTGGAAGGCCGCGAGCACGGCGGAGAACCGCTGCTCCACCCGGTCATGCGCGGCGGCAAGCGCTTGCGCCCCGCTGTCCCACTCGCGAAAATCCGCGAGCATGTGAAGCGCGAACTGGAACGACTGCCCGAACCCTTGCGGCGGCTGGAAGCCGGCACGACCTATCCAGTCGAGATCGCCGACGAACTCAAGGCGCTCGCCGCGGAGGTCGACCTCCGGCTGGGTTGAAGTCGGATAGGGCCACGGCCATGACCGATCATCTTAGCGCGAGATTTGCCGACGACGACGTGCTGATCGTCGTCGACGTGCAGAATGATTTTTGTCCGGGCGGCGCGCTTACGGTACCGTGTGGCGATGAGGTAGTACCGATCGTCAATCGGCTGGCGGCGAAATTCCGCAACGTCGTGCTGACACAGGATTGGCACCCACGCGGCCATTCTTCGTTTGCGTCTTCGCATGCCGGCAAGCGGCCGTTCGAGACAATTGCAGCGCTTTACGGACCGCAGGTCCTGTGGCCCGATCACTGCGTACAGGCGACACCAGGCGCCGAATTTCACCGATCGCTGCAAATTCCCCACGCCGCGCTCATCGTGCGCAAGGGGACCGACCCCGCCATCGATTCCTACTCTGCATTCTACGAGAACGACCGCAAGACGCCGACCGGTCTGGTCGGTTATTTGCGCGAGCGCGGCCTGTCACGTGTGTTCCTCGCCGGATTGGCGCTCGATTTCTGCGTGCGCTACTCCGCAGAAGACGCGCGGCGTGAAGGTTTGGCCGTTTTCGTCATCGAAGATGCCTGCCGCGGCATCGATATCAACGGTTCCATTGCCGCAACGCGGGCGAATTTCGCCAGACTCGGCATTTCCTGTCTGCCGATGCGGGAATTCGCCTCCGGCATAGCCGGCTAGCTGGAACAGTCGGCCCACCGCGGAATTAACCGCAGGCTTGGGTAAAGCCGATTCGCAATATCCGCGAATGGGTTATCTCTAAAGTGTTTACCGCGACGCAGCACATCTGTGTGCAATGCACAAAAATTCTTGACTCTCGTCCAAAACAGGCAGGTAATTCATAAAACGGTCATTTGGCTGAGCCATGCGCCATCACACGGCCACGCCCTCGTCGAGTTTGCCCTCTCTGATGATGCCCTGCCCGGTTTGCGCAGGCCGCATGGTCTACAGCGGGCTGCGCCCGATTTCTGCCGAAGTCGAAGACACCGTCTATGCATGCCGGCGTTGCGGCGCCGAACTTATTCGCACGTCAGTTCGCAAACCGGCGGCTGCGGAAAATCGGCCAGCGGCCGCCTGAGTTTCAGTCCTCTTTGTTCAGTCTTGCATCAATTGCATCTGGGTCAGCACGGCACGGCCGAGCAAGCCATATGGATTGGCCAGCGTCTCCAGCATCTCGAAATGATTGTAGCCTTCGCCAACCAGTAGCTCAACCGGCTTGCCCACGGCCTTCACCGCGGAGGCGAAGTCGCGTGTCTGGCGCTGGAACTCCGGTGTCTCGTAGGTGCCGTAGCTGAGGATGAGCGGCGCATGCAGCTTGTCGAGATGCCGCATGGCGCTGAGCTTCTCCTCCATCTCGTCCGTGAAGGCGACGTATTTCGAGCGCTTCGACAGCCGCACCGGCTTAAGATCGTACATGCCGCTCGACAGCGCAGCGCCTTTGAGGATGTCCATCGGCAGACCGTCTTCGCTCCAGTCGTGTGTCACGGTGCAGCCGGCAAGGTGCGAACCGGACGAGTGCGACATCAGATGCAGCCGGTTGCGGTCGCCGCCGAATTTGTCGGCGTTGCGATAGACCCAGCCGACCGCGCGCCGCACCTGCTCGACCATCGGGAACAGGCTGCCGCCGGCATCGTCGACATTTGTGAAATCGAGCACGACAAAATGCGCGCCGGCATGCACGAACGGCTCGGCCAGCGAGGTGAACTCGGAGGCTTGACCGTTGCGCCAGGCGCCGCCGTGAACGAAAATTCCGATCGGCGCGTTCGGCTTCCTGGTCCGATAGACGTCGAGTCCCTCGATCGGCGTCGGACCGTATGCGAACCGCAATGGCTTGCCGATCCGCGCCAGCGCCGCGGCGCTGTTGGCGAGCCGCCGCTTGCCGACCTGATCGCGGTTCGGCGCATAGACGATCTGGTCGTAGGCGTCGTCGAGCTCCTGCTGGTCCATATCGAGCCAGACGATGGGGCCTTTGGCTTTCGCGGGCGCCGGCACGGTCATGGTGTTCATTGGTCTTCCTCGTTACCTGGTAGGGTCGTGCTCCACGACAACAGAGCATGCGGTGTCGAAGATTTTAGAGAATCTCGCGCGCCGGTTCCAACCCTGCTGACGTGTTTATCGGAGCCATCCGTCAGTGCGCTCCCGCAGGATAAACCAGCGCGGCGGCGCTTGCGACGACGTCTTTCGGCGCGGCGTAAGCCTGCGCCAGCATTTTTGCAATTGCCGCACCGGTCATCGGCTCGACCTCCAATTGGGCCTTGGCCGCTTCGGCGATGAAATCGGGATCCGCCAGCGTTTCGTCGAACGCCTTGGCGAGCGCGGCGACCCGATCGGCCGGCGTGCCTGGCGGCGCGGCAAACGGGCGGCCGGCTTCCTGCCGGATCAGGATCAGTTCCATTACCTGGCGGTTTTGCGCATCTTGCACCAGATCCAGGGCGCTCGGCACGCCGGGCAGGTCGTGCAGCTTCGCCAAGCCCATCTGAACGATGACGTTGAGCAGATTGTCGGCGATCCAGTGCGGCCGCGACGCCTTGATGGTGGACCATGACAGGCCGCAAATGCCGTCGGCCTCGCCGCGCTCGACCGCCATGGTGAGGCCCGAACTGGTGTCGTAGCCGGACACGACTTTAAAGCGCGTTCCGATCAGGGCATTGAGCATGTTCGGCACGATCGCCGAATTTGAAGTAGCGCCGGCCGCCGCCACGATGACATCGCGCGAACGAGCGTCGGCAATCGTTTTCACCGGACTCAGATGCCAGGTGAAACAGACGTTTTCCAATTTGCCGATGCTGCCAAGCCAGTTGAATTGCAAGGCGTCGTAGTGCGCACCCGGATTGCCGAACAGCGGATCCATGGCGGCGCCGTTGGTGAAGGCGCCGATCACCGAGCCGTCGTGCTCGGAGCCGTTATAAAGCGTCGATGCGGCGGCGAGCCCGGCCGCCGCCGGCATGTTTTTCGGGATGATATTGGGGTGGCCCGGAATGTGATTGGTCCAGAAGCGCGCAAACGTCCGCGCATAGACGTCATAGCCGCCGCCGGCACCGCTGCCGACCAGCATGGTGATCGGATTGGCCCGATAGAAACCCTCGACCGACTGAGCGATGGCGGGCTGCACGACGGCGAGCGCAAACACCGCCGGCAGCGCGCAATGGACCGCGCGCCTCATGGCTTGAGGTTGTATTTCTGCTCCATCGCGGCGAAGAAGCCGTCTTTCTTCAGCGCGTCGAGCAGGCTCGTGTCCAGATAGTCGGCGACCTTCTGATCCGCGCTCGGAAACATCTTGAGAATGTTCTCGGCGCCCGGCACCGATGGTTCGAGATTCTGCGGCGACTGCTGCTTGAAGTCATTATAGGTGATGTCGAGCACCTTCGGATTGGCGATCTTGAGCTCCTTCGCCAGCACCTCCTTGGCGCGCTTCTCGTCCGTCAGCGCGATGTAATTGCCTTCGATGCTGGCTTTCAGAAAGCGCGTGAGCAGATCGCGACGCGCTCCAACATCGTCGCGGCGTACGACGATGCCGCTGAACAGCCACGGTATCTGATCCGGCACGAGGTCGACCAGAACATTGACGCCCTGTTGACGCGCCAGCGACGACAGCGGCTCATTGATCGCGGTCGCCTTGATCTCGCCCGACTTCACGGCCTCGAGGCGGTGCATGCCGCCGCCGAATTCCTTCACTGTGACATCGTCACGCGTGACGCCGAGCTTCTGCAAGGCAAGCGTGACGGTCGAATCGCTTTCCGAGCCGAACGTGCTCACGCCGACCACGCCGCCCTTCAGATCGGCCGCGGTCTTGACGCCCGGCGCGGAAAAGAACGTGAAGCGAATGACATTGGCGAGCGACGCGACTGTTCGGAGATTGCCACCGGCCTGGTTGACCCGAACCACCGACGACAGACCGACATGCATGACGTCGATCCGGCCGGCCTGCAATTCCTCGGCGCCTTTGCTGCCGCCGTTCATGTTGATGATATCGACGGTGAGGCCTTGCGCGGCGTAAAGGCCGGCGGCGCGCGCCATGTACCAGGCGAGCACGGTGTTGACCGCGTCGGAAATGCCGGCCTTGAATTGCAAGGCGGAGCCCGGCTGTTGCGCGGACGCAGACCACGCCGCTGACAGACCGGGAATTGTGGCGAGTGCTTTAACGCACTGGCGTCTTGTCGGCATTGTCTTTTTCCTCCCAGCTAGAATTCCCGGAACAGCCGGCCGAAGCCGTCGATACGGTCCGTGACGCCGCAGCGGCGCAGCGCGTCCCACACGATCGCCTGGTGCGCCGACATGCAATTCACGCCGAACTCGCGTTCGAGCACGTCCAGTGCCCCAGCGGTGGGCCAATGCGGCGATGGAAACAGGATCGAATCGGCGGCTGGATATTTTTTCATCATGGCGCGGCCCATGTCGACCGCGGCGTGGCGCGGGATGCGACCGATTTGATTGAAAGCCGAGCCCCAGCCGGTCGCGCCCAGAACCTCGCAGCCGAAATGCTTGGCGTAGCTCGCAATGCGGACGGTCTCGGTTGTCTCATAGGGCTGGCAGACCACGACCTTTTTGCAGCCGAGCGCCTTGGCGGCGGCGGCCTGCGCCGAGGTCGACGTCGAGACCTTCACCCTCAGCTCGGCCTCGAGGTCGCGGATGATCTGTCCGGCATTGGCGGCGCCGCGCGACAGGTTGATCGGCACGCCGCCGAGCACGACAATGTCGCAGCCGGCCGCTGCCATCTCGCGCGCAGCGCGCATGCTGATGTCGTAGGACTGATCGACCTCGTCCTTGCTGCGCACCACGATGGCGAGCGAGGTCACCACCAGCGTCACGCCCGCCGGCACGATCTGGTAGAACTCGTAGGGAAACACTTCCGTGGTCAGCGGCGGCGACGTGTAGCCGATGCGGGCGCGGCTGCCGTAGATGTCGCTGCGGGTTTGATCCGGCATTGCGGGGACCGTTCTTGTCGGTGGGACGCGAAACCTATCGGCCGCACCACGCCTTGTCCATCAGTGCTACACTTGCGCCGCCACCTGGGAGACTGCGATGCAGCGCGTGACCATCACTATCGACGACGAGCTCGACGCCGAGCTCGACCGCTACATGAAAGCGCGCGGCTACGCCAACCGCTCCGAGGCGATCCGCGATCTCGCCCGTTCCGGCCTGCAACAGGCGGCGACCGAGGTCGCCGGCACGCGGCCGTGCGTCGCGGCGCTCGTCTATCTCTACGACCACGAGGCGCGCGAATTGCCGAAGCGCCTGACCCGCGATTTCCACGACCGCCACGATCTCGCCCACACCACGCTGCACGTGCATCTCGACCACGAAAGCTGCATGGAAGTCACCGTGCTCAAGGGCCGCGGCGCCGACGTCCAGCAATTCGCCGACCGCATCATCTCGGAACGCGGCGTGCGCCACGGCCACGTCGTCTATCTGCCCGCCGACGGCGCCCATTCGCATGGTGGCGGCGCGGCACACAGCCACGGACATAGTCACGAGCACAGCCACGGCCATAGTCACGGCCATAGTCACGGTCGGCGCGGGACCAGGTGACTTCTTCTCCCCGCGTGCGGGGAGAAGATTGAGATGAGGGGGCGTTACCGCTTGACTCAGACTCGCGGCAACGCCCCCTCACCCTCGCTTCGCTCCGCTCGCTCGACCTTGTAACTCACGAATCGCCGCACGGGATACGATGCCTGGCGCGGTGGCAGGCGAGAGACCGCAGCGACCGAGGGCAACCAAGCCCGTGGGAGAGCAAGGGTCTTCGCCT
>Ga0209579_10002835_pt1 | contig 12958 bp, 11 predicted proteins | sample Coa_R1_2_FD_187152 | JGI IMG/M metagenome (GOLD analysis project Ga0209579, IMG submission 187152) | Surface soil microbial communities from Centralia Pennsylvania, which are recovering from an underground coalmine fire - Coalmine... | ecosystem: Environmental > Terrestrial > Soil >... | reverse complement strand
GCCCGAAGACGGCGCCGATCGGCGCGTCGCCGCGCTCGCGGGCGCCGTGCCGTCCGTCTCCTACAGTCTGACCACGAATGCCGAGCTCGTCGAGATCTCGCGCGCGCTCGGATTCCGCCAGCATCTGTCCGTCCCGATCCGCCTCGAAGAGCTCGAGCCCGCGCTCGGCATGGCCGCGATCGTGGATCTCGCCGACCGTCTGGACATGGCGGCCGGTCGTCTCGCGCGCCTGGCGTCTCGCACGGAAGTCATCGGCGATCTCGTGCGCGCCGTCAACGCCTCGGTCGATCCTGATGCCGTCGCGACGGCGCTCGTGACTCGCGTCAGCGACTGGCTGCCGCTGACCGGCTGGGGCATCATCGCGGTCGAGCCCGACGGCGTGACCAAGTGGCTGGGCGGAAAAGAGATCGATCCCGTGTTCAAAGTCGCTGCCGAGACGATGGCCGACGTCATCGCGAAAGGCGGACAGCCGGCCGTTCGTGTCACCAGCCATGTCGCCGATACGCGCGCTCGCGGCGGTTCGTCGGGGCAGCCTGACGTCTCGGTGCTCGGATGGCCCCTGGTGGCCAGCGGCGTGATTGTCGGCGTACTCGTCGGGATGGACCGCGGCCGGGCGAGGCGGCTGCCGGTGATTTCGGCCGACATCGCCGGCGCGCTCGGGCGCCTGGTCGAGCCTGCCGCCTATGCGTTGGCGCATTCACTGCGCGTGGCCCGCGCCGAGGCCCTGTCGGTCACCGACGACCTGACGCAGCTTTTCAACGCGCGCTTCCTGCACGATGCCCTTCGCAAAGAGGCCAAACGCGCCATGCGAAGCGGATCCCAGCTCTCGCTGCTCTTCGTCGATCTCGACGGATTCAAGGCCATCAACGACGTCCACGGACACCTCCAGGGCAGCCGCGCACTCATCGAGGCCGCCGGCGTCATTCGCGGGAGCGCCCGCGAGACCGACGTCGTCGCCCGCTACGGCGGCGATGAATTTGCCATCGTCCTGCCGGAAACCGGGGTCGACGGCGCCCGCGCGGTGGCCCGCCGGTTGCGCGATCGCATCGCCCGGTACAGCTTTCTGGCCGATCGGGGGCCGTCAAATCGCTTGACGGCGTCGATTGGCGTTGCGACATTGCCCGAAGTAGCCGAAACTGTAGAAGGCCTGTTGCAGGCTGCGGATGCGGCGATGTATCGCGTGAAGCTCCACGGTAAGAACGGTATTCATGTAGCCAACCGTGGACCGGACTCCACGCTCCCGAATCCTAAGGAAGAAGAGGAACAGGAGTTGCGTTGACGCTTCGATCGGTTTTTTCGCTGTTTTCCAGCGATTTGGCCATCGACCTCGGAACGGCGAATACGTGCGTGTATGCCCGCGGACGCGGGATCGTTGTCAATGAGCCCTCGATCGTCGCCATCAATAAGGTGACGGGCAAGATCGAGGCGGTTGGCAAGGAAGCGAAGGAGATGCTGGGCCGGACGCCCGGCAACATCGTCGCCATCAAGCCGATGAAAGACGGCGTCATCGCCGACTTCGAGGTCACGGAAAAGATGCTCGCGCACTTCATCAAGAAGGCGCACAACCGCACGATGTGGATCAAACCCCGCATCGTCATCGGCGTTCCGTCGGAAATCACCCAGGTCGAAAAGCGCGCCGTCAAGGACAGCGCCTATCGCGCCAAGGCCAGCGAGGTCTATCTCGTCGAAGAGGCCATGGCGGCCGCTATCGGCGCCGGAATGCCGATCGAAGAGGCGTCGGGCAACATGGTCGTCGACATCGGCGGCGGCACGACCGACATCGCCGTCATTTCGCTGGCCGGCATCGTCTACAGCAAGGCGATCCGCGTCGCCGGCAACGAGATGGACGACGCGATCATCCAATACATCAAGAAGACGTACAACCTCCTCATCGGCGAGCGCACGGCCGAGCAGATCAAGCTCGAGCTCGGATCCGCGTTCCCGCTCGAAGAGAAGATGACGATGGAGATCAAGGGGCGCCATTTGATCGAGGGCGTGCCCAAGACGATCACCATCACGGATGAGGAGATCCGCGAGGCGCTGGCCGAGACGGTCAACGTCATCGTGGACGCCGTGCGCGTCGCACTCGAGCGGACCCCACCGGAGCTCTCGGCCGACATCGTCGACCGGGGTATCGTTCTGACCGGCGGCGGGTCGATGCTGAAGAATCTCGACAAGCGTCTCCGTGAAGAGACCGGCCTGCCGGTCGCCATGGCCGAAGACCCGCTGTCGACCGTCGTGCTCGGCGCCGGCAAGATGCTGGGCAACTTCGAGCTGCTGCGTAAGATCTCGCTGGATTAGGACCTCCGAGGTCTTTTTTCGCTCGCTGGAGCCGATATCTTTGCAGAAATGACCTCGGAGGTCGTTTTTCCCGATTCTGGGAAAAACGACCTCCGAGGTCTTATCGCCCCATGTTCGCCACCAGACGCCGGACGCTGTCGCTGCTCCTCATCGTCAGCCTGGGGCATGTCCTGCTGATCTCCGTGCAGGTCCAATCGAAGGGTGGACTGCCGCTGGTCGAATCGGTGCCCTTCGCGCTGTTCGCTCAAGTCGAGAAAATCATCGGCGGTGTCACGGGCGGCCTGTCGGGACTCTGGGGGCACTATTTCGCGCTGGTCGGGGTGGCGCGGCAGAATGAGGCGCTGACGCGCCGCGTCGCGGAGCTCGAAGGAGGCCTGCGACAAGAGGAAGCCGTCGCGCGGCGCACGCGGTCGCTCGAAGAGGCGCTGGATTTTCAGCAGAGTCTGGCGCTGCAGACGATCGCGGCGCGTGTGATCGCCTTCGATCCGTCCGCCGACTTTCTCACGGTGACCATCGATCGAGGCTCCGCGGATGGCGTCGAAGCGGACCTTGCCGTCATCGCGCCGCAAGGCATCGTCGGACGAATCATCAATCACCCCACCACGCATGCGGCGCAGGTGCAGCTGCTGATCGGACGGACGGCCGCTGCCGGCGGATCGATCGAACGCGCCGACGCCGGCGGTATCGTCAAGGGCGGCTCCGGTGACCCGCCGCTGTTGATGGATTACGTGTCGAATATCAAAGACGTCAAGCCGGGCGACGAAGTCGTGACGTCCGGTCAGGACGGCATCTATCCACCGGGCCTGCCGATCGGCACCGTCGAAAAGGCCGAACGGGGCAGCGGACTCTATCGTGAGATCCGGCTCAAGCCGGCGGTCGACGCGACGCACCTGTCGATTGTGCTCGTCGTGCTCGATCGGCCGGAACGTCCCGAGAAAACTGCGCAGCCGCCCGTCCCGCGCACGGCGGCGCCAACCGGACGCGGCCGCTCGACGCCGCCCGGTTCGGCATCCGGTCGAGGCGGCGCGTGAAAATCACCGCCGTCTTTCTCACACTGATCGTGTCGGTGCTGCTTCAGATGGTCGTCGCCCGCTCGGCGATCGGCGGCGCGTGGCGCGTCGATCTCGTGCTGGTCGGCGTCGTCTATGCGGCGATGTATTGGGGACCGGCTGCGGGCATTCTCGTGGGCACCCTCGGTGGATTGACGCAAGATCTCTTGTCATCGGGCATCGTCGGCGTGTCTGGATTGGCGAAGACGCTGATTGGCTACGCCACAGGCACCTTCGCGGCACAGTTCGTCGTGGTTCGGCCGCAGGGGCGAGTGCTCGTGGTCGCTGCGGCCACGGTGGTGCACCGCGTGATTATGGTGGTCCTGTATGCGCTCATCGATCAGCACTGGCCGGTCGTGTCTTGGAGCGCTATTCTGGGAGAGATCGTGCTGAACGGCGCCGCCGCCTTCGCGGCGTTTCAAGCCACCGAGCTGCTGCCAGGCATGATCAGCCGCGGCCGCGAGTCGCGCCGCTCATCGATCCGGCGGAGACAATGGTAGTGCGCGCATGATACCCACCTCACAGGGCTTCGCCGATCGCCGCGCGCTGCAGCGGCGCATCGTCGTGATTCGGATCGCGGCCGTCGCGTGCTGCGCGCTGCTGGCCGTCGGATTTTGGGTGCTGCAGGTGGTCGAGCACGAGCGCTTCCTCGCGATTGCCGAGGAGCAGCATCTCAAGACGATCCCCTTGCGCGCGCCGCGCGGCGTGATTTTCGACCGCAACAACAAGGTCCTGGTCGAGAACACGTATTCGTTCACGATCTCCGTCCTGCGCGATCTGAGCACCAACGCCGATCACAACGTCGATCAGACCGTCCGCACGCTCGCCGCGGCGACCGGTCTCGACGAGCAGCGCACGCTCGAGGACGTGGACATCCGGCACAAGCGGGATCCGCTGTATCGCCCGATCACCATCATCGAGCACGCGAGCATGGCGCAGGTGTCGGCCGTGATGGCGCGCCAGCTCGAGATGCCCGAAGTGGTCGTCGAGCAGGAGCCGTCGCGCACCTATCCGGCCGGCGGCATGGCGGCGCATCTGTTCGGCTATGTCAGTGAAATTCAGGAGACGCAGCTCGATCGACCCGAGTTCGCCGGCGCCGTGCTTGGATCCGTCGTCGGTCAAGCCGGCATCGAGCGAAGCTACAACCAGTTGCTGACGGGTGTGGACGGCAAACGCGACGTATCGGTGAACAGCCGCGGGCGCGAAATCGAGGCGATGGATGAAGAGGACCCGACCGACGGCGCGCGTCTGCAGCTGACCATCGACTCGGACTTGCAGCGCGCGCTCGAAGAGGCGTTCAAGGCGAACGGTTTCGCCGGCGCGTCGGCCTTCATCGATCCACGCAACGGCGAGGTACTGGCGCTCACCAGTCAGCCGGAATACGACCCGAACGATTTTGCCGGTGGACTCAATCGCGGCAAGTGGAACGAGCTGAATGCCGATCCGATGAAGCCGCTGCAGGATCGACTGCTGCAGGGAAAATATCCGCCGGGCTCGACGTTCAAGACCGTGATGGCGATCGCTGCGCTGTCGGAAGGATTGATCACGCCGGACTTCAAGGTGTACTGCCCCGGGAAGATCACCATTTACGACCACGAGTATCACTGCGACAAGAAAGAAGGACACGGCACGCTCGATTTACGCGAGGCGATCGCGCAGTCGTGCGACGTCTATTTCTACAAGCTCGCGAGCATGATGAACGCCCACGGCGGCATCGACATGATTCACGACTACGCCGAGAAGCTCGGACTGACCGATCGCACGGGCATCGATCTGCCCGGCGAACTGGCCGGCCTCGTCGCGTCGACCGAATGGAAGCAGCGCACGACCGGGCAGAAATGGTACGCGGGCGAGACCATTTCCGTCGGGATCGGCCAGGGGCCCGTGTCCGTGACGCCGATCGAGCTGGCGAGGATGATCTCGGCGATCGCGACAGGTGGAACCTTCATCACGCCTCACGTCGTCAAGGCGGTGGACAAGGGAAGCGGATGGACGGCTCTGGCCGCTGCGCCGCCACGGCCGGTCTTTCCGATCGGCCCGGAGGTCATCGAGCCGGTGCGCGACGGGTTGTGGGCGGCCGTCAACGGGGACGGCACCGCGTTTGCGGCGCGAGTCGCGGGACACGATGTACTCGGCAAGACCGGCACGGCGCAAGTGATGTCGATTGAAAACGCGAAGGCGGCCGCCGCGTCGAAGTCCGGGCTGAACGTCCGAGACAACAGCTGGTTCATGTGCTACTCGTCGCGCGAGAATCCTGAAATCGCGGGCGTCGTGTTTGCCGAGCACGGCGGTTTCGGCGCCGAGGCGGCAGTGCCGATCGCGCGCTACGTGCTCGAGACGTATTACGCGAAGAAAGAAGGCCGGCCGCTGCCTACCTTGACGAAGCCGGCCGACGGCGGCCCCTTCACGATCAATGGCGCTGCGAAGGCATCCCAGGCCATTCAGCGCGAGCCCCCGAGCGTAGCGAGGGAGGCGAGCGTGACGACTAGCGTGGGGGTGGGGCCCCACGCCACTGGCAAAAGATGATCGTCGAACGCCGATTGTCGGCGCATCTCGACTGGCCGCTCGTCGCGGCGCTGGTGGCGCTGACGTGTGTCGGGCTCGCCACGATCTACAGCGTCACGTGGAATTTCAAGTCGGGCGCACCCGGCCGTGAATTCTGGACGCAGTTGTATGCCGTGCCCGTCGCGCTCGCCGCGCTTGGCGCCTGTCTCGTCGTCGATTACCGGACGCTCGCGCAGCGCTCGCCGCTGATCTATGCGGCGGTCGTCGCCGCGCTGCTCTACGTCTCGTTCTTCGGCGCGATTCATGGCGGCGCGCGCCGGTGGATCCCGATGTTCGGCGTGAACCTCCAGCCGTCGGAATTCGCGCGCATTGCCCTGGCATTGATCCTCGCGGCCTATTTCGGCGACAGCCGTCGGGCGGCCCGCTCGATGACCGAGCTCGCGACTGCGGCGTTCGCGTTCGGCGTGTTGTTTTTTCTGATCAAGCGGCAGCCGGATCTCGGCATGGCGCTGACGCTCGCGCCGATCCTGATGGCCGTGATTTACCTCGCGGGCCTTCGCACCAAGTGGCTGATGATCGGACTGGCGGTCGCGGCGCTCTTGTCGCCGATCGTCTGGCATTACGGCATCAGCGAGTATCAGCGGCAGCGCGTCGTGACGTCGCTCGATCCGGCCAAGGATCCGCTCCACGAGGGCTATCAGCAGATTCAGGCGAAGGTCACGGTCGGATCGGGCGGCCTGCTCGGCAAGGGCTTTCAGTCGGGCACCGAGGGACGGCTTGGATTTCTGCCGGCCGCGCACAACGATTTCGTGTTTTCCGTCCTGGCCGAGGAACACGGCTTTCTCGGCGTCCTGTTCGTGCTCGGACTGTATTTGTTCGTGATTCTGCGAAGTTTGGATGCCGCCAAACTGGCGCGCGACCGCCTCGGCGCCATGTTGGTCGTCGCAATCGTGTCGGGTTTTGCCTTTCAAGTGTTGTACAACATCACTATGTCGGCCGGGTTGGCCCCGGTGAAGGGGCTGACACTGCCGCTCATGAGTTATGGCGGGTCGTCGCTCGTCGCGACATTCGCCGGGTTTGGCCTCATCCTCAACGTGCGGATGCGGCGGTTTACGAATTGACGGCCGGCAATCACGTCCGGCCGAATCACGGGTGACAGCGGCATGAACGATCTCGTCGGTGCCTGGACTCTCGGACTGGCCGGCATGTGGTGCGCCCTGGTGTGCCTCCTCGCCGGCAGGTTCCGCGATCTGCCGGCCGGCGCGACGCGAGCCGCCTGTTGGAGTCAGCAGCATGAACAAGGAGATGGTCATCTCCTCGACGCCGCACGAGACCCGCGTGGCGATTCTCGAGGACGATCAAGTCGTCGAAATCTTCATCGAGCGGGAGCAGTCGCGGGGCGTGGTCGGCAATATCTACAAAGGCCGCGTCTCGAAAGTGCTCCCGGGCATGCAGTCGGCGTTCGTTGACCTCGGTCTCGAACGCGACGCGTTCCTCTACGTCACCGACGTCATCAGTCCCACAGAGGAATCGCTCGAGGAAGACGAGGGCGACGCCCCGCCGGCGGCCGTACCGGATCTCGCCGAACACGCGGCGCAGGCGGTAGCCGAGTCGGAACCGGCGGACGCTCCCGCGGACTCCGACGCCACGGCGTCGAACGGCGTCCCTTCGTCGAACGACAACGGGACCACGCCGCCCACCGGCACCCCCGCGCAAACGACCGGAACCATCCTCGCCACGCCGTCGGGAGGCCGTACGGATCGGCGCAGCCGCGACCGCGATCGCGACCGCACGCCGCCGACGACCCGCATCGAAGATCTGCTCAAGGAAGGCCAGGAAATCGTCGTCCAGGTGGTCAAGGAGCCGCTCGGCACGAAGGGCGCGCGCATCACGTCGCACCTCAGTCTGCCCGGACGCTTTCTGGTCTACATGCCGACCGTGAATCACATCGGCGTCTCGAGAAAGATCGAATCGCGTGACGAGCGCCGGCGCCTGCGCGGCATCGTCCAGCGGTTCAACGAGCAGAACAAACTGCCGGGCGGCGTGATCATCCGCACGGCGGCGTCGAATCGTCCCGAGTCCGACATCCTCGCCGACCTGATGTACTTCCAGCAGGTCTGGACCGAGATCCATCGCCGGCGCGAGAACGAGCGGACGCCGGCCGTGCTCTTCCGCGAAGAGAGTCTCGTGACGAAACTCTTGCGCGATCTGCTGACCGAACAATTCACGGCGATTCGGATTGACGACGAGCGCGAGCATCAGCGGGTGATGGCGCTGATGAACCGCATCATGCCGAACATGCTCGGGCGCGTGAAGCACTACACGAAGGACTATCCGATCTTCGACGAGTACGGCGTGCAGGCCGAGATCGACAAGGCGCTGCGCAGCAAGGTCTGGCTCAAGTCGGGCGGCTACCTCGTCATCAACCAGACCGAGGCGCTCGTCGCTATTGACGTGAACACCGGGCGGTACGTCGGCAAGAAAAGCGCCGGCCGGCTCGAGGACACGATCCTGAAGACGAACCTCGAGGCGTGCAAGGAGATCGTCCGGCAGGTGCGCCTCCGGGACCTCGGCGGCATCATCGTGCTGGATCTCATCGACATGGAGGAGAAGAAGAACCGCCAGAAAGTGGCGCAGGCCGTCGAGCAGGAGCTGCGCAAGGATCGCGCGCCCTCGAAGTCGGTCCAGGTGTCGGACTTCGGGCTGATCATCATCACGCGCAAGCGTGTGAAGAGCAGCCTCGAGCGCCAGCTCACCGAGCCGTGCCCGTATTGCTCGGGCACCGGCGCGATCAAAACGAGCGCGACGATCTGCTACGACATCCTGACCGAAGTGAAGAAGATCAGCGCGGATCTCGACGGCTACAGCCTCGTCCTGCGCGTGAATCCAGAAATCGCGCGCGCGCTGAAAGACGAAGGACGCGGCGTCTTTCGAGAACTCGAGACCGCCGTGGGCCGCGCCGTGACCGTGCGCTCAGACGATCAACTGCATCACGAGCAGTTCGATCTGATGGCGATCTAGAGCAATTTCGGATTCGATGTAGGCGCGCAAATCGACCCCGGAGGTCTTCACGCTTCAGCCGACCTCCGGGGTCGATTTGCGTGCCTACGTCGAATCCGAAATTGCTCTAGATCGGGATGTCTTGACCTGCGCCTACTTCACCACCGAGATATTCCCGCTGAACGTCTTCAGAATCACGACGGCGCCGCCGTCGCCGTAGGTGGCGTGCAGCGATCGGCGCGACATCGAGACATCGCGCAATTGCATCGCCGGATCAGAGCGAATGCTGCCCGAGAACGTGCTGGCCTGCAGATCGAATCCCACCGGACCTGACGGCGTGAAACGAATCGTGCCCGAGAACGCGTTGAGTTCGTACCGCCCGTTTTTCGCGGTGGGTCCGCCGAAATCGAGTCTGCCGTCGAGTGTCTTGAGCACGGCGTTGTCGCAGCTCACGCCGTGCGCGACGATGTCGCCGTTGGCGACGGCGTCGGCCGTGAGCCGACGCGCCTTGACGTTCTGCAGCGTGATGGTCCCGCTGACGGTCCGTACGTCGATGCTGCCGTCCGTGTCGATGTCCACGAGGCCGATGTCGCCTGAGAGGGTCTTGGCGGTCGAGACGTGCGATGCGGAGAGATCGATCCGGCCGCTGGTGACATCGGCCTCCACGTCGCCGCGAATGCCCTTGATAGTCACGTCACCCGAGACGGTCCGGGCCGTGATCCGCGTGCCGGCCGGCGCCGTGATGGTGTACGACACGTCGACGCTGAACAAGGCGCCGCGCGTGTCCGGATAGACCGTGTGCACCCGAGCGCGATCCGGGCGCTGATCCACTTCCGCCGTCACGCGCGTGAGTCCGAGCCTGGCGTCGGCGTCGGTTCGTCCGTGCGAGTGGCGCACGATCTCGATGGTCGCGTCACGGCCGGCGCCCGCAGTGACGGTGATATCGCCGGAGATCGTATCGACGTCGAGCGTGCCCGTCGCGCCGATCGCCAGCGTCCGCGTTTCGCGATCGATCTGCTCGGATGTGTAGCTGCGGGCCTGAAGACGAAGTGCCGCGAGTCGTCCCTCGAGACGCGCCCGCCCGGCCAGGTCGCCGATCGCGTCCCCAAGGCCCGACGCGATCGCGCTGAGATTCGACTCGACCGCGCGTGAGATCTCGCGCGCGAGATCGGCGGCATCCTGTCCATCGATCTTGATCTGGATGGTCTGCGCCCGCGCGGGCGCCGCCAGAGTCAGTGCAGCGAGCGCAGCCAGGGCAATCCGCATCAGCATCACTGATCTCCTTGAGGTGTTTCGCTGATCACGGCGGCGGTGGCCTGCAGCACGGTCACTTTCCGTTGCAGCGACTCTGACAGGCTGTCGCGCGCGCTGGGATCGGTCGGATCCGCAGTCACCGCAGCCCGGCTCTGCGCGATCGCGGCGTCGATCGCGCTGAGATCTGAATGCAGCGTGGCCGCCAGCTTCGGCTCGAGCCGATGTTGCTCTGGCGCGGTCGCTTGCTCGAGCGCTGAGATTGCCGTCTCGTACTGCGCGAGCATGGCGTGCCATTCGTCTCCTGGCGCTTCGACGGACTTCGGGGTCGCGACGTTGCCGGCCTGAAACGACGGGCGAGCGCCACCGCGATCCAGTCGAACCACGCCGTACGCGCCGGCGAGCACGACGGCGACCGCTGCCGCGACCGGCAGCCAGCCCGATCGCGCCGGCTGCGGCTGCGTTCGCGTCGCCAGCCCGTCGAAGACGCGCGCCGGCGGATCGATGGGTCCGAGCGACAACGCCGCGCGGCGCAGCGTGGCGAGATCCCGCGCGATGCCGCTGCACGCGGCGCACTGATCCAGATGGCCGGCGACAAGCTGCCGCTCGGCCCAATCGAGATCGTCGTCCACGAAGGCCGAGAGACGGATCTGAACGTCCGCACAGGTTGTCATGCGTCGCTCCGCGCGGGACGCCGGCCTGCCCGGAGCAGATCGCGCAGGCGCATCCGCGCTTTATGCAGCTGCGATTTCGAGGTGCCGTCCGCGATGCCTAACATCTCGCCGATTTCTCCATGCTGAAAGCCCTCGACGTCGTGCAGGACGAAGACGACCCGGCAGCCGTCGGGCAGCTCGGCCAGGGCGCGCTCCAGATCGAGCCGATCGACCACGCCCGACAGCGACCCGCTCGCGGTGCCTGTGGCTTCAGGCTCGTCCGTGATTGCGTCGGTGACGCTGTTGAACCGCGCGCCGCGGCTGCGCAGGTGGTCCAGGCACAAATTCGTCGCCAGTCTGAACAGCCACGTGCCCAACGACGAGTCGCCTTTGTACTGATCCAGCTTGCGGTGGGCCGAGAGAAAAATGTCCTGCAGCAAATCCTCGGCGTCGGCGCGTCCGACAAAACGGCACGCCAAGCCGAACAGACGAGGAGCATGCGCGCGGTACAGCTCCTCGAACGCCTCCGGCGCCCCCGCGCGGCACCGGCCCACGAGCGCCAGATCCGGATGTCCCGGCACGACCGTCTTCAGGGAGTTAGACGAGGACATACGAGAGGGAGGTTGCCTCGGCGACAGGGACGGCACTCGGCGTCCGGCACTCGGAACCCGAGTGCCGGCACCCGGCATCCGGCACTCGAGTGCTCACAACTCATCCTCTCAGCACTTGCTAGCTTCCGAGTGCCGAGTGCCGAACGCCGAGCGCCGAACGCTGACTGCCGAGTGCCGTCCTAGGGCCACCGCCGCTTGTCGAAATCCAGAATCCGGCGTCCGCGAACGCGGAGGCCCTCGGCGGCCAACAGCGCGGGTTTCAGGTGCGGCGAACCGCCGTACCCGCCGATGCGGCCGCCGGCGGCGACGACCCGGTGATAGGGCAGGCCGGGTTGTTTCGACATGCGCATGATCGTCCCCACGGCGCGAGCCGCGCGGGGACGGCCCGCCATGCGCGCGACATCGCCGTACGTGGCGACGCGTCCCACCGGAATCCGCCGAACCACCGCCAGGACTTTCTTCGAAAACACCGACGGCTTCGTCATCGCCGCCTCGCCCAATAACACAGCGCTGCGATGACGACGTCAAAGGCGCCGCAACCGGCGGCGTACCACTGCGGCAGCACCGCGGTCGAGAGCCAGCCGGGGCGATGCGCGATGTCCGTCAGCGCGTGCGCGATGAATCCCGCGATGGCCAGGGCGAGCGCTGTGCGAGGCTCGCTCTGCAGCACCATCCCCGCGAGGACGACGAACACGATCCCCTCGCTGATATCGACATTACCCAGCGGTCCTGCGTTGGCGGCGATCGCCAATCCGACAGGAATCGATCCCATCACCGCAAGCAAGAGCGCCATCCACTGCGACAAGCGCAGCTCGCCGATCAGCCGCTCCGGTCCGTCCGCGTCGAGTCTGCGAATCTGCGAGGCGTAAAACCCCGTCGTTACCGCCGAGAGGATGGCCGCCGTCAGCAGGATGAGCGCCGAGTCCGTCACCGGTTTCCCACTATACTGGCCCGCGATGCGCGCGGTCGACCTCATCCGCCAGAAGCGCGACGGCCACGCGCTCGGCGAGCCGGCGATGCGCGCGTTCGTCGCCGGCGCCACCGACGGTACTTGGCCGGACTATCAGGTCGCCGCGCTGCTGATGGCGATCGTGCTTCGCGGCATGACGAAAGACGAGGCCGTCGTCTTGACCGACGCGATGGTGCGATCCGGCGAGCGCATCGATTTGTCGGAATTCGGCGGCACGCCGGTCGACAAACACTCGACGGGCGGCGTCGGCGACAACACGTCGCTCGTGCTGGCGCCGCTGGCGGCGGCCTGCGGCGCGATCGTCCCGATGATGTCGGGCCGCGGACTGGGGCACACCGGCGGCACGCTCGACAAGCTCGAGGCCATTCCAGGATTCAGGACGCGGCTGTCCGTCGAAGAGATGCGGCGCGTCCTGCGCAAGACAGGCTGCGCGTTGATCGGACAAACCGATCAGATCGCGCCGGCCGATCGCCGGCTGTACGCGCTGCGCGATGTGACCGGCACGGTCGAGAGCGTCGGGTTGATCTGCGCGTCGATTCTGAGCAAGAAGATCGCGGAAGGTATCGGCGCGCTCGTGCTCGACGTCAAGGCCGGCCGGGGTGCGTTCATGAAGACCGT
>Ga0209579_10002833_pt1 | contig 12966 bp, 10 predicted proteins | sample Coa_R1_2_FD_187152 | JGI IMG/M metagenome (GOLD analysis project Ga0209579, IMG submission 187152) | Surface soil microbial communities from Centralia Pennsylvania, which are recovering from an underground coalmine fire - Coalmine... | ecosystem: Environmental > Terrestrial > Soil >... | reverse complement strand
GATGACGGCGCCTTTGTTCGGGGGTGCCGGCGACGGAGATGCCGCGGCCGCGGCGGAACTCGAGCAGTCCTTCGTCCCGAAGCAGGCGCAACGCCCGAAGCACCGTGTTGGTGTTGACATCGAGGATGGCTGCGAGGTCTTTGGCGGGAGGGAGTCGCTCTCCGGGTTTCGCTTCCCCGCTCGCGATCGCGCGTCGGATCTCGCTGGCGACTTGTTCGTAGAGGTCGGTGGGGTCGGCGCGGTCGACCTTGACACTCAGCATGGTGCTATTCATAATAGCGCCACTGTGACAGGCGTGCACCCGTGAGCATCAGTTCGCCGCCTCGCCTCCCCCGGCCGAGCGGGTTGGTCGATCCGAGCGAGCTCGAGGCTCTCGTCGAGGCACTGATCGAGGAAGCGCGGCAGCGCGCGCGACGACGCCGGCACCGAAACGCCGCCATCGTTCTGCTTGCAGCTGCGATCGCGATTGGGGTGTACGCGGGCATCAACGGCGTCTCGGCGGGACAGCAGTCAGCGGCAGCGCTTGGGTCGTCGGGGGCGCTGGCGGCCCGGCCGTCTGCGGTTCGTAACGGGCCGATCACACTCTTCGTGGCACCAAGCGCCAACGCGGACGGTCTTGCCACGATCGAGAGCGTTGGCAAACGGGGGACGAAAGTGATTTGGCAGTGTCCACAAGCTAAGTGGTGCGGCCAGCCGGTCAGCTTTGCCTGGTCGCCGGACGGGAGACGGGTCGCCTTCTCGCTCGACGAGGTCGGCGGCGACAGCTCCTACGTCGGCCTGCACGTCGTGAACGTCGTGACCAGTAAAGACACACAGATCCCAGCTGGCGCGCCACCGAGCTTCGCGCGCAAGTACCGGAAGCTCACCACGACCTACCTGCGCAGGATGGGGCAGCGGATCGGCTGCTGGCCGCCGAGCGAGATCGCGTGGTCTGCCGACGGGTCCAGCCTCGCCTACCGCTGCGGGAACGGCCTTGGCTCACACATCAACGTCTTGCGGCTAAACCCGTCGCGACACACGACGATCCCGACCAAAACGGCCGCGAACTGGCCTTCCTGGTCTCCAGCCGGCAATCGGATCGCCTACTCGACCGCGCTTCTGCCGACTCCGACGAGCGCCATCTACACAGTCGGCCTCGACGGGCGACAAGCAAAACTCCTCGCCACAGGAGGTGCCGCACCCGCCTGGTCGCCCGACGGAACAACGATCGCCTACCAAACCCGATGTGGAATACGCCTCGTCACTCCTAGTGGAAAAGACGTGACGCCGCCGCAGCAACTGAACCCCTGCGGGGCAATCGGCCTCTCGGGTCCGCCAGTGTGGGCGCCAGACGGCACGAAGATCGCGATCGAAACGAGCTCCGGCGTCTACACGGTGAACGCCAAAGGCGGTCAGCCACAACGCATCAGCAGCGAAGCAACCACCACCTGGTACGGACAGCTGCCCCGACGCCCCGCCTGGCAACCGCTCCAACGATAGAGCCCAGCTGCTACTGCCGCTAACTCGTTCGCCCCTGCAACCGCCAAGGCACGCGCTCGCGTGCTGGCCGCGCCGCTCGATCCGGTGGCCGGCTGCGCGTAGCTGGTTCGCGTACATGAGGGCATGACTCGGTTCGGCCCGTAGCAGCACACTCCCGCCACACCCAGCGCCGTCCGGTCCGCTTCATGGTCGCGAGCATTTCGCGGGCCGTTACCAGGGTTAAGTGGGTGGCGGCGGCTGCCGATTTAGTGCGGTATGCAACACAGGCGGGCGATGGGTGCGGAGGCGCCCGGGTCGCGGGGCCCGATGACCGCATCCGCGGTCATCGCGGTGACGGCGCTGGTTGCCCTCGCCCTAATCGCCTTGCCCCTGCTTGAGAAGGATGGCACGACGGCGCCGATGTTGCTGTTCGTGGTTCCGACCGCGCTGTGCGCGGTCAGGTTCGGGTTGCGAGGCGGCGGCATCTCTGCCGCGCTCGGGGTCGTTTTGGCGTCGTTTTGGTATCTGGCGCACCAACACTTCACTGCTGGGCTTCGTGATCTCGCCACGGACGCGGCGGTGTTTTTGCTGATTGGCGGTTCGGTTGGTTGGGCGATCGACAGGATGAAGGCGCTAGAGCGGGAGTTGGCGGACCATCACGAGCTGTCGCTCGACTTGATCTGTACCGCCTCCTTCGACGGCTACTTCACGCGTCTGAATCCGGCCTGGGAGCGGCTACTCGGCTACGACCTGGAGGAACTCAAGCGGCGGCCGTTCACAGATTTCGTCCATCCGGACGACTTGGAGCCGACCGCCGAGGAGATGCGCCGACAGACCGTGGCCGGTCAGTCGGTCATCAACTTCCACAACCGCTACCGGACCGCTGATGGAAGTTACCGCTGGCTCGAGTGGACGTCGCGGCCCGACGAAAAGAGCCGGCAGCTGTTCGCGGTCGCGCGCGACATCACCGAACGCAAAGAAGCCGAAGCAGCGATCGTCACCTACCGCGAACGACTCGAACAGGCCGTCTACGACCGAACACGCGAACTGGAAGACGCCCGTCGGGAGATCTTGCGCCGGCTTGCGCTTGCGGCCGAGTACCGCGACGAGGACACCTTCGAGCACACCGAACGCGTCGGCAACACCTCCGCCCTAATCGCCACGCAGCTCGAGCTGCCAGCGGAGCAGATCGAGTTGATCCGGCTCGCAGCTCCGTTGCATGACGTCGGCAAGCTGCACGTGCCGGACGCGATCCTGCTCAAACCCGGCAAGCTCACCGCCGCCGAATTCGAACGCGTCAAAGAGCACACAAGCGCCGGCGCCGTGATCCTCGGGAGCAGCAGTTCAGACGTTCTCCAACTCGCAGAAGAGATCGCGCTCAGCCACCACGAATGGTGGAACGGCAACGGCTACCCCCACCAACTCGCCGGCGAGCAAATCCCACTCGCGGCGCGCATCGTGGGACTCGCCGACGTCTTCGACGCCCTCACCCACGAACGCCCCTACAAACGCGCCTGGACAACCGAAGACGCCCTCGCCGAAATCGACCGGCTCAGCGGAAGCCAATTCGACCCCCGCGTAGTCGAAGCCTTCCAACGACTCACCCACAACCAACTCCTCGCAAGACCACACACACGCGCCCTCTCCAGCGTCGCCTAGCCCCAGCGCGCCCGGTCGCACCGCGCTGTAGGTGATAAAGCGCCGCAGCGCGCGCTCCGGCCCGACGTGAGCGCACTGACGAGTATGCCCTTCGCTGCGAGGGAACACAGTCTCGTCGGTCGTCCCGACCAAGAGTCGCGACTGGAACCTTCGCGCCGACAACGACGGAGGCCTGCGACCCCCTCACCGAGGAGGCCGTCGGCCACCGCCGAAAGCGGGCCTGCCCGAAAGAGACCAGCAGCGTCGAACGTCTCCGCGCTTCCAAACCGCCGTCTAACCGACGCGGCCGATCCTTCTTGCATGCCGCCGCGCGCGCGAAAGCGCCGACCGTATGATCGCGCGCGATGACCGATAGGGAGCCAGTAGTCGTTATCGGGCCGCTTGCCCTAGTCGCGCTCAGCAGCTTGTTAAAGGCCTTAAGACGCCGCTCTCCGACCTTGGCGGCCTTTGCCCTTGGGGTCCTGGTAGTCGAATTGCGCTGGCCGGTCTACCAGGGCATGAAACGCGATAGCCGCTTGGCTGATTTCAATCTGATCTCAGTCTTCCCTACTACGAAAGACCGATAGCTCGCCCTCCGCGCGTCCAAAAGCACGACTGGCACGATCGCCCGACTGCTGTTGAATGACCCTGCGCGCTTGATCGGATCGCGGTCGGGCGCACGCGACTCGATCCCCGAGCGTACCCCCGACCTTCTCGCCCAGCACACACGCGGCGTTCACTGACCAAATGAGTGCGGAATCCCAACGCCGCCTCCGCGCCGAGACGAAGGCGACCGCTTCGGGATCGCGGCGTGCCTTTCGTCGCCCTGGTCATGAACGTACCGGGGCAGGGGTCTGCGGCAGGGCTGGGGATGCGTCCGGAGTGGGCGGTTCGCCGCCGCCCTGGTCGAGCCGGAAGGGCGGGTAGGTGTCGGTCATCAGGCCGGCGTAGGCGGCGACGCGGAAGACCCATCGGTTCATACCGAGTACGAAGTCGTAGATCGTGCGGGGGTAGCGGCCGGTGAAGAGCAGCGCGAAGCCGGCGATCAGCGCGAGCGTCGAGATCAGTCCGCCGCCGCTCCAAGCCCAGCCGGTGTGCCCCCAGGCCGACCAGACGCCGTCGGCGAACGCCGCCACGATCAGGTAGTGGGGCAGCGCCAGCAGCCACCACTTGACGAGGGCGCGCCCGCGCGAGAGCGACTCCGGGTACACAACGTGGAGTCGCGCCGGATAGTCGGGAACGTCGGCGAGAGTGAACGGCGGATACCGGTCGGTGCCAAGTGCCCCGTAGGAGTAGAACCAGACCCGCCATGTCCAGCGCAGCACGCCGACGTTGAAGTCGAAGATCGCGCGCGGATAACGGCCGGTGGCGAGGATGGCGGCAAGGGCGGCGATGCTCAGAACCAGGAACGCGATCCAGAGGAGCGCCAGTAGAAACAGGTGCGGGAGCAGCAATAGCCACTTGACGAGCCACAGTCCGCGGCTGAGGGATGGCTCGAGCCGTCCCTCGAGCCGGAGCGGATATCGAGTCAGATCAAGCGTCTCCATTTTCAGGTCTCCTTGAGAGGTGGATGAATGACGACGATCGTGCCGTCAGAAGGCTGGATCGGCTATGGCCTTGCGACCCCATGTGCGACGCCCGGTGCCAGCACGAAGATCAGCTGCACGAGCTGTCGGCCGTTCGTCTTGCGGGTAGCGCTGAGGCGCGGCTGGGCTGATCGCGCTACCGAAATGGGCTGATCAACCGAGTGACGTCGCGCTGGGCTGAGGCTACGTTCGAGTCATGGGTCGGGATCCGATTTCGGACGCTGCTCGCGACCGCACGAGTGCGCCGCGCTCGACGCACGGTGCTCGCATGGTCCTGGCGGCCGTTGCCGTCGCGTCGGTGGTCGGCTGCGCTACCGCGCGCGCCGACGTGAGTACGGCGCGTGCTGCGTGGGAGACGATCTCGAGTAGCACGGTGACGACGCCGCGTCCGGTTGCAAAGGTTTTCTTCGTCAAGGGGGAGCAATTCGCTCCTCGGACGCGCGTCGTTCCTCCCGGCAAGACCCCGATGAGAGCGGCCGTCGAGGCCCTGTTGGCGGGACCGAGCGCCGGGGAACGCGCCGCCGGAATCGACACGACGCTCCCGCGCGGGGTAAGGCTCGCGTCACTCACCCTCAAGGGCGGCACCGCAACCGTCGCGTTGACGCACGCGCAGAGTGCCGCCACCGGGTTCGACGTGTCGCTGCGACCGGCCCGCGCAGCGCAACTCGTCTACACGTTGACCGCGATTCCCGGCGTCAAGCAGGTCCTGATCAGCGTGAACGGGGTCAACCGCGCGACGTTCATCGGAGCGAAGCTGGCGGTTCGGGGAGCGCTGGACAAGCACGATCTGAGCAAGCCGATCACCCTTCCGAAGAAGCCGACGCTGGTACCGAAAGGACACGCGCCCGCCGACCCGCGCGGCGTCCAGGGTCGGTTGGCGTCCCTGCGCTTCCTCCCAGGCGATGCCGTTAGTGGCACGTGGAATGAACGGACCCGGCATGCCGTGATTGCCTTCCAGGCGTGGAACAGTCTCGAGCGCGACGGCATCGTCGGACCTCAAACGCTGGCGGCGCTCGAGAACGCATCACCGCCGAAGCCGGCACGTGCCCCCGGCGGTCGGCACGTAGAGGTGCACCGCGAGAAGGGCGTGACGCTGCTCGTCGACAGTGGCAAGGTCGTACGCGCGCTTCACTCCTCGAGCGGTGCCCGCGGCTACGAGACTCCGGCTGGGACGTACTCGATCTTCCGCAAGGAGCTGAACTCCTGGTCTGTCCCGTATCAGGTCTGGTTGCCGCATGCGAGCTACTTCAACGGCGGGATCGCTTTCCACGCCTACGCGCAGGTGCCGGCGCATCCGGCCTCGCACGGCTGCGTCCGGCTTCCTGTTGCCGAGGCACCGATGGCCTACAAGTTCATGGCGATCGGAACGCATGTAACGGTGCTCTGAGCACTCCACTCGTCTACCGATCCGGCTCGATCGTGCCCCGAAAAGGTCGCCAAGGGGCATGGATCCAGGCATCTTCCGCCTGGCACATCGGGCAGCGCACGGGCGGCGCCGCGCAGGCGATCCCGTAGCCACACCACGAGCACTCAAGGGCGCGAAGCTGCCGCGGTCTTCGTCCTCGCTGGCCGTCAACGCATGTCCGCACCTGCACGTCGAGCCAATCGAGGGCGTGGCTGAGCTGGATCTTGTCGAAGAGCGGAAGACCGTGGGCGCGAGCCTGGTCGCGGTGCGCGTGCGGATCCGCGGTTTGCACGGCGAGCCGTATCCCGGGTTGGAGTTCGCGCAGGGTGAGCGCAGCCTCAATGCCGTCGAGCTTCGGCATGGCGACGTCGAGGAGCGCGATCTGCGGCCGTTGCTGGAGTGCGAGTTGAACTGCTTCGGCCCCGTCCTCTGCTTCGAGAATCGCAACCCCCTCGACCGTTTCGAGTACGGAAACGGCCAGCAGGCAGCGCATCTGGGAGTCGTCGTCCGCGAGAAGTAATTGCACCCGCGGGCCGTCGCGTCGTCGCGATAGCGGTACAACCGCAAGCTCTTTCATGGCGATTCTCCTTTTGGTCGGCTTCGTGTCGAGGCTGCCGACGACGGAGATCCGCGCCAATGGGCTTGCGACCCCATCCTTCCGTTCCGCGATCCGAAACGAGGCCGGGGGATCGTCGCCGCACGGACGCCGTGCCGATGGCCGCACGCGGAGTGACGCGTTAGCGCAGGGCTAGTGTCCTGAGTCGTTACTTCGCAGGGTCCCGGCTGTGGTTGCCGAAGTCGTCTTTGTCATCGACGAGGATGGGGGTGGTTATGGCGGCTCGTGCTGAGGTGGTGCTGACTGGCGAGGAGCGGGAGACGCTGGAGCGGTGGGCTCGGCGTCCGAAGAGTTCGCAGGCGTTGGCGTTTCGCTGCCGGATCGTGTTGGCGGCTGCTGAGGGCCGTGCGAGCAAGGAGATCGCGGCCGAACTCGGCTGTAACCACAACACGGTCGGCAAGTGGCGGGGCCGGTATGCCCGGCGCGGCTTCGACGGGCTGCATGACGAGCCGCGGCCGGGGAAGCCGCGCACGATCTCAGATGAGGACGTGGAGCGTGTGGTCGTGAAGACGCTTGAGGAGCAGCCGGTCGGTTCGACGCATTGGTCGACCAGGTCGATGGCTGCGGCGACCGGCATGTCGCAGTCGGCGATCAGCCGCATCTGGCGGGCGTTCGGCTTGAAGCCGCACCAGTCGGAGGCGTTCAAGCTCTCCCCGGATCCGCAGTTCATCGACAAGGTCCGAGACATCGTCGGGCTGTACCTCAACCCTCCCGAGGCCGCGGTCGTGCTCTGCGTCGACGAGAAGTCGCAGATCCAGGCGCTCGACCGGTCGGCGCCGGTGTTGCCGCTGATGCCCGGCGCGCCGGAGCGGCGCAGCCACGACTACATCCGCTACGGCACCACCAATCTCTACGCCGCGCTCGATGTCGCTTCCGGGAAAGTGATCGCCGAGATGACGCCTCGGCACCGCGCCGAGGAGTTCCGGCGCTTCCTCAACCGGATCGACAAGAACGTGCCGGCCCACCTCGACGTGCACGTGGTCTGCGACAACTCCTCGACCCATAAGACGCCGTCGATCCAGCGCTGGCTGGTGCGCCACCCGCGCTTCACGCTCCACTACACACCGACCTACAGCTCCTGGCTGAATCTCGTCGAGCGCTGGTTCGCCGAGCTGACCACGAAATGGATCAAACGCGGCAGCCACCGCTCCGTCCGCGACCTCGTCGCCTCGATCCGCAGCTGGATCACCAACTGGAACGACAATCCCAAACCGTTCGTCTGGCACAAGACCGCCGACGAGATCCTCGACAGCCTCGCCGCCTACTGCCAACGGATCAACGACTCAGGACACTAGCGGCGCGCCTGAGAGGATCCGTCCATGCGCCGGCGCGACATCCGCTCGTGGCTGATGGACATGGACGGCGTCCTCATGCGCGAGGAGCATGCGATCCCCGGCGCGGACCGCTTCATCGCGCGGCTGCGCGAGCTGGGGCTGCCCTTCCTCGTCCTGACGAACAACTCGATCTACACGCAGCGTGACCTCGCGGCGCGGCTCGCGCTGAGCGGGCTCGAGATCCCCGAGCACGCGATCTGGACGTCCGCGCTTGCGACGGCCCGATTCCTCGAAGACCAGCGACCGGGTGGAACGGCGTTTGTGATCGGTGAGGCAGGCCTGACGACAGCTCTGCACGGCAGCGGCTACACACTCAATGAGCGCGCGCCCGACTACGTCGTCCTCGGCGAGACGCGGACCTACAGCTTCGAGCGGATCGCGCACGCGATCCGCCTCATCGATCGCGGCTCGCGGTTCATAGCCACCAACCCCGATCCGACCGGGCCGACGCCCGACGGGCCGCTGCCGGCCACCGGCTCGGTCGCCGCGCTGATCAGCCGCGCAACCGGTGTCGCGCCGTACTTCGTCGGCAAGCCGAACCCGCTGATGATGCGTTCGGCGCTGAACGCGATCGAAGCGCACTCGGAGACGACGGCAATGGTCGGGGACCGTATGGACACCGACGTCGTCAGCGGCCTCGAGGCGGGGATGCACACGGTGCTCGTTCTGACCGGGTCGACGACGCGAGAGGATGCGGAGCGGTTCCCCTACCGGCCGTCGCGCATCGTCGAGTCGATCGCCGACCTCGTCGACGAGCTCGGCTGACGCGCTACCGCGGCGGCCGGCCGACGCCGTCCGGGATCAGGTGAGGAGCGGTGAGGGCGGGATGCGGGTGGTGCCGCGCAGGCCTTCGAGCACGAAGGCGACCTCGTCGACGAAGCACCAGTCCCATTCCTCGCCGGGCTCGAGCGAGCGGATGATCGGGTGCGACATCGCGTGGTAGTGCGCGCTGGCGTGACGGCTGGGCGAGTCGTCGCAGCAGCCGACGTGACCGCAGGTCAAGCAGATGCGCAGATGCAGCCACTTGCCGCCGTCGCGCAGGCAGTCCTCGCAGCCGTCGACCGACGCGGGCAACTCGCGAAGGATGACCTGATCGAGGTGAGTGCAGATATCGCTCATCTGACGCCGACCGTGGGCAGGGCGAGATGCTCGTGGACGAACTGCACCGCCATCGATCCCTCACCGACCGCGGCGGCGCAGCGTTTCGTCGAGCCCGAGCGGACGTCGCCGGCGGCGAAGATGCCGGGGACGCTCGTCCCGAGCAGCCTGTCGGCTCCGACGGCGGCGCCGCTGAGGAGAAAGCCGTCGTCGCCGCGCGCGACGGCGTCGTCGAGCCACTCGGTGCACGGCTTCGCTCCGAGGAAGAAGAACAGGAACGAGAACGGCAGGCGCTCGCCGCTCTTCAGGGTCACCGCGTTGAGCCGGCCGTCTGCGCCGTGGAGCACGGCGATCTCGCTGCGGTCGCGGACGGCGACGCCGTAGCGGTCGAGCTCGTGAATCAGGTAGTCGGACATCGTCTCGTGCAGGTCGGGGCGGCGGTGGAGCAGCGTCACGAGCGCGCCGCCGCGGGCGAGCCAGACCGCGGCCTGGCCGGCCGAGTTCCCGCCGCCGACGACCGCGACGCGGGACGCGCCGCACAGCTGCGCCTCGGGCGGCCCGGCGGCGTAGAAGACGCTCAGGCCCTCGTAGTCCGCCAATCCGTCGAGTGGCAGACGGCGGTAGTCGGCCCCGGTGGCGAGCACGACGGCACGCGCCGCGATCTCGTGTCCTTCTTCGAGTCGCACGATGTGTCGTGCATCGCCGGGCTCGAGCGCGATCGCGCGGTACGGCGTGGCGGGGCGGGCCCCGAACTTGCGCGCCTGGCTGACGGCACGGCCGGTGAGCTCGGAGCCGCTGATCCCGGCCGGGAAGCCGAGATAGTTCTCGATCCGCCGCGACGATCCCGCCTGGCCGCCCAGCGCGGTGCTCTCGACGAGCAACGTGTCGAGCCCCTCCGACGCGCCGTAGACGGCCGCGGCGAGGCCGGCCGGGCCGCCGCCGACGACGAGCAGATCGACCTCCTCGCGTGCCGCCAGCTCACGGCCGACGCCGAGGGCGCGCAGCACTTCACCGTTCGAGGGATGGTGCAGCTCCGGGCCGCCCGGCAGCCGCACGAGTGGTGGGTCGGTGCCGTCGGAAGGCTCCGCGTCTTCCCAGCTGAACGGCAGGCGGTTGGCGCGGGCAAACTCCAGCAGCCGCATCGTCGCTTCAGACGATCGCGGCCCGACGATCTCGAGACCGATCCCCTGGACCTGTTGCAGTGCTTCCCGGCGAGCGATGAACGTCGACAGCACCACATCGCTGAGCGGGCCGTCGTCGAAGAGAAGCTCACGAAGCGCGTCGCGGTCGACTGCGATGTACCGCAGCGGCTTGGTCGCGACCGCCGTCAAGAAGACGGTCTGGCCCGAGAGCAGGTTCAGCTCGCCGAGAAAGCTCGAGGCGCCGTGCCGCACGATCTCGTTCCCGGCCGCGTCGAGGATCGCCACCTCGCCCTCGCGGATCGCGATGAACGGATAGGTCGCATCGCCGACCCGGAACAGCGTCTCCCCGACGCGCGCCGCGCGCTCCTCGCCCAGCCCGGCGAGCGCCTCCAGCTGCGAGGGCGACAGCGACGGGCTGCCGGAGGGGGCCATCCGACGAGCGTAGCCGCGTGGAGTCGGGCGGCGGCGGCGAGTACGACACGACCAGGAGGTTCACTGCTCCGCCGCGATCGGCGTGCGCGCACAATAGGCGCGTGAAGGCGCTCGTCAAGGCGAAGGCCGAGGTCGGGCTCTGGCTCGAGGACGTGTCCGAGCCGGAGCCGGGGATCAACGATGTCCTGATCCGCGTCCACAAGACGGGGATCTGCGGGACCGACCTTCACATCTACGGCTGGGACGAATGGGCTCGGAAGACGATCCCGGTGCCGCTGGTCGTCGGGCACGAGTTCGTTGGCGAGGTCGTGGCCGTCGGGTCGAACGTGAGCGACTTCGCGGCGGGCGACCTGGTCAGCGGCGAGGGGCACGTGGTCTGCGGGCGCTGCCGGAACTGCATGGCCGGCCGGCGGCATCTCTGCGCGCACTCGATCGGACTCGGCGTTCAACGTCCGGGTGCGTTTGCCGAGCTCGTCTCGCTGCCGATGACGAACATCTGGCATCACTGGCCGGGTGTGGAGGAGGACGTCGCCGCGATCTTCGACCCGTTCGGAAACGCCGTGCACACGGCGCTGTCGTTCCCGGTGCTCGGGGAGGACGTGCTCGTCACCGGCGCGGGGCCGATCGGCTGCATGGCGGTGGCGGTCGTGCGGCATGCCGGCGCCCGGCACGTCGTCGTCAGCGACCCGAACGCATACCGGCGCGGGCTCGCGGAGCGCATGGGAGCGACGCGTACGCTCGAGCCCGGCGCGCAGTCGCTCGACGAGCTCCAGCGTGAGCTCGGGATGACGGAGGGCTTCGACATCGGTCTGGAGATGTCCGGCAACGCCGAAGCGCTCCGCTCGATGATCCGGAGCATGGCGCACGGCGGGCGGATCGCGCTGCTCGGGATCCCGGCGGGCGAGGTGACGCTCGACCTGAACCCCGTGATCTTCGACATGCTGACGTTGAAGGGGATCTACGGCCGCGAGATGTACGAGACCTGGTACCAGATGAGCGTGATGGTCGCGGCCGGGCTCGACATCAGCCCGGTGATCACGCACCGTTTCCCGTACGGCGAGTTCGAGGAGGCGTTCGCCGTCGCACGCTCGGGGCAGTCCGGCAAGGTGATCCTCGACTGGACAGAGACCTAGGAGGACGTGCTGTGTACGGAGCGCTTCGAGAAGAGCTGATCGAACGGATCGCCGAGGTGCGCGAGGCCGGCCTGTACAAGAACGAGCTCGTGATGACGACGCCGCAGGGGGCGCATGTCGACGTCGACGGGCAAGAGCTCCTCAACCTGTGCGCGAACAACTACCTCGGCCTCGCCAGCCACCCGGCGATCGTCCAGGCCGCTCACGAGGCGCTCGACCGCTGGGGCTACGGGATGGCGTCGGTGCGCTTCATCTGCGGCACGCAGGCGCTGCACCGTGAGCTCGAGGAACGGCTGTCGGCGTTCCTCGGCACCGAGGACACGATTCTCTTCTCGTCGTGCTTCGACGCGAACGGCGGCCTGTTCGAGGCGTTGCTCGGAGAGGAGGACGCGGTCATCTCGGACCAGCTCAACCACGCCTCCATCATCGACGGCATCCGCCTCTGCAAGGCACAGCGCTACCGCTACGCGAACGGCGACATGGACGAGCTCGAGTCGCTGCTAGAGCAGACAGCCGGTGCGCGGTACCGCCTGATCGCGACCGACGGCGTCTTCTCGATGGACGGTTACCTCGCCCGGCTCGACGCGATCTGCGACCTCGCCGAGCGTCACGACGCGGTGGTGATGGTCGACGACTCGCACGCTGTCGGCGTCGTCGGAGCCGGCGGCCGCGGCACGCACGAGCATCACGGCGTCACGGATCGGATCGACGTCCTCACCGGCACGCTCGGCAAGGCGATCGGCGGTGCGAGCGGCGGCTACGTCTCCGGCCGCCGCGAGATCGTCGAGCTGCTCCGCCAGCGCGCCCGTCCGTATCTCTTCTCCAACTCGGTGCCGCCGGCGGTCGCCGGCGCGAGCCTGCGCGCGCTCGAGCTGATCGAGGGCTCGCACGAGCTGCGCGACCGTCTCCGCGAGAACACCGCGCACTTCCGTGCCCGGATGACGGAGCTGGGCTTCGACATCCTGCCCGGCGAGCATCCGATCGTCCCGGTGATGGTGGGCGACGAGGTCGCCGCTGCAGAGCTCTCCGGGGAACTCGTCCGCCGCGGCGTCTACGCCGTCAGCTTCTCGTTCCCCGTCGTGCCGCGGGGCACCGCGAGGATCCGGACGCAGATGTCCGCCGCG
>Ga0209579_10002829_pt1 | contig 12973 bp, 6 predicted proteins | sample Coa_R1_2_FD_187152 | JGI IMG/M metagenome (GOLD analysis project Ga0209579, IMG submission 187152) | Surface soil microbial communities from Centralia Pennsylvania, which are recovering from an underground coalmine fire - Coalmine... | ecosystem: Environmental > Terrestrial > Soil > Unclassified... | reverse complement strand
CGGTGAGCATCGCGTGGTCCTGATTGTTGTACTTGTGCATGCCGTTGCGGCCGACGCTGTGGAGATTCGGAATCGGATCGATGAACTCGCGCAATTGCGTCAGACAGGCGCGGTATTCCGCGTCGTAGATCGGATACGCCTTCGGCATGCGGACGACGGCGCCGTCGACGATGTCCGTTCGGCGAGCGAGACCGAGCGCCTCAATCTCGCGCGACGCCTGCGCGATCAGGTCTTCGTCGCGGCTGGTCCACAGACCGTCGCCTTCGAAGCAGAAGTACTCCATGCCGAGGCACGTCGTGCCGGGCACCGGCACGAGCGCTGGACTCCAGTTGTTGAAATTCTGAATGCGGCCGACCTGCACGCCCGGTGTGTGCACGTAGATCCAGTTGTCGGGGAACAATTTGTCGCGGTTGAGAATCAGCGCGACGACGAGAAAGTCGCGGTACCTGAGCCGCTGACCGGCATCGCGCGCCCGCGCCGGCGCCGCCGGAGAAAAACTGGACAACAGCGCGCGCAGCGGCATCGTCGAGATGAAGTGGTCGGCTGGAAACACGCGACGTCCGCCGGGCGTGCGCGCGGCGACCGAGACGACGCGGCCGCGATCCAGCATGACCTCGTCGACGGCATGTTCGAGCAGCACGTCGTGCCCGCGCTCGACGATCCGATCGCGGCACGTCTCCCACATCTGCCCGGGTCCAAGGCGCGGATATTGGAATTGCGTGACCAGGGTCTTGATCGACGACGAACGCTTCTTCTGAACGGTGGCCGCGAGAATGGCGCGCCCGAGCGACAGGCCCTGCACGCGCTGCGCCGCCCACTCCGCGCGAATCTCACTGCACGGAATGCCCCAGACTTTCTCCGTGTAGGTCTTGAAAAAAATCTCATACAGCCGGCGGCCGAAGCGGTTCGTGACCCACTGCTCGAACGTCTCTTCGACGGGATACGGCCGATAGTGCCACTTGAGATAGCTGAGCACGATCCGGAGCGCGTTGATGGGCCCGAGTCCCCTGAGCGCGTCGCCTGCCTTGAGCGGATAGTCGAAGAACTTACCGTGGTAATGAATCCGCGAAAGCCGCGGCACTGCGATGAATTCCGGTCCGAGCAGTTCCTGCCACAAATCCTCGACGACCTTGAGTTTCGTCAGAAATCGGTGGCCGCCGATGTCGAAGCGAAAACCCTTGTAGCGCGCGGTCTGCGAGAGACCTCCGACGATGTTGTCGGCCTCGAGGACGGTGACATGACAGCCGCCGCGTTTGGCGAGCAGATATGCCGCGGTCAGTCCGGTCGGGCCGGCGCCCGCGATGACCACCCGATCTCCGTCGGCGATCGGTGTGACCAGCCGATCCGATGTCTTGACGCCCTCCATCGTCAGCACACCCGGGACAGCGCGTTCCCGGGTCCGAACCAATACCCGACGACTTCGCCGGCGCCCCACGCCGACACCAGCAATCCGATGAACGGCAGCGATCGCAACACGTCGCGCCGGTGCAGCCGCTTGGTCCACACGCGGCCGACGATCCGTCCCAGCAGCGCGGGCGGAAGCAGGAAGGCGCCAAGACCGTATGCGAGGCGCACGGCGGCGGCCCGTCCGGCGACGCGGCCGCCGGCGAACGACCGCGCGTAGTAAAACTTCTGCGACAGATACTCGCGCGCCGGGCGGCGCTCGCGATGAAACACCGTGATCTCCGGGCAGCACGTCAGCGCCGTGCCGGTCCGGCGGAACTCGCGGTGCCACCAATCCTCCCATCGGCCGGATTCGACGATCCCGCGGTGCGCCTCGAGAAGCGCGCGCGGATAGACGATGTTATTGCCGGCGAGCCGCTCGGTTGGACCGGCGGCAAGAGGCGGCATCACTTGGCCGTACTCGCTCAGAAACGCGGCCCGATCGACAAGCCGCTCCGTGGCCACATTCGTGACCGATCCTCCGACGACGCCGCCGTGACGCATCTGCGCACCGATCATTGATCGCGCCCAGCCCTCGGGGACGAGCACATGATCTTCGAGGATGGCTACGAGCGGCGAGGCGGCCCGCCGGATCGCCGCCGCTCGCATGTCGGGAATCGTCGTCCCAGGCGCAGCCTCGAGCAGGACAGCCTCGGGAAATTCGGCTCGCAGCGGCACGCGGACGGGATCGCCGACGCGGTCGACGACGAGAATCTCGATCTGGACGTCACGGGCATTTTCGCGCAGCGCGATCATGCAGTCACGGAGATCAGGCCACCCGTTGACGGAGGGGACCACGACAGAGAGGGCGGGCACGTTCATCGGCCGGCTCCGTCGCCGATCAAGGCCCCCGCCGCTTCGCCGACGGCCCACGCGGCGGCGAATGTCAGAAAGGCCGGCAGTGCGACCAGGAACTTCAGGCGATGCGGCGGACTCGGCCACACGCGTCGCGCTGCGCGCGCCGCGAGGATCAACGGCACAATGGGCGCCGCGAGGACCATCGCCCAGCGTCCGCGTTCGCGATCCTTGACGCGCTGATGGCCGAAATGCCGCCCGTGGCGCAGGCGCTGCCGGATGAACGCGCCGGCCCGGTGCGATCGTCCCAGCCGCGCCATCGCCGCGCGAGCCCCGGCGAGCGGCCGGCCGGCCGCACGCAAGCGCCGGTGGAACTCGACTTCCCAAAACCCGCCCGGGTGATCCGCCTGGTGACGCCGGAGATCGTCAGCCCAATAGGCCGCGTTGTCTCCGGCGATTTCGCCGGCAACGGCGCCGTCCGGCCAAGCGGAGGCCAGAAACGGCGAGTACCGGAGATAGAAGATGGCCCGGTCGACGGTGGTGGAGTCCGGCATGAGGTCGATTGGACCGCCGGCGCCGCCGCTTGGCAAAATCAGCGCGGCCATCAACGCCCGCGCCCAACTCGATTCGACGATTAAATGGCTGGTCGAGAGCGCGATGACTCTGCCCGTCGCGAGACCGATGCCGGTGGCCCACAGATCCGGCACCGATGGGTCGCCGCCAACGACGTGAAAATGAATGCGCGGGTGTCTGCCCGATTCGACGGCGCGCCGCGCGGGCGCCGCGCCGATCGCGAGAATCTCGGCAGCAAGTCCCTCGCAGCTCTGCTCGAGCGCGTCGAGCGATGCGTCGAGCGTGCGATCGGGATCGAGCGCCGCCACGATGACCGACAGGTCGACCGGGGGTGCCACTACAATGCGCCGCGACCCGCGCTGGGCAAGGGCACGGCGCGTTCGCCGGCGCGAGCCATGCGGCGCTTGCCGACCATCGGGTAGGAGAGCGTAGCGGCGCCGAATGCCGCCGCGCTGTAGATGTAGTACACCCAGTGCCAGGCGATCGCCCGCGAGGCGAACCAGGCGCCGCGCCGCGCCCGAAAAAACGCCGCGAGTTCGCGATCGATCACGACCAACAGAGCGGCCGCGAGCGCCGCCGCCAGAAGCGCGCGCGGTTCGACGACGGCAGCGGCCAGCGAAATCGCGAGGGCGATCGCGAGGACGGCCGCGAGCCGGCTCCCCCAACCGAGATTCAAGTTCGCCTCGACGGCGGATTCCCGCATCAGCAGCCACGTCCACGGCACGGCCCGCCGGAAGATGTCCGACGCGAGCAGCGACGTCATCGTCCAGCGCTTGAGATGCGTGATCTCGAGCTCGGGTCTGAACTCGATGCGATGACCGGCGCGTGTGATGCGGTATCCGAGCTCGATGTCTTCGACGCTCGGCAGGCGGAATCGCTCGTCGAATCCGCCGGCGTCGAGAAAAACGCGCCGCCGGACCGCGCCGCAGGCCCCCCAGAACGTCGAGCCCTGCCGGCGTGCGTGCAAGTGGACGAAGCGCTGCAGCAGATTCTTGTACTGAGAAAAGAAATTCGTTTCGGGCGGCGAATCGTCATAACAGCCGACGACCGCCGCGAGATTCGCGTCTCCGAAGGCGTCGTGCACGCGGCCAATCAGGGTCGGACTGACGGCGACATCGGCGTCGACGAAGAGGAGCACGTCGGCATCGGACGCGCGCGCTCCGGTGTTTCTCGCGGCCGCGGGACCGCCGGCGGGTTCGTGCACGACGAGGCGAAATCCGGCGGCGCGCGCGGCATCGGCCGCCGCGGGCACCAATCCATCCGTCACGATAATCACGTCGTCAGCCGCCGGCGAGGCGGCGCGCAGCGCACCGAGCGCCTGGCGGAAGGCGTCGGTATCGCGCTTGACTGGAAGGACAACAGAAACGGAACACGGTCCTGGCATGACCCGCGGCCGCCAACGTATCACAGTCCCAACGTGATCCAGTCGAGCGCAACCCCGAGCCGGCGGCGATCGCTCGAGGCCGCGAAATCCGCGGGCACGAATGTCGGAGTCGACAATGTCAGCACGCCGCCCTCAGATAGGCGCGCCACGATCGCTCGAGAGAGCGTCAGCCGGTATTCGGCAAAGTTGCCCGACGTCACCTGGAATGATCCGGCCTCTGCGCCGTTGACATCGATCGCCACTCTGGGCAGGCTGACGCCGATCGACACCGGCGCAGCGAGCCGGCACCGCAGCGACAGCGTCATGTCCGGCAATCGGAGGGGCGGAATGATCACGCGCGCCTGACCGTTGGTCCAACGGACCGTGCTGCCCTGCATCGTTTCGGGACCATAAAATCCAGAGAGCAGCCAGCCGAAATCGAGGGAGCCGATGTCGAACGTGATCGGCAGTTGCTCGTTCCAGGCGCCGGCGGGCCCGACTTCGTAGAGATCGATTTGTGAGGCAACGCGCCGGGGAGCGAGCGGCAGGCGTGTCTCGTCGCTCGAATCGAGCGTGTGGAATTCGAGCTGAAACTCGCCGGCCGGCCGAACGGAGAGGCTCCCGAAATCCGCGCGCGTCAGGCTGTCGGGACGTCGCGTCTCAGGCGGCACGGCGACGAACACTCGCCGCCCGCGGTCCAAAGCCGCCGTGGCCGCTCGATAGATCGCGTCGTGGCCGCGAGAGCCGGTGACCTCGAAGCTGTCGCGCTCGAAGCCGTACCGCATCGCGAGCGCGAGGTGACTCGGCGAATGCGCGTCGAAAAACGTCAAGGCGCCCTTCGGGATCGCGGCCGCGATGTGCGCGACTTGTGCCCGCACGCCTTCATAGGCCTGTGCTTTGAGGAGCAGACGCGCCTCACCAGCGGCGGGCGTGATCGCCAGCGCCAGGATGACGAGCGCGGCGATGCGCCCGATCGTACGGCGAGACAGAATCGACAACGCGTGCGCGAACAGCACGAAGGTGAGCGGCAGCAGCACCGGAACGAACCGACGCAGGCGCATCGGCATCAACGTGACGTCGTGTGGATTCTGGAGAAAAATCAGCGCCGAGACGGTGAAGACGATCGCGAGCGGCAGCGCCCGCATCGGCTGCCGCCGAACGAATAATGCGGCCAGGCCGGCAATCGCCACGGCAGCCGCGGCCGGCGGCACGAGCAGAAAGAAGATGCTGCCCGTCAGCTGCGATCCTGCCCTGAGGGCGAGAACCAGCGCCGCGCCAATCGCGGCGACACCGGCGCCGAGCGCGATCCCTCGACGCACACGCGGGCCGCCGCGTTGCCAGGCCAGCCACGTCGCGACGCCGGTGGCAACGATCGCCGTCGGTCCGATCAGATCGGCGGCTTTTTTCCACGGAACCATCATGATGAGCACGCGCTTGACGTAGCCGCCGGTGAACCATCCCGCATGGAATACGGCATAGCCCGTCACTGCGGCTGCTGCGCCGAGAAACACCCGCCAGCCTCGTCGTGAGTCACCGCCGGCGAACGCGCGCACGACCGCCAACGCGATGAGCGGCGCCGTCACCATCAAAAGTGCGTCGAGACGCGAGAACGCGGCCAGTCCTGCCGCCGTGCCTGCGATGCCGGCCGCCACCACTGGTCCGCCGTCCGCGACGATGAGAAGGAAAAGCAGGGTGAGACAGACCATCGCCTGTGTGAGCATCTCGGCCGTTGGATAGCGGCCAAACCAAATCTCGCCGTAATTCAAGACGAGCAGCGCGCCTGCCGCGACTCCGGCCCAGGCCGACCCGGACAACCGCCGCGCGATGGCCCACACGACGGCGATCGACAGCACGCCGAAGATGGGATTGATATCGGCCCCGGCGCCTGGACGAAGGGCGTCGAAAATGGCCATCCAGACCGGTCCGAGGTGAAAGAAGTTCGGTTCGATGCGGCCGTCCAGCCCTATCTGGATACCACCTGGAAAGTAGTTCAGCCGCGGCGGGCGCGCGCCTTCGAGACCAAACAAATCCGGAAACGACTCGCGCGGCACGAGCGCCAGGGCGGCGTCGGGCTGGCGAAGGCCGCCCGTCGAGGCGACCATCTGGCCGATCGCGAGGTACATCGAGCCGTCGCCGCCCTCGATCGAGGCGTCGGCCACCGGCCGAAAGAGCAGGACGGCAGCGACGACGAGAGCGCCGAGGCCGATCCATTCGGCGAGACGCGTGCGTGCGACTGCCATCGCGGACGCGCGCCAGCGCCGCCAGGCCCAAACCAACAGGGCCAGGGACAAGGCGAGCCCGAGCGCGGCGACGTTGGCGGCGGCGAAACGGCCCGCCTCGGCCAGCGCCATGCCGGCGATCGAAAATGCGGCGATGACCAGCGTCAGAGCGCCGAGCAGGATTTCAACTGTGTCGATGGCCCCGCTCCGGATCGACGCCATGCGCCGGACAGTATGGCAGACACGGCGCTTCTACGACCGGGGCTCGTATACACTTTGACTCGTCCAGGAAGGATGGTTCCCGTGACCAGAAAAATCTTTTTACTTGGCGCGCTCGCCGCGGCCCTGCTCGCGCCGCTCGCCTCGCCGACGCACGCGCAGGCTCCGAATCAATCGACGTTCGCCGAGATGCACTGGAGAGAAATCGGCCCGCCGCGCGCCGGCCGCGCCCGGGCGCTCGCGATCACCCCCGGCCAGACGCACACGTTCTACATCGGCTTCGACAACGGCGGCGTGTGGCGGTCCACCGATTTCGGTTCGACGTGGAAGCCGCTGTTCGACGACGAGCCGACCGGCTCGATCGGCGCGATCGCGGTCGCCGCGTCGGATCCGAACGTGATCTACGTCGGCGCCGGCGCGGGCATCATCCGGCCCGATCTGTCCGTGGGCGACGGCGTGTACAAGACCACTGACGCGGGCAAGACATGGACGCACCTCGCGCAGCTGCGCCAGACGCAGATGATCGCCAACATCGAGGTCGACCCGAAGAATCCGAATCGCGTGTTCGTCGCGGCACTCGGACATCCGTACGGACCGAACGCCGAGCGCGGCATCTTCCGATCGACCGACGGCGGCGCGACGTTCGAAAAAGTGCTCTACAAGGACGAGTACACGAGCGCCAACGACGTCCGCATCGATCCGAGCAACCCGAACATCGTCTACGCGGCGCTCTGGCAACAGCAGCAGGGATTTTCTGAAAACGGCGCGTTCGGCGGCAACGCGCAATCGAACACCGGCGGGATCTTCAAGTCGACGGACGGCGGCACGAAGTGGACGCAACTGACGAACGGGTTGCCGGAGGTTCTCGAGGCCAACCTCGTGATCGCGCCGAGCAATCCGAAGGTGCTCTATGCGACCATTGCGCCGGTTCCCGGCGGTGCCTCGGCTACGACCACACCGCCAGGTGCGAATCCGGCCGGGCAGGTTCCCGCACCCGTGGGACGCGGCGGACGCGGTGGCGGCGGTGGCGCAATTGTTTTCTACAAGACCACCGACGGCGGTGACCACTGGTTCCTCGCGACCGACGACCCGCGCGTGGCTGAGACCGGATCGCAGCGTCATCCGCCGGACAATCGTCCCCTCGGCCGCATCGGCGGCGGCGATTTGCCGACGCTCTCGATCGATCCGAAAAACGAAAACGTCGTCTACAGCTGCTCGACCGTGTTCTGGCGCACCGAGGACGGCGGCCTGACATGGTCGGCCGTGCGCGGCGCTCCGGGCGGCGACGACTATCAGAAGAGCTCGGTCAGTCCCGACAACTCGAACATCCTTCTGCTCGTGAGCGATCAGGGTGGCGTCGTGTCAGCGAACCGCGGTGAATCGTGGAGCAACTGGTACACGCAGCCGACGGCGGCGATTTATCACGTGACGGCCGACAACGCGTTTCCGTACCGGTTGTGCGGCGGCCAGCAAGATTCGGGATCGGCATGCGTCGACAGCCGCGGCAACGACGGCGAGATCACGTTCCACGATTGGCATCCCGTCAACATCCAGGAGTACGGCATGGCGGCGCCCGATCCGAAAGATCCGGATCTGGTGTTCGGCAGCCAGCGCACCGGCGTGTCGCTCTACAACCGCAAGACCGGCCAGACGGCGTCGGTCGGACCATCGCCGGAAACCCGCGGCGCGTTCGGACGCAACGTGCGCACGCAGCCGATCGCGTGGTCGCCGGTCGATCCGAAAGTGCTGTTCTACGCGTCGAACGCCGTCTTCAAGTCAATCGACAACGGCCACAGTTGGACGCGCATCAGCGGCGATCTCACGCGCCAGACGTGGGAAGTTCCGGCCAACGCCGGCAAGTACGCCGCGGGCGTCACGCCGTCGCCGCAAGGAACGATTACCGCGCTCGCGCCGTCGCCTCGCGACGTCAACGTGCTGTGGGCCGGCACCGATGACGGCAATCTGCAGATGACGATCGACGGCGGCCTGAAATGGACGCCCGTCACACCGCCGCAGATCAAGCCGTGGACGCGCATCTTCAACATGGACGCGGGCCATTTCGACACGCTCACCGCGTACGCGGCCGCCAACACGCTGCGGCTCGACGACATGAATCCGCATCTCTGGCGCACGCACGACGGCGGCAAGACCTGGACCGAGATCGACACCGGCATCGCGCCCGGCGCCGTCACGAATTCCATCCGAGAAGATCCGCGCGCCAAGGGCCTGCTCTACGCGTCGACCGATACGCAAGTCTGGGTGTCGTTCGACGACGGCGATCACTGGAGCTCGCTGCGGCTCGACATGCCGGCTGTATCCGTGCGCGACATCGCCGTGAAAGACGACGACTCGTGCGCGTGTTCGGATCTCGTCGCCGGCACGCACGGACGCGGATTCTGGATTCTCGACGACGTCACGCCGCTCAGGCAGCAGGCGGCCCTGCAGGCGGCACAAGGACCGTACTTGTTCAAGCCCGAACCGGGGATGCGCGTGCGATTCGGCATGAACGATCCGACGCCGTGGCCGCCCGAGATGCTCGCGGGTGAAAATCCTCCGCCGGGCGCCATCATCGACTATTACCTGCCGGCTCCGGCCGCGACCGAAGTGAAGCTCGAGATTCTAGACGCGACCAATCACGTGATCCGCTCGTACACGAGCAACGAGCCGATCCGCAATCCGGATCCGGCGAAAGATCCGGTCGCGTACAACAAACTCTGTCAGGCCACGCCCGGAATGGCCGACTGCGGTCTGCCGCTCTACTGGCCCGCACCCCAGCAGGTGCTGTCCGCGCAAGCCGGCCAGCATCGCTTCTCGTGGGATCTGCACTACGACCCGCTCGGTGGCGGCGGCGGTGGGCGCGGCGGCGGTGGTGCCGGCGGCGCGGTGCCGCATCGCACCTACGGCGGCGTGAACTCGCCGTGGGTCGCGCCCGGCACGTACACCGTGCGTCTCACGGTCGACGGCAAGAGTCAAACGCAGCCCATCACGGTCAAGATGGATCCGCGCGTCAAAGTGACGCCGTCCGTGCAGCAGATTTTCACCTTCACGACGGAGATGGAAGATGGCGCGATGGCGGCCGCAGACGCGTACAAAGAAGCGCGCGATGCCGCCGAGAAGCTGCATGCCAAGCCGCAGTCGGCGGCCAACGACGCGCTGCTGAAGGAACTCGATGCGATCGCGCCGCCGGATGCGAATCCGGGAGCGGGCGGCGGCGGTGGACGCGGCGCCCGCGGTGGCGGCGGAGGACGAGGCGGCGGCCGCGGCGGCGGCGGTGGGGCCGCAGCGGCTGTGCCGACGGCTGGTGCGGGTGGCGCTCCAGCCAACGCGCCGGCGTCGACGGCCAATCTCGTATCAATCGGCGGCGAGATGGTCGCCGCAGCTCAGGCGATGCAGGGATCCGAGATGCCTCCCACGGCTGCGCAGGTGACGGCGTGTCAGCAGCGTCTGGCAGATTACACGGCGCTGATGGCGAAATGGGCGGCGCTCAAACTCAGGCTAAAAGCCGCGGGCATCTGATCGCGTCGCCCGCGGCGCACATCGATGATCGGTGATCGGGAATTGATGAACGAAGAATTGGCAATCGGCAATCGGCCATCAACAATCGACAATCGGCCATCGACAATCGGCAATCGGGCGTCGGCCGCGCCGTTCTTCCATCAATCTATCAACGGCCGGCGACTCGTAGCGCCTGAATCTTCTTCTCCCCGTCGGCGAGCGTCAGCTTCACGGACGACGGAATGAGCTGCTCTTTCAGCAACCGCGCTGCGTGCGTCGATCAATGCGGCAAGCCTCGATCGCTCACTCGGACCGCTTCGCCAGTCTTTCGCGGAGGATTGCGTCGATGTCATCGAGACCGGTGGGCAGCATCGCCGGACGAGGCTGTTCGCCTGCGTCGAGCAGGAGCCAAATCGTCGCGGGGAAATCGCCGGTGTCGGCAGCCCAGCCGTGGAGCGCGCCGTAAAGGCAGTTGCCGAGCGGCATCCCGCCGTAGCGGCGATCGGGTGTGTTGAGCGGCGGATGATGACGGAGGAGCGCCCGCGTCATCTCCGGATTGCCGAGGAACACGGCCCATCGGAGCGCCTCGAAGTCCTCCGGGCCCTGGACGCGAGCATCGAAACCCAGGTCGAGCATGAGCTCCACCGCCGCCGTGTCGTTGGCGTGTGCGCGCTCGGCGATGAGCGCCATCTGAGCGGGCGCGAGCGACGCCACGATTCCCGGATGTTCGGCGATAACGGCAGTGGCGGCGGCGCGATCGGCGGCGGCGCAAGCCGCCAGGAGTCGTTGCGCCGGCCCCGCGTGCCGCCACAGCAGCGAGGTCATGTCCGCATAACCGAGGACGCGGGCCGCATCCATGACGGTGAAGTTGTGGCCGAAGACCCAGCGGTAGATGTCGCCGAGATGCACGTCGGCGTCCGCCAGTGAGCCGTTCGCAGCGGCGTCAAGCGGCCGCGCGGCGGTGTACTTTCCCTGACCTGTCCGATGGTCGAGCGCGGCAGGATCGGTCCGCAGGCAGCGATCGACAAGGGCCTCATCCCGGAGGCCGACGGCGATGAAAATGTCCAGCCACGCGCCGCGGTCGGCGAGAAGACGCGCGACGTCGGGCGCCTCACGAATGAGGTACTGCGCCGGCGTCGAATAATGGTCGATGTCACGCGCGTCGATCGCCGCTCCGTGCTCGACGAGATACCGTGCGATCTCCGCGCTGTGGGCGCAGTGAAGCGCGCTCTTGCCGTCGCCGCCGCGGGCAAACACCAGCGAGGGATCGCGCTCCACGAGCTCGGAGACGCGCGCGGGCATGTCGAGGTGCGCGGCCGCGAAGAAGTCGACGACCGCGCCCCGCGCGATCAGGGGCGCGGCTTCCTCCGGCGTGATGTTGTATTCGAGCAGACCGAACGGCCCGGCGGCCCAGTCGCTCTTCAGATTCAAGTCGGCGCCATGCGCCAGCAGGACGTCGAGCACGGGCAGGTTCTTCTTCGCCATGGATGCCGGCCGGCCGCCAAACGGTCCGAGCGGTTGGTTCACGGCCGCACGCACGTCCGCGTGTGCGTCCAACAGCGCGCGAACTTCTCCTGCATCGCCCGCGCGAATGGCGCTCACGAAGCGCTCGACAGGCGAGCGCGTCAGCGCTTCGATCTTCCTGCGCAAGGCGGCCCAGCTCTCGAAGCCATGGCCGCGGGCGATGACCAGCTGGGCGTCAGCGAGCGTCAGGTCCGCCGGCGCCGGCGGCCGGGGATGCAGGATCCTGAAGCGTTCGAGCGCGTCGGGCTCGCCTCGAGCGGCGGCTCGCAGCAGATTCTCCGCGCGCTTCTGCTGCATCTCCACGTTGGGATGCGCAGGCAGCGGTTCGATCAGTCGGGAACGATCGTGAGCGGACGCCATGACGTACCTCGTCAAGTGAACTCGCTTGCAGAGTCCAATCGCCGTGCATCAGTCTATCGCTCGGTCCGTCCCCAGGTGGTCGTGTTTTTGAAGAATGAGCAGGTCGCGGCAAAGCCGATGAACGTCCAGTAGTACGGCAGCAGCAGCACGAACGGCACGTACCGCTTCATGCCGAGCACCCAGAGCATGTGGACGTACGACGACACGCACAGCGGGAGGCCGACCCAGAACAGCAGCGTGGCCCAGTCATCCACGATGCGCGTGTAGATCGGATGCGGCACCAGCGAGAACGTCATGGCGGGGATGACGACACCGGCGGCCCTCGATACGCTCCACTGGCCCAGCAGCAGGATCCATCCGAGAAACGCGAGCGAACAGCTGAGCGGCGTGAGAAACGGCAGCGCCATCGCGCATTTTCTTTTCAACGGCAGGCTCGATCGCGCGAGGCGCAGCAGACACGTCAGGTACCCGCGATTCCAGCGCAACCGCTGCACGAAGTGGGCCCGCATGTTGCGCGGCGCCTTCTCGGTGATGACCGACGACACCAGCCCGAAGCGCTTGCCGCGCTCGGTGAGGATGATGCCGAGATACGCGTCCTCGGTCAGCACTTCGGGAAATCCGCCGACCTCGCGTAGTACGGCCGTCTTCACGAACAGTCCTTCGCCGCTGAGCGGCATGCCCTGCGCCAGACTCAGCACGAACGGAATGTACTTGCGAAACCAGAACGCCGTGTCGATGAGCAGAAACTCGCTTAGGATCGATCGCCCCTTGCGCAGCACGGTCGCCTGCACGGCGTCATACTGTTTTTGCTGCATCAGCCGCGCCGCGCGCTCGACCTGCGCCGGATCGATGTCGTCGCTCGCGTCGTAGAACGCGCAGATCTCCCCTCGGGCCTGCTCGATGGCGCGATTGAGCGCGTAGGCCTTGAGACGCCGCCCGCCGTCGCTCACAACGGTCCTGGCCTCGATGCCCGCGGCGCGCA
>Ga0209579_10002827_pt1 | contig 12976 bp, 9 predicted proteins | sample Coa_R1_2_FD_187152 | JGI IMG/M metagenome (GOLD analysis project Ga0209579, IMG submission 187152) | Surface soil microbial communities from Centralia Pennsylvania, which are recovering from an underground coalmine fire - Coalmine... | ecosystem: Environmental > Terrestrial > Soil > Unclassified... | reverse complement strand
ACTTAGTATTCTGGCGGCGAAGGTACTCCATAGCGCAGAGGAGTCCTGCAGCGCGCTGAAACTGCTGGGTCGTCAGTAATCGGAGGGTATACCGCATTACAACGTTCACTCCGACATCAGCCGGATCCTTCAAACGACGCAGGAAGATCGCGAATGCTGTTAGGCCTAGGTACGCTTCTGTTTTTCCGCCCCCTGTCGGAAACCAGATCAACTCAACTGTCTGTCGGTCCCCGGCGTCGGCTTCGGCAGCTGACCGAACACTTGTCAGAAGGAACGCGATTTGAAATGGGCGCCACGAACCTCGCCCGCTTGGTGGATTCAGCGGGTCAGCAGCGCGGTATTCCTCCGCGAAGGAATACCTTGCTTCATCTGGGTCGTATTCTGTCCGGCGTGGGCTATCCCGAGTGACGACCTGCTGCAGCAGGATTGCGCGGTTAGCCAGTTGAAATGCGAGGCGCGCTTGAGGGTCATTTGCAAGGTAAGCGAGACCTTCTCGCATTCGAGCCACCGCGCGGTCGCATACATCTAAGTGCCTAGTGGCAGCAGTTCGGTATTGTGCATTCAACTGTGCGACCTCGGCCCGGCGGGTTAATACCCAGCTCTCGTAAAGGTCGACAACTTCTTTCATGGCAAGCCGACCATCATCTCCGTCAATCAGGCCGGCGAGTGTAGCCATCGAAATTTGCAGCTGCGAGCCGTCTGGGCGGCCGATGTCGGGCGTCGTTTCGGGTACTTCCACCACGGGAAAGCATTCGATACTGACGGCTCGAGAACTTCCGTCTTGCACGTCGTTGTCCCAGTTTGCGGAGCAACCATGTCCTGTCGCAAACGTCTGCTTGCGGCGATAGAGCAGCGCGAGCGACGCTTCCTCAAGGTCATCTTGAGTACGTTTTGGACTGGGGTAGGGACGAATACATTTTGTTCCTGCCGGGCATTCCACCGAGGCAATAAAATGGGCCTGAAATAGACAGCGCTCGTTGGTACCGCCGCGACTATCGGCTGTAGTGCGATTCACCACGCAGACCGTAATCAGGCGCTGCCTTCCTTCGCGTGGACGCGAAAACACCTCGACACGCAAATCAAGCTCGCTGGCATTCTCCACTATAAGTTGGAACGCATTCGCATCGGGAGTTGCCCTCGCCACCAACCGCCGGGGTTTAGGTTCAAGTAGTGCCGTCGCGGGAAAGTCGGCTCGTAGGCGCACGGCGCTCCGCAACCAGCAAGGGCGTTCTTTCTTCTGCTCACCGACGGTGATCGCTAGTTTACCCTTGCGATATCTACCGCCGGCAACATCTACGACCAGGTGCGACCCTTCCGGTAACTCGGCCAGGAAACTCACACCAAACGCGCTCGGTTGATACGCGTTCGCGAGTGAAAGGTCCAAATCCTCGCCCTCCGCTTCAGCGGGGCTGTCGGAGGGCGCGCCCTCTTTGCCGAGTTCGATCGTTTCGACTTCTACAGTGTCCGGCGGAGCTTCGGGTTCTATAACCTGCTCATTCGTTTCCGCCATCTCAGATTGCTGTGGAACCCTGAAGGGGAACAATACGCCGATTCCGTAGCGCTTGACGGGGGCGTCTCGCAGTAGGATCTCCTCACCGGAACCGCGCTGGCGCCAAGGTCCGTACGACTCACTCAGGTTGTCGAAGGACAACTCGGCGGTCGGGTCGATTTCCGGCCCGGCGGGCGCTGGCCCCATCAGTTCTCGACGTAGGTCGGCAATGATAATCTCACGATTCTCGATATTGCTCGTCATTCTATCCCTCGGTCGTGGTCAGGTTTGTCCACACGCAGCATCTTCAGGAGCTTGAGGCTCTCTGATCCGAGTGAATGCAGGACGGTCCAATCTCTTCCAGAATTCGGATCGTCGCGCAGCTGAAGGGAGACTTCTCGCTCGCCTCCGCTTCGACGAGACTCGATCGAGAACGGGCAGGATGATCCGCGCCATTTCAACTACTCGCTAAAAGGAAACTGCTGCCCGCATCTGGAGGCCGGAACCAGATCCAAGTGGGGGGATTTTCCCTCCACCCGAAAGGCTGTAAGCCTTCCTCCCTCGGCTTCTGGCAAAGAAAAGTCCATTCTGCCGGTCTTGACCAGCGTCGACACGTCAGTGGCCCTGACCCGTTCGAGGAGCCTCCTGCGGATTGCTTGACCCGAGCGCTGGTGGGCCGCTTGAATATCGCCCATCATGTTCCAATATGAGTCAATGTCTTGCTCGCGCCCGATCAACTTCATGATGGCAGAGAAATCCCTCTGATCTTGCGGCCTGATGCTGCGTTGGGACATCCAGTTTCGCACATTCCCTTCGTTGGCTCGCTGGGAGCCCAACTCGATGAGTCTAACACTCACTTGCAGCAAGCTTGAATCTCGGACCCGGTTCCGTAGTAACTGTTTCCACAATTCTTGCGCCTGCCGCAGGGTCGCAGCTCTCGCGCCCAGCAGTCGGTTCGCAACGGGCACCACATAGTCACCACCACCAATTGTTCGCAGCAGAAGGCACATGCCCGGCTCAATCTCTCGGGCTTCAACCCTCTTAACGCGGGACTCCTCGTCTTCATCGAAATCGATTACGAGCGCCGAGGCGTGAGCTTCTAGAAAGACCCCATGCGCCCCCTGAAGTGAAACCAACTGGGCCTCGACAGGCTCATGTGATTCATGTCCAGAAGGTTCGTCGAATCCGCTTGTGTACCTCTGCGCGAGCGCCTGCCAATCCACCTCAGGCCACAGCTCTTCAACATCTCCGTCTCCCTCTTCCGCAGCGTCCTCTCCCCCAGATGGTGGACGTGCCGAATCCCGAGATACAAACGTTGAGTGAGGACGCCACCGGCTGCGGTTCCAGCGATAGGAGATCACCTCGATCTTCGGAACTTGTGGCGCAGAGAAGAGATGCTCCGGAAACCATCGCGTCGGTCCCATCAAAATGAGGCGGGAAAACTCGTGCACGCAACGATGTGCGCCGATCGATACGACCTCGAACCCCATGTGACGCGAGCGAAGCGCATGGCGAACCTTGTCTACCAAACTACTATCTCGAAGCATCACAACGGTTGAGAGATCCGGCTCAACGTCCATGATTGAGACGAGCCGCTCCATCATAGGGTTGTCGTCGCAGGCCGCTAACTCAAGTAGCAACTCGCCAACCTCTCGAGCAACCAATGCCAATTCGGGATAGATTGCGGCTGACTGCGACAGGAAAGACCGTAGCCGTTCGGTCTTCATGCCGACGGTAGCTGCACCATCGCTGAAAGACAGCGGCGCAGCCGTAAGTTTAAACCTGTACCTGCCAATAGTACGTGAAAAATCCTGCCAATACTCGTGGGAGTCGTTGTCCGAAAGTGCACGGAGAAAACGTCGCGACCGTTCGGAAAATCGACGGAACAGTTGATGATCGACCGGTTGATAGCGGATTCTTGTATTCGCGCAGAGGACGTGACGCCTGTCAGCCTCGCCTATAGTGATGGCGTTCATTTACGCAGCTCGAACGCCATGCATTCCAAGGATGGTGGCACTTGTTGAGGATGAGGGAATACTCCGCCATCCACGCGTTCGCCTATATATAAGCGATTGATTTCCGCTGCGGCGTCGTCGAAGCGAGCGTCGGTCCGATCGAGCACGACGACACAGTGAGCCCTCGGCCAAGCCGTCATCCAGCGCAAGAAGGCCACCGACCCATCGAAGATCGCCACCGTTGGCGTTTCATCAGAAGGAGAACGTTCTTCCATCCCCGTCGCCGAATACAACTCTGATCGGTAGCTCTGGCTGCCACCGGCGAGGCGGCGCACTCTCAGGATGTCCTGCAGCTTGCCGGATATTAGTGCACCCGAAGGGGATCGCACGGAAAACGGGGTCCTCTGAATCTCTTCCCGCAATAGGCTTTCATGGCCCACGATAACGCACTCCAATCGCGAGTTTTGGAGGAACACGCTCAGCATGCCCTGCTCCAGGATGCCGCTCATGAGACCCGGCTGTACCCGAATCACTCGCGAGATCACGTCGTGCGGCAGGGCCGGCATCTCATCGCCCGCTACTTGTACACTGATCGAGCGTCCAGCCGGAATCTTATAGGTCAACCCACCGTGCCGTTGTGGATGAAACTGCACAACAACAAACCTCTGGCCATTCTCCGTCACACAGCTGATGAGCCATCCTTTGCGCCTCTTCTTGAGGTCCTCTTGATACGTAACCATCGTTCCCTTCGGCAAGGTCATCAAGAACTCAAAATGGCTCATAGCGTTTGTTGCCACGGAAGTGTCCGCGCGGACCCCCACGATACCTACAGCACAGAGTACCGACGCAAATGCCCGCGTTGGTGTTGCGATGGCGATGATAGTTCGTCGGTTGTCGTCGTCGGTCCGCGCGCACAGTGATTCTCCAAGCTCGACGAAGAATCCTGCCCAGTTTGGAAGCGGAAGAAAGTCGCCGCCAACTGGGACCCGCAGCAAGTCCCTAAGACTTGAAGTCATCTGCGGCGTTCCCTCCGGCGCGCTCATTGCTGGCTATGATAATCTTTCTTGAGTGAGTAACTATTTCACGAGCTTCGCTGCGCGACCTAAGCATGGCTTTGATCAGCAGTCCTTTCGGCAAAGTGGACACTGCCAACCACCTTTTCGTAAGTCTTTCTTGTTGCTTTTGGCGTTCCGCTGGTTCCGGTTCGGTTCAATGCTGCCCCACTTGTTTGTCAGAACGGGACGTTTCATCGTTGTGTTGCACCCGCCTTGCGTAGCTTTTCGAATCGCTTTCGCCGTGCTCCCTTCTGCTGTCCCCACCCCCAAGGAGCGCCATCGGAGGGCGCGAGCGAAGCGGCGAGGTAAATTTCATAGCTCCAAGATTGTAGGACGTGGCTGCTGGTTTATCCATCCTCTTGATCATCGCAATCGCTTGATCTGATTATCTTCCGGGCAGGAGGGCTTGAGGGCACGACTAGATCCCGGATTTCCTCGTGAGGCTCGACCGAACCGCCTGTCATCTCATCGTCGAAGTCGAAAGGGCAACGACGAACGCGCCGATGTCAAAGCGCAAGCCGCGCAGAAGTAGGTTGACGCGGGGAGCGCCGACGGCCCGTACGGTCTACGGTCATATGCCCCTCGCAAAGAAACCCTCCGAAGTCAAATGGCTTGTTCCTGATGCCGCTACAATTTGAGACCCTCGGATCCTTTCCGGGCCTAGCGCGCTAATTCTCTGGACTTCCCTTACCGCCGTTGGCCATACGTATCCGACCTAAAGAAATAATTCTGCGGGAGCCTCAACGCCGCGGCTCTTCAGAAACTCACGAAATCGCTTGACGAGAACTATGTATCGTCCAGATAAGCTGCCCGGATCGTTTGTGGCCCGATTCATAATATCGTACTCGAGGAGCAGACGGTCCACATCGTGCGCGTCGCTCTTGCGATTCTCTCTTCTCTCCTGATCGAAGTGCACCAGAAACTCGCGAATCATTTCTGCTCCTGTTTTCGCATTTCTGACCAGCCAATAATATGGCGTGATTGGTCCTTGGGACGAGAGCAGAGGATCTTTCGGAACGAAAACTTTTGTCATGCGATCGAGCACGGCTTCGACTCGTTTGGCGGCGCGTTCGAAGTCAGGCTTAGGACTCGCTGCTTTGGCACCCTCCTCGGCGAGGCGGTCCAGATTCGCCTTCTTTGTGTCAACAAATTTGCCGCGGTGCTCGATGAGCAGCAGTTTTGCCGCAACATTCTTGTCTTGCATGCGTTTCGTGACAAAACCAATGTTGTGCTTAAAGAAACTGTGGTCCGCGATCTTCCCAATGAGTTCTGGAACGATGCCTCTCATGGCGTTACGAACCTCGGGACCAGTCAAAGGCTTACTATTATTCAGACGGACGAAAAGCTCGCTTATCTTTGCTTCGTCGTCGGTCACCACACTCATGATGCTCGGGTTAAAATTCTCGAACTTCGTCACGACTTTTGGGTGGTTCGCCTTTAAGTCCTTGTAACCAAGACCGCCTAGCTGGAGCGCGGGATCTCGCAAGTAGATGAAGTCTTTGTTCAAAGTTACGTCTCCCTGAAAGAACCCGAAGATCGCCTCGAAACGCTGTTTGCCGTCAATGACCGCATATTTCTTTCTCGCTTTATTGAGTTCGGTGCTACCGTACGTGAAGTCCGCAAGGTAGAATTTCGGTACATCGAATTCGTTTATTATCGAGTCAATCAGAAAAGCTTTGTCTTCGCGATTCCATAGACCGCCGCGACGCTGATAGGGTGGGTTCATATCGATTTCCTCGCGTTCCTCAAGCCACCAGACCAGCGTTCTTGCGTCGAATTGCCTTACAGTAAACATAGTCGAATTGCTCCGTCGATTAGGTACGAAAACCGGCGCTTCTTTTGATTTCTCGCGCCAGACCATCGAGGTCCGGGTACAGTACGGAGTCGGTGATCCCAATTCCGATAAGGTCGCGAAGTAGGTCCGGAATCTTTTGTCGCGGAATGATGAATTTCACAAGGCCATCGCCTGGATAAGTATTTTGTTCATATAAGTCCTTCATTGCGAGTTGAGATTTCCCGAAGAGAATGAAGACGCCCTTCTGTGCCACTATCCTTCTGCTGTTATGAATACCGTACAAAGCAACCGGCGCATTCGTCATCAATTCGAGCTCGGTTCGTGGCAAGTATCCCTTAAGCTTATTATCCGTGGTCGATAGGATGCCCATTTCTTCTGTATGACTAAACTGAGTCAGGGACTTTGTATTCCACGCTTTCGGATCGAGAACCCAAACCGCCGCGTCATCTGCAATTTCTCCCTCTCCTTTTGACGCGTCCGATAGAGCGAAGAACAGCGCGAGGAATGGGTTTTCGGTCCAGTCTAGGAGTCTAGTCGGAACCCCGTAATGTTGCATGAGAAAAAGAAGCTCAAGGTCGTTGGTGGGAGGTTCGGCAAGGTAGGGAACGCTCCGTGCCCTGAAGCTTGTGAGAAGTTGGTGTTCCAACGTTAGCAGCCGATCAATGTTCGCGATCGTTGGATGACGATAGAGCGACGGAACAAGGGGGTGGCTGGCCTTACCGCAGCCGCGGTACCAAAGGGCGTGATTTGAGTCGTGCATATAGTGTTCAATGCGGTCCAAAAACCGCTGGAGCGATTCGATCGGCACTTCAGTTAGCAGCGTCGGCATGGGCAGGCCCCTTTCTCATTCCTAGTGACTCACAGTCATTTGGCACGCTAACAGACCAGCGCATGTTCTGCGATACGGGGTACGAGATTCGCGTCGCCGAGAGACACTTGGTTCAGTAGCCCTGTTCGCCGCTTCGATTGGCATGCGAATTTTACAGCAGGGTCTAACGGACTCGGATCGAGCCCACATCATGGCAGCTCGCCAATCCGCCGACAAAACATGACGAGCTCCGGCGTCGCCTCACTGAGCGCGGCTTCTGCTGAAGGTCCCGAACGCAACATCTGACGCGCTAGGCGGATTGTTCATCTCGACCTGGCTCGCCCAGCGCTGCAGCGAGGCGAGCGAGGTTCCCGCAAGTCCGCTGCCGATGTAGTTCGCGAACGCCTCCTCCAGCGTCACCGGGATCAAGTTTTGACGACGCACAAGGGTATTGGAAATATTCCGGGAGCGCGTTCGCGGAAAGTTGCGCTGCGGAAGGACCAATAATCCCGGTTTTCTTTGCGGCACGACTCTGATCGTGACGTGACAGCGGTGTCGATAAGTTCGTCCTGGTTGTGCAAACCGCTCTACCTCGTGCTCTTCGTTAACTTGCCCAGATCAGCCGGCCGGCTCTTTCCGAATTGAAACAGCAGTGTTATCACGAAGTGTAAACTCGCCAAGCCGGCTCCATCCAAATGTGAGTTGCGCCCCGTGTGGCGACGATTTATTAAACTAGAACGCCCAAATGACTGATTTCACCGATCTCGAAAGTTTGGAACAAAAGAGGCTTTGCTACGGCTGCGTTGGTGAGAAGTATCTTACCGACGAGATTCGCTCGAAGGGAAAACATGGCCAGTGTTCATACTGCGGCAAGCTCAAAAACTGTTACACAATTGGTGAAATGGCTAAGCGGATCGACGAAGTCTTTGGCGAGCATTACAGACGCACGGCTGACCAGCCGGATGATTGGCAGACGGCAATGTTGGCGGACAACGAGTCAAACTACATCTGGGTGCGCGACGGCGAGCCGGTCGTCGACGCAATCATGAATGCTGCGGAGATACCCGAGGCCGCCGCGCAGGACATTCAGGAAGTAGTTGACGGCGAATATTCGGATTTCGAGGCTGGTAAGCTTGGAGAAGAAACGGAGTTCTCATCGGATACGTACTACGAGGAGAAGGGAGCCAGCGACGCCAATTGGCAGGAAGCCTGGCAATCGTTCGAGCAGTCGTTAAAAACTCAAGCGCGTTTTTTCAGTGCGATCGCCGCGAAGTATCTGTCGTCGATTTTTGATGGCATCGAGTCTATGCAAACGCGAGGCGGACGACCGCTCGTTGTCGAGGCTGGACCGGGTATGACGTTGGACTCACTTTATCGCGCGCGCGCCTTTCAGTCGGACGACAATCTGAAGGCCGCACTTTGCCGGCCAGACCAGCATCTCGGTTCGCCACCGTCATCCTTAGCACGGGCTGGACGAATGAACGCTCACGGCATTTCGGTCTTCTATGGCGCAAACGATCCAAGGGTGGCGCTCGCAGAGATTCGGCCGCCGGTTGGTAGTCAAGTTGCAGTCGCGCGGTTTGAAATAACCCGTCCGATCAAGCTTTTGGACCTTACGGCGCTCAGTGATGTCAGCAGCGGCGGCAGCATCTTTGACCCCTCGTTCGCGGCTCGTCTCGAGCGCGATATGTTTTTGCGGTCGCTCAGCAAGCGCATCACAAGGCCCATAATGCCGGACGACGAGGCGTTCGAGTATCTTTCTACGCAGGCGATTGCTGATTTTCTGGCGACCGAAGCGGGTGTGCCCCTCGACGGCATTATCTTTCCGTCAGTCCAATTTGGCGGAGACGCTCTTAACGTTGTCCTTTTCCATAAGGCGTCTGGCGTAGAGGGGTTAGAGATTCCAGCGGGGACCGAAATCAGCAGTCGCCTTGGCGAGGAAGATGAGGAGGAAGGGTGGGTAACCGAGTACACCGTCATCGAAGAAGTGCCGGTCAAAGAAGAAGAACCTTCCGCTCAGTCTCTTGTGGGGACAGCCAGGCCAAATCTCTCCCGGCTTGCAGCGATACCTTGGGAGCCCGTTGATGGTGATTGGGCGGACTGGCGTCCAACGACGCTGAGATTTGTTACTGATTCGCTCAAGATCCACATTGTCCGAAAGGTTGAATTCAGCAGCGAGGAACACCAAGTTTATCGTCATCGTTGGGCTAACCGTAAGCTCCCTTTCTAAGCGTGTTCTCGTTGGGCGCGGATGCACGGTGCGCCTGGTCGTTAAGATCGGGCAGTGGCACTAGAGCAGACTCGCTATCCCGCGCCCTCCTAAATGCCAGCGCGCGAATCGGATTTTTCACATATTCCTTAGGCTCGAGATGTTCTTCAACCATCAGGTATCGCTACTAAGAACTGGTCAGGAAATTCATTTTTTAGCATACGCCGCACTATGCATTTAGCAACGGGCAGCCATCGAAGAACCATTTCTAAGTTAATCAAATCGTCAGTGGACAAATTGAGCTCATCTAGTTCGAAGAGTGCATGAGCGACATTGACTCGAAGGGGGTTGAGATGTTTCTCGATGATATATCCGAATTTTCGGCCGGCGGTTTCAGGAAAGAGAACTCCGGAGATGAAAAGATCGTCCCAAACAGGAGGCCGGACGAGGAAAAGTAGTTCCAGCCACGGCTTTAATTCTGCTTCCGTTTGAGGAAAAACCTCGGCGGGCCTGGAAAATATTTCACCGCGATCTCTGGCCTCCTGTCCAAGCCTAGAACGCCGGCGCCGGACACTTTCGATGATCTTGAAGTAGCAAAGGTATTGGTAGACCGGGCTGTTGCTGTTTAACGCCTCGCGATACAGGCTCGCGTAGGCGCGAAAACCAGAAGTCAATAGAGTACCAGGCGCCCCGACAAGCGGGCTGTCGAAATACGGCGGTTTGAAATCCATCCGTCGCGTTCCCGAAGCGACTTCGACGAGGTCTGTCTGGTAAATTAACAATGGAATGTCCAGTTGCAATGACCAATTGCTCAGCCATGGCCCAAGCGCTTTGAAGCATTTCGCCTTCGCTTCCGCAAAGTTCTCTGCATCGCATTCGGTTGCCATCTTTGCCAATGAGCCGCGTTCGTTAGATGATGCGATGAACTTAAGCTGTTCACCGTTCGCTTCCGCATCCACTCGGAAGCCAGCGGAAGTGAATCTTGCCGCAGGGTGCGCGCGCGCCGTAACTGCCAAATGTGAATCGCCTTCAAGGTGATCTTCAGAGTTGATCTCGTGCTCCTTCTGTAACGGGTAGCCGGGTCGGATAAAAGTGAATACGACCCTGTAACGACCGGGTTGGCCAGATGGTCCAGACCGATTTCGCGGATCGGCCGGGTCTGCAAAAATTGGAACGCCGGTTATGTGTTGCTGAATGCCGGGCCAGCCAGCTGGAGCAAGTTGCTGTGTTATAGAGCCCTCTTTTCGAGGTCGGATATAGTCTGCTTCCTCTTTTGCCATGCAAATCTCGACGATGAAGTATGTTTACGAGTCAGCTACGAATTTGCGGCTCGGCATCTTCTGGTTTTGACCGCAGATTGATAATACTCTTCACTCGAAACCGCCGACATCTTAGCGGAGCGCTCCGATTCTGTCATATTTGAATTGCTCCAGCTCGGCATCGAGATTAGCTCGACGAGGGTGGAGAGGGCTCGTCGGAACCCTCACCGATGGCCACAGTTGGTGTATCCACCAGAACGCCGTCGTGGTCACACAGAATCGCTTCGATCATGCATGGGCCATACTAGCCGATTTGACCGCCATTCGCCTTGGAACCCAAGGCGAATCAGAGGTGATGATCCGCGGACTTAGCAAAAGTGGCGCCCGGATGGGTTTTGCCAGATTCCGTAGATTCTGGCCGTCTGGAGTGTTCTCCGGGTCCGCGCGCGATCGCAAGTCGCGCGTACACGCGCCGATTTCGAGCGATAGGCCTCACCATTGGGAGAACGACGCTTCCACGTCAAACATCGGACCTGACACCGCGATTGAGATTGACGCGAGCAATGTGCTGATCCCCCGTTCCCTCGACGCGGCAGCCCCTTAGTCTGAGCGGGCGTCAGTTATTCGTCCCTACTGAGAACGGCATGGTGAACAAGTGAACCATCGCTCGCGGCATCGAGTACCGCAAATACAGTGATAGATGAAGGAGCCAACTATTCGGTCAGATTCTGTGGATTAAGCCGCCGAGGCGTTTTATGGCTTCGTCGATCTGTCCGCGGCAGGGAGCACCGGCAGCATCGCAACCATCGTGCAACCGTTGCTATTTACCGGGTTCGTTGGCGTAGCCGGCATCATGTTCGCCACGTTCAGGGCGCGCTCGGCATTGCAGCGGATAAGTTAAGATACGGACCGGATTGAATATTATTGCGGCCGCTTCCGCGGCCAATGGCGCCAGCACCGCACGAGACCGGCGGAGGCTTGTCGCGTTGTTTCTCTTGCCGGTCGCCATCATGGCGATCATTGGAATTACGATGGGCGGCTACAGGGAACCCTCGTTGGTGGTTGGAGTCCTCGATCGCGCCGGGACCGGCGCTAGCCGCGAGCTCATCTCTGCCATTGCAGCCAATCAGCACATGCGGATTCGCAACTACACCGATCAGGAAAAAAATGCGCATCGCCGTCTTCCGTGGCCGGCTCAATGCGGGGGTGATTGTTCCATCAGTTTGGCGCGGCATCGGTGATCCCGACGTTTATCTCTCCCAAGGCGAGCTCTGGTTCGCCCGTCATCCGGGCGGTGATCGATGCTGACCTGAGCCGCCTCGCAAACCGGGCAAAACCTTTCGCGATACCGGTTCACTATCCCGGCGGCGGCGGGGAGGAAGCGCTGCCGCTCGGATTTCAGTACACGGCGCCCGCGAACCTTGTCCTGTTCGTGATGATCAACGGATTGGTTTCGTCGCTTGCGATAGTTCGGCTGCGTAGTAGCGGACTCTCGCAGCGATTGCTCGCCACTCCCGCGCGGACCCGGGAGCTTTTCGCGATGCTCACCGTTGCGCCGTTTCAGCAGATGCTTGTGCAATCGCTTTTTCTGATCTTCAGCGCCCATTGGTTTTTCGGCGTCCATTGGGGAGATTCGATCGGAGTGTTTCTACTTACCACCGCGTTGATCTGTTTCGGCGTATCGCTGGTCTTCTTGATGGGAACCATTTTCCATTCCCCCGAACAACCCCCTTCGCTCGGTCCATGGATCGGCGTGTTCCTCGGCATGCTGGGCGGATGCATGTGGCCACTCGAGGTCGTCCCACCCTTCATGAGGAGCCTTGCATATCTCTCGCCGGCCGCACGGGCGATGCAGGGTTACCGGGCGCTCATCTTCGGCCACGCCTCCGCCGTCGCAATCTTGCCCGACGCGGCAGCGATGTTACTGTTCGCCATAGCTTTCTCTGCTCTCGGCATCCTCCGGCTTCGTCCCCAGCTTTCGAGATGAAGTGTGGAGCAGAAGAGATTTGAACTTGCGACCCTAGTCCACGTAACGTGAGGAGTCCTTCGAGGAGAAATTTTGACAGCCAAATTGACAGCCACCAGCTCCGACAAGGGCGGATGAAGTGCACTCCGGTGGACTGCAGAGCCCGCGATTTGCTTAGGTTTGGATGCTGGCGGACACGATTCAATGGAACTTAAAATCCTCTGGAGCGAAAGCTCCGTGCGGGTTCGAGTCCCGCTCCCGGCATTGAAATTTCAAGCGTCCGATGGCGCGGCTCTACGGTTTGAACGTCGTCGTTCATCCGCTCGGCTGTCAAATTGGCCGTCAACTGCGCGCGCGCCTCGCGCGCGCATAGCGGAGACCGAAGAATCCGCTGATCGCGCCTTGGCGGGAGGGTGGTGGTCAGCTCGCGCGCGCGAGTG
>Ga0209579_10002826_pt1 | contig 12979 bp, 8 predicted proteins | sample Coa_R1_2_FD_187152 | JGI IMG/M metagenome (GOLD analysis project Ga0209579, IMG submission 187152) | Surface soil microbial communities from Centralia Pennsylvania, which are recovering from an underground coalmine fire - Coalmine... | ecosystem: Environmental > Terrestrial > Soil > Unclassified... | reverse complement strand
CAAGACCTTCGACGAATCGCTGATGTCGATCAATTACGCCCGCGCCGCGGCGACCGATTTCGCCGCCATGCGCGCGGCCTTCGCGCGCCGCTGGATCGCCACCGATTCCGACATGCGCGCGGCGCTCGACGACGAGTTCGACAAGCTCGGCACCTCGCTGTCGGAAGACCTGGCGATCGCCGCGCAACGCTCGCAATCGGCGCGCGCCACCCGCGCCGCCGAGAGCGTCAAGCGCGCCGTGGACGCCTGGCGCGGCATTTGCGAGCGGCTGCTTGACGGCACCAAGCTCGACGTCAACTGGGCGACGCTCGACCAATATACGGTCAAGGTCGACGACCAGATCGATCTGTTGGTGAACTACACCGCCGGCGACGGCTTCCTGTACCGGCAAAGCGCGCGCGCCGCGGTCGCCCACGACATCCAGCTCAACATTGCCGGCATCGCGCTGGCGCTCCTGCTGTCCGCGCTAGTCGCCTGGGCCTTGGCGCGGCGCATCGTCGGACCGGTCGCGGTCGCCTCCAACGTCGCCGAGCGCATCGCCGCCGGCAAGCTCGACGTCGCCATACCCAAAGGCAACGGCGACGAGCTCGGCGCGCTGCTCACCGCCATGGGCGTGATGCGCGACAACATCAAGGCGATGATGGACCGCGAGGTCGCGCAGCGCCGTTCCGCGCAGGCACGCCTCGCCGACGCGCTGGAAAACTCCCAGGAAGGCGTCGTGGTGGTGGATGCCAACGACGGCATCGTGCTCGCCAACGCCCAGGCCGCGGATTTCCTCGGCGTCTCGCCGAGCCTGCTCAAGCCCGGCACGCCGCTGGCGCGCCTGCAACCGGCCTTGCAGGCGACCGGCGACGCCGGCCGCGTCCTGATGGCGCGCCACGGCAATCTCAGCGCCACCACCGAAGTCTCGATGCCGGACGGCCGCTGGCTGCGCATCAGCCGCAGCCCGACCCGCGACCAGGGCTTCATCGTGCTGTGCAGCGACATCAGCCGCCTCAAGACGCAAGAATCGTCGCTGCGCGAGACCAACCTGCTGCTCGACGCCGCGCTCGAGAACATGACCCAGGGCCTGTGCCTCTACGACGCCCAGCATCGGCTCGAGGTCTTCAACCGGCGCTATCTGGAAATCTTCGGGCTGCCGCCCGAGCGGATCAAGCCCGGCATCACTTTCAGGGAGGTGCTGGAGATCGCCGTCGCCTGCAACAATCATCCCAACAAGACCGTCGATCAGCTGTTGGCGGAGCGCGCACCGCTTTTCAACGAGAGCAGCGTCGGACCGCAGATGATCGAGTTCGGCGACGGCCGCGTCGTGTCATGCCTCTCCAGCCCGACGGCCGACGGCCGCATGGTCGTGACCTATGAGGACGTCACCGAGCGCCGCCAGGCCGAGGCCAAGATCATGCACATGGCGCGCCACGACGCGCTCACCAATCTGCCGAACCGCATGCTGTTCCGCGACAAAATGGAGCAGGCGCTGGGCCGCGGCGAAAGGCTCGCGGTCATGTTCCTCGACCTCGACCGCTTCAAGGGCGTCAACGATTCGCTCGGCCATCCGGTCGGCGATGCGCTGCTCTGCGCGGTGACCGAGCGCCTGCAGCGCGTGGTGCGCGGCATCGATACGGTGGCCCGCCTCGGCGGCGACGAATTCGCCATCGTGCAAAGCAGCGCCCGGCCGACCGATGCCAGCGAGCTTGCCGCCGAGCTGATCGAGACGTTCGCCGAGCCGTTCGAAGTCCACGGCCACCAGGTCATCATCGGCACCAGCATCGGCATCGCCATGGCGCCGGCCGACGGCAACGAGCCCGACCAGCTGTTGCGCAACGCCGACATGGCGCTCTATCGCGCCAAGGCGGAAGGCCGCGGCACCTATCACTTCTTCCAGCCGGAAATGGACGCGCAGATGCAGGAGCGCCGGCGGCTCGAGCTCGACCTGCGCAAGGCGCTCATCGCCAACGAATTCGAGCTGTACTACCAGCCGATCATCCAGATCGCCAGCGGCGAGGTCGGCGGCTTCGAGGCGCTGATCCGCTGGAATCATCCGGAACGCGGCGTGGTCATGCCCGGCGCGTTCATTCCGGTGGCCGAGGAAATCGGCCTGATCGTGCCGCTGGGCGAGTGGGTGCTGCGCAAAGCCTGCATGGACGCGGCAGCCTGGCCGGGCAAGCTGTCGGTCGCGGTCAATCTGTCGGCTGTGCAGTTCCGCAATCCGATGCTGGCGCTGTCGGTGGTGTCGGCGCTCGGCCAGTCGGGTCTCTCGGCGTCGCGGCTCGAGCTGGAGATCACCGAGACCGTTCTCTTGCAAGACGACCGCGCGGTGCTCGACACATTGCATCAGATCCGCGATCTCGGCGTGCGCATCTGCATGGACGATTTCGGCACCGGCTATTCCAGCTTGAGCTATCTGCGCAGCTTCCCGTTCGACAAGATCAAGATCGACCGCTCCTTCGTCAGCGAGCTCGGCAAGGAAAACGATTGCGTCGCCATCATCCGCGCGGTGACGCGGCTCGGCTCGAGTCTCGGCATGACCACCACCGCCGAAGGCGTCGAGACCGAGCAGCAGCTCGAGATCCTGCGCGTCGAGGGTTGCGTCCAGGTGCAGGGCTATCTGTTCAGCCGGCCAAAGCCGCTCAAGGAAGTTCCGGCCATGCTGCGCGAGCTGCGGCCGCGCATCCGCGCCGCATAAGCGCTATTCGGCGGGGCCGTGATGCTGCCGGGTACGATTTTTGGGTGCATCCTGAAAACCAGTCAGCCATGCGACCAGGAGACCTACCAACAATAGCACGAACGGCGCCCCGAACAGGGCGTAAAATTGGAAGAATGTCATTCCCGCAGTCTCCCAATGACGTACCTTGCAACCCAATGTAGGGTTATTCCGAACAGCAGCCAAGCCAGCATCACAAATAAAAGACTCTTTGCCGATAACGTTCCGGAAGCAGGCAAACCGAATATAATTGCGGCGATTGGTGCCAGCACGCCAGTTACGATAGCCGCCGCGGCGAGTGTGTTAAGCCACGTCGCGGTCAATTTGATCCGTTCGTTTTGGATCAGTGGCATATCGGCACCCGTCCACCGGATTAGCGCGCCATATTGCGAAAATGGCAAGATAGTTCAATCCGGTAGCATTGCCCTATGGTGGACTTATCCTATATCCCACTGGATCTTTCGGCCCTCTGGCAATATCGGCTCCGCAAGGGCAAACTGCGCCTTTGGAGACCTTAATGGCGCTGCGCGACGTCAAGCTCGACGATAAATACGACCTCGGCCAGCGCCGCGTATTCGTGACCGGCTTTCAGGCCCTGGTCCGGCTCTGCCTCATGCAGAAGGAGCTCGACCGCCGCAACGGGCTCAATACCGCGGGCTTCGTCACCGGCTATCGCGGCTCGCCGCTCGGCGGGCTCGACAGCCAGTTCCTCCGCGCCAAATCGTTCCTCGAAACGAGCGACGTCCGCTTCCAGGGCGGCATCAACGAGGATTTGGCCGCCACCGCGATCTGGGGTTCGCAGCAGGCCGAATTGCGCGGCGAGGGCAAATACGACGGCGTTTTCGGCATGTGGTACGGCAAGGGCCCCGGCGTGGATCGCACCGGGGATGTGTTCCGCCACGCCAATCTCGCCGGCTCCGCCAAACACGGCGGCGTCTTGGCGCTGATGGGCGACGACCATACCGCTGAATCCTCGACCACCGCGCACCAGTCCGAATACCACTTCATCGACGTGATGGTTCCGATCCTCAACCCCGCGGGGGTGCAGGAAGTGCTCGACTACGGCCTCTACGGCTGGGCGATGTCGCGCTTCACCGGCACCTGGGTCGCGCTCAAGACCATGCACGAGACGATAGAATCCACGGCGGCGATCGACGGCAGCCTGGATCGCTTCAACATCGTCACGCCGACCGATTTCCCGATGCCGCCGGGCGGCCTCAACATCCGCCTCAACGATCCGATCCTGGCCCAGGAAGCGCGCCTGCACGATTACAAGCGCGACGCCATGCTGGCCTTCGTGCGCGCCAACAAGCTCAACCGCATCATCACCTCGGGCGGGCGCGAGCCGAAGATCGGCATCATCACCACCGGCAAGAGCTATCTCGACGTCCGCCAGGCGTTCGACGAGCTCGGCATCGACGAGGTCAAGTGCAACGCGCTCGGCATTCGCCTGTTCAAGGCCGGCTGTGCCTGGCCGCTCAGCCGGCAGGAGCTGAAGGAATTCGCCCAAGGGCTCGATCTCATCATCGTGGTCGAGGAGAAGCGCTCGCTGCTCGAAGTGCAGGTGCGCGAGGAGCTTTACGGCACCGTCGACCAGCCGCTGTGCATCGGCAAGAAAGACGAAGCCGGCAATTGGCTGTTCCCGGTCAAAGGCGCGCTCGATCCCAACGAGGTCGCGATCTGCATCGGCGAGCGGCTGTTAAAATATCACCGCAACGACGAGATCATCGCCCGGGTGGCGCGGCTCAAGAATTTTCAGCGCATCGCCGCCGAGACCAGGGACGTTGCGCAACGCATTCCCTATTTCTGCTCCGGCTGCCCGCACAATTCGTCGACCGTGGTGCCGGAAGGCATGCGCGCCTATGCGGGCATCGGCTGCCATTACATGGCGCAATGGATGAACCGCTCGACGCTCGGCTACACCCACATGGGCGGCGAGGGCGCCAACTGGGTCGGCGAGGCGCCGTTCTCCAACCGCAAGCACGTTTTCCAGAATCTCGGCGACGGCACCTATAATCACTCCGGCTACATGGCGATCCGCGCCGCCATCGCCTCGAACACCAACATCACCTACAAGATCCTGTTCAACGACGCGGTGGCGATGACCGGCGGCCAGGCCAATGACGGCGGGCTCACCGTGCCGCAAGTGGCGCGCCAGGTCGCCGCCGAAGGCGCCAAGCGCGTCGTCGTGGTGACCGACGAGCCGGACAAATATGCGTCCGGCACCGAATGGCCCAAGGGGCTGACCATCCACCACCGCGACGACCTGATCGCGGTGCAGAAGGAGCTTGCCGAAGTCGAAGGCGTCACGGTGCTGATCTACGACCAGACCTGCGCCGCTGAAAAACGCCGCCGCCGGAAGCGTCACACCTTCCCCGATCCCGACAAGCGCGTCATCATCAACGAGCTGGTCTGCGAAGGCTGCGGCGATTGCGGCGTGCAATCGAACTGCGTCTCGGTACAGCCGCTGGAGACCGAGTGGGGCCGCAAGCGCCTCATCGACCAGTCGAGCTGCAACAAGGACTTTTCCTGCGTCAAAGGCTTTTGCCCGTCCTTCGTCACGGTGCACGGCGCCAAGCTGAAGAAAGGCACCGGCATCGCCGCCGATCACGATCTGCCGGCGCTGCCCGAGCCGAAGCTGCCGGCGATCGACCAGACCTATAACATCATCGTCACCGGCGTCGGCGGCACCGGCGTCGTCACCATCGGCGGCATTTTGGGCATGGCGGCGCATCTGGAAGGCCGCGGCGTCGGCGTGCTCGACATGGCGGGCCTGGCGCAGAAGGGCGGCGCGGTGTTCAGCTACATGCGCATCGCCGAAAATCCCGACGCCATCCACGCCATCCGCGTCGCCGCCGGCCGCGCCGATCTCGTTCTCGGCGGCGACATCGTGGTCGCCGGCACCCGCAAGATCTTGGCGGCGGTGAAGCACGGCGCGACCCAGATGGTGGTCAACACCGCCGAGTTCTTGCCCGGCGAATTCACCCGCAACGCCGATTTCTCGCTGCCCAGCGAGCGGCTCAAGCGCGCCATCGTCGCCGATGCCGGCCCTGACAACGCCCATTTCATCAATGCCGGCGGCATCGCCGCAGCGCTGTTCGGACAGTCGATCGGCGCCAACATGTTCATGGTCGGCTACGCCTATCAGCTCGGCGCCATTCCGTTGTCGGCCGCGGCCATCGAGAAAGCCATCGAGCTCAACGGCGAAGCCGTCGCCATGAACCGGGCCGCGTTCCACTGGGGCCGCCGCGCCGTGGTCGATCGCGCTGCCGTTGAGAAGCTGGCAAAGCCCGCGACCGCCATTGCCAGCGACGCGCGGCGGCTCTCCGAATCCTTCGAGGAGACGGTGGAGCGGCGGGTGCAATTCCTGACCGCGTATCAGAACGCGGCTTACGCGGCGCGCTATCGGGCCCTGGTCGGCAAGGTCAAGGCCGTCGAGGCCGCGCGCGCGCCGGGCCATTGCGAGCTGACCGAGACAGTGGCGCGCTATCTGTTCAAGCTGATGGCCTACAAGGACGAGTACGAGGTGGCGCGGCTTTATACCGACGGCGCGTTCCTCAAACAGGTCGAGACCGAATTCGACGGGGACAATCTGCGCTTCGAATTTCATCTGGCGCCGCCGCTGTTGGCGCGCCGCGACAAGACCACGGGCCTGCCGCGCAAAATGAGCTTCGGCCCCTGGATACTGCCGGCGTTCCGGCTGCTGGCGAAACTCAAGGGCCTGCGCGGGACGCCGTTCGATCCGTTCGGACGTTCGCTGGAACGGCGTACCGAGCGCAAGCTGATCGGCGACTACGAGGCGATGCTCGACGAGGTTTTGGCGGGTCTGACGCCGGACAACCATCACATCGCGGTCGCGCTCGCCGCGATCCCGGAAAAGATCCGCGGTTTCGGTCACGTCAAGCAGCAGCATCTGACTGCCGCCAAGGCCGACGAGGCGGCGCTCTTCGAGCAATTCCGCTCAGGCGCACCGGCGCTGTTGAACGCCGCCGAGTAACATTGAGCCGCGCGCAATAATCGACGCGCGGCGGTGTTGTTTCCATTGCGCCCCGGATGGCATGGGTGACACGAAGGAACAACCGTCATGACAAAAGTCATTGTGACAAAGGCGATAGGCAGACTGACAGCCGCGATCGTCGGCGTGGCGGCAGCGATGTGCTTGCAGGTGTCTTCCAGCCAAGCCCAATATTACGGCGATGCCCCCTGGTGCGCGGTGCTGCAAATCGGCACCGGCTCGGTGACGTGGCATTGCTACTATCGCACTGTCGAAGAATGCGTGCCCAATGTGCTGGCCGGCAATCGCGGCTCGTGCAATCTCAATCCCTATTTCACCGCCGCGCGCGGGCCCGCAGCAACGGCACGCCCGGCGCATCGCAAACGCGGCTAGGCCGGTCTTTGATCTTTTTCGGCGCGCGGCGCGGGTTCATCGCCTTGACGCCGGTGCCGGCTAGCGCCCATTCTGGCGCGCAATTTATCTCTGGATGGCGCTACGTTTCTCGATGGAGGAGCCCATGAGCTCTCTCACCCAGGACCTCGGCCGCTTTGTGGCCGATCTCAGCTTGCAGAAAATTCCGGCCGAAGGCTGCGCCATCGCCCGCACCGGCATTGCCGACTGTTTCGGCGTATTGATCGCAGGCAGCCGCGATCCGGAGATTGCGCTGGTCGATCGCGAGCTGGGTCACAGCAACGGCGCGTCGCTCGCGTCGCTCATTCCCTCAGGCGCGCGGCGCAGCCCCGAGACCGCGGCCTTGGTCAACGGCGTTGCCGCGCATGTGCTGGACTACGACGACGTGTCGCTCGACGGCCATCCGAGCGCGGTCCTGGTGCCCGCGATCCTTGCCCAAGGCGAAGTGAGCGGATCGAGCGGCGCCGAAATGTTGACCGCCTATGTGGCGGGTTACGAGGTGTGGGCCGAATTGTTGACGCGCGAGCCCGTGCCACTGCATCGCAAGGGCTGGCATCCGTCGGCCGTGCTCGGACCGGTCGCGGCGGCGGCGGCCTGCGCAAAATTGCGCGGGCTCGATGCCACGCCAGCGGCGACCGCGATGGCGATCGCCGCGTCGATGTCATCCGGCTTGGTGGCGAATTTCGGCACCATGACAAAATCCTTCCAGGTCGGCCGCGCCGCGCAATCCGGCGTCCTTGCCGCGCGCCTGGCGCAGGCCGGACTGACGGCATCGCTCGATGCGCTGGAACACCCGGCGGGCTTGCTCATGGCGCTGTCGGTGGACGGCAAGGCCGCGCTCGATCGCCCTTTCGATGCCGCGCAAAAGGAATGGCACATCGTCGGCCATGGCTTGAGCATCAAGCGCTATCCGATCTGCTACGCGACCCATCGCTCGATCGATGCCGCGCTCGATCTGGTGGCGCGTTTCGACCTCACGCCGGGCAAGGTCGAGCGCATTCATGTCTCGACCGGCAAGACGCAGATGCTGATGCTGCGCAACAGCCGCCCGCAAACCGGGCTCGAAGCGAAATTCTCCATGCAATTCGCCATGGCGGCGGCGCTGTGCGCCCGCAATGTCGGCTTGCGCGAAGTGACCGATGATTTCGTGCGCCGGCCCGAGGTGCAGGCGATTTTTCCGCGGGTGTCGCTCGAGGGCACCGCGGCCACCAAGGCAGGCTCCAACTTCGCGCCTGCCGACGCGGTCGAGATCACCACGACCGACGGCGCCACGCACAAAAGCGGGCCGGTCGAATTCGCCAAGGGCAGCCACCAGCGGCCGCTGTCGCGCGACGAATTGTGGAGGAAGTTCGCCGATTGTCTCGGCGCGCAATTCCCCGAAGGAGCGAAGGCCCGCGCGTTCGAGAATTTGTTGATGTTCGACCGGCTCAACGGCGCCGGCGATCTCGCGTTGGCAGCGGATTAAGCGCTGCGATCACATGCCGTGGCCGTCCAGCACGGTCTTGCAGGCGTGGGTGAGCCTGTCCTTGTGCGCCTGCAGGCACGAGCCGACTTTGAATTGGTCCGGGATATCGTCCTTGCAAAAGCGCCGCGCGTCGCCGCGGCAGGCGCGATCTTCGGGCGTGTCTTCATGCGGATAAGTTTGCGCCAATGCTGCGCCGGACATGAGCAGAACGGCAAAGAGAAGCGCTACGCTACGAACCATGATGTGTTCCTCGTTGGGCGGCAAAACCAAAGACCGCACCCCATCTACCGTCAGCGCAATGGGGCCAAAGTGAGACTTGAAAATCAGACTTGGCCGTCAATGAATTCGCCAGCCGGCCCGCGATGGAGTATTCTGGTACGATGAGCGACGCGCAGACCGCTCCGGAAACTGAAACGACGGCAAAACCAGCGCCGGCCGAATTGCCGCGCGAGGAACCGGCTGCAATCGCGCGCGCCGAAACTCTTGCCGACACGCCGCCCGTTGCCGAAAGTTCCGCGCCGGCAGCGAATCCTGCAGCGCCTGAAGCCGCTGTGGCACCTGAAAAAGTGGAACACGGTATCGGCGTGCTCTTGGTCAATCTCGGCACGCCGGACGCGCCCGATGCCAAGGCGGTGCGCCGTTATCTGAAACAATTCCTCACCGATCCGCGGGTGATCGAGAAGCGCGGGCTGTTCTGGAAGCTCGTCCTCAACGGCCTCATCTTGCCGATAAGGTCGCGGCGCAAGGCGCGCGACTACAAGCGAATCTGGAACAACGACAAGAACGAATCGCCGTTCAAGACCATCACGCGGTCGCAGGCCGAAAAGCTTGCCGGCATCCTGCAACCGCTCGGCAAGCACGTCATCGTCGACTGGGCGATGCGCTACGCCAATCCGTCGATTGCTTCGCGGCTCGAGGCGCTGATCGCGCGCGGCTGCGACCGCATCCTGGTGATGCCGCTCTATCCGCAATACGCGGCGGCGACCACGGCGACGGTCGCCGACGAGGTGTTCCGTTATCTGATGGGGCTGCGCCGGCAGCCGGCGCTGCGCATCCTGCCGGCCTATTACGATGATCCCTATTACATCGAGGTGCTGGCCTCATCGCTCAAGGCCGAGCTCAAGGCGCTATCGTTTGCCCCCGACGTGATCCTGTTGTCCTATCACGGCATGCCGAAGGACTGCGTGCTCAAGGGCGATCCCTACGAGGCGCAATGCGTGCGAACGACCGAACTGTTGCGCGCGCAGCTCGGCCTCGATGAAGAGAAGCTGATGATGACGTTCCAGTCGCGCTTCGGCCGCGCGCGCTGGCTTACGCCCTATACGATCAAGACCGTGAAGGCGCTGGCCAAGAAGGGCGTGAAAAATCTGGTCGTGCTGACGCCGGGCTTTTCCGCCGATTGCATCGAGACGCTCGAGGAGATCGCCATCGAGAACGCGCATGTGTTCAAGCGCTACGGCGGCGAAAATTTCACCGCCATCCCGTGTCTCAACGACAGCGAAGCCGGCATGCTGATGATCTGGCAGCTCGCCATGCGCGAGCTCAAGGGCTGGGTGTAATCTTCATCTCCCCCTGCAGGGGGGAGATCGGTCCGCGTAGCGGACCAGATGGGGTCGTGCATGACACTACCCCACCCCGGCGCTTCGCGCCGACCCTCCCCCTGCAGGGGAGGGTGAAGAGGTCAACCTCCCGTTAACCATATCCGTTTTTACTCCGTTAACCCTCGACCGCCACCCGGCGGCCGGGCGGCTGCCGTTTGGCGCGCTGGCGCCGGAGGTAGGTTGGTTTGGCGGTTTCCGAGGTACGGCGGACGAAACGAGCGGGCGCACGCTTCGGCGCGGGGAAGGTGTCGTCCCTGATCGCTGCCGTTGTCGCGGCCGCAGCCTTGGCGCCGGTGGCGAGCCGGGCGCAGGCGCCGCCGCAACAGCAGCAGCAAACTCCCAATGCCGGGGTGCTGACGCCAACGACCGGCATGCTGGCGGCGGCCATTGCCGATCCCAATGCGGCGCTGCTGCAGCCGTCGCCGCTGGGCAGTTCGTCGAAGCCAGCGCGGTTTCGCCGCCCGGGCGACGCGGCGCAGGACCAGGCGCCCGCAACGGGCAGGTTCACGACGCCGTCGCGCATCGGCGCGACGCCGGTTTACGGCAGTCCGGCAGGGTTCGGCGCCGGCGATACCGGCTTCGATTCCAGCAATACGCCGAAGAATAAAAAGAAGGCGGTGAAGGGCAAAGCGCCGCCGGCGCCCGGGCCGGGCGTGAACGCGCCGCAGACCACCTTCGATCCGCTATCGACGACGCAGTTCAGCGCGCCCGCCAAGCCGACGACGATGCAGCCGCTGGCTTCGCCGGCAACGACACAGCCGCCGACACCACAAATCTATCCGGCCAAGGCCGCGGCCCGGGCCGGCGCCGTTTTGCCGCCACTCGTGCAACCGGTGCCGATCGGCAACGTGCCGCCCGAAGTCTATCCGCTTGGGGCGGCGAAACGGGCCGGCGGCACTGTGCCGGTGCCGCCGCCGATCGACGCCGATGCCTCGGTTTCGACGCCGCCGCCCGGAACGCAGCCGATCAGCACGCTGCCGCTCGGCACCCGCGCGCAACGGCTGTTGCCGCTCGGCGACGGCGGTGCCTATTCGCCGCTCGGCATCCGCGGCGGCTCGTTCATGTTCTTCCCGGCGGTCGAATTGTCGGCGGCCTATGCCAGCAATCCGAGCGCCGTACCGCACGGCCAGGGTTCGCCCTATTTCGTCGTGGCGCCGGAATTGCTGGTGCAATCCGACTGGTCGCGGCACTCGCTCACCGCCAGCATCGTCGGCTCCTATACCGATTACACCAACGGCAGCTTCGTGCCGTCGCTCAATCGTCCGTACCTGAATTCGAAGATCGACGGCCGCATCGACGTCACCCACGATACCCAGATCGTGCTCGAAAACCGCCTGCTGGTGTCGACCGACAATCCTGGCAGTCCCAACCTTCCGGCCGGTCTCGCCAAATTGCCAGTCGATACCACGCTCGGCGGCACGCTCGGCGTCGTGCAGGCTTTCAACCGCCTGATCGTGTCGCTCAAGGGCACCTTCGACCGCGTGCAGTACCAGAATTCCACGCTGACAGACGGCGAGACCGCGAGCAATGCCGATCGCGATCTCAACCAATATGCCGGCATCGCGAGGGTCGGGTTCGATCTCGATGCCGGCGTCAAGCCATTCGTCGAGGTGCAGCAGGATGCCCGCGTCTACGACCAGCAATTCGACAGCGGCGGCCAGCAGCGCAGCTCGCTCGGCACCAGCCTCAAGGCCGGCGCCACGGTCGACCTGTTCGGCACATTGAGCGGCGCCATGGCGGTCGGCTATCTCGACCGCACCTATCAGGATCCGACCTTGCCGAAGCTCTCAGGGCTGATCGCCGACGGCGCGTTGATCTGGCAGGCGACCGCGTTGACTAGCGCGAAATTGACGGCCACGTCGCTGGTGAGCGAATCGACCGTGCCCGGCGTTTCCGGCGAGCTCAGCCGCGATGTCGCCATCCAGGTCGATCACGCCTTCCGCCGCTGGCTCATCGGCACGCTGCAGGTCGGCTACGGCCAGGACAACTATGTCGGCGAAGGGCGCCTCGACAACCGCTACTTCGCGTCAGTCGGGATGATCTACAAGCTCAACCGCGACATCTGGCTCAAAACCGAAGTGCGGCAAAACTGGCTGCAGTCCAACTTTAGCGGCGCCTCTTATCAGTCGACGTCGGTGCTCGCCGGCGTTCGCCTGCAGCGCTGACGCTTCCGCGCCTCGCTCAACCCCGGCCGTTGCGCATGGTCTGGCCGTCGCCGTTGGCCGCCGGCCCCTTGCCGCCCTTCGGAGCTTTCTGCGTTTCATCGCCAATGACGCCGTAGTCGCCGGATTTCGTCGCGCCATCCGACACTGCGAAGCCTTCGCCGCTCAAGCCACGGCGCAGCAATTCGCGCACCGCAGCAGCCCGGCTCGGCATGCGCCGCCCAAACCGCCACGTATCCACGGCCGTAAGCTCTTCTTTGGTCAGCATAATTTGCAGACGCTCGCCACGCGGATCCCCGCTCATGAGTTCCTCCTGCGCCAATTACAAAGCTACTGCACTTACTCATAATGTGTCCCTTGCTAGCAGTTGTCAAGTTGGGCAATGACGGCCGCTTCGTTATTTTTAGTCAAGTATTTCACTGGCGTTTCTTCAGTATTGAATGCAACCGACACTCATAACGTCAGTTGAACAGGAAATAATCCTAGCCAAGAGCAAGAAATTACGAAACTATTCACTTGGGGATTTACTTGTGGAGGTGAAGTTATTGTGGATCAGGCCATGTCGAACGCGCTGCATAACGGCCATCAAACATCTGGCGGATTCATATCGAACAACGAAGCCGATCATCATCGCCAATAGCCTGG
>Ga0209579_10002823_pt1 | contig 12986 bp, 11 predicted proteins | sample Coa_R1_2_FD_187152 | JGI IMG/M metagenome (GOLD analysis project Ga0209579, IMG submission 187152) | Surface soil microbial communities from Centralia Pennsylvania, which are recovering from an underground coalmine fire - Coalmine... | ecosystem: Environmental > Terrestrial > Soil >... | reverse complement strand
TGGGTAGCTTTATGGCTATAGCTTCGCAGATGGTACCTGGACCGGGTTTTGTGATGATCACGTGAGAAATTGCCATCAGGTCGGCAACGCGATCTGTAAACCCTAAAATCGTCATGGAATTAGAAGGATGCAGTACGACTTTTTCCAAATCTTTTCTCATCTTCTCATTACGGCCCATTATGACGATAAGATGCGAGGACAGATCGATCTGGCCAATTTTTTTTGCATAGTCATAAGCTTTACTAGCTCCCGCTCCCCCCATCATGATAAGAATGACCGGTTTGTCATCTGAGATAGCAAATTCTTCACGGATCTTTTTTTCATCTTTTGTCATGATGAATTCGGGACGCAAAGGGAGCCCGATCGTCTCAATGGCGGTTTCGGGAATCTTTTTTTCCAATAAAAGCTCGCGTGAGGTAGCTAAATCTGAGCCAATCGTGACCTTAAAGTCAGGATGCCTCAATTTTTCCAGACCTAAAACCCAATGGCGTAAATCATTATCTGTGGTGACGAGCAGATAGGGGATCTGCTTTTTTCGCGCAGCCTCTGAAGCGGGATAATTGACAAAGGGAATCAGCGAAATGACAAGATCCGGTTGGTAGGATTCGATGCTGGAATGGATGATATTTTCTAATTTATGCTCTCGACTTCTAAAAAGCCGGGGCGCAACATGGCGGACGATGAAGTTCATCGATCGCGTCCAGCCATCCTGGAGCATGGAATTATAGAGCTGTTCTCCAGAAGAAATCCCCCAGATGCGCAGTTGGTCGATCGGATAGATGACGTGAATATCAAATTCCTTTTCTAGGAGCTTTTTCAAAGTGAGCGAGGCTGAGATATGGCCCCCTCCACCCTTGCTGGACAAAACAAGAAGCGTTTTGCGGCGATTTGATGGAATAGGAACGGCTCCCTCCTCCGCGATCAGCGTCCCGAGCACTACGAAAAGAGTCAACTTGAGGAATATACCGAAAGTATTTGAAAAAATGAAATTTGGCTTCGTTGGCTTTGCAGCAAATTTTTTGTCTTCGCTCGAGCCTTGTGCACGCACAATGGTCGCTCGCTCCAGACAAAAAAACTTGCGCAGCCGCCTTGTCAAATTCCAATTTTTCAAATACTTTCGGTATAATCGCTTGAGCAAAACCCCACCCCTGTTTTTCAGCTACACAATTTTGTAGCATAATCATACATCCTTTAAGCGGACAAGAATTATTTTCATTTTTTGACTATTTTTTAGAAGCACATTACAAAAAAATGGGGAATTTGATAATTAAATAGAAAACGACCAGTTCATTTTATGTTTTCTAATCGCAGGGTATGCATGAATAAAAAATATCTAAAATTGTTCTTTTTTATTATTACTCCGATTTTACTTTTATTACCGTTATCTTTGACATGGAATTTTACTAAGTACTTTAAGAGCATTATTTTAGAGCCGAAAAAAACAGGAATCACCACACTCAATTTTTACGATGACTCGCGCAGTCGGCCCATTGTAACAGAGATCTGGTATCCCGTTGACAAAGATGCCCCGGCAAAAACCGCCCATGGATTTTGGGTGAGATGCGATGAAGCACGCGATGTGCCTATGAGTACGCAAAAAAACAAATATCCGCTCATCATCCTCTCCCATGGCAGCGGAGGACATCGTTTTGATGTGTCCTGGCTCGCAGAAATACTATCGTCAAACGGCTACATCGTCGCAGCCATGGACCATTATGGCAATACATGGAACAACAAGATCCCCGAATACTACACTAGGCCTTGGGAACGCCCTAAAGATGTTTCTTTCGTCGTTGATCAATTGCTCTCCTCTTCTCAATTTAAAGACAGAATTGATGAAAACCGCATAGGCTTTGCGGGATATTCCTTAGGCGGAGCGACTGGCATCTGGGTAGCCGGAGCCATTGCCTCTTCTATAACAGATGAACAGATCAAGGAAGCCTGTCAAAAAGACCTAGAGAATACGATTCCGAACGACGTGATCCAAATGACTAATTACGACGAAGCGCGGCAGAGCTTTGTAGATAAACGAATTAGCGCATTTCTCCTGATGGCCCCAGCACTAGGGTGGCTATTTGATGAAAAGAGTCTTTCAAACATTGCATCCCCCGCCCTGATCGTCGCTGCAGGAAAGGACAAAGTAACTCCCATGGAGACTAATGCGCAATTATTCGCAAAAAAAATGTCTAAGGCCACCCTTAGAATCGTTCCTGGAGATGCAGACCATTACGTTTTCTTAAATCGCGCATCTCAATTAGGCAAGCGTCTTTTGGAGCCTAGATTCTCTGAAGACCATTCAACGTTAGGCCGCAGAAAAATCCACGAAGATATTGGTAAAAATGCCATCGAGTTCTTCGACTCCCATCTCTAACGCAAAAGGACGATCGCGGCATGATTCCCAGTCATTCTATTGTCGCGTCTGTAAGAAAAAAAATCTCGCGCATTGGAATACGTGCAGAGTGAGGCTATTTCAATGTGATGCGGTAAAATCCCCGCTCCCTCTAATTGCATGCGAGAGATGGCCCATAAGTCAAAGTAAGTCGGCTTGACTTGGTAGGGCCAAAATGATTCAGGGAGCTCTGTACGATAATGGATGAATTCCGCTTTCTCAGGTCCAAGGCTCGGAGAAATTCCCACAAGGATATTTTCCGGGCGGGACGCAAACTGTTTTTGCATTTCTAAAACAGCAATTCCATAGAGGTTTTTCACATTTCCCCTCCATCCGCAATGGACATTAGCAATCGCTTTATGCTCAGGATCGAAAAAAATGGCAGCTTGGCAATCCGCATGTTTGATCATAAGGCCCACACCTTTCTGGCACGTCAACAGTCCATCGCAATGCGGTATTTCCCCTTTCTCCTCTGTAACATGCACAATCGAGGTTCCATGCACCTGATAAGCGGAAATGAGGCGATCGGTTCTTAAGATTTTTTGGATGCGCAGCCGATTTTCTTTCATCGTCTCCGCCGCGTCATTTTCACTTTTATCAGCGTGTATTCTGGCTGCCTTGCTGATCCCTACACTCAGCGGCTTCAAGAAAATTCCATGGGCAAAATGAGGATGATCAGCAAATAATTCAAATTCCAGCCATTCTATTCCTTCGCTTTGCTTTCTTATCATAATTTATTGTTTTTATTCGTCTAAAGTATTTAAATGATTTGATGGAACATCCCCAGTTTACTCATCTTATCTTTTGGGACAATATAATTGCATCGCTGTGCTTCTTTTCTTTGGCGATGAGCATTGTCAGCTTGTGGATTAAAAAAACGCCCGCGTTGTGGGGCACGTTTCTCATTATCGCCATCATTCTGGCATGGCAAGCCCATATCATCGGTCCTATGGCTCTTATACCTATTGGCATTCTTTTTTTCTGCCAGCTCTGTTTAACTCGCAATATCTATAAGCCTTGGCGCTTTATCCTCTTTGGCATCGTCGTTATCGTCTCTTTGGCCCTGGCTTTTCATTTTTTGCCGGGCTTTAACAATTGGTTTCTTGTAAAGGATATGAAATTAAGTCCGAATGCACTTGCGTATTCGCTCTATCTGAATTTTGATAAACCCTTTATTGGCATATTCGTACTCGCATTCAGCCTACCGCTCATCAACTCAAAAGAAAAATGGATCCGTATGCTGAGGATCACCCTTCCAGCAACAGTATTGGGAATCGTAGTAATGTGCGTCATTGCACTTCAAATCGATATGATCCGCTGGGATCCAAAATTACCTGTAATTTTCTTTCCCTGGATCATCGCTAATCTCTTATTTGTCAGCATCCCTGAAGAAGCTTTTTTTCGAGGCTTTATTCAAAGAGAAATCTTTTTATGGTTTGGAAAAACACCCCTCTCTGCCATCGGATCTGTAGTGATCACTTCCCTTTTTTTCGTGCTATTGCATTTAATCTGGGTAGGAAGTTTTCCCTTTTTGTGTTTGGTCTTTGTTGCGAGTTTGATTTATGGAACTCTATATCAGATCACACAATCGATTGAAAGCAGCATCCTCTGCCACTGCCTATTTAATGTGACGCATTTCCTGCTATTCACCTATCCGGCTTTGCAGCAAATTCACTCTTAGTGCCTATGAAGTATTGAAGATATTGAGAAAGGTGCAACCGCCTCCCACAATCAGGAGAAGCGATTGCAAAAAGAAAATAGATTATTTCGCTTTAGATTGTGCAGGTGCTTTTTCCGCACTAGCAACGTGGCTAGAAGCTAATTTTGCAACAGCTTCATCAGCATTGCCACCATTTTTCGTAGAAGCTATTACTGCTTTTCTCTGTTCGCCATTGAGTTTCTCTGCAAATGCCTTACGGTTTTGGTCATTGAGTTTTGCAGAAAATGCTTGTTCTTCAGCTGTCAGTTCACATGCTTTAGCTGCGTTAGATGCACAAACTTGAGGCTTTTGAGCCGCAGGCTGCGCTTGGTTTTGCGCGTTTTCTGCATTTAAAAGTCCAGCTGCAGCAAGCGCTAAAATCATCAATGTCTTTTTTTTCATAGTTTCAATTCTCCTGAATTCTAAGTGACCATTATCACTTAGTTATGCATACAAATGTAGATTTCAACCATTTTTTTGTCCAGTGTAATATAAGCTTGATAACATGATCTAGCTAATAGTTTAGAATAAAAAAATAGTAGAGCTCATCTACAAACTAAGCTCTTAGGCTCTTAGAGGAATCTTCCTCGTAATGTAAAAAATTTACTGTACAGGACAAGCCCCTGCACCTTTTCGATTTCCTTTATTCATTTGCCCTCCGCTGTTCTGCATCACCTTTTGTACAGCGTCATCTGGACTCATTTGAGCCCCAGAGGATCCCTGCATCCCAGACATTTGCATAGCCTTCTGCCTTTGCATAGGGGTCATTTTTGAACAAAACATCATGGCATTAGCGTCATTGAGCTGCGAAGCAAAATCCTGTTCGTCTGAGGACAAGGCACTGCAATCGCTTTGCGACATCATGGGCTCATCCGCATATTGGGATTTCGTATTGGTCGATTTTTTTGCCACTAGCTCGCTTTCAGCGAATTGTGCACTATCGTTAGAAAAAAGCGGAACACTGAATACAGTCATGAATAATGCGGTTAAAAAAATTTCTTTTCTCTTCATAAAACCTATCTCATTTTGCTGTGATGATAAACAATTTTTGAATATAAAAATCCATTCAATTATTGTCTATCAATTTAAACGCGCTTTTCATTAAATTTTCCAAAAAGTTAAGATTGGGCAAAGAGTGATTGTCTCTTAGAGGGTGTCTCCAAAATTAATATGTCTATAAAACCGACGATGATGCGAAGTCTTTTACTATTATGGCTTTCCCATCTTTTTCTCGATTTCTTTACGGGGATATGGCCCATCTACAAAACCATTTCGCACATCGACATCACCAAAGCGGGTTTAATTGCCGGCTTAAGCGGATTTATCGGAGAAGCACTGCAGCTTTTTTCCGGATATTTCTGCGATCGGGGCTATCGAAAAAAATTGATGATGTTAGGCCTTTGTCTGGGCTCGTGCATCCTTTTAATCACCCTCGCATCAGATATCTTATCTTCTTTTTTCATATTGCTGTTACTCATGCTCGGATCCGCTAGTTTCCATCCTGCGGCCGCAGGATTTACAGGACTTCTCTCTGCCGATCACAAAGGCCGCAATATCCTATTTTTTGCTTCAGGCGGGGCTATCGGCCTTGCCGTTTCACAACTTGTCTTTACCTCTCTTCTCACTTATTTCAAAGGACATGCATGGATTCTGTTCGTACCGGTTTTTTTGCTTGTCTTCGCTCTATCGCGCTATTCTTTTGTAGAATCGAAGTCAGGAACAACATTCTCATTTAAGAATTTTTTAGGACCATTTTTACGCAATCGGCGGGCTTTGCTTTTGCTCTATTTCACACAGGTGGCTAATTATAGCCTCGTACAGGCATTTACTTTTCTGCTTCCTGATCTCATGCTTGCAAAAGATTGCCACAATTGGCTCTGCATGGGAGGAGGGCATTTGAGTTTTATCCTTTGCTCGGCGCTCACCATGATCCCTGCAGGATATTTATGCGATAAATATGGGCATAAAACTGTTCTTCTCATCGTGATCTTTTTTGCCGTATGTCTTTTTTACGGCTTTCTCTTGCAATCTTCTCTCTCATTCTTTTCGACCACCCTATTATTGACCCTTCTCGGAGGCTGTCTAGGCATCGTCAATCCCATTCTCGTTTCTTGGGGAAATAAACTAGTTCCAGAAAGTCCAAGCACAGTTTCTGCACTCATGATGGGCTGCGCATGGTGTTTCGGTCATTTGGGATCCACATGGGCCGGCTGCATTGTACGAGCCATGGAGAACGAACCTATACTTAGAACCCTATATGTGATGGGCATTCTGATCCCCGCTTGCTTTCTTTTTGTGCTATTCGTACCTCAAATGCGTTCTATTGTGATGGAATCAAAAAATAAATCAACTATTGCTTAAATTAAGTAACACGTCCTAGAATCCAAAACGGTCTCTAAAAGGTGGCTCCCATGGCAGATCGGCCCGCAGAATGCGCCGGGCATTGTAAACGTCCTATCAAAGTCCTATACAAGGAAATCGTAGGCAATACGATTACGGTTACCGAAATGTGTACCGAATGCCCGGTATATGAACAGAAGCTCCATGGCCAAATCAAAATGCCCGCCACTGAAGGACTAGCGGAAGGGGAAGCGGGTCTTTGCTGCGGCAACTGCCGTACGACTTTGGAATCCGTATTGACCGGAAATCCTTTAGGCTGTCCTGAATGCTATCCCGTCTTTTCCGATGTGCTCATCTCCGAGCTCATTTCAGAAGATGCTGTTCCACCCCACATTAAAAAAAGCGTCGGCGCAAAAAAAACACAGCCATTTCATATTGGGAAATCTCCCAGCCACACCCAGGCACTACCTACATCCAGCCGTCTTACTACGCTCAATGAAGCGCTTAACGAAGCCCTCAAGAAAGAAAACTATGAACAGGCAGCATGGTTGCGCGACCAAATCAAAGCGCTAATGGAAAAAGGAAGCGATGACGGAAAAAAGTAATCTTCCTCGCATTTTGATCGAGCATACACCGTGGGAAACTGGATCTAATCCGATTTGGCCCGCCACCGCATTCACGCTGCATCGCAATATCACTCGATTTAATTTCCCTCCCAAACTCTCGACAGGACATTTCCAACAAACTTTATCTACTCTTTCGGATCATCTGCTCAAATCCACTTCTTTAGAAAAACCGCAATTTTTAAAAGCAGAAAACATCAATGCCAATGATAAAGAATTCCTCTATGAGCATTTCTTATGCATAGAGGGTTTTCAAAATACACTATCTGGCCAAGGGTTCCTCATCGATGATACAGGAAATTTTTTAGCACTTATCAATATCGATGACCATCTCCAAATGCGAGTGATCGAATGCCAAGGAAATTGGGATAATGCTTGGAACAAACTCAATCAGATCGAAACCACTTTAGGATCTGCTGTCGAATACGCCTTTTTACCGCGCTTTGGTTATTTGACGTCAGATCCTAAACTCTGCGGCACTGGACTCGTCGTACAGGCCTATCTACATCTGCCCGCTTTAATCCATACGGCTCAGCTCCCCGAAACCCTGCAAAAACAAAAAGAAGAAGGGATCAGCGCTGCAGGGATGGGAGGAGCTCTCGATGACATCTTCGGCGATCTTCTCGTCCTACAAAATAGCTACACCTTAGGTCTTAGCGAAGAAAATATCCTGCACGATGTGCAGTCCACTGCCATGAAACTCATGGCGTTGGAAAAAACATTGCGCATGCATCTCAAGACCGAAAACAACTTAGACATGAAAGACCAGATCAGCCGCGCATATGGATTAATGCTCCATTCCTATCAGCTGCAGACCAAAGAAGCGCTCAGCGCGCTGAGCCTGATCAAGCTGGGCGTCGATCTCCAGTGGATCGAAGGGATAACGGACAAGGTCATCAATACTCTTTTTTTCCAGTGCCGCCGCGCCCATCTCGGCGAAATTTTGGGAGAGCACCTCACGGATCCCCATGAAATCGCACGCAAGCGCGCCGAATATGTCCACAAGCACATCCAATCCATCCAGCTCAAAATCGAGTAAACATTTTTTAAATCACTTTCTTGAATCAATTTATTAAGGGGATAAAATTTTACCATTGAATCGGCCTTGAATTAAAGAACCCTAAAAAGTAAAATTAAAAGAAATGGACCGGGCGATCCCAGTCGGCGTCAAACCTCGGATAATTCCGGGGTTTTTCGCTTTTCAGAACTTTTCAGATATGGAAAAACCTTGAACCCATTCCCATAGTGTTCGGGATACAGCCGAAATTTTTTCTCTATAATTTTAAAAGCAGGATTTGCTTGTTCAGAGTTGATCAAGAAACGACCAATTGGATAAGCTGCTAAATCAGCAATTTGAAGCCCAATACTATTCGTCTTTTTATCTGCAAAACAAAGCCTCAAGGGATACGTATCCTGCAAATCATCATTCGTTTCAATAATTCTTTGAAATGCAACTTGTAACTGATCATCCTCTTTTTTCCCTCTTGATTCAATGATGACATGGGTTAATTTGTGATGTTGATTATTATTACTTAAAAAATGATAAATTTCCTCAATACAGTATTCCAAACTCAATTCATAGGGGTTATAAAGCTGTGAAGCCTGCCCTTGTAGGCGACGCTTGTCAATTGCCATTGCTATTATTTCAAAAGGAGATCTATCAATAGCACTATTTAATTCATTGATAAAATGAGCTCGTATGCTCTGATCATGAAGAAACTGAAAGTCATCCAATCTTTTTCTTAATTTAGCGCTTTGCAGCACTGTTAAATCATGACCCCAAAAAGTAAATTTAAAGCTCTTCATATATTTTATGACTTCATCAAGATACGCCTTCTTTGAAAAAACACAAAATGCAAGAACAAACGCAGGGTATAGCTTATTAACATCATCCATAGAATGATCTCCGCTCTCATCCGCGTAGATGATATAATCACCGTGATTACAATTACTCATTCCAGTAGTCAAGCTTGATTCAAAAGAATTATTAAATCAAAAAACCGATATCCTCTCCATCAATTACTGAAAATCCAAGTTTTGAAAAATGCCCTAGGCTGGCTTAAATATCCTGTCTTCGTTAAACTTTAATTGGGTCAATGAGAAAACTTTTGCCCAAGGCCGGACTCGAACCGACGACCTCCGCATTACGAATGCATTGCTCTACCAACTGAGCCACTTGGGCGTGTTGTCAATTAAAGGTTTCGTCGATTTTGGGGATTATTTTGGTCGATTTTTGTTTCTTTTTGCGGGGGTAGTATACGCAGTCTGATACAACCCCCGCAAAAAGAAACAAAAATCGGCTCAAAAGAACCCCAAAATCGACAGAAACTTTAATTGACAGCACGCCTTAGGCATATCGACAATTTTAATAGAGAATTTATTTTTTCCTCAAGCGATGGATACCGAGAATAAAAAAATCACAGCGATCCTTCTTATGGCAGGCTCCGGAATCCGTTTCGGAAGTCTCCTTCCCAAACAATTCCATCGCATGGGTGGAAAAAAAATTTACCAGCACACCCTCGATGTCTTTATTCTCTCAGGCCTCTTCGATGAAATACTCCTCGTCTGCTCTACAGAAAAAATAGAAGAAGTGCGAAAGGAAATAGATCCTTCCATACGCATTATTCCAGGAGGAGCTACCCGACAAGAATCGTCTTACTTGGGACTTTTGGCCGCTGCGGATGCTCATATTGTCTGCATTCACGATGCTGTGCGTCCCTTTGTCACAACGGAAATCCTTAAAGAAAATATCTCTAAGGCTGTCCAATATGGAGCAGTCAATACCTGCATTCCTTCTACTGACACTGTCGTGTATGCTCCCCAAAATCCCCTCATCCATTCTATTCCCTTAAGATCTGATTATCTGCGCGGTCAGACTCCTCAAACCTTCCATTATCCATTGATCCTGCAGGCGCATCGCTCCGCACGTGAAAAAGGAGTAGCGAATTGCACGGACGATTGTACCTTGATTCTTAATATTGGCCATCCTGTCCATATAAGCCAAGGTTGCGAATATAATATCAAAATCACGACAGAACTGGACTTGAGCCTCTCGGAACAGATTTTCCGCCTCAGACACAACACTATTACAGTGCAGTCTCCCTCTTCCTTAAAAGGAAAACACTTTATTGTGACAGGTGGAACAGGAGGCATTGGGAAAGCCCTTTGCGAAATGCTGGAAAAAGAAGAGGCTATCCCCATCCCCCTCTCGCGCTCCTCCAGCCCTTACGCTGCTGATTTAACATCTTACGATTCTGGCCACCATGCGTTCCAACATATACACGCAGATTATGGCCCAGTCGACGGCCTGATCAATAGCATTGGGCATCTCACCTTGAATCCTCTTGCCGATCTTTCGCCCCAAGACATCGAAGAGCAGATCTCGATTAACTTAAAAGCGCTGATCTTTTCCTGCAAATGCGCCTTACTGAAAAAAGGCGCCCACATCGTCAACATCGCTTCCTCCAGCTATGCGCGTGGGAGGAAAGATTTCACGGTGTACTCAAGTGCAAAAGCGGCCGTCGTCAATTTTACGCAAGGCCTTGCGGAAGAAAGACCGGATCTTCTCATCAACGCCATAGTCCCCCAGCGCACACAGACGCCCTTGCGCCTCAAAAATTTTGCCCTTGAAAATCCCGATACTCTTCTAGATCCCAGTGAGGTCGCACAAGAGATCGTCTCTCTGCTCAAGCAGAGCGATTTAAAAGGATCTGTGATCGAAATCCGAAAAAAGTGAAGAATATGCTGATAAACATTATGTTGTTCAGCATAATCTTGTTTGATCAGCCTGTTCATAAAAGGGCCAATGAATCAGCAAAATCCTATTGTTTCCAAATACGCACGCCATTTTTTTTCTGGTACGCTGCTGAGTAGAATCAGCGGCATGGTGCGCGATATGAGCATGGCTGCCATTTTTGGGGATCATTCTTCTGTTGCGGCCTTCATGGTTGCTTTTCGATTTTCACATTTCTTGAGAAGATTGCTCAGCGAAGGAACGATGCAGTCCATCTTTATCCCCCATTACGAAGAATTGCGATTAAAAAATGCGTCTTCAGCCAATGGCTTTTTTTTTCGCTTGTATGTATTGCTGATCACTCTTCTTCTCGTCATTGTTCTCACGGTAGAAATTCCCCTCGGCTTGAATGGATTTACTGTATTTTCTAGCGAAAAAGAGGTCGTATATTTATTTGCCTGGATGTTTCCCAGCTTAATTTTTATTAGTTTGTACGGACTGAACATTTCCCTTTTGCAATGCCGCAATTCTTTCTTCACATCGAGTGTGGCCCCTTTTGCGTGTAATGTCATTTGGATTCTTGCGGTTTTTCTATTCGCCAAACAAGATGCGTCGAAAGCCATGGTCAATTTAGCCATCTTCATCCTCATCGGATTTTTCATCCAATGGCTTATCACTCTTCCCAAAACCTGGACAGTTTTAGCGGAAGGAAGGCGCAACTATGCACCGCCACTTTTTTCTATTCCCCGTGAAATCCGCACGATTGGAAAAGCAACGCTTTTTGGCATGATTGGCGTCACTGCTGTTCAGATCAACAGCTTTTTAGATATGTTGTTCGCACGCTATGCAGACTTAAAAGGCCCGATTTATCTTTGGTACGCCATCCGCTTGGAACAATTGCCCTTAGCGCTCATAGGGTTTGCCTGTGTGTATTCCCTTATTCCTTCCTTATCCCGCTTGATAAAGGCCCAGGAGTTGCAGCAAGCGCAGGAGCTTTTCTTTTTTGGCTATAAACGCATTTTCCTCTTGGTTGTACCGTGCACTTTTGCATTAGTTGCTTTGGGACTGGTCTCTGTAAATCTATTGTTCGGCCGCGGCCATTTTTCTTCTTTTGCCGTGATGCAGACCACTTTATGTTTATGGGCGTATGGGCTCAGCCTTCTCCCTTCCACATTAATCGTCTATCAATCCTCCTTATTTTATGCATTTGGGGATTTCAAAACCCCAACCATAGCCTCGTTGGTGTCCGTAGCGGCAAATATCCTGTTAAATGCTCTTTTCGTCTTTTATTTTCATTGGGGAGCAATCAGCATCGCATTGAGCACCAGTTTCAGCTCTTGTTTAAATTATTGGATTTTAAAAAGAGCATTTTTGCAAAAAGGCTACTGGCCCATTGCCTATCCAAAATTCTCTCAGTTCTTGAAACTGTTCATTATAAGCGGCACAGCTAGCTTATGCTGCATTGGATTGGATTATTTTTTCTTAAAGATATTTCATGCATCCCCGAGAACGTTCGCTGAGCAAACTATGCATTTTTTTGGTCAGCTGACCTTGTTTGTCACAGTTTTTATCACAGGATTATTCCTCCTGGACAAACAGACACTATTTACCATCAAAAACCAGATCTTCTCAAGAGAAACCACACTTTCTATAGACTAGAGGATGTTTTTAGATCAAAAAATCGCAGAGGTATACACAAATGGATTCAAAAGTTGGGAATTTGGCAAGGAAGCGGCACAAATTTTTGCGTCTGGAACGAGCGCCCATTGCTGAATAGCAAGGCGCGAGTGAAGATGAGAATTTTGCAAAAAAGCCGACGCAGTCAAAAACCAATTTTTCAGACACGTTGTGTATAAAATTGCAGAACGCAAAAAAACCCGACTCTTGGGAGTCGGGTTTGGACTTCTATTTTCCTGCTTTGGAGTGTGTTTTAGAACAATGATTCAGCTGGATCTCTTCCTTCAAGACTCTGCTCAGGAGAAGATGCACCCTTTCCTTGCGCTAAAGGCTGTATTTCGATAACTGTTTCAGGAAGTGGAAGATCCCTCTCTTCATCATATGCTCTCTCTTCATCTAATACAGGATCTTCAACTCTTAATATAGGATCTTGAACTTTTGGTATTTGAACAACTTCCTCGCCTCTGTGTTCACGAGATAATTCCAGTGCGCGCAGGAATTGTGGTGGTAATGGTAAAGAGCCTT
>Ga0209579_10002821_pt1 | contig 12995 bp, 11 predicted proteins | sample Coa_R1_2_FD_187152 | JGI IMG/M metagenome (GOLD analysis project Ga0209579, IMG submission 187152) | Surface soil microbial communities from Centralia Pennsylvania, which are recovering from an underground coalmine fire - Coalmine... | ecosystem: Environmental > Terrestrial > Soil >... | reverse complement strand
AGGCACGATCTTTGTCTTTGTTAGGAAATCCGTCGTCGTAGACTAGAGTGAAGGTGTCTATATTCCGCGCGCCATGACGAGACATGAGCGCGACAACAGATGACGAATCGACCCCCCCGGAAAGATAGGCCCCCACCGGCACATCAGAGCGCATCTGGAGCCGAACGCTGTCATCGAGCAGTGAGCGCACATGCGCCGCGGCATCTCGCTCCGTGATGTTGGCATCCTCCTTGAAATTCACGCGCCACCACCGCGAAGTCTCGAGCCGACCATCCACCCATATTGCGTATTCGCCGGCGCGCAGCTGCCGGATCATGCGGAATGCGCTTAGCGGCGCGGGAATGTTCTTGAATGTCAGATAGTGATGCAGCGCCTGTAGATCGGGATCGCACCCCACCAAAGGGTGAGCCAGCAGCGCCTTGGGCTCGGACCCGAAAACCAGCGTGTCGCCCGCAATCGCGTAGTATAGCGGTTTAATCCCAAGCCGGTCGCGCGCCATGAACAGCCGCCGCGCATGACGGTCCCAGAGCACGATTGCGAACATGCCATTGAGGTGATGTAGAAAGTCGGCGCCGTGCTCCTCGAAGAGATGGACCAGCACCTCGGTGTCGGAGTGGTCGGTATGGAACCGGTGACCGGACCGACTTAGCGCCCGTCGCAGTTCCACATGGTTGTAGATTTCGCCGTTGAAGATGACGGCGAGGCTTTCATCTTCGTTGAAGATCGGCTGGTTTCCGGTGGCAAGGTCGATGATGGCGAGCCGCCGCATACCGAGGTAGGCACCTTCGCCGTTCCAGAAACCGGCACCATCGGGACCACGGTGCGCCAGCGTTTCTACCATGCGCTCGAGAGTGCGACGATCACCACCGCCGATGAAGCCGCCAATGCCGCACATCCAAAGATGCTCCGCTGCCGATTATCTGGAAGAAACCAATAGCGCCGGCAAACGTGATGACGCAAGTCAGCCGCTCAAGGAATCGGCCGTACCGCGTTGTGGACGCGACAACTGGCGTGGCTGTAATAAGGATGCCGTGTGCCCTCAGGATGTCCGCCACTAGGCCCATGACCACGCTCGTAGTTCTTCAGCCCGGCTATATCCCGTGGCTCGGCTTTTTCGATCAGATGCAGCGCAGTGACGTGTTCATCTACTATGACGATGTTCAGTTCGATAAGAACGGTTGGCGTAACCGCAACCGTATCAAGACGATCAAGGGGGCGCATTGGCTGACCGTACCGGTGAAGCGAACTGGACTCACGGGGCAGCGCATCTGCGACGTCGAAATAGACCACGCCCAGCTTTGGCAGCAGCGACATCTGCGCTCAATCCGCCAATCCTACGCAAGGGCGTTATATCTGCCGCAGTATTACGACGAGTTCGCGACCATCTTAGAGCGTGATTGGCGCTTGCTGGTGGACCTCGACATAGAGGTCGTGGCCTTGATGTGTCGTTGGCTCGGGCTCAAACGCCGCATGCTGCGGTCCTCCCAGCTTGACGTTGCCGGAGGCAAGAGCGAACGACTGGTCAATCTCTGTCATCATGTCGGTGCCGATCGTTATCTTTCGGGGGCGAGCGCGCGCGATTATCTTGACACAAGCCTATTCATGGCGGCCAAGATCGCCGTGCAATGGCAGGACTACGAGCACCCGAGCTACCAGCAGCTGCATGGTCCGTTCGTGCCATTCCTCTCAACGCTCGACCTTTTGTTCAACGTCGGCCCCGGTAGCCTTGATGTGATTATGGGCGGGGCGCGTGCTCCCATCGTGCAGTCATGAGCGTCTTTGCTGGAAAAAAAGCGGCAAAGAAGCGTCTGTGGTTTTCATTGAAGCTCGCCACCGCGGCCGCCGCGCTGGCCATACTGTTCTACTTCAGAATGATCCGGCTGGACGCGCTCGCACTCTTGGCGGGCCATCCTTGGACGCTCCTGATCGCTGGGCTGATTTTTTTTTGCACACTTCCTCTCGGCGCACTCCGTTGGCGGATTCTCCTCGCGGTTCAAGGCATCGTGCTCCCATTCTGGCAAATCTATAATATCTGTGCGATTGGTGCACTGATCAGCGTGGTCTTTCCCGGAGCTGTCAGCGGTGACGCATTGCGCTTCCTCTATGTGGCCGCAGCAGTGCCGCGCCGTCGCACTATTCTCGGCGTAACGCTCGTTGCCGACCGGCTGCTGGGATTGCTCGGTCTGGGGACTGTGGCGGCCACCGCGATTGCCCTGCAATGGCCGCGCGTGGCGGCATCGCCCGGCATGAAGTCCGTCGCCGTCCCGATCGTCGTTGGCTTTGTCGTCGCGCTGGCCGGTGGCGGCGTCCTGTTCTTTGTGCTCGATAAGTTACCGTTCGAGCGATTAGGATTGCGCCAGCGTGGATCGCTACTGCGTATCCTGAACACTGTCATTGATGTAGCGGTGCTCTACCGTCGCGCGGCTGGTCCTCTGCTGCGCGCCTTCGCGCTCTCCCTCGTCATTCAGGCTTGTTCGATCGCGGCCGTTGTCCTGCTGGCGGATAGCATGGAGCTTTCAAACCTAATGGGGCCGTTGCAATATAGTCTCGCAGGCTCCCTCGCCATCCTGGCCAGCGCGATTCCGGTAACGCCTGGCGGAATTGGCGTCGGTGAGGGTGCATTTCAGCATCTGTGTCTACTTTTGAGTAACACTGCTGCGCCTTACGCAAGTGCTTTTTTTGCGTTCCGCGGGCTCACAATCGCTGTTCTGCTCGCGGCTATCCCCTCACTAATTGCATATCGCTCCCGCTCAAAATAGAGCGGAGCCTACTCGATCGACTTGTAACAGCCCTTGCAGGCCTCAGGAATTTGGCCGTTCAGGTGCGCTTGGCGAAACTCGCGATATTCCTTACCGAACCAGATCTCGGTGAAACTATCACTGTCAGAGATTTTAGGTCCGATTTGATGCGTATCCGGATTGCTGATGATGCAACACGGCACGACGCGCATGTCCGAGGAGACAAAAGCTCGCTCGAATGGCCACGCGCAAATCTTTCCCGGCGAGCTGGTTTCGAATTTCTGAGTGACCACCCAGAAGCAGACCCTGACGCCGCGCTCCTTGCCGCGATCGACGAGCCGGTAGAGCCTCTCCTGTTCGAGCTCATCCTCGACATTGACCAGCGCGTTGCGCTCCCGCCACTGCCGCGATCCCCAATCGGAGACGTCGAGCGAGAATACCTGGTTGGTGAAACCGAGTTCCGCGGCAACGTCGACAAGATCGTTGAGTTGATGCCAATTACCGCGCTGGACCACCGTCCACATCTTGGTGCGCTCAACACCAACCTTCCGGCTGTAGGCGTTGATCAGTTTGCAGTTCGACTTGACCCGTTCAAACACGCTGCCGCGTCTGATCGACTCGAATACGTCCTTGGTTGCACCATCGATCGATATCTGAACTTCGTTGACGTCGGAGTCGATCAACTTGCGATAATTGTCCTTGAGGTGCAGCAGTGACGCATTCGTCGTAGTTCGCACCCAGATATGCTTGGCGCGGGCGTAGCGTATCATCTCGAAGTAATCGTCGCGCTGCATGGTCGGCTCGCCGAGGCCCTGCAGCTTAATTTCGACAAGACCGATCTGCTCGTCGATCAGGCGCTTGAATGCCTCCAGTTTGAGATCCTCGGCCCGCTGTCCCTTGTGCCAGTCGCTGACAGTGCACATGGTGCAGCGAAAATTACATCGGCTAACGTTCTCGATATCGAGTTTGACGGGTAGATAGTCGAGTTTGGTGCCGAGGCGCTTGAACGCTTGGTAGCGTCGATAATTGGCAAGGCATTCGGGAGAGCGCGCGAGCGCTAACTCTCGTTCTCGCATATAAGCGTCAGTGCCGGCGGCCGGTTCGGGGCTCGGAAGCGCTAGAAATGCGCGCTTGTCACCAGATTGTTCGGTCGTGATTGCCCGGTATTCCATTGACCACCTCTTGTTAGGCGGCCGGACAGGCCCCATGCCCTTGTAAGGCAACGCAGGGGTGGTCGCAACGGAAACCGCCCAAATACCTTATTGGCGCCCACAATTGAGTGCGAGCGCGGCCGTTAACGGAACGTTGACGCTACCGGCGCCTTTTGGCTAACACCTGCCTGTCTTGGAATCGGGGAGTTCCCACTTGGCTAAGGCACTAGTTATAGGGGGCGGTCCGGCCGGCTGCGCGTCGACTCATTTTCTCACAGAATTGGGCCACGACGTCACCCTCATCGAGCGCGCACCGGTCCTTGGCGGTAGCTGTCGCACCTTTTATTGGGGAGGCCATCCTTACACGCTCGGGCCACGACATTTCCTGACGAAGTTCGAAAAGGTCTGGGCTTACTTCGACAAGTATTGCCCAATGAAACGATACGAGGGCCACGAGTTCCTTACCTACATCGAGCGCGATCAGGCTTTCTACCACTTTCCGATTCATCGCGATGAAGTCGACCAAATGCCTGACGCTGATAAAATACGCGCTGAACTCGCGCAGGTACCGGGTGCGAAGGGAGCGCGCAACCTCGAAGAATACTGGCTGTTTTCCGTGGGACCCACGCTGTATGACAAATTCGTCCATAGCTATTCCAAGAAGATGTGGCAAATCACATCGAACGCAGAGATTACTGATTTCGGGTTCACCCCCAAGGGCGTGGCGCTGAAAACCGGTCCCATCAAAGCCGCTTGGTCGGAGGCCATGTCCGGCTTCCCCAAGGCAAAAAACGGTTATGACGATTATTTCACGCGCTCAACGAGCGCCGCGACCGTCAAGACCAGAACGACAATCGAGGAATTTGATATCCCGCGTCGCCGTGTGAAGGTTGCTGGCGAATGGAGCACTTGGGATGTTATTATTAGTACACTGTCGCCCGAAGATATCTTTCAGTCTTGTTTCGGTCCGCTGCGCTGGATGGGGCGTGATTTCTTCAAGATCGTCTTGCCGGTGCGCGAAGCATTGCCCGAGCATATTTACTTTTTGTACTATGCCAATGAAGAACCGTTCACTCGCATTGTTGAGTATAAAAAATTCTACGAATGGGACAAAGATTCGCCAACTACTCTGTTAGGTGTCGAAATCCCTTCGCATCGTAACAAACTCTATCCGTTTCCGATGGCGGCTGACCAGGCGCTAGCACAGAAATACATTGATTTGCTGCCAAGCGACGTCTATTCGATAGGACGCATGGGCACTTATCGTTATCTGGACATTGGCAATATCATCGAACAGTGCTTCGACCTCGCTGAGAAGGTTGGCAAGGCACGTTAAAACGAACGTTGCCCAAGACCAGTGGGGCAGAACAGTGAGTGCGATTTATTATTTAATTTTTCTCGTAGCGCGCTATGACATCATCAATTGGCCCGTAGGCGATAAGTTTGCCGCGCTCGAGCAACATTCCTTTGTTGCACCATTGGCGTAGCATCGGTGTGTTGTGACTAGCGATTACAAGTATCCCCGTTCTTGCCAGAAAATCCTTTAGGCGAAGATCGGCTCGGGCAATAAACGCAGCGTCTCCAGCCCCGATCATCTCGTCGAGAACGAGGATTTCGGGTGTGATTGCGGTTGAGATCGCGAATGCGAGCCGTAGCATCATACCCATCGAATACGTTCTGATCGGCATCTCTAAATAAGCCCCTAGCTCCGTGAACTCTGCAATGTCCTCGAATGAGGCCTTGATCTGCGACGTGCTGAGCCCGAGTAGCTTCCCGCGCATCCAAATGTTTTCGATGCCTGTCGCGTCAAGATCCATGCCGAGCTGCAGATCGAAGAGCGGCACCACCCGACCGCTTGTGCGGATCTCTCCCCCAACTGGCTCGTAGATGCCGGAGATGGCCCGCAATAATGTGGTCTTGCCAGATCCGTTATGACCCAAGAGCCCAACGCGATCCCCCTCGTGCATCTCGAAACTCAGGCCATCGAGAGCTTTGATTACTATACGGCCGGTCTCCCCCTTCCCAATCTGGCCGCCGACGTTGACATTCCTTGGTGCAAAGCGGTTGAATCCCTTGGCCAGTTGGCCAAGGCCAAATGTGTACTTCAACGACCGCATTCGGTGGTCATAGATCGGGAATTCAACATGAATTTCCTTGGCGATGATCGACAGCATGGTACTAGAGCCAATACGCGATGCGGGCTCTGAAACGGGCGAAGAACAGAAAAGTGCCCACCCACCCGATTAAGGACATTGCCAGTACGACCAGCCAATCATTGAGTGTCGGCGTTGCACCGAGCAGCGGTTCACGTATCAAGGCAATCATGTGCGCGAAGGGATTGAAGTCTGCAATGAATCGTTTGGAGCCAAGTTGCTCTGGGAAATACATCAACGGGGTGAACCAGAATAGAATGTTGAGAATGTTCTGAATCATTACCGGAACATCACGATATCTGGCGGAGACGATGGCGGTGACTAACGCCATCCAAGCCAGGCAGATAATGACGAGGGCGACGCCGAATGGCCAAAGCAAAATGCTGGGACCGGGAATAATGACCAGTGATACGGCGACGATCAGATAGATCGTCACATTGTGTGCGGCCACAAACATATTGCGCCATAGAACTTGCATTAAGAATACAGTGAGAGGGCATTTGATCTGAGTAATGTAGCGGGATGTCGATACGAACAGTGCGGCGCCGTCGTTGATTATTTGGGTGATCAAAAACCAGAGTAACATGCCGGCGCAAACGTATGGCATGGACTTTTCAAGCGGCGAGCTAAACAGGAAGGAGCTTAAAACGCCCATCGTGACCATCTGTATCCCGAAGGAAAGCGTCAGCCAAATCGGACCGAGCGTCGAACGCCGATAGCGATGCTTAATATCCTGCCAAGCGAGAAACTGGCTTAGTCGCCAGGAGCGAAGGCCCGCACACAAGTCATCAAAAGCGGAGGTCACTTGCTTGAAAGTCAACGCCCGCATACGAAAAGCCGGTTCCTAGACGGTTTATATAATTTGGCTTATCAATGTAGGACTTAATCCGCAAGTCCAACAATCGTCACAGCCAATAGACGTCAGCGCGTTGTGTCGCTGACAGCAACAGGAATTACACGATCAGCTCGCGGTGGCGGCGGAGAAACTCGCAAGTCAGCGCCGCCATGCCGAATGCATCATGCGACTCGTAAATCCGATCAGCCCGCGACCTCATTTCCGCCACCTCAGCGTCCTCGCTAGATTGCCCATCCAAACGGTCGAGCATTTCTTGGACCGCCGCTCTGATCATATCTGGTTTGTTGTCCTCGACGACTACGCCGCGGTCACTAAGGTAACGCCGTGAATGGCAATACGAAAATGGTTCACGAAGCGTCTCGCTGAGAGTTAGATACTGCCCGTGGGACGGCTTGCCGAGCATCTTTGGGATAAATAGATCGGATCCGTGCCACGGGCGCTGCGCCGGTGGCCACCAGTTGGTTAGTACTGACGGCACGCCATACAAGGCGGGAACATAGGCTGGCCCCGATGAAGTTCCGATCATGAACCGACAGCGCGCAGCTAAGAAAATATCCATCCAGTCCGCTCGCAAATCGCTATGGCAATAGTCGATCACGTTGGCCATTGGCTGAAGTGGTGTCATCCCAGGGTCACCCATTCGAACTACCCAGCCCCCACGTTCAATGATCTCAGCGATCGCCGGTAGATAACTGGCGATCTCTGCATTGAGTATTCCGTGAATGCCCGATCTGCGTTTGTCCCACGTACCCTCGCGGACGTGCAGGGCGACGAACCAAGCGTCCGGCGGAACTCCCGCTCTGCGGAGCACCTCCCATCCACGGGCAGCGATCTCGAGCGGAAGCGTCAACAATTGGCCGCGACCCTCTTGATGCCACCGCTTGTAAGTCTTCCCGGCAAGTTCCCAGAAGTATGCCGTCGTTTGGTCTGAACAACGGGGAGCCAAATAGTCGAAATGCAGGGCCGGGACGGCGGATACGTCGAATGGAAGGTCGACGAAATTTTCGACCAGTCGTAAGTGCACCGCCATTTCGTTCAGAAGAAAGCGGTTGCCGACGTGGCCACCGCGCGGCACATACAAGAGCGTATCCTGCCGTGGGCGGCCCTCTAAGATTCCGAGCTTGACCACATAGTCGAGCGTCGCCGTATGGCCAATATGCCGCGCCCATACGTTCTCGAGCACTCGCAGGTGAACGTCGGCAAGACCGAGTCGCTTCACCTCCTTCGCATTACGGTCATTGGCCTGTCGAAGCAGCGACATCGCCTCGTGAAAACGGCCCAGCCCTTGAAATAGGCACATGGCGCGCAAGAGATATTCGTCACTCGACGGTTGGCCGACGCGTAAAGATTGTTCGAGGTAACGGAGAGACTCCGATGGATAATCGAGTTGAAATAGGGAGTTGGCTATAGCTAGGCGGACTTTCCTCTTAGCCATGCCCGCCGGCAAGAGCAACAGGAAAGACAGAACGAGGCGTGGAGACAAAGACAATACGACTGCAAGGCAAGAAAAAATCATCGTAAAAAAATACGAACGTCGATCAAGGATCTTTCTCGTTCGATTGGATAGCGAGTTTAGAACCCTGAAAGTAGCGGATCGAAGCAAATGCCTACCTCGCTGGATTATGCTCGAACTGCGATTGCGCGCTCGTCAAGATGCACCTTCGGTGGTTGCCGTCGGCGAGATTTTGGACGCTGCGTGACGGCGGCTTGGGTCTCCCGGTAACTCCGGATTCCGTCTGTGCGGAGCGCCGACAGTTCATGTTTCTCGTTGGCCACAAGGCGGTCAATGTCCTGCGAGCCCTGCGCGCACCACCTACCGAAGATTTTGCCCCTGTTCGGCTTCGCTTTCGTAAACTTGCGACTGGCGCGCAGGTCAGCTGCTATATCGCGCATTCCAAGTCTCTACTAGAATTTATGCCACATCCAGCGGTGGTCCAAGTGTCCGCTTGCGAAGCCGGCAGAAAGTATAATTTAGCGCAGTCCGCAGCTCCTTTCTGAGACCCTCAGTCGGTACACGGCATTCCGGTCGGTGCTGCACCGCTCGAAAGTCAATGTACTGTTTGCAGTTTGCCTCCCAGCAGTCGAGCCAGATCATAATAAGAAGCCATTTTTGCCAAACGAACCCAATTGCATATCGAGAGGGTCCGAGGGAAAGCCAGTTGGCCTGTTGAAGGTTTTGGTCTGACAGGGCCCAATGGATATTATCGTCCCGTCGCGGTCTGCGCGGGGCTATTGCCGTATGGACTTGCGTACCTTTGCCGGATTCCTCTAATACCTCTGGGTACGGCAAAGCGATGGAGTTCGCACCGATGGATGTCGCCAGATCTAAGTTTCCCGCTATCCGGCTCGACACCGCGAAGCAATATTTTGCGGCCTACCGGGATGAGATCATCAGATCATGGTCGACCATTGATGAATCGGCCATAACGGCCGCCGCTAAGATCTTGAGCGATTGTATCGAGCGAGACGGCATCATTTATGCGTGCGGTAACGGCGGGTCGGCAGCGATCGCAAATCACCTGCTGTGCGATTTCCAGAAAGGCATTCAGACAGACACCGCGGCCAAGCCACGGGTCGTCAGCCTTAGTTGCAACCTCGAAATTATCACCGCGATCGGTAACGACATTGGCTATGAGGACATCTTTGTCTACCAACTGCGAACAATGGCGCGGCCTGGCGATGTGATCATGACGATCAGCGCTTCGGGAAACTCCGAAAATATCGTACGCGCTGTGAACTGGGCCAAAAATAACGGCATACCGTCGATCGCATTAGTGGGATTCAGTGGCGGACGATCCGGTGCCTCGGCCGATGTGGCAATTCACGTAGCCGCTGAGAATTACGGAACGGTTGAAGACGTGCATCAGTCGATCATGCATCTTCTTTCGCAGTATTTGCGGCTATCGCGGATGAAGCCCGATCTGATCGCGCAACGGCATTTTTAGCTCTACAAAGAGGCCCAACTCGGCGAGCGTTCTCTTGCATCACTGGTGGGGCGATGTGTGACATCACCCAAACAAGTTCGAAAGAGCGTTGCATGGGCCTCAGCGAGTGTAGCCAGTAAAGCTCGCCCATGAAGAATGGGGCTCAGTCATGCCAAAACCCTTCGGATAAAGTACGGCTGTGCCTATTAATACTGCCATAGGGTCCAATCATCTGATTCTGTCTGACAGAGGTATTGGATGAAGCAGTCGATATCAGCGGTCGCGGCTACGCTGACTGCGGTCTGTATCGGCGCTTTGTTTTCTTTCGCGGCCCGAGCACAGACCGCGAGAGAATTGCTGCATGTCTGTGAGCCGCTTCAGCGCGGGATGCACGTTGAGGGCGCTCAGGTTTTTCTTCCGCCTGGCTCAGATGTGGCGCAATGTTGGGGTTTCATAAACGCAGTTCAGCAATACGGAATACTCGCCGATCAAGATGGAAGGACATGGCTTGGTGCATCCCGAGCCAGATACGACTACGACGCAAGTGCTTCGAATATTCATCGAATACGCCCGGGCCCATCCAGACAAGCTTGGTTTGCCAGCGGCAGCCGTTGCCTTCAACGCCATGCGAGATGCTTTTCCCTGTGACGTGCGGACAATGCATTGACACTTTTCTGTCCGAAAACGCATTAGTGCACGTTCCTGCCAGGCCGGCCCTCTGTCGTGTGGATGGATGCGATTATGGATTTTCTCAAGAATTGGGATGCATGAGAGGGTTAGGGAAAGCCCAGATGGTAAGCAGACTTCCCAGGTCGACCGACACTTACGTTGGAAGCCGCGTGCGGCTACTTCGGATTCAGCGGAACCTCACCCAGCAAGGACTCGCTGAGCGCCTCGGGGTTTCTTTCCAACAGATTCAAAAGTACGAAAAAGGCGCTAACCGCATTAGCGCGAGCCGACTGCAGCATCTTTCCCAAATTTTTGATATTCCACTTCAATTCTTTTTCGACGGAGCGCCGCGGGTGGCAGGCTCTGCACCTAATCACAAAGACGTTTTTCCGGTAGACCGTATCGCTGACTTTGTGGCCAGTGTTGAAGGCCGAGCGTTGGCGGGGGCGTTCAGCCGCATCGAGGACACCACGGTTCGGCGTTCGATAGTTCACATGGTCGAAGCCCTCGCCAAGTCTGGCAAATCACCAGGTAATCCTCTGCCCGCTGGGGATCGGCGAAGCGCCGCTAAGGCCAGCGGAAGCAGGTGGAAGTGAATAGGGGTGCATCCGCCTTTAATCTTGGTCTTGCGGCAGCTACGCTTCGTCGGCGACTTTTCAGGATGATGCCCAAGAAGGCGGTGAACAGTGATCGCATGAGTAGGCGCGTCAGGGAGCCTCGCCGGACATCGTGAAACCATTAAGCGGACCGGATGTCGAAGTCGCCGCGCTCGACGGCGCGGAGATTACGCTCGAACCATGGCATTGGGCGTTCGCCGCGCAACAGCGCGTCGAGATCGACCGCCATTTCGCTCGTCTGCAAAGCGAGCGCAGCGGTGTGTGGAACGGCCGCGTCCTGCTGCTGCACCGCCACGTGGTTCGCGATCGGGTGCTTCGCGGCGCCTGCTTCGAGACCGACTACGCCAGCCTGTGCGCATGGCGCGACTGGCAATTTCCCGATCCTGGCGTCAGCAATTTCTTCGTCGCGGCTGCTTTGCGGGCCGCTGACGGCGCCTATCTGGTAGGCGAGATGGGGGCCGCTACGGCCGGGGCCGGCCTCCTCTATTTCCCGTGCGGAACGCCAGAGCCGGACGATGTCGGCGCCGCCGGAGTATTCGATCTGGCAGGCAATCTGCGCCGCGAGCTTTTGGAGGAGACCGGACTTGAAGTCGGTGAATTCGAATCCGAGGCCGGCTGGACGCTGGTGCGAGATCGTCGCTACGTGGCGCTCCTCAAATGCGTGACCGCACCGCAAAACGCGGATAAGCTGCGTGCGCGCATCATGCGTCACATTGCAAGCGAAGAGCACCCCGAGCTCGTCGATATCCACATTGTGCGCACCCCCACTGACTTCGATGAGCGGATGCCACCGTTCGTAACACTCTTTCTGGAAATGATGTGGCGTTGACGGTGCCTGTTATCGCCTATTGCTTGGATTCGCGCTGTATCTGCTGCTGATCGACGTCGGATAGCACGTGCTGTGTACGCGGGTAATTGACCACCAGTTCTTGTGGTTCTGCAGCAATTGGTCTCTTCTCATCGGTTGTCGGTTCGTATTTGGCTTTGGACGGATTTTGTCCGTCCGCTGCTCAGGGTCCTAGGTCAGCGGAGGGTGGCGTGCCTGACACCCGCACACCAGGACCGAGGTGGGATGTTGAGCGGTTCCTGGCCCGTTGCATAGCCCTGCTGTTCGCGATGGTGACGCTTCTCGCGGCTCACCACCGCGTCACGGGTGGTCAGCCAATCTAAGGCACGGCGTCCCTCTAGCGACGTGCTCAAATTTGCGAACGAGTTGGGATTGGCGACCCGCCCCTGTCGTGACCATCCAAATGCCGACGTGGCCGCATTTTATATTGTTGGCGCAGCGAGCTTTGCATGTTCCAAGATGGAGTCCGGCAATGCGTTTGATGCCTTAGGCACAATATTTGGCGGTGTCACTCGGATGCAACAGTTTTGTCCTCGCGCGTGTGTTAACGAGAGAAGAGTTGCGTGAGGGGGTTGCGTCCATGAAGTCCGGGTTGAGTTCGGCCGGCTGGCTTGTCGGCATGCTTGCGACGTTGGTCTTGTCCACGTCTTCAGCGTTCGCCGCAGATATGCCCCTCAAGGCGCCACCCCCAGTGCAAGTGGCCTATGACTGGTCCGGTTTTTATATCGGCGGCCATGTCGGTGGGGGCTGGGAAAACACCACTTTTACCGATCCGGGCGCGTTTTCCATCCTCAACAATTGCTGCGCGTTCCTGAATGAGCAGAATGTGCCCGGTGCGGCAAGCGACGCTCAAGGCAACGCATTTCTCGGCGGTGCCCAAGCCGGCTGGATGTATCAGATCGGCCGATACGTCGTCGGGGCCGATATCGACTTTTCCAGCATGCGTGTTACGGGCGCTGGAGGTCGGGCTTTTCCTCCTGTTATTGGTTTCCCCACCACTTTCATCAATGAAAACTACACCGCTCAAACGGATTGGACGG
>Ga0209579_10002820_pt1 | contig 12995 bp, 10 predicted proteins | sample Coa_R1_2_FD_187152 | JGI IMG/M metagenome (GOLD analysis project Ga0209579, IMG submission 187152) | Surface soil microbial communities from Centralia Pennsylvania, which are recovering from an underground coalmine fire - Coalmine... | ecosystem: Environmental > Terrestrial > Soil >... | reverse complement strand
GAGCGAGAAGGTATCGTCGAGCTGATAGCTCTCGTCCACCAGCAGCGCCTGACCGGCCTTGACCACCGGCTCGCAATTATAGCCCCACACATTGCCGCCGCCGCCCGGCCGGTTTTCGCCGCGCTTGTTGGACTCCTCCCAGGCGGCATATTCGCCCTTGTGGAAAATGTATTTCGCCTTCGGGAAGGTCGGCACCCATTTGCCGTTGCGCAGCACGGTGTTCCAACCGGTATGGTCAATGTGCAAATGGGTGCAGAACACGTAGTCGATGTCGGTAAAGCGCAAACCGGCCGCGGCGAGACCGTCGAGCCAAGGCTGTTTGGGAAAATCCATCGGCGGCGGATAGCCCTTGTCCTCGCCGGTGCAGGTGTCGATCAGCACCGTGTGCTTGGGCGTGCGCACGATGAAGGTCTGATAGGTGATGACCATTTTGCCCGAGGCGGGATCGAACACTTCCGGATCGAGCGCTGCGAAATGGCGCTTGCCGACTTCGGGATTGTAGGAGGGGAACATCTCTTCGGGCTTACGCCATGGCCCGTCGCGTTCGATGATGCTGGTGATGGTAACGTCGCCGATTTGAAGCTGTTTCATGCCGTCCCCGTTACCGCCACTTTCTCATTCGTCCCCGTCTCCGGCATCAGTGCGGCCGCTTTCAATCCCGCCTGTACCTTCGGCACGGTCGCCTTCACGTCGGTGATCGGCAGGCCATGGGTCGGCGCGATGGTTTTGACGCCGAGCCGTTCGATCAAGTGGTCTAGCCGATCGCAATAGACGTTCATGTCGGCGAATTTTGTCCAGAACAAAGCCAAGTCGGCGAAGGTCGACGACACGTCTGGCAGATCGAGCGAGACCGCTTCCTCCGCGACCAACCCGCAATGGCCATCCTCGTGATAATGGCTGTAGGCGAAACCGTCGCCGGGAAACAGCACGCGCTCGCGCGTGTCAAAACCCCACCAGGTGGTGCGCAGGTCGCGGATCACCGGCTCGACCGCCATCAGCGTGCGCCCGCCGAGCTCGATCTCATCGCCTTCATTCATCCAGCGCATGCGGTGCTCATATTGCGGGAAAGCGAGGTGATAGTCGCTGACGTCGCCGACGAGGATCGCATCGGGAAAGGTCTTCAGGATACGTCCGAGGCCACCGCAATGCGGCGTCTCCTGGTGGGTGACGAACAGATATTTGAGCGGCGCGACGCCGCGAGCGAAAAGCTCGCTTAAGTGCCGCTCGATGACGGGGAAGTCCTTCGGGTGACCGGTCTCGACCAGGATCGACGCGTCATCGCCGGCGACCAGAAAGGCGGCGTTGTAGCCGTGATAGACCTTGCCCTTGTGGCGCTGCGCCAGGCAGTCGCCGATCCAGAATACGCCAGGCGCGATCTCGCGCGGCATTTTGTTGGTCGAAACCTTGTCGAGCATCTTTACCGCTCCTCGTCGCGCGCGACGTAGCGTGATACCGCGACGCTCTTGTCGCAGCCTTTGAGAAACTCATCCAGCATCCGGTAGTGCCGCGCTACCACGTTCCGGCCATGCAAGATGCAGCCATAGCCGGGCGCGATGGTCTCGATGTCGTAGCTGTCGAACACGTTACCGATGCCGCGGCGGATCGAGTCGGTCGGCGCGCCTTCCAGCCACCAATAGCGCGTGTTCAGCATGAACGAGCGAACCTCGCGCGGGGATGTGGAATCATTGTCGGTGTCGGTGACGATCCACGGACCGGTCGCGGCCTCGCGCCAGACATGGGTGAACATGTCGGATGAGAACAAAGTGCGCGTTGCGCGGTCATAGAGCCAGCGTGTGGCGATCAGGCGGATCGGCGCCTGCATCACGTCGATGATCCTGCCGGTTTTGCCGAGTGCAATGGTGTCCGCCCGGGTTACCGCGGTGACTTTCATCGATTTTAAGATGTCGCGGCCTTCCGCCTTGGCGCCGAAATCGAACCACAAAGCCGCATCGATATTGCTGGTGTAGCAAGTCTCGACATTGAAATGTCCGGCGAAGCTCTCGACATTGTTGATCGACATGAATTCGTTGAGCCGCAGCGGAAACAGCGACAGCGGCAATCGCAGCGCGATCAACGATTCAATCTGGCCGCGGATCACCGGCTCGTCCTTGCCGAAGCCGGTGTCGATCAGCATCGCGGCGTCCGGTTCTTTCAAGAGGTAGCTGTTCACCACCGAAAAGCCGCGCGCACTCGCCGGATAGGAGCTGACGCGACCGTCAAGCGCGAAAGGGTTTTGCAGCGCGTAGAGCCGATCGTCCGCGAGCGCGGCGATGCCGCCGGTGAAGCCTCGTCGATTGCGGGCTCGTCTGTCGGGCGTTTGTTCGGGCGCGTACTGCGTCAATTCCGGCATGCCGGCTAAATCTTATCGGGGCTTCCCGGCGAAGGGAACGGGTGTTCCGCTCGATCGTGCGTTCGCCGGATTGGGACGAAGAGGGAGCTAATCGGGAGTGTTTTCGGCAAGCGTTTCGAGCAGCGCCAAGGCCTCGGCAACGGCGCGCAGCCGCACGCGCGTTCGTCCGATCTTGCCATATCGGCGCCGCCGCGCGAGGCGCCGCCCGTCGCGGCTCGCAGCGGCAAAATAAACAAGCCCGGCCGGCTTTCGTTTAGAACCGCCGCCCGGTCCGGCAATGCCGGTGATCGCCACCGCAAGGTCGGCCGGTGAATTCTTCAAGGCGCCTTTGGCCATGGCAGCGGCGGTCTCGCGGCTGACCGCACCGTAACGCGTGAGCGTTGCCGCCGGCACGCCGAGCAGTTTTTGCTTTGCTGCGTTGGAATAGGTCACGAGTCCGCTGTCGACGACGTCGGAGGAGCCGGCAATTTCGGTCAAGGCGGCAACGACCAGTCCGCCGGTGCAGGATTCCGCGGTGGCAATGTGGAGCCCCCGCGCGCGACACAGATCGAGCACGCGTTTTGCGGTCCGGCGCAATGCCTCCTCGATCATGCAGCGCTCCACGGCAACCGCACCGTCGCCGTCGCCATGGCGACGATGCCTTCGCCACGGCCGGTAAATCCGAGTTTCTCGCTGGTCGTCGCTTTGACGCCGACGCGCGCCACGTCGATCCCGGCGATTGCCGCGATACGCGCACGTATGGCGTCGCGGTACGGCGAGACGCGTGGCGCTTCGCACACGATCGTAACGTCGAAATGCGCGATCATGCCGGCGCGTGCCCGCACCCGCTCGCAGGCGAAAGCAAGAAAGCGCTCCGATGCGGCGCCCTTCCATTGCGGATCGGACGGCGGAAAATGCGCGCCGATATCGCCATCGGCAAGCGCGCCGAGAATGGCGTCGACCAAAGCGTGCAATGCGACATCGGCGTCCGAGTGTCCGGTCAAGCCGCGCGAATATGGAATGCGCACCCCGCCGAGCATCACATGATCGCCCTCGGCGAATGCGTGCACGTCGAAACCGTTGCCGGTGCGCACATCGCAGAGTTTTGCGAGGTGGGTGATTTCGGCCTGAGCAAAATCCTTGTTGGTCGTCACTTTCACATTGCCGGCTTCGCCTTCGAACACGCTGACGCGGTGACCGGCCCATTCGGCGAGCGCGGCATCGTCGGTAAAGCTGTCGAGGCCGGAGGCGGCGGCGCGGCGATGCGCGTTGAGGATCAGATCGAACGCAAAGGCCTGCGGCGTCTGCATCAGGCGCAACCGACTCCGATCCAATGTTTCGGTGACTGTTGCCGTGGCATCGATCGCCTTCACGGTGTCGGCAACGGCGACCCCCGGCACTGCGGCGCCCATCGCCTTGCCGGCGGCGATGGCGCGGTCGATCAGCGCGGCGGTCAAGAACGGACGCGCGGCGTCATGGATGAGGACAAGTTCAGCCCCGCTTGACGCCAGCGCTTCAAGTCCGGCGCGCACCGAAGCTTGCCGCGTTGCGCCGCCGGCAACCGGCATCGATAATCCCTGCAAGCGCGCGGTCGCGGCCCGATAGATTCCCTCGTCACCGGGATGGATGACCGGTTGCACGACGCCGATCTGCGAGTGGCTGAGGAAGGCGCGCAAAGTCGGACGAATCATCGGCTCGCCGGCGATATCGCGATATTGTTTGGGAACATCGCCGCCGGCGCGTTCGCCGCGTCCGGCTGCGACGATGACAGCAGCCACCATGCCCGTCATGAAGTTTCTCTGCTCCCGGCTTGGCGTCCCGGTTCCAAAGTTCCCCGAGTGCGGGCAGGCTCGCGGCTGCACCCTGAGAACTTCAAATCCATCGCTTCGCCGATGGCTTTAACGCATGTCCGTTCGATCTGCGAATAGCCCATGTCGAGTTCAACACGCTGGAACTGCCTACAATTCAGGGCAGGGGATTATGATTTGCACAGATTAGTTATATTGCAGTGCAGCACTTGCGCGCGTTCGCATTTTGGCTAAACTCTATGCAACAGTCGTATGACGCCTAATTCGTGTGCACATGGCAGCTCACCCTTCCAAACTGCCGCAAAAAGCCCGGCCAATCGCCATTGGCCCGATACCGCTCGCAAATCCGGTCCTGCTGGCCCCCATGTCCGGGGTCACGGATGCGCCGTTCCGGCGTCAAGCCGAGGCCTTGGGTGCCGGCCTTGTGATCTCGGAAATGACCGCTTGTGCGGCACTCACCGAGGGCAAGCGTGACGCCAAACGACGGGCCCAGGGTGAGGGCGTGCGGCTCCATGTCGTCCAGCTTGCCGGTTGCGAGGCGCATTGGATGGCCGAAGGCGCGCGCATCGCCGAAGGCATCGGCGCCGCAATCGTCGACATCAACATGGGCTGCCCCGTCAAGCACGTCACCAACGGCGAGTCGGGATCGGCGTTGATGCGCGATCTCGATCACGCCTTGACATTGATCGAAGCGGTGATTCGCGCGGTCAAAGTGCCAGTCACGTTGAAGATGCGGCTTGGCTGGGACGAGCGGAGCCGCAACGCACCGGAACTTGCGCGGCGTGCCGAACAGGCCGGCGTGGCTCTGGTCACAGTGCACGGCCGCACCCGCTGCCAATTCTATAATGGGCGTGCCGACTGGGAGGCGGTGCGGGCGGTGAAGGAAAATGTGTCGATACCGGTCGTCGTCAACGGCGACATCCGAAGCTTCGACGGCGCCGACGCGGCACTAGCGAATTCCGGCGCCGACGCGGTGATGGTCGGCCGCGGCGCGCAGGGCAAGCCGTGGTTTCCCGGCCAACTCGCGCATTATCTCGCGACCGGCGAGCGCCAAGCACCGCCGGCGCTCAACGATCAGCTCGCGCTTATCGGCGCACTCTACGAGGAAATGCTCGCACATCACGGCGTCGATATCGGTTTGCGCCACGCGCGCAAGCATCTCGGCTGGGCGCTCGACAGCGCCGCAATGAGCGCGGACGCGCCGATCCATCTGCTCAAAGAGCACCGCAGCCGCGTGCTGACCGCAACCGATCCCGCGATCGTGCAGCACAGCCTCGCCGAGGCGTTCGAAGCCTTCGGCGGATCGGCAACGGCATGGAGAAAAGCGGCATGAGCGCTGTCGAGCCCCTGGCGACAAGTTCGGCTGCCGATGCGGTGCTCAACGCGTTGCCGCATCCCGTCATCGTGGTGTCGTCGGACGGCAAGGTGGTCGATGCCAATGTCGCCGCGGAAGCCTTTTTCGAGGTTTCGGCGCCGCTGTTGCGACGCCACCTGTTGCGCGATCTGGTGCCATTCGGCAGTCCCTTGATCGCGCTGATCGAGCAGGTGCGCAAGCGCGGCGCCGCGGTCAATGAATACAAGGTCGATCTCGGCACGCCGCGCAATCCCGGCGACCGGCTGGTCGATCTGCACGTCGCGCCGCTGCCGGAGCAGGCCGATTACGTCGTGGTGATGCTGCAGGAGCGCACCATCGCCGACAAGATGGACCGCCAGCTCACCCATCGCGGCGCGGCGCGCTCGGTGATCGCGCTTGCCGCCATGCTCGCGCACGAGATCAAAAACCCCTTGTCCGGCATCCGTGGCGCGGCGCAGCTCCTCGAGCAATCGGTGAACGATGACGACCGCACGCTGACGCGGCTCATTTGCGATGAGGCCGACCGCATCGTGAAACTGGTCGACCGCATGGAAGTCTTTACCGACGAACGCCCGGTCGAGCGAGAGCCGATCAATATCCATGTCGTGCTCGAACACGTGAAGCGGTTGGCGCAATCGGGCTTCGCCCGGCATATCAAATTCATCGAGGACTACGATCCGTCGCTGCCGCCGGTGCTGGCGAACCGCGATCAGCTTATTCAGGTGTTCTTGAACCTGATTAAAAACGCTGCCGAATCGATCGGCGAAAATGCCGCCGGCGGCGAGATTGCGCTGACCACGGCGTTCCGTCCCGGCGTGCGGCTTTCGCTGCCGGGAGCCAACGCGCGCATTTCGCTGCCGCTGGAATTCTGCGTCCGCGACAACGGGCCGGGCGTGCCCGAAGAGCTGATGCCGCATCTGTTCGATCCGTTCGTGACGACAAAGCCGAGCGGATCCGGACTCGGACTGGCGCTGGTCGCCAAGATCGTCGGCGACCACGGCGGCATCATCGAATGCGAATCGCAACCGCGACGCACCACCTTCCGCATACTTATGCCGAAATCCACCGCGACATACAGCGGTGAGGGCGCCGAGCCGGACGGCACCCTTCAGTCACAAGGGAATCATTGATGCCCGCGGGAAGCATTCTCGTCGCCGACGACGATGCGGCGATCCGGACTGTGCTCAATCAGGCGCTCTCGCGCGCCGGCTACGAGGTCCGCTCGACCGGGAACGCGGCGACGTTGTGGCGCTGGATCAGCCAAGGCGACGGCGATCTCATCATTACCGACGTGCTGTTGCCGGACGAGAGCGCCTTCGATCTGCTGCCGCGCATCAAGAAGGCGCGGCCGGACCTGCCGATCATCGTCATGAGCGCGCAAAATACCTTCATGACGGCCATTCGCGCGTCAGAGCGCGGCGCTTACGAATACTTGCCGAAACCTTTCGATCTCAAAGAGCTGACCGCGATTGTCGGCCGCGCCCTGGCCGAGCCGAAAGAGAAATCGCGGCCGCCGGCCAAGGTCGAGGATTTCGAATCTATTCCGCTGGTCGGCCGCTCGCCGGCGATGCAGGAAATCTACCGCGTGCTGGCGCGGCTGATGCAGACCGATTTGACGGTCATGATCTCAGGCGAATCCGGTACCGGCAAGGAACTGGTGGCGCGGGCGCTGCACGATTACGGCAAACGCCGCAGTGGGCCATTCGTGGCGATCAACATGGCGGCTATCCCGCGCGACCTCATCGAGTCCGAACTGTTCGGCCACGAGAAAGGCGCCTTCACCGGCGCCAATACGCGCAGTTCCGGTCGCTTCGAACAAGCCGAGGGGGGCACCCTATTCCTCGACGAAATCGGCGATATGCCGATGGAGGCGCAAACCCGGCTGCTGCGCGTACTGCAGCAAGGCGAGTACACCACGGTCGGCGGCCGCACGCCGATCAAGGCCGACGTGCGCATCATCGCCGCGACCAACAAGGATTTGCGCCAACTCATCCAGCAAGGTCTGTTCCGCGAGGACCTGTTTTTCCGGCTCAATGTTGTGCCGTTGCGGCTGCCGCCGCTGCGCGAGCGCACCGAGGACATTGCCGACCTCATCCGGCACTTTTTCACGCTGGTGGAGCGCGAGGGATTGCCGCCGAAACAGATCGATCAGGCTGCGCTCGACCGGCTCAAGCGTCACCGCTGGCCGGGCAACGTGCGCGAGCTTGAAAATCTGGCGCGCCGGCTCGCCGCGCTCTATCCGCAGGAGACGATCACGGCCGCGGTGGTCGATACCGAATTGTCGCAACCGATGCTGGCGGCTCCAGGAGAGGCTCGGGGCGGCGAGGAGAACCTTTCCAGCGCGGTGGAGCGTCATCTCGCGCGCTATTTTTCCGGGTTCGAGGACGGTCTGCCGCCGCCGGGCCTCTATCACCGGATCCTGCGAGAGATCGAAGGTCCGCTGCTTTCAGCCGCGCTGACGGCGACCCGCGGCAATCAGATCCGCGCCGCCGATCTCCTCGGCGTCAACCGCAACACGTTGCGCAAGAAAATTCGCGATTTGGATATTCAGGTTTATCGCACCAGCGGCGGGTAGGGCCCTGACGATAGGCAATCGGGCCACACTTCGGTCCTGCAACTGCGCCTATTAATTGTCGCAATCGGGCAACATTGTTGTATAAAAGCACCACTTGGGACGGGTGGCGGACGCCGTCCGTCGGAAGATTCCCTTTTAAAGTCTAGTGGTTGGAAACATCCGGACGCCCAGATGACGACTGTCGATCAGGTCGCTCCGCTCGATCCGCCGGCCGCCGCACCAATGCCGGTCGCCTCGCGCCTTATTGGGGCGATTGCTGTGGGGGTTGCGCTTCTTTCGGCAACCGCCACGTTCCTTGTGCTCGCCGGCTTGACGCCCATCGCGCCGGTCCACCAAGTCGTCGTCGATCTCTTGCTCGGCAATGCCGTCACCGGACTTCTCCTGCTCGGCATCATCGGGCGCGAAGTCTGGGTTGTGGTTCAGGCCCGCCGCCGCGGCCGCGCGGGGTCTCGGCTGCACATTCAGATCGTCAGCCTATTCGCGGTGATTGCCGCGGTGCCGACCGTTCTCGTCGCCGTCGTCGCCTCGACGACGCTCGATCGCGGGCTCGACCGTTTCTTTTCGGCGCACACCCGCGCGATGATCGAGCAATCGCTGATCGTGGCCAACGCCTATGTGACGGAGCACGCAGCCGACGTCCGCAGCCAGGATTTGGCGATGGGCTATGATGTCGGACGCGCCAAGGCGGTGTTCGATCAGGACCGCGACCAATTCCGGAAATTCCTCGTCGCCCAGGCCAATGGGCGCAATCTTTCGGTCGCGCTTATTCTCAAATCGGACGGTTCGATCATTGAGCCCGCCGACATCGCGATCGACAAGAGATTTGTGCGGCCGTCACCGCAACTGCTCAGCGAGACCACCGCGACCGAGCCACAGATCGCGTTCATTCCGGAGGGCGACAATGTCGCGTCCGTCGTCAAGTTGAACGGCTACGACGACATGTATCTCTATGTCGCCCGGCTGCTTGATCCGCGCGTCGTGCAGCAATTGCGCAACACTCAGGAAAGCGTCACCGAATACACCAATCTCGAAGAGCGGCGACTCGGCATCCAGATCGCGTTTGCACTGATGTTTGCCGTCATCGCGCTCATCGTCCTGCTGTCATCGGCATGGATCGGATTGGATTTCGCCAACCGGCTGATCGCGCCGATCCGCCGTTTGATCAGCGCCGCCAACGTGGTCTCAACCGGCAATCTTCATATTCAGGTGCCGGTCCGCCGCTCGGAAGGCGACCTCGCCCAACTCGGCGAAACCTTCAACAAAATGACGCAGGAGCTGCGTTCCCAGCATGACGACATCGTGCGAGCGCGCGACCTCATCGATAGCCGGCGGCGATTTACCGAAGCGGTGCTGGCGGGCGCCAGCGCCGGCGTCATCGGCGTCAACGGCGACGGTCGAATTTCCATTCTCAACCGTTCCGCCGAACGGTTGATCGGCCGCATCGAGAGCGACGTTCTCGGCCGTCCGCTGGCGGAAATCGCGCCCGAGCTTGCCGAGATTTTTCAGGCGGCGCGCGGCGGCAATCAGCGTTTGGTGCAACGTCAGATCACGCTCACGCGCGACGGCCAGGAGCGAAATTACTCGGTACGCGTCACCAGCGAGCAGGCCACCGAATCCGAGCACGGCTACGTCATCACCATCGACGACATCACCGAGCTGGTAGCGGCGCAGCGCTCTTCCGCATGGGCCGACATCGCGCGGCGTATCGCGCACGAGATCAAAAATCCGCTCACTCCGATACAGCTTTCGGCCGAACGGCTGCGCCGCAAATACGGCAAATCGATCACCGATGATCCGGCCGTTTTCGAGCAGTGCACCGAAACAATCGTGCGCCAGGTCGACGACATCAAGCGCATGGTCGACGAGTTCTCGCGCTTCGCGCGCATGCCCAAAGCCGTCGTCGCCAACGAGGACGTCGCCGATACGGTTCGCCAGGTGGTCTTCCTGTTACGCGTCGCCCATTCCGACATCGATTTCGAGGTTGAAGTGCCGGCCGAGGCCATGCCGGCGCGGTTTGATCGGCGGCTGATTTCGCAAGGCTTGACCAACATCATCAAGAATGCCGCAGAGGCAATCGGGGCGGTGCCTCCGGCCCAGCTCGGGCGCGGGCGCATCGCGGTCAGCGCCCATCGCGAAGGCAAAGACGTCGTCATCGACGTGATCGACAATGGCATCGGCCTGCCGAAGGAAAACCGCGCGCGGCTGCTCGAGCCCTATGTGACGACCCGCGAGAAGGGCACCGGTCTCGGACTTGCGATCGTCGGCCGCATTCTGGAAGAGCACGGCGGGCGTCTCGAACTGCACGATGCTTCAGAGAAAGTGCCCGGCGCGCGCGGCGCCTGGATGCAATTGCGCTTCGTTGCCGAACCGGTCGCGGCGGCAACGGCGCCCGAAGACGAACCGCGCGCGGCGGCAGAGTGATCAGGTGGAGTAGGGCGACTCTCGTACCATGGCGTCAGATATCCTCATAGTCGACGACGAAGCCGATATTCGCGAACTCGTCGCGGGCATCCTGCAGGACGAAGGCTACGGCACCCGTACCGCTCGCGACAGCGACGAGGCGCTGGGCGCGGTGATCGCGCGCCGGCCAAATCTGGTGTTTCTCGACATTTGGCTGCAAGGCAGCCGCCTCGACGGTCTGCAGCTCCTCGATGCCCTCAAACAAGAACACCCCGAATTGCCGATCGTCATGATTTCCGGCCACGGCAATATCGAGACCGCTGTCTCGGCGATCAAACGCGGCGCCTACGATTTCATCGAAAAGCCATTCAAGGCCGACCGCCTCCTGGTGGTTGCGGACCGGGCGCTGGAAAATTCGCGGCTCAAGCGCGAGGTGCGTCAACTCAAGCAGCTGGCGCCGCTCGCCGCGATGGTGGTTGGCCACTCGCCCGCCGCCAACCAATTGCGCCAGACGCTCGAGAAAGTGTCGCCGACCAACAGCCGCATTCTTATTGTAGGGCCGTCCGGCAGCGGCAAGGAGCTCGCCGCGCGCACAATTCACAACCATTCGGGGCGGGCCAACGGTCCATTCGTGGTGATCAACGCCGCCGCGATCACGCCGGAGCATATGGAGGTCGAACTGTTCGGCGTCGAAGCCGGCAATGGCACGACGAGCCGCAAGGTCGGCGCGCTCGAAGAGGCGCACGGCGGCTCGCTGTTCATCGACGAGATCGCCGACATGCCGCGCGAGACGCAGAACAAGATCCTGCGGGTATTGGTCGATCAGACCTTCCAGCGCGTCGGCGGCAACACCAAGGTGACGGTCGATGTGCGCATCATCTCGTCGTCCAGCCGCAATATCGAGGCCGATATCGCTGCGGGAAAATTCCGCGAGGACCTCTATCATCGACTTTCCGTCGTCCCGATCCGCGTGCCCGGCCTCGCCGAGCGGCGCGAGGACATTCCGGAACTCGTCGAATATTTCATGAACCAGATTTCGCACACCACCGGCCTGCCCAAGCGCAATATCGGCGCCGACGCGCTCGCGGTTCTGCAATCGCATGACTGGCCCGGCAATGTGCGGCAGCTGCGCAACAACGTCGAGCGGCTGATGATTCTTGCCGGCGGCGAGCCCGACGCGGTGATCACCGCATCGATGCTGCCGCAGGATGTCGGCTCGATGATTCCGAACATGCCGAACGGCAACGGCGGCGAACATCTGATGAGTCTGGCCTTGCGCGAAGCGCGCGAAGTGTTCGAGCGCGAATATCTGCTGGCGCAAATCAACCGTTTCGGCAACAACATTTCGCGCACCGCCGAATTCGTCGGTATGGAGCGCTCGGCACTGCACCGCAAGCTCAAAGCGTTGGGAATAGACTGATCAGGGTATCAGGCATCAGGAACAATCGTTGATTTCTGATCTATGATCTCTGATCCCTCATTTCCTGAACCCTGATTTCCTGATCCCGATGTCCCGAATAGCCTACGTCAACGGCCGTTATCTTCCGTTCCGCGACGCCAAGGTTCACGTCGAGGATCGCGGTTATCAGTTTGCCGACAGCGTCTATGAAGTTTGCGAGGTGAGGGGCGGCCGCCTTATCGACGAAAGACGGCACATGGCGCGGCTGCAACGCTCGCTCGGCGAAATTCGCATTCGCATGCCGATGTCGCCGCGTGCGCTCGGCGCGATCTTGCGCGAAGTGGTGGCGCGCAATCGCATCGGCTACGGCATCGTCTATCTGCAGGTCACCCGCGGCGTGGCGCGGCGCGATCTTGCCTTTCCCGCGCCGGAGGTGCCGCCGACTGTCGTCGTGACGGCGCGGCCGCTCAACCGAGCGCGCAACGAGGCGCTCGCCCACAGGGGCATCGCCGTCGTCAGCGTGCCGGACAATCGCTGGGGGCGCGTCGACATCAAGACCGTCGGACTGTTGCCGAACGTGCTGGTGCGGCAGTCCGCGATCGACCGGGGCGCCCGCGACGCCTGGTTCGTCGATAAGGACGGTATCGTCACCGAAGCCGCTTCCGCCAATGCCTGGATCGTCACAGCCAGGGGTGTGCTGGTCACGCGCAATGCGGATCACGCCATTCTGCGCGGCATTACCCGCATGGTCACGCTCGATGCCATCAAGGCGCAGGGCCTGATTGTCGAGGAGCGTGGATTTACACTGCAAGAGGCTTATGCGGCGCGCGAAGCCTTCGAGACTTCGGCGACCCAGATCGTGATGCCGGTGGTAAGCATCGACGGCCACACCATCGGCGATGGCCAACCCGGTCCAATCGCCGTCGCACTACGGCGCGAGTTTTACCGTTATGCCGAGGCTGGGTAAGGGTGGCCGCCGATGCCGCCGCAGATAAATCCGGCTCAGGAGTAACTCATGCTTCCAACTTGGGCTTGCATCGTTCCCCGCCGCGCCCTCTAATGGTCAATCCGTCGCGCCGGTCCGGCGCAACTGTGCCGAACCTGGATCGAGGGTAAAAGTGACGACAAAA
>Ga0209579_10002817_pt1 | contig 12998 bp, 10 predicted proteins | sample Coa_R1_2_FD_187152 | JGI IMG/M metagenome (GOLD analysis project Ga0209579, IMG submission 187152) | Surface soil microbial communities from Centralia Pennsylvania, which are recovering from an underground coalmine fire - Coalmine... | ecosystem: Environmental > Terrestrial > Soil >... | reverse complement strand
CTGCCGAACCGCGCGCCACGCACGTGATCCCGTGCTCGCGCCCGTACCGAATAAAATCCGCGACGATGAGGAAGTAGGAAATGAAGCCGGTCTTCTCAATGACACCCATTTCAATCTGCAACCGGTCAATCACTACTTTGACCGCCGCCGCGATGGCAGGATCATTTATATCGTAAGAGCCGACGTGAGGAGCTTCTGACTTCTCTGAATTTGGCTCCGGCTTATACGTCGGCAACCGCTTCGGATCATCAATTCTTTCGACGATAAACTCCTTGCCCTCCGCCTTCGCGTGAATCGTATATCTCCTGAACAGGCCCTCCGCCAGCCACTGCCGCAAAAATCCCTCGCGCGTGAAATGTTCCGGCGGATGGAACACCGGGTAATGCAGCTCGCCAAATTTGATATCCAGGTTGCACCTGTCAGCGACCTCTCGGGTGTTCGTTACAGACTCGGGAACCTCAGCAAAGCGCGCCTTCATCTCTTCGGCTGAACGCAGATAAAATTGTTCCGTCGCATAGCTGGCGCCCATTCTCTTCGGGTTGCTCAACAAATCCTGCGTACCGATGCAAACCAAACAATCATGCGCGTGCGAATCGCCTTTATTGACGTAATGAACATCGTTGGTCGCAACAAGCATGAGGCCGAAATCTTTCGCAAACTCAATTAACTGTCGATTGACCTTGGCCTGCTCGGCCATGCCGTGATTCTGCAATTCGAGGAAAAAACTGTCCGCTCCGAGCGTCTGCTTGAACCAATCCACGACGTCGCGCGCCTTTTGGACCTGGTCCTTCATGATCAGGTCAGGAATCTCGCTGGCGAGACACCCGGAGAGCGCGATCAGGCCTTTGCTGTTTTCAGCGAGGATCGCTTTGTCGATGCGCGGCTTGTAGTAGTAGCCCTCCAGATGCGCCGCTGTGACTAGTTTGACGAGGTTTTTGTAACCCGTTTCATCTTTGGCCAGCAAACCGAGGTGATGGTAGACGTCCCGCGTTCCGCTGCCTTGTTTCTTTTCCGTCCGCGAACCTGGCGCGACATAAACTTCGCAACCAACAATCGGTTTGATGCCCTTATCGAGCGCGGCTTTGTAAAAATCAATCGCGCCGTACATGGCGCCGTGGTCAGTGATCGCCAGCGCCGGGAATTTTAACTCATGCGCCCTCTCCATCAACCGGTCCAGCCTGCAGGCACCATCGAGCAGGGAAAACTCGGTGTGCAGGTGAAGATGAACAAAGTCCGCGTGCGACATGACGACAAATTACCCCGGGATTGGGAACCCGTGCAAGGAAGGGTTGCTCACAATCGACTTAACCGGCGACGAATTCTGGCTGGCTCTTGTCGACAGTCGAGAACCGCCCAGATTCGAATCGTCTCTTTCTCCAAATCGTAATAGACCGCGTACGGAAAGCGTTTCGACAGCAGTCGGTAACGACTGAAGACTTTGAAATGGATTCCGGCATATAAACGGAGTGAGTCAATATCTGAAAGGAGCGTTTCCTCAAAATAATCGCCCAAACCCTGGCCTTGGCATTCGTAAAAATCATACCCATCGGCAAGATCCCTGCGAGCCGACGGCAGGATGATGATTTTCATTTCTTACGCTTGCGGAGCAGTCTTTTGGCCTCTTCCCAGTCTTCAAATACTTCTTTGCCGGATTTGACAGCCTCGGCTCTTTCACGCAAAACATCGCCATGCCACGCGGGCGATTCCACCTGTGATTCGTCACGGCTTAGATCTGCCCACAATTCCTCCATAATTCGCAGCTTCTCTTCTCGCGACATTTTTTCCAAGGGCAGCGCAGGTTGCATGGAGAAAATTAACCCCGATTTACGGGAATATGCAAGCCAGCGAAGCGTCATTTCCGAAAGAATTCCTTCAGCACGTCCGTCACCCGTTGCACCTGTTTGTCAGTCATCTCCGGATAAATCGGCAGGCTCAAGACTTCGCGTGCCGCTTTCTCCGCCATGGGAAAATCTCCCTGCTTATACCCGAGGCTGGCGTACGCTTTCTGCAAATGCAGCGGAATCGGATAGTGAATCGCACTGCCGACGCCGTTTGCTTCAAGATGCTTTTTCAACTCCTCGCGCCGCGGATGGCGGACTGCGTAAACATGCCACACGCTCTCAGCGAAAGACGCCTCACGCGGAAGCTGCAACGGCGTCTCCGACAGCAATTCGCCGTAGATTTTGGCAATCGCGCGACGGCGCTCGGTCCATTTGGCGAGGTGCGGCAGCTTCACCCCCAGCACCGCGCCTTGAAAACCTTCCATCCGGTAGTTGAAACCGATTTCGTCGTGGTAATAGCGCTGGGTCGCACCGTGTTCGCGCAGCGATTTCGCGCGGGCGGCCAGTTTGCTGTCATTTGTCACCAGCGCACCGCCTTCGCCGCAGGCGCCGAGGTTTTTCCCGGGATAAAAGCTGAAACACGCGCTCACCCCGAGCGTGCCGACGGTTTTGCCTTTGTATTTCGCGCCGTGCGCCTGGCAGGCGTCTTCGATCAACGGCACCTTGTGTTTTCGTCCGATCTCCAGCAGCGGGTCCAGGTCGCACGGTTGCCCGTAGAGGTGCACCGGCAGGATTGCCTTCGTGCGCGGCGTCATGGCGCGCTCGACGAGCTTCGCATCGATATTGCACGTCGCGTCGTCGATATCCACATAGACCGGCTTGGCGCCCACATAAGAGATCGCCCAACTCGTTGCAATAAATGTGAAAGGCGTCGTGACCACTTCGTCGCCAGGCCCGACGCCTGCCATCAGTAACGCGACATGCAGCGCCGATGTTCCGCTATTGAAACCCACGCCATGCTCCACGCCGCAAAACTTCGCAAAGTCCTTCTCGAACTGCGCCACATCGGGCCCGAGGCAAAAGCTGCAGTTATCGATGGTGCGCGCGATGGCGGCATCAATTTCTTTGCGAATGCCGCGCAACTGCGCAGGCAAATCGAAATACGGAATGGAACTTTGGTTTTGCATTGTTTTGTAAATTTAAGCGCGCCGCAGCATATCCAAGGACAGGCAAACGGGACAACATAATCCCTTCGACTATCGGGTGGATTTCCCTCGAAGAACTGGGAAAGCACCCTATTTGAGGATTGTCGCCTTACCGTTACAACTACACGACGAAAAAAGGAAAAAGGAAAAACTATGAAAATGATCATGAAATCAGTAGCGGTCGCCGGAGTCACGCTGTTAGCCGTGACGACGATGCTCGCCAAAGGGAACGGTCAACCGATTCACACCATCCGTTTCACATACCAGGTAGCCTTTACCAATACCGGTGCTGACAGCAATCTAGTTAATCCCTCCGGCACCGTGAAAGCATCCGAATCGATGAATGTTGCAAAGGGGACGGATCAGGAAAGCCTGTCTGTATCGCTCAAAGGGTTGGAGCCAAGCTTCGCTTACAGCTTGTTTGGTACTACGTCCACCAATGACAGCACTGACGTCGTCGATTTCACCACCGACAAACATGGCAACGCGAAACTCAGCCTTAGCAGCAAGCCAGGCAAAAAAGGCATTCCGATCGGTATTCTCGATCCTCTGTCCGAAGTCACCGAACTGGATATTGTCGATCAAAGCGACACCAACGCCCCGGTGACGGTACTGACGGCCGACACGACAACGCCGAAGACATTCACCTTCATGGATAAACAGAATACGACCGGGCCGGACGGCGAAACCGGCACCCTTACCGTGAGCGCTTCAACCAAGAGTTCCAAGCTGAGCCTGACGGCATCCGGCCTGACAGCGGGCGACACTTTCGCTCTGTCGCTCACTGGCGGCACCGCGACAAGTACTAACAACACGTTTACTGCCACTTCCAAGGGGACCTTGAAGATCAATACTCCCATATCAGGAAACGTCCTTGATCTCACTGAAGTGGATTTGACAGACACAGTCACCACCACCACGGTTCTGACCTTCCCACTGCCTTGATTTGCCTGCAAAGGCTTGCTCGAACCCGGATTGATCGTCAATCCGGGTTTTTGCTGCACGTCCGGGATCGGCCCCACTGCTCCTGCTCCGGTCCTGGTCGAAGAACAGGGCAAGCACCCTATTCACGAACTTCAGGCGATTCGCAAAACTATGGCCCACGGAACAAGGATTACTATGAAAACGAAAATGAAATCAGTACTCATCGCTGGAGTGGCGGGGCTGGCAGCGACAACGATGTTTGCCCAGTCATCAACCACGCAGGAGATCGTTAACTATTCGGTTAAAGTTGTGATGTCAAACACGGGAGCCGATCCGGACACTACGGGCGCTTCAGGCACGGTTCAGGCAACCGAGGCCACAACTGACACCACTAAACGCAACACCGACAAGGAAACCTTGAATGTGACCGCAAAAGGCCTGGACCCGCTTACAGATTACACCGTGTCTGCTGTACAGTCGGAGAGTAACACGCCTGTAGGTTCTGCCACCACGGATAAAAAAGGCAACCTGAAAGCGAGCTTCAGCACCAATACGAAGGGCAAGAAAAATCTGGGCCCACCGCCGACTCCGCTGACCTCTGTGACGGAAGTGGATGTCGTCAATTCCAATTCCGTAACCGTGCTGGTGGCGGACATGAACGGACCGACTTCGCTGAAATACACGGTAAGAAAGGATGTCGCTGACAGCGACAGCGGAGCAGTGGCCGCATTGACCGTGTCCAGCAACACCAAGCACGCCATGTTCGGACTGAGCGCTTCCGCATTGAACCCGGGAGAGGGTTACTTTCTGCTGTTTAACGGCAAAGTGGTGCAGACGAACAATGCCAGTGGAAAGGGCACATTGAAATTTCTCAACCCGCTGGTTTCGACCAATGTCGTTACTCCTTTCGTGCTGCAAACGGTCGAAGTAGCTCAAACGAACGGCACGCCTGCCTTCAGCACCACGATACCTTGACCAGCCAAGCGGAGCAGTTTTACCCGGATTGATCTGTCAATCCGGGTTTTGCTTTAACCAGTTGGTGACCATGTCCCCGGCACCAGCCCAGCCATTCGTGCTCGGGTCGTCACCGAGGTACAGTTCCAGCAGGTCCTTGGCTTCGTCATGCTCGGGATTATTCGAATCCTGAGCAACGTCCAGGAGCATGGGAAGTTTCAACGTGTTCGGACGGTTCAACACATCCGACATGAGCTCGTCCAGCACCCCCTGTGGCAGGCTGGCGTTTGTCAGCAGTTGGCCCAACTGCCCATAATTTTCGTCCTCAACGAGATTCGACAAATGTTGCACGACCTCTTCCTGGCCATCCGCGGGAAGGGTGGGGAACAACGCAAATAATTTCGAAACCTTGTTCGTGTCGGGATCATCCGAGCCCACAATATCGTCCACAGTATCTTCCCAATTGGTACTGGCGGGTGGGTTGGTTGAAACTTGTGCGAGAGGATTGGTTTGAATGGGAACGATCGGCGGCGGTTCAGTGGTCGATGCTGTTTGGGAATTCTGCGCGGACACGGTCCGGGCTTCTGCCGAGTGTTTGGAATCCGGAGTGCTGCCGCCTGAGTCCGACCTGGATTCTGCAACGGGTGGCTGGGTGGGCGAGCCCGAGGACGAACTGTGGGCCGCGAAGTACCCGATGCCCAGGCCGACCACGGCGATGAGCGCTATCACACCTACAACCATTAAGAATTTCGAACGCATATCTTCACTTAAGATGATTCTTAACTTTCCCGCAGAATGCAATCTGAATTAGTTTCTGCACTATTTCTGACTCTGAAACTGCAGTTCGTACAGTCTTTGGTAAACACCACCCTGCTCGAGGAGTTCCGCGTGCGTGCCGGTCTCCACAATTCGGCCCTCACTCAAAACGACAATCCGGTCGGCTTTCTGGACGGTTGCCAGCCGGTGCGCAATGCAAATAGTGGTCCGGCCGCGCATCAGCTTCTCAAGCTCTTCCTGCACCGCGTGCTCCACCTCGGCGTCCAATGAATTGGTTGCCTCATCCAGAATGAGAATCGGCGCGTCTTTCACGATTGCGCGTGCGATGGAAACCCGTTGTTTCTGTCCACCCGAAAGAGTCGTGCCTTTCTCTCCCACAATAGCCTCGTAACCCCCCTCTTTCTGCATGATGAACTCATGCGCATTGGCGTGGCGCGCGGCAGCCTCGATTTCCTGGTCGGTCGCATCGGGCCGGCCGACGGCAATATTCTTGCGGATGGTATCATGAAAAAGAATCGACTCCTGGGTGACGATCGCAATCTGCCGCCGAAGGTCTTTAATGGATACTTCGCGGACATCCAAACCGCCAATAAGCACAGCGCCGCTTTGCACGTCGTAAAAGCGCAGGAGCAGATTGACCAGGCTCGTCTTGCCGGAACCTGTGGTGCCGACCAGCGCGACAAATTGCCCGGCTTTGATTGTAAGATTGATGCCTCTCAAAACCGGCTTCTCGCCATAGCTGAAATAGACGTCGTCAAACTGAATGTTCGCATTGGCAGCTGCGAGCGGTTTGGGCGAGGCCGGCTCGGGCATGCTGCTGGGAGTGTCGAGCAGTTCGAACACCCGCTGGCTTGCTGCGTTCGCCTGGTGAAACTGATTGTGGAGTTTCGTGAGATTTTTGATCGGTTTGTACATCGAAAACATGCCAAACAAAAATGCCGAGAAGTTTCCGACATCCCTGAACGAAGTCTTCGCGAATGCGATATACAAAAGGATCAAAGTCACGCCGAGTCCGCCAAGGAACTCAGTGACGTTTCCTGGAATCTCGTTGGCACGGATGACCCGCATGGTTTGGTTGACAAACTTATTGGTTACCTGCCGGAATTCCGCCAGGACTTTGTCTTCCATGTTGTACGCCTTGATGATGCGATTTCCTGTAAACGCCTCGTGCATCACCTTAGACAAATCCGCCGTGTGCGACTGCATAGCCCGCGCCGACTGACGCACTTTCCTTGCGTAAATTGAAATTGGAACGATACAAACAGGCAGGACCACCAGGGAAAACAGGGTAAGCACCGGCTGCATGCTCAACAGCATCGCAACCACCATCAGGATTGTGAACGGGTCACTGACAAGGGTCGCGATGGACGAACCGACGACCAATCGCAACGACTGAGTATCGATGCTCACTCGCGCAATCAGGTCGCCAGTGTTTGCCTGGGAGAAAAAGCTCAACGGCAGATTTTGAAGATGGCCAAACACTGCCGTGCGCAAATCCGCCATGGCGCGCGTGGATGCCCAGTTCACCAGATAAACATTCAGGTAACTGAAGAGGCTGCGCAGAAACATGACCACCGGAATCGACAGGATGATCGCCAGCAAAACCGCATTGGACGAGGCCTGTATCGATGTTGGCAGATGCGATGCGGCCCACTCCAGGAACGGTTGAACAAGCCTGGGTGCTTTCTGGATCTGTTGTTCCGTGGAGAGTTGAACTTCCTTGTGGAATATCAAGTCGGGCCCGGCCTTCACAATCACGAGCAGCATGCCGTTGGCCAGAGCGAGCAGGATGCCGCAGACCAGGCCCATCACGAGCCTTGCCCGATAGGGCCCTACGAAAGTCCATAGCCTGCGGAGAAACGCAATCATTGTGCATCAGTCTACTTCGACAAGCACTCCGATGAAAGCCAGTTTTGCGGTCGATCCAGAGGGTGAACAATTCTAAGCAGCCTTCAACACCTTGCTGATCGCTCCGCGGAACTCGGAAATCGTGAACGGCTTGGCCAGGCAGATTTTGTTCTGCTGCTCCAGAAACTTCTGCGTTCGCTCGTTGATCACATCGCCGGTGATGAAAATAATCCGGGAGCAGAGCGCGGGATTAATGGATCGCATCCGCTCGTACACCTGCTCGCCGTTCAGGCCGGGCATTTTCCAGTCGCATAACGCCACGTCATAATCTCGCTCGCGCACGCGTGCGAGAGCGCTTTCGCCATCGGACACCGTATCGACCTCATAGCCGCGCGGCGTGAGGGCTTCCCGGACCATGTGCAGAATGGCTTCTTCATCGTCGATGACCAGCACCTTTTTGCCCGCGCCTTCCCGGATGAAAGCTGTGTCCGGCGCCGGCTGGGGAGTTTCACTGACAGTTTCGATGACTTCGTTGTGCGCAACCGGCAGTTCGACCGTAAAAGTCGTTCCCTCCCCAGGGCGGCTGCGTGGAGTAATTGTCCCGCCGTGCTCCTTGACGATGCCATAGCACAGGCTCAAGCCGAGCCCGGTTCCCTTACCCACTTCCTTTGTCGTGAAGAACGGATCAAAAATCTTGGAAAGATTTTCCTCGGGAATCCCGGGGCCGTTATCCTGCACAATCAGTTGAATGGTGTCGCCCTTGCTCGCCGTCGTGACTTTGATCCGGCCGTTGGGCTGATAGGATTCAATCGCCTGCAACGCGTTGGTGATGAGATTCACCAGCACCTGCTGGAGTTGATGCGGATCGACCGTCGCCTGGGGCAGGGCCGGATCGAGTTTCATGATCAGTTCGACGTTGCTGGTGCGAAGCTGATATTGAAGGATTTCATGCGCCGACTCGACCAGGCCATTGATCGAGACGACTTTGCGTTCCGGGGCGCGCCGGCGCGCAAAACTCAAGAGCGCCTGCACGATCTTATGGCAACGCTGGGCGCTTTTGTGAATGATTTCAATGTGCCGCTTGTACATGGGGCCGACATCGGATTTTTCCAGCAACTCGGCAAAACCCATCACCGACGTCAGTGGATTGTTCAACTCGTGGGCGACCCCCGCGATGAACCCGCCGATGCCGGAAAGCTTTTCGCTCTGGATCAATTGAGCCTGCGTGTTTTTGAGCGTGTCCACGGTCGTCTCCAATTGCTCGCGCGAGTTTTTGAGATTCTCGGTCATCTGGTTGAATACCTGGGCCAGTTCGCCGCATTCGTCCTGGGAACGCACCGTGACGCGACGCGAAAAATCGCCGCGGCCCACCGCTTCAACATTGTCACGCAGCTCACGCAAAGGCCGCGTCACTTTGCCGACCAGAATGCAAACGATGGTTGAGCCCAGAAGTATGGCCAGGCCGCTGGCCAGCAGCAGAATCTGCTGGGTCGTCTGCAGCGCCCGAAAAGGCTGCTCGTAGGAATACAGCAGCAAATAACAGAGCGGCTTCGCTCCATTCAGCGAAACCAGGCAGCCGCCGGAACAATAATAGTGTTCGCCGGCGATCGTTTGCTTCCGGATGATCATCGGTCCGCCTTCCTTCGAGTCCTGGAAAATGTCGTTCGATAGATCGACCAGGCTGCGGGCGTCCGCGGCGGGAATCGTCGAAGCGGCCACCTTCGTGTCAGCGAGCAGGACAATCTGGCTGTGTGTAAACCGGCTGAGTTCGTCGGCGACGTCAGTTCCAATTTCCGAACCGACGGTCAACGCGCCATTCAAGTCGCCGTCGGGATCCATCGTGGGGATAGAAACCACATCGTATAATTTCCCGCCTACTCGAACGATGTCCGCCCGTTCCTGCCCGGCCAATGCCTGCTTGACCACGTGCTGGCAGGCCGCGCCGAGATCGGTGGTCGAGACCAGCGGGTCGCGTTCCGAGCTGGTCATGACCTTTTGATCCGCTGAGTTGAAGAGGACAGCGTCGACACCGGGTTGAGCCAGCAGTCGATCGAGCTGTTCACGCAAGGTGAGTGTGTCGTGCGACTGGACCGCGTTTTGAAAAAGGGCGTTGTAGTGTGGTTGCGCCGGCAACTCGCGGAAACGCAAGAGCATGTTTTTATGCCGAAGCTCCTGGGAGGCGCGGAAGGCGTCATCGGCGTTGGCCAGCGAATTCCTCGCGTCTGCTTCAAATTGCCGGGTGATGCGCTGGTCGACAATCCAGGCCGTGAGCGCCATGAGGCAGATCATGACAGCTATGATCGGCACAAGAACTTTGGCGCGAAAGCTGACGGCGAAAAGATTTCGGAACCAGCTCATAAATTCTCTGTCCAATATTAATATTGGGGCAGGTTCGAAATGCCGAGGACAAAATCAGCTTTGACATCACCCGTCGCGGGCACGGTTATCTCCTTTGTCTGCAACGGCATACGCTCGTGCCAGGCGGTCAATTTGTAGGTCCCGGGCGGGATATTTGAGATGGAATAGCGGTTCCGGCTGTCTGCGAGGGCGAAATAAGGGTTCTCCAGGACCAGCACAACGCAATGCATATTGGCGTGAATGGAGCAGAACACGTCCACGCGGCCGGGTTTATCGAACGTGACATGTTTCTCGGGCGGATTTCCTTTGTAAAGACCCAGGTCAAATTGTTTGGCATCCGAGACAGAAAAAACGTTGTGGAAAATCTGGTCGTTGTTTGGCCATTCCACAGTCGTGCCGGCCACTACCGGGAGCACGTGCGGGTTGAACATGGCGCCCTGCTGTGTCACGCGGGTGGTGTTGACCACGACGGGATTCGTCGGCGCCACAACGTGGTTGGTGCCGACAGTGCCCTGGATATACACGACGAAATCGTGCAGTTCGGCGTAGTTGACGCGCTCGGCAAATTTATATTTGCGGCTGGCGTAGGCTCCGCCCGCCGACTCATCGTCTGTTCCGGCTTTGCCCTCGGCATGTACGGTTCCAATAATGTTGCCCGCCCGCGCAGTTGCCAGAGCGGCAGTGGCTACCAGTAATGTGCAAAGGATATTTTTCATCAGAATGCAAAAACGGCTTCGGTGGCTACCAGGTCTTCATGGTTGCGGTCTTCGCCATCGACCTCTTTTCCCCGTTCGAGTGAATACTCGCCTTTCAGAATAAAGTTGTGGTTCCAGCGATAACCGACGCCGAGGCTCAAGCGCCAAATCCGGTCGGTCAATGGTCCAGGCCAGTATTCGGCAGGGTTACTGTTCCCCAGGATGGTGTAGCCGTCCGGGGCGATAATCTGGCTGAAGCGCGCGGCGGCATAGAATTTTTTCGTAACATCATGAACAGCTTCGACCGTGTAATAATAAATGTTTCGGCTGTTATCTAAATTATCATTGTACCGGACATACCCGCCAAACGCCCGCACATAGCCGCGAGACAGGTGCCACACAATATCGGCTTCAGCGAGGTTGGCATGGAAATCGGTGGCGCTTCCGAGCGGGAAGAAGAAACTACTGCCGAACCAGATCGCGGACATCCTGTCGCCGCCCGCGGTCAAATCGCCGGTGCGCATTCCGCTGAGGCTGAAGTGCAGGTGCTGGTTGGGATCGTAGGAAAGGCGGCCAGCCAGCGATTTGTCCGCGGTGAAATCACGCGCCGGTTGCTCGCCGCCATTCTGCACGGCGGCGACGTAGCCGAATTTGCCGGCTGCCCCATACACCTCGACGCCTTCATCATATCCCCACAAATCAGAAAGCGAGTGGGAGATGAGCGGGTTATCAATGGAATGGCGGTAGAGATATTCTTCGCCAAAAGGTATATACATCCGTCCGATGCGGACATTCAGTTGGCCCGGGCGTCCCCACAATTGCGAGACGTCTTCCGCGTCCACGTAAGCTTCGCCGAGAAAAACGTTCGCCTCCTCGTGTGTCTGGAGGTTCAATTCGAAGTAAGCGTAAATGTTGTTCCACGCCTGCGCGTCAAAAAACAGCCGGGCTTCGTCCAGGCGGAATTCCGCGTTTGGAGCGAAACCTTCCGAGCCGGTCTCGAACAATCCCGCGCCGCCTTCACCGCTGATGTGCACCTTGCCGTAATTGAGGACGCCGGAACCCGACGCGGCGGTGGCATTCTCCAACGCATCAGCCTGCTCGGCACTGGTTGAGGTGTCGCGCTGGACATTCGATTGGCGGATGTTGGCGACATCATGCTGGAGGGAATCGATCACATCCTGCTGGTTGCGCAATTGTTTTTGCAGCATTTCATTCTGCTGTTGGAGCGCCTGCAATTGCGCCGCGATGTTCGTATCCGTCTGGGCAAGGACCGTCCCGGCCCGCGTGAACCAAAGCGCGAGCAGCAACGTACATAACGTGTGCGGATCTTTGGAATGGTGGGCCATCCGGCGGACATGGAGCAATCGATGTGCCTCGCGTGCGAACCGTGAGAATTACCCGGCACGCTCCGGTTAACCGCTGTCGCGAGTGGAATGTTGACTTTAAGTAAATTTGCTTGCCTTAAATCAAGGCAACTCCGGGCCGAAAATCGGGACAAGGTTTCGTGCTCGACAATACTCTCCCCAAACCGGTTCACTGGGGAACAATGGCAACCGGTGAATCATCGCATCATAAGAGCAAGAATATTACGTGGGTGCGGGGCAAGATCACTCCGCAGGAACGCGCGCGGCAGAACCAGCATTCCGGCTGTGTCGTGTGGCTCACGGGTTTCAGCGGGGCAGGGAAGTCCACGATCGCAACCGAGCTGGAGCGCGAATTATTTTCCCAGGGCAAACACGCGTGGGTGCTCGACGGTGATAACGTCCGGCATGGGCTTTGTTCCGACCTCGGCTTCTCCCCGAACGATCGCAAGGAAAACATCCGGCGTATTGGCGAGGTGGCGAAGTTGTTTGCCGAGGCGGGGTTTGTCTGCATCACCGCTTTCATCTCTCCGTATCGCTCCGACCGCGACCTGGCCCGGCGAATTGTGCCCGACGGCAAATTCGTCGAGGTCTATTTGAACGTGCCGCTGGAAGTTTGCGAGCAGCGCGACCCCAAAGGGCTTTATGCGAAGGCGCGCGCGGGCGAGATCACGGAGTTCACCGGCGTCTCGGCACCGTACGAGCCGCCCGTGAAACCTGAGTTGGAATTGCGGACGGATAAGATGAATCCATCCGAGTGCGTGGCGGTGATTCTGGAGCGGTTGAAACAGTTGCCGTGGTGAGGGAAGCTAAATTCCAACCGTCCAGGCTCCAACATCCAGAGAAATTCCAGGACCAAGGAATCAAATCCGAAGGCCGAGATCCGAAATCTCATAATCGTTCCTTAGGTGGTGGGCGCGACAGGGGTCGAACCTGCACGGATTACTCCACAGGATCCTAAGTCCTGCGCGTCTGCCAATTCCGCCACGCGCCCGTGGCCGGCACAGAATTTAGCGCGAAAGGTTCGGCGCGGAAAGAGCGATTTTGGAGAAGGGCTCCCGATCGGTCATTACAAAAAAAGTATTTCAGTAACAG
>Ga0209579_10002816_pt1 | contig 12999 bp, 11 predicted proteins | sample Coa_R1_2_FD_187152 | JGI IMG/M metagenome (GOLD analysis project Ga0209579, IMG submission 187152) | Surface soil microbial communities from Centralia Pennsylvania, which are recovering from an underground coalmine fire - Coalmine... | ecosystem: Environmental > Terrestrial > Soil >... | reverse complement strand
GCGAACCCGGCCGCCTCCAGACGGCGCTTTACTTCGCGAAAGGGAAGCGGCTTAAGCCGTCCCAACCTCTACCTCGAGAGTGCGAACTTTCGGAGGGCGCGTCGATTGCGGCGACTCGAAATGTAGTTCCAGCGCTTCCTTGAGGTTGGCGAGCGCTTCCTCTTCGGTTACGCCCTGACTGGCGACGTCGACTTCGAGGCATTGGGATACGTACCAATCGCCCTCGCGCCAGACCGTCGCGGAGAAGGGTCGCTTCATGAACTCATTGTTTCATAACTGCAAATGCGTTTTGGGCCACGAATGCACACGAATAAACACGAATAAGATCTTTCTTTGATCCATCCTTATTCGTGGGTAGCCGCTAGTCGATCAGCCCGCTCCGCAGCGCGAAACGGACTAGTTCGCCGGTGCTGTGAAGATTCAGCTTCTCCATCACCCGGCCGCGGTGGGCTTCGACGGTGTAGACGCTTAGGTTCAGCGTCGTCGCGATTTCTTTGTTCGTCTTGCCTTCCGCGATCATCTGAAGCACTTCGCGTTCGCGCGTAGTCAAGAGATCCAACGGATCGGTTACATGACGGCGATAGTCGGTGAGTACCGCGTCCGAGATTGCGGGACTCAAATAGCCCTCGCCCTTCGCTACGGCGCGAACAGCGGCGATCAGGTCGGCGTCGGCGGAATCTTTCAATAAATAGCCGCGGGCGCCCGCGCGGAGGATTTCGCGGACGTAGACGGCGTCCTTGTGCATGCTCAGGGCAAGCACTCGGGTGCGCGGGGCAGCGGCGGTGATGCGGCGCGTGGCCTCTATGCCGTTCAGTTCCGGCATGGTCACGTCCATGATCACCACGTCCGGCTGGAGCTTTTCGGCTTGCTCGACGGCCTCGCGTCCGTTGGCGGCTTCGCCGGCGATCTCCATGTCGGATTGCTCCGACAGGATCAGTTTGAAACCTTGACGAACCAGAACATGGTCGTCGGCGAGAAGAATGCGGATCACGTTTTCTCCTGCGGCATTTGTTCTTGCAGCGCCAGCTTTACCAGCGGCGCGCGCACTTCGATGGTAACGCCCGCGCCGGGTTGGGATTTGAATTCCAGTTCGCCGCCGGCGCTGCGGGCCCGGGCGCGCATGCCGTTCAGCCCCATTCCTCCAATGCTCACCGTTCCCGCGCGAGGCCGCTCCATCCCTTTGCCGTTGTCGTGAATCGTCAGGCGGACATTGTCGCCGTCGGCGCGCAGGTGGATCTCCACTTTCGACGCCCCTGAATGGCGGGCGATGTTGGTCAGCGCCTCTTGCACGATGCGGAACAGATGCGTTTCCGTCTCATCAGGCAGGCGGCCGTCGAATTCCGAGCGATAGTCGACCTGAATGCCGGTGCGTTCGCGGAACCGGTCGGTCAGCCAGCGAATACCCGCGTCCAGACCAAAATCGTCGAGCATGGTCGGGCGCAGGAGTTGCGACAGCTCGCGGACGCTGTGAATGGAATCTTCCACCAGCTTCATGCAATCGTCGATGCGGACGCGATCCGACGGGTTCTGCGCCAATGCGATCAAATTGGACTTGATGGCGGTCAGCGATCCGCCGAGCTCGTCGTGCAGTTCATGAGAAAAGCGGCGCGCGGTGGACTCCTGGGTTTCCAGCAGGCGGAAAGAAACGCGGCTCAACTCGCCGGTCTGCGACTCCATCTGGCGGAACACGCGGGCCGCCAGGCGCACGGTGATCACGGCGCAGGCCAGCGCAACCACCAGGCAGATTCCGAACAGAATTGCCGATTCCTGTTCCAGGACTTTGAACTGCCGGTCCATGCCCTCGCGCGTTTCGACGGCGTGCGCGTAGCTCAGATCGACCAGGCGCGCGACTACCGAGGTGACCTCTTCGTGGCGGAAGAAAAGATCGCGCGAGGAGTACTCGGGTACGGTGCTTAGTGTGAGCAGGCGGCGGGCTTCCTGCGAGAAACCGAATGCGGCGCGCTGCAGACTGTTCCAGGCGGCTGCATCCGCCCCGGTGCTCGCCTCGGCGACCATCTTGCGAATCTCGTCGTCGGTCTGATCGAGATCGGCGAGCACGCGCGCGCGATCGACCGTGGCCGGAGTGCGCGAAAGCCGGTAGAAGGCGGTGTTGAGCACTTCCTGCTCGCGTTCGACTTCGTCGAGCAGGCGCGCGATCACCAGTTGATCGGTCACCAGGCCGGCGGCGCTCGCGGCAATCGAGCGGGCGTTGTTCACGCCGATCACGGCGGCCGCGCCGAGCAGAATGATCACCGTGGCGAACCCGATGACCAATACTTTGAGCAGCGTGCGCATGTTTCCCATTCAAGGCTAACTTTTCTTCATTAAGATTTGCTGGGCACGCATCACTGAAGTTCGTGGTTCGCGCTACCGTGCGCGGGTGATCGCGGGATTTTGGGAGCGGGCGCATGATGGGTTCGTGGGTGATGGAAAAAAGCACCCCGCACAAGGAGAAACGAAAATGAGACGCGTAATTTTGACTTCCATGCTGTCGGCGGTTGCTTTGCTGGCGCAGTCCACCAGTGCACCGGCCCCCAGCGCCCAGGCTCCGAAGACGGATACCAAGGCTCCGGCGGCGACCTCAACAGGTAAGTCGACGGGTAAGGTTCACAAGCATTCGAAGACGACCGGCAAGACTACCACCGCGGCTTCGAAGAAGGCTGTTGCGCCGGCGGCTGCTCCGGCGAAGTAGTCACTGATGGGAGTGGGGCGGGCTTTGCGCAACAGGCAGGCCGGGGGCCTGCCCTACTCTGTCATGTCCTACGCTATCCGACGCGGGCGACGTCTTCTACGTGGACCGGCGGATTGTAGAACAGGAACCGGCCGCAGTTTTCGCAGGTCATCAATTGTTCGCCCTTTTTCAAGTCCTGCATGTGTTGGGGGCGCACGACGATCTGGCACGCGGTGCAGCGTCCGCCGACGGCTTCCGCGATCACGGTGGTATTGTTCCACTTCTTGCGGATCCGCCCATATTGGGTGACGATCGCCGGTGGGAGCTTGGCGGCGGCTTGCACACGCTCCGCGCGCAGCAGGTCGAGTTGCGATTGATCGGCTGCCGTACGCTCGCGAGCCTGCTTTTTCTCGCCTTCGACGCTCTGCTTTTCCTCTTTTAGCGCGGCCTCCGCTTTCTTGACATTAATGTCGAGCGGCTCGGATTCCGACATCAACTCCAGAATGCGATCCTCGGCCTTGCGAATTTCCTTTTCGGCGAACTCGATTTCATGCTGAAATGCCCGATATTGCTCGTTAGTCTTGGCTCCCAGCATCTGATCCCGCAGCTTCGAGATCTTCTGCTCGTTCACCTGAATGTCGCCTTCGAACTTTTTGCGATCTTTCTGATTGGCTACCAGGGCGGCCCGGTCGGCCTCCAGCTTGCGGACGTGGGATTCGAGCGTCTTTTCAATAGCGGCGATATGCTTCGGAAGCGCGGCCACTTCCTTTTCGAGCGCCGTAATTTTTTGGTCGAGCGACTGAAGCTGAATCACCAGATGGGTATCTGGATGCATGGATAACTCGATTTTAGCACGCGAACCACGGGTCTTCGCCGGCGTACCGTCTTCGCTACAGTGATAGTCATGCACAACTTGGAAAAACTTCCGCCGGTGCCGCTGACGCTGGAAGGCGCGAGCATCCTGCACCAGATGCTGCGGATCCGCTGGGCCGCCTGGCGGGCTCTGCCGGCGGGTGAGCGCGCGGAGATTCTGGGAGCGGCAGCGATCGCCCTGAAAGAGATGGAAACGGCCGGCAGCGCGCTGTTTTCGATGCTGGGACACAAGGGCGATCTGATGCTGGTGCATTTCAGGAAGGGATTCGAGGAATTGGGCGACGCCGAGCGGTTCTTACCGCGGCTGAGGTTGTGGGATTTTCTGGAACAGACGGCGTCGTACCTGTCGGTGGTGGAGCTGGGATTATATGACTCGACCATGAAAGTGTATGGATCGCTCGAGGAGCGCAAGATCGCGCCACATTCGGCGGAATGGAATGCGGAGATCGAAGAGACGCTCGCGCGCCAGCGGACGGCGATGCAGCCGCGGTTGTTTCCGGAGGTGCCGGCGCACAAGTTCATCTGCTTCTATCCGATGGACCGGCGGCGCGGGGAGGCGAAGAACTGGTATCAGTTGCCTATGGCGGAGCGCCAGCGTCAGATGCAGGAGCATGGTGAAGTCGGGCGGCGTTATGCGGGGACGGTGCGGCAGATCATCTCGGGCTCGATCGGGTTTGACGATTGGGAGTGGGGCGTGGACCTGTTCGCCGAAGACCCGCTGGTGTTCAAGCGGCTGATTTACGAGATGCGATTTGATGAGGTCAGCGCGGTGTATGCGTTGTTCGGGACGTTCTACGTGGGTGAACGCGTTCCGGCAGCGGAAATCGGGAAGCTGTTAGCGGTCTGAACCGCGCGCGACAGCAAGCGGGTCCTGAAGTGCCTGTCAAATACTACCTCAGCAGATCGCGGGCTTTCGCCGCATCCGCCGCGCCGCCCGCCGCATCCCCGGAGGCTTTCCGGGCGAGACCGCGATTCTGATATGCGTTCGGATACTTCGGATTCAAGCGGATCGCCTCGTCGAAATCAGCGATTGCGTGAGCATAGTCGCGTAACAGATAACTGGCGAATCCGCGGGCATTAAAAGCCGTCGCCAGATCCGGCTGCTGGCGGATGGCTTCGGTCAGTTCTTCAATCGACTCGCGATACTTGCCCTGGTACAGCAGATCGTGCCCGCGTTGATAAAGCGCGGCAGCGGACTTCATGTTGACAGCTGGCCTGACCCGTTCTAGCGTGGCTGGCTCAGGCATGACTTGCTTTGGCGTGACTGGCTCGGGCTTGACTGGCTCTGGCTCGACCACCGCCGTCTTAACGGGCGCGGATCTCGCCACCGGCAGTTCAACCACCGAGTGTGGCGGCTCCGGAATCTGCTCAGGCTCGAGCGCGGCGGCCGGGATGGTCGCCGGTTCGGTGGCAGGTTGGTTTTCCGCGATGGCTTTCTCGGCCTTGGCCAGCACTTCCTTAGCTTCGGCGTAGTCGCTTTTCAGATGAACGGCCTGTTCCAGATCCGGAATGGCTTTGAAGTAATCGCCCAGAAGAAAGTAAGCGCTGCCGCGGGCGCACCAGGCTTCGGCGAGATCCGGCCTCAGGCGAATCGCTTCGCTGCGGTCCGCCAGACCTTTATCGTGCATTCCGAGCTCGTGATACGACCCGCCGCGAGCCAGGTACGCTTCGGCGGAGTCCGGTTTCAGCCGCACGGCTTCATTCCGGTCGGCCAGCGCCTTCTGGTGATCGCCCATGGCCGCGTAGATTGCAGATCGCGCGACGTATAAGCCCTGATCTTTGGGCATCAGATTCAGCGCCGCGGTGAAATCTTCAATCGCTTTGTCCAGATTCTCACGCTTGGCCCACGCGGCGGCTCGAAGCGCAAGGGCACGGCCGTTATTGCGATCCAGCCGCAGCACGCGATCCAGATCCTCGATGGCGAGCTCGAAATTTCCGAGCTGGCCGTGCGCGAATCCACGTTCCAGATACGGCGCGCTCGCATCCGGCTTCAGGCGAATCGCCTGATCGAAATCGTCGATCGCGTCGCGGAATCGACCCAGCGCTGTCAGCGCGATGCCGCGTCCCTTCCATGGCGCGGGATCGTCCAGCCGCAGGCGAATCGCCTTCGAATCGTCGTCGACGGCGAGCTGATGATAGCCGAGTTCTTCATAGGAAGCCGCGCGCGCCGTGTAGACTTGTGAAATCCCGTCTCCCAGATCGATGGCCTTTGCGAAATCGTCGATCGCTTTCTTGTGGTCTCCCAATTTCGCGTAGGATTCACCGCGGGCGCGAAAAGCCTCCGCGCTCTGCGGTTGCAGATGGATCGCTTCGGTGAGATCTGCCAGCGCTTTTTCCGGCAAATTCAGAGCAAGCTGAACCTTCGCGCGATGCAGATACGCGGGCGCGGTCGGATCGGCTGATATCGAAGCGGAAAACGCATCCAGGGCCTGTTTCCATTGCGCGGCCTGTTCGAAGCGGACTCCCAAATCGTAATCGCGCTGCGATTTCCGCTGTTCCGCCGGCCAAGCGGTGGCCGTGAAGAGAAGGCAACTCAGAGCGATCAGTCTCACAGGAGAACTCCTTAGAATGGATCGGCCAAAGCCCTTAGGATCTTTAGAACGAAAGTCCGGTGGAAACGAAAGCGCGAAGACGCGCGCTAGCTTCTGGAAAATCTTCGCCGTACCGGCGCCGTGAAGGCCCGGATGGCAATTTCAAGCTCGCCTACGCCCAGCGCGCGGCAAGCCAGGTAAAATACACTGAGTCCGACAGGGATCGATATCCCCAAATCCGCCAGCCGGGCGAACTGCGACACGCCCAGCCACGCTTCCATTGTACGAGTGGTAACCATGGTCGCGGCGCCCATGGCAGCCGAGGCCAGCAACACTTTCGTAACACCCGCCGCCAGTTCGCGCCCATGCACCCCGCCGATCCTCACCCGCAGGATCGAGAACAGCACCACGAAGCCGAATAACGCGACCATCGAAGTCGACATCGCCAGACCGGCGTGCCCGAGCTTCGCGTACCGGATCAGCATGACGGCGGTCGCGTAGTTGATGGCGATCGAAGCCAGGCTCACGAACATCGGGGTGCGTGCGTCGCCGAGCGCGTAGAACGCGGGACTCAGCACTTTGATCGCGGCATATCCGGCCAGCCCGATCGCGTAGCAGGACAGGGCGACGGCCGTTTGCTGCGTGTCATAAAGATGAAATTTGCCACCCTGATAAATCGCTCCGATGATCGATTTGCCCAGTACGATCAATCCCACCGAAGACGGGACGGTCAACAGAAAAACCATCCCCAGCGATTTCGAGAGCGTCTTGCGAAATTCATCGATATGCCCCGCGGCCGCGCTGCGTGAAATGGAAGGAAGCGTCGCCGAAGCCATCGCCACGCCGAACAGGCCCAGGGGAAGCTGCATGAAGCGGAACGCGTAGCTCAGCCAGCTCACCGGACCGTCGAAGCCGGTCTGCGGATCGAAAATCTTCGAGGCCAGATTCTGATTGACGGTCACGTTGATCTGCACCGCCGCGTTTCCGAGAATCGCCGGAACCATGAGCCGGAGAATACGCACCAGACCGGGATCGGACCAGTCGAACGCCGGCCGGAACTGGAATCCGAGATGGTACATACTGGGCAACTGCCAGATCAGTTGCAGCGCGCCTCCGAACACGACGCCGATCGCCATTCCCGTGATGTGTTCGATGTGCAGCAGCGGGGCCAGTCCGTATCCGATCAGGATTCCGAATCCGACCGAGCCGATGTTGAAAAACGTCGACGCCATTGCCGGAACGCCGAACTTGTTCGACGCATTGAGCACGCCCATGGCCTGCGCGGCCAGCGCGACCAGGAGCAGAAACGGGAACATGATGCGCGTCATGGTGACGGCCAGCTCGAATTTTCCGGGAACCGCGGCGTAGCCGGGCGCCAGCAGATACACTAGCGCGGGCGCGAAGATCACTCCCAGGGCGCACAGGCTTCCGACCACGACGACGATAGCGCTGGCCACCAGGTTCACCAGCCGCGCGGCTTCTTCGTGAGTACGCTTGGATAAATATTCAGTGAACGTCGGAACGAATGCGCTGGAGAGCGCGCCTTCCGCAAACAGATCGCGGGTCAGATTGGGGATGCGGAATCCGAGGATGAACGCGTCGTAGATCAGCCCCGCTCCGAACAGGCGGGCCATCACGCTCTCGCGCAGCAGGCCGGTAATCCGGCTCATCATGACCGCCAGCGAAACGACGCCGGCCGAGCGGACTACGCTGTCCTGTCCGGAAGGCTGTGGCTCGCGGCCTTCATCGACGCCGACCGGGAGCGCGTCACGGCTCATGTCTTTCTAATTATACGGGCCGAATTCGCGGCTCACCCGCTGTGGTCGGCGTTTCTGTGCCGGCCTTGCATTATCCATCACCGGCACCGAGCCGCGCACGAAGTAAGCGGGTGGCGACATGGGCGAATCATCCGGGGACGACCACCCGCTCGCTGGCGCTCGCGGCTCAGGGTCGGCCTTATGTTATCGATTGCCGGCACTGAGCCGCGCACAAAGTAAGCGGGTCGCGACATGGGCGAATTATCCGGGGACGCCCACCCGCTCGCTGGTGCTCGCGGCTCTGTGTCGGCCTTATGTTATCCATTGCCGGCACTGAGCCGCGCACGAAGTAAGCGGGTCCCGACATGGGCTCATCACTCGAGGGGCACTACCCGCTCGCTGTTGCTCGCGGTTCTGTGTCGGCCTTATGTTATCCATTGCCGGCACCGAGCCGCGCACGAAGTAAGCGGGTCCCGACATGGGCGAATCATCCGGGGATGACCACCCGCTCGCTTAACGCTCGCGGTTCTGTGTCGGCCTTATGTTATCCATTGCCGGCACTGAACCGCGCACGAAGTAAGCGGGTCCCGACATGGGCGAATCACCCGGGGATGACCACCCGCTCGCTGTTGCTCGCGGCTCAGTGTCGGCCTGATCTTATCCATTGCCGGCTCCGAGCCGCGCACGAAGTAAGCGGGTCCCGCACGGGCGAATCATCCGGGGGCGACCACCCGCTCGCTGGCGCTCACGGCTCAGTGTCGGCCTTATGTTACCCATTGCCGGCACTGAACTGCGCACGAAGTAAGCGGGTCGCGACATGGGCGAATCATCCGGGGACGACCACCCGCTCGCTGGCGCTCGCGGTTCTGTGTCGGCCTTAAATTGTCCATTGCCGGCACCGAGCCGCGCACGAAGTAAGCGGGTCGCGACATGGGCGAATCATCCGGGGGCGACCACTCGCTCGCTGGCGCTCACGGGCAGTGTCGGCCTTGTCCTATCCATCACCAGCCCTGAACCGCGCACGAAGTAAGCGGGGCTATGCGCCGTACTGTTCGAAAAAGTGGGCGATGGTCATGATGCCCGCGTAATAATTCGACAGCTTGTATTTCTCATTCGGCGAATGCAGGCCGTCGTCGGGCAGGCCGAAACCCATCAGGATGGTCGGTATGTGGAGATGCTTCACGAAATCGCCCACAATGGGAATCGATCCACCGCTGCGAATGAATACCGTTTCGCGGCCCAAAATATCCTTGAACGCGCGCGCCGCCGTGTGGATCGCCGGATGGTCGGGATTCACCATGATCGCCGGACCCGCGCTCAGAATCCGAACCTCCATTTCAATTCCAACCGGCGTATTGTCGCGGACAAATTTCTTGTAAGCCGCGACGATCTTGTCCGGATCCTGGTTCGGCACGAGCCGCATGCTGACCTTCGCGGTCGCGCGCGCCGGAATCACGGTCTTCGCACCTGCCGCGGTGAACCCGCCCGCGATGCCGTGGACTTCGAGCGTCGGCCGCGCCCACACGCGTTCCAGAACCGAATATCCTTTCTCTCCGGTCAGCGCGGTCGAGCCGACTTCCTTTTTCAGGAAGTCTTGTTCGTTGAAGGGCAGGGAAGCCCAGCTCTGCTTCTCCGCCGCCGCCGGCTGCTCGACGCTGCCGTACATGCCGGGGATCATGATGCGCCCGGTATGATCTTTTAACTTCGAAAGCAATTCGACCAGCGCGAACACGGCGTTGGGAGCGGCCCCGCCGTACAGTCCGGAATGCAGATCGCGCGACGCCCCGCGCGCTTCGATCTCGGTGTAAACCAGCCCGCGCAGCCCGATGCACAGCGTCGGGATGCCTTCCGCGTAGAGCGCCGTATCGGAAACCAGCGCGACATCCGCTTTTAGCTTGTCGGGATTTTCGGCGACGTATCGCGCGACCGATTCTCCGCCGACTTCTTCCTCGCCCTCAATCAAAAATTTCACGTTCAGCGGCAGCTTGCCGTTCACAGCCAACAATGCCTCGATGGCTTTGACGTGCATGTACATCTGGCCCTTGTCGTCGGCCGAACCGCGGGCGTACAGATTTCCGTCGCGCAGGGTGGGCTCGAATGGAGGCGAGGTCCAGAGCTCCAGTGGATCCGGCGGCTGGACGTCGTAATGGCCATAGCACAGCACGGTCGGTTTGCCGGGCGCGTGCAGCCAGTCGGCGTACACCAGCGGATGCTTCGCGGTGGGAATGATCTCGATGTTTTCGAGCCCCGCGCGGCGCAGGCTGTCGGCGACAAATGTTGCCGCGCGCTGCACGTCGGAGGCGTGCTCGGGCAGAGTGCTGATGCTCGGAATGCGGAGGAAGTCTTTTAATTCGTCGAGGAAGCGGTCTTTATTCTGCTCGACAAAGGCGTTGGTAGCTTGCGACACGCCTCATTATAACGAGACCGGTGGGGCAGGCTTGCAGCCCACAGTTGTTAGAGCTGTGCGTAGACCTACGGGCTGGTCGAGCTCTTCTTGCCCATTGCGAGAACGCCGGCCGCTGCCGCCGCGCCACCGCCGGCCGCCACGATTCCGACGATTGCGCCGGTCGACAGCCCGGTGTGTGCCCCTACCGCCGCAGCGGCTCCGGCGCCCGCCGGAAGAGGATCAGTGGCTGCTGCCGAGCCCGGTGCGATTTCTGTCTTCGCATCCAACGCCGACGCGGCGCTCAGGCATCCTCCCTGGGATTTCTGAACTACGTTCGTCGCCACCAGCGAGATGGTCGCGATAGCTACAGCGGGCTTTGCGCTCGATGTGGCGCCCGTAACTTCCACGCGATTGCCGACATTATCCGCCAGGTTCGGCGCGCTCACCTCGAGCACTTCCTGGGTGTTTTCGTCCTGCAGGATGTAGTGTCCGTCTTTATACAGCAGGCATCCGGTTCGGGTGACCACGCCGTTCTCCGCCGCCTGCATGGCGAAGCTCATCCTGCGGCCCGAGGGGATGGCAGCGAGCAGCACGCCCGAGCGGCCCATGACACGCGCGGTTCCCGCGAGCGAGATAACCTCGATCCGGTCGGTCATTCCTACGCGGACGCGCGCGTTGTCGGTTCCCGCGTGCACCGACAATCCACCGGCTTCGATTCCATACGACGACGGTCCGGCAATCTGGCCCACGCCTTTTTCGAGCAGCAGGCGATTCTGCCACACCTTGGCGCGCGATGCAGCGCCCAACTGCAATTTCGCTCCGTTGCGCAGCGCGAGTTCGGATGACGCGCCCTGCGTTTCCACGGTGACGCCGTCGAACAGAGTGGAATTTCCCCACACCACGCTGCGCTCCAGGGTAAAATGGCCGCTGGCTGTGATGATTCCGATCACTGGAGTACCTGCAAACGCCATCGACGTGACTACGGTTCCAGCAACTAATTTAGACAGGAATGCTGATTTCAACACGACTTTCACAGTATAGGGTCGCAGGCCAATGCGGGCAAGGGTAATTGTCGTAATGCGGGTGTATTACGCTCGCCTGCTGGTCGCGGGTTTGGTCTGCGTACCATTACTTGCGGGCGTGTGGCTATCCATCCGCATGGCGGCCGCCGACGCAGCGTTTCGCCGCGGGACGTCGGCGGACGTCGCGCGAGCCATGGAACTGACGCCGCACAACACCGAGTATCTCCTGACTCGTGCGATTCAGCTCGATTACGACGGCAGTGATTCCACGGCGCTGCTACAGCGCGCCGCGGATTTGAATCCGCTAAGCTCCACGCCGCGCATCCGGCTGGGCCTGGCGGCGGAGGTCCGCGGCGATGCCGCGCTGGCCGAAAAATGGCTGCTGGCGGCCGCGCGCGTCGACCGTCAGTTCGAGGCCCGTTGGACGCTCGCAAATTTCTACTACCGGCAGGATCACATGCCGGAGTTCTGGAGATGGATGCGGCAGGCGCTCCGTGTCTCCTATGGCGACCGGACTCCTGCCTTCGATCTGTGCTGGCGGGCTAGTACCGATCCGGCCGAAATTCTGGACCGTGCGATTCCGGACGAACACGGCGTGGTCGCCGCGTACCTGGGCTATCTGCTGGCTGGCGCGGCCACCGAACCGAACAAGATGGCCGCCGTAGGCCCGGTCGCTCTGAAACTGACGGCCATGGGCGAGGGGAACGATCGGCCGGCCCTGTTCGCCGCCTGCGACGCGCTGATCAATGCGGGTAATGCCGAAGGCGCTCGGGCTTTGTGGCGGGCCATGGGATTTCCCAAGCTGGCGGGCGTGGTGCATCCGGATTTCGAAGTGCCGCAGGTCGGCCATGGGTTCGACTGGCGCATGACCGAGGCGCCCGGCATCGTGCACACCGATCTCGATCAGCCTCGGACCATGCATCGGGTGGCGCTGAACAGCCGCCAGCCGGAGTCGTGCGAGCTGCTGCGGCAGATTTTGAGTCTTGAACCGCAGACGGCGTATACGCTGTATTGGGAAGCGCGCACCAACGGGCTCGCGTCGCCGACGGGCATCGAATGGCGCATCGCCGGCGCGAGCGGAACGATTCCTGCGGGGTCCGAGGTAGCGTCAGGCGAACTCGCGTTCACGGCTGCGTCCGATCTGGTTCCCCTGACGCTCAACTACGAACGTCCGTCGGGCGAGCCGCGCGCGGAGGGTTCGGTGGAGTTGTGGCATGTGCGCGTCGAACGGCGTTGAACGGGAACAGGCAGGTCGGGGACCTGTCCTACTTATTTCTTGATCAGCACGGCGTTTCCCTGGCGAATTTTGCCGGGGCCGGATTCGATCAGAAAATTGATCTCCAGCAGATTGAACGCCGGGCCCGGGATCAGCTCGATACGACCGGTGGAACCGTCGACCGATTTAACCTCGAAAACCTGATTGCGGGCATTGCGGAAGTCGCCTGAAAAAGTAAAACGGACCACTGGATCGTCGGTGTTCCCGGCGGGAAGTTTGAAACGCGCAGCCAGGGTCCCGCTGGCATGGCCGTTGTCTTCGGCGACCTCGAATTCGATGGTCTCCGGCTGTATCCCGTGATACAGCCCATTGGTCTGCGGGTAGGTCCAGGAGCCGGTGTACCGGATCAGTGGAATTGGCGTCACGGAAGGCGCTCGCGGCGTCGGAGCCGCGCCTGCCTCAGGCGGCGCTGTGGGCGTGGGAGCATTCGGCGCCGGCGCGCCTGCCTCCGGCTTGGTTGGCTCGGGCGGCGTGGCTGCCGCA
>Ga0209579_10002814_pt1 | contig 12999 bp, 11 predicted proteins | sample Coa_R1_2_FD_187152 | JGI IMG/M metagenome (GOLD analysis project Ga0209579, IMG submission 187152) | Surface soil microbial communities from Centralia Pennsylvania, which are recovering from an underground coalmine fire - Coalmine... | ecosystem: Environmental > Terrestrial > Soil >... | reverse complement strand
TCCAGCCATTCTTGGATTTGCATGGTCTTCATGTTGCAAGCCAAACAACCATGCCACTTCGTTTCGATCCAGTTCTTGATGTACGACTTGTTTGCTTTGCGCGCCGATTTCGACAAGCGCGGTAGTTCGTGATTGAGGTAATGGTTGACCAGTTCCCCAAACGTCATGGCCTTCAGCCTCAAGCATTGTTTGTTTTCGTTGAGGCTGCAACGTAACCGGTCGGCTTCCTTGTTGGCCGCCGCTTCGGTGGGGAATTGTTTGGTTGTGCCGATTACATCCTTGTGCTGTCGCCGCCGTCCATTCACTTCTTCGCTCCAGCGGAACACCCACAATACACCGTCTGCCCTTCTTTCCTTGCAAACCATGCCGCGGTTGTAACGGACAGGCTTGCAGCGATCGTAACTCAAATGACCCTCCTCTGTGTCTTGTCACGACCAGCTTCTCCATGAGCGGAATTTACCTGACCCCGAAGATGTTCCGCAAGCTCTGAAATGAGGAAATACCATCTCTTGCGAGCGCCCGATCCGAACGGATGCGCGGGGATCCTCCCCTCGCGGGCCATCTGTTTGATTGTTCGAGAAGAATAGTTGAGAAATTCTCCCGCCGCGCTCGCTTCGACAAACGGTTCCGGAGATTGGGTGCCTTGATAGGAAAGAGACCCTTTGCTGGGTTTCCGGATGTTTGTGTCCCATCCTGTGTTTGCGAAATGGAGGCTTGGGAATTTTCGTATGCGATTTGGCTGGGTCATGGCGGACGACTCCTGGCTGGATTGTTCTTGACGGTAACGCAATGTACACATATAGTCAACATGTAACGTTACATTTTGAGGCAAAAAATTGAGTACTAAGGAAGCCATAGCGGAGAAGTCAGCAATTGCACAGCAGCCTGTCATCTCCATTCGGATCTCGGATGCGCTGCGCATGAGACTTGAGGCGCTGAAGGTACTCATGTCGATGAAGAGTGGCGAACCCGTCTCCACATCGGAGGCCGCGAAGCAACTGCTTGAGTCCTCGAAAGAGGAGCGCCTTGAGCTGGTAACTATGCTCGCAGAGCCGACGGATTTTCTGCTGAATATCCGACGAAAAGCAGATGCAAAGCTGCTGCTTTCGCGGGCGGAATGGACCCTCGTTGCCTACTACTGTCTGCAAGGGGCGGAGAGATTTGGCGACACCGCACAGACGGAGATTTCATATGAATCTCTTACTGGAATCCTTGAGGCATTCCAGGCCGTTTACGGACTCCTTCGCAAACAGAACAGGACGCATTTGGACTCTTTTTTCGTGGCTCATCTTCCGCCAGATCGGCAAGTTGAAATGAAGAAGCCGGAGGAGATGGGAAGTGACGATGTGCGCCGAGCAGTAACCCGCACGATTCGAATGCTGCAAAGCCCGACCCAAGAGCGGCAGAGGCCGACATTTGTCGCCCGGAATCTTTACTTTCTCCTCGACGAACTGGAATTTCCGAATGTCGAGAAGTTGAACGAGGCGCTTTGCCCGTACTGGCCGATCCTGTGGCGAGTATGTGCTCGCGGTCACTACTTCCTGCACATGCAGCCTTTGCAAGATCAGAACTCTTCGGCAGGGCAAATAGACGCGCCGTTGGATCCACCATTGCCGAAATTTGAGGAAGGCGATTACCGGCTCGAATTCGTGCGCTCACCGAGCGAAGGTTTTTCCCTTTGGTTGTCCTTCCCAGGAAGACTTTCGCCGCTTTATCCCGTGGAGGGGTACGCGAAGATTTCCGAATTCAGGACGATTCTAGAACGGCTGGATCTAAAGCGGGAGTTGATCTTCTGGGAAGGCCGCTATTTTGTTGCGTACACCAGCGCCGATGAGAAAGATGCAATGGGTGTGAATTTTCGTGCACGCGATAACGGAATTGCGTTTAACTTTCGTGGCGATGATTGGCAGTCGATCAAGAAGCTGTTTCGACGCGCGTGGCAGACTCCGCAAATACGCCGCACTTGGGAGGCGTTGGCACTTGAATATGGGGAACTGTGAAAGGCGCGGTGCTTCGCACCGGAAGAATTATGGACACGTCACCCCCAATTAGGGAACTGCGGAGCGCTCGCCAACGCCGAAATGTTTACGGGCGTGAACTTGTTTTGGTTGAGCATTGTGCTTCGGGATCGAGTTCCGGCACGTCCTTGGCGTTTACCTTCGTAAACGGCAAAGTATCCCTAAGTGCATTTGGCGTAAACACGTTGATGCGCCAATGCTTTCAGAAATTGTCGTAACAGCGCCACTGGCAGGCATTTGTTAAGAACCATGAATAGGATTTCCCATGAGTACTCCCGAACTCCCATTTCCGATTCGGACCGAGACACCTCTTAGACCTGCGACAAGGCCCGGCTTCCGCACTAAAACGATAGCTACGCGCCTGACCCCAGGAGAGCTGGCTGAGGTCGAAGCCACCGCTGACAGCGCCGGCCAATCTCTCGCCGAATGGCTCCGCGAGACTGCGCTGCACGCAGCGCGGCAGCGACAGGCTGATCCTATCGAATTGCTGCTTGCTGAGGTCTGGGCCTTGCGATACACGCTGCTGAATTTGTTTCACTCAAACGCGAAAGCGGCATCAGAAGGTACACAATTGCTGCCCGATTCCATCGTGAAAATCCGCGATCAGGCCGACACAATGAAGGTCCAGAAAGCTCAGAAAATCCTCGCGGACTTCCTGTCGCTTGCTCGTCCAAACAGAGTCGAAAAATGAGGTATTCGTGTCATGCTTACCATCTCGAAACCGCTCTCGGCCAGCCAAGCGCGAACCTATCACGAGCGTGAGTTTGCTTCTGAAAAACAAAACTACTGGAGCCGCGACCAGCAAGGCCATAGTGAATGGCAGGGTAGGCTTGCCGAGCAGTGGAAGCTTACTGGGAGCGTGGAATCGGAGCATTTCGCACGCCTGAGTGAAGGGCAGCATCCGCATACTGCTGAGCAGGTTGTTCGCCACCAGGTCTCGCGAACATATGAGGGCAAATTTGGTAAGGAGGTCACCAGCGCCGAGCATCGCGCCGGGTGGGACGCCACATTTTCCGCGCCCAAATCAGTGTCGCTCACGGCACTTGTGGGAGACGACGAACGAGTTCGGGAAGCCCATCGCGAGAGTGTCCGGACGGCGCTTCGCGAGCTAGAGAGATACACACAAGCACGTATCGGCAATGTTAACGCGCCGGAGACCACCGGCAAGTTTGTTGCTGCTACTTTTGAACACGATACCGCACGTCCCGTTGATGGCTACGCCGCACCGCAGCTTCACACCCACGCCGTCATCTTCAACGTAACCGAGCAGGCGAATGGAACGACGCGAAGTCTCCAGCCCTACGAACTCTTTGTTTCTCAGCGATACGCGACTGCGGTGTATCGATCCGAACTGGCCATGCGGCTGCAAATGCTGGGCTATGAATTGGAGCGCGGCAAGCATGGGCAGCCGGAAATCCGTGGCTACACAAAAGAGTACTTGGAGGCGTCCAGTCCTCGACGGGAACAGATCAAAGACCATCTACGCGAACAAGGAATCGATGGCGCAGCGGCAGCGCAGATTGCTGCTCACCACACGCGGGATCGGAAGGAACTCATGTCCCAGGGTGAGGTATTGCGGCGGCACCGCGAGCTGGCAGCACAGTACGGAAATCAGGCCGATCAGGTCGTGGCTCACGCCCGCCAACACGGTCACCAGCGAATGCAGGAGGTTAAGATTCAGGCGCAGAGTGCTGTGACTTGGGCACGCGATCATGTATTCGAGCGATCAGCAGTGCAGGATCGTCGCGCGATCTTGGAAACAGCGCTGGTACGCAGCATGGGAGAAGCTACCTACACCGGCATCAAGCAGGAGTTCCAGCGCCGGATCAACACAGGAGAGTTCCAGGAACTCTCGCAGACAGGCGCACGCAGACAGTACACGACAAGAGTCATGGCAGGGATGGAGCGTGAGATCGTCGGCAGAATGTTGGAAGGCAACCGACGCTACTACAGCGATCCGATGCTGGTGTCGCCCCAGGTACGCATTGCCACCGAAGACCGTCATCCAGAATTGAATCCTTCGCAGCTCCAAGCGGTCGACGAGATCCTTCTCTCGCGTGAAAAGATCGTTGCTCTTGACGGCATCGCCGGCACGGGCAAGACCACTACCCTGGCAGTGATCCGCGAAGGCACAGAGCTTGACGGCTACAGGGTCGAAGGGTTCGCCCCAACCTCCCGTGCAGCGCAGAGGCTCGGCGAAGCTGGCATCGAGACTTCGACTCTACAGAAACATTTGACACGCGGACAGCAGCCCGACACGGGTGAGAAACGGCTGTACGTTCTCGACGAGTCTTCACTCGCTTCCACTCGGCAACTGCATGAGTTCATCGAGCGGCTGCGTCCCAATGATCGAGTCTTGTTGGCCGGGGATCGGCGACAGCACGAGGCGGTCGAAGCCGGACGCCCGTTTGCCCAGCTTCAAGATGCCGGTATGAAGACGGTCAAACTAGAAGAAATCGTGCGGCAGAAGGACCCCGAGCTGAAACAAGTAGTGGAACAGCTCGCTAGAGGCAATGTACGGGAAGCTATAAACAATCTCGATCAGCAGGGCCGGGTGCACGAAATTCGCGGACATCACGAGCGCATCTCGGCCATTGCGAAAGAGTACGCGAAGTCGCCGGAGAAGACGCTCGTTGTGTCGCCCGACAATCGCTCCCGCATGGAGATCAATGAATGCATTCACGGGGAATTACAAGGCAAGGGCCTAGTGAGTGCCGAAGAGCATCCAATCCGAACCCTAGTTCCGCGCCAGGAACTCACTGGGGCTGATCGCACGTGGGCAGCGAAATATGAAGTAGGCGATATTCTGCGCTATTCCCGCGCATCGAAGGAAACCGGGATTGGAAAAGGCCAGTACGCCCAGGTGAGAAGCATTGATGCTGCCACCAACCGGCTTACTGTGCAGCTGCAGGACGGAACCGACCGCACATACGATCCCCGCAGACAGCGCGGCGTCTCTGTATATCGAGAGGAGATGCGAAGATTCTCCGCTGGTGACCGCATTCAATTCACGGCGCCTGCAAACGACCTTAAAATTGCAAATCGTGAATTAGGAGCGATCGTTGGCATCGACGGGGCCGGACTAGTGAGTCTAAATATGGATTCTGGCCACTCGCTCCAAATCGATCCCAATAAGCACCGGCATCTGGACTACGGCTATGCAATGACCAGCCATTCCAGCCAGGGACAGACTGCCGACCGTGTCTTGATTCACGTGGACACCGAACTGGGTGCCAAGGATCTGCTCAACAGCCGCATGGCCTATGTCTCGGCCTCCCGTGGACGCTATGACGCACAGATTTATACGAACAACGCACAGACGCTCGGACAAGAACTCAGCCGCGACTTGTCCCATTCTCCTGCGATTCAGCAAGAGCCAGTAGCGCACAAGATAGAACCACAAACCACGCACACGAATCAGATCAGTCAGGGTTTCGGTCTTGGTCTTTGATGCAGCATTCCCGAAATGACATACCCCGGATAGCCAGAGCATAGCCGAGGCCCGGCCAGTGTCAAGGCCGCGCTTCGCGCGCCGCGTTCGCGGTCGAAGAGCCTTGACACTGGCCTTTGCGCCTCGGCTTATTATTCAGCCATCCGGGGCGTGTCAGATTTTCCAGCAAAACCCGCCAATCAACCCTCGGCCTTCCTGTCGCCTGCTTGATTCGCGGGAGACAGCCCACCGCGCCGTGAGAGAGAATCACGGAATCGGCCCGGAGTACGTACCACGCGTGCCAACGGGAAGAGAGTCATTGCAATTGACAATGGACTCGCCGGGGCTAGACTGGGCTTGGGACTAGCGCAAAACGGAACTTGCCCGCATAAGGACGATGTCAATGGCTAGATCGATTACCATAGCATTGACGGTAATAGCGCTAACCCTGATCGCCGGTGCTCAGGTCGACATCATCGCTTGGAACCCCACCTCCAGCGGCTTCTCGAACGTTCAGCCATACATCGACGGGGTGGCCCTGCCGATTACTTGGGCGCCCACGGACACGACCTCCTGCACGAGTGGCACCGCGTGCAGCCTCATGTTTAGCTTTCAAAGCTTCGCAACGTTGATAAACCCATACATCGGCAAAACATGCGGCAGCAGCCTTCCGGGACGTGGCAGCGGTCACTCCTGCATCATTGATATCGATGCCCGACCGGTCAGCAACGCATCGCCGAATTCGGATACCCCCTCGTACGTGTTTAGCCTCTATTGGCAACAGTGGGCGAGCGCAGCAAACCCGCAGGACGCCGCTTTCTGCGCAGGTTATCCCGGCAGCACTCCGGCGGGCAACCCATCGCCGCCAGGCCCTCCCAACTATGGTTATGCCAATATCGGATCCAACAACTGCACCAGCCCAACGTCATGTACCCCAGAAACCCTTGCAACCGGTATTCCGGCAATTTGGGAACCGCCCTACGTTCAAGCAATCGACAACTGGTGGGCGGCTCTCATCCTTTGGGCCTCAGGGCACTCCTCACTGACGGTACCTGCGACCACGCCAGCGGCCCCGGTCTCGCAGATCGGCTATATCCGCTTTGGTTTCTCCATCGGTAGCGAAGCAACAATCAATTGCACGGCAATACTTGAAGATGCCCTCGGCGGCGGAAGCTCATCAGGCGACGCGGCAATGAAGGCCCAGTGGTTGCTGTACTACTCCAAAGCGGCCATCTACATCCAAGGGCAGCGGACTTCGCAGGCAGGAGGGGCTCCTAACTGGTTTCCGATGATGACGGTCAACATGGGGACAAGCCTCACTAATCCGTCCTTGACGACCGACCCCTCATGGTCAATCGGAGAAGCGCAGATTCTGCTCGCTAATCAGCCGTTCGGAATCGGGACACAAGGACTCGAAAACGGATTCGTGAGCGGGAGCGTAGTAAGCGATCTCCAGAGCATGTCTTCCGGGCCGAACTGCGGCCTTCCGGGGTACGGCCCGTGCTGCTCCGACAACTGGTGTAACGTAAGACAGATGGTGATCGGAAACGTGCCCGTCATTGAACTTCAGGATTGCAACATAAGCAACCCAGCCGGCGGAACAAAAAATTGCTTAGACAGCGCTATGGCAGGAACGACAACAGCAGACCAGCTGACGCTCTCGCAGGTCTTCACGATCTCAAGCCAGCACGGAACGACCTCAGCCGAAATCTACTATAACGATCTCCTATGTGCCTTCGACCCCGGCGCCGCACCGTTGTCCGGCACCACGTGCGCAAATCCACTGAACCTTTCAACCTACCCGCCCGCCTATGCTAGCGCTATATTAGCTTTGGCCGCCGGGCAGCCCAGTAGCACCAGCGCCCTTATTGGAAACGCCCAGATAATGGGAGGCGCGACAATGTTCTAGGGAATAGGTTCGCCCGGTCTACTGGCTCTCGCCGAAGACGTATACAGCGCCATCAGGGCTCAGACCTCCATCCGGCCAATACGGCGCAGAGACTCCTAGAACCCCGCCGCCAATCGCGACACCCAAACCAAATAGGTTGTTAGCCGATCCATCGGAGGCTCTGATCTCCTCGCCCCCGGCCAAATTCTGCCAGCCTCCAAGCGGCTCGCCAAACACATAGGCGATCCCTTGCTCGGCATGGACATACGGTGCACCCGTGAACAGCATTCGATCACTAATCGCTACCGAGCAGCCCATTTCGCTGCCCGCCTTACCAGTCGCAGCCGTTACTTCGGCAGTCTGCGTCATTGTCATTGACCAACCTGCGGCGGGCTCAGAAAAAATATAGACGGCCCCCTGCGCCTGATTGGATCCCACGTCCTCTCCGGGCGCACCCACTGCAACCGTCGCGCCGCCCACTGATACCGAGAGCCCGAACAGAGCGTTGCGCTGCCCGTTGGAGGGCTCAAGTTCTGCCGTCTGCCCTCGGGTTCCGCTCCATCCCCCGGCCGGCTCGACATACACATATGCGCGCCCACGGACTGTGACGCCGTCCACATTCGCCCTTGGTTCTCCGACTACTACAGTGCGTCCGCTGATCGCGACCGAGTCTCCAAATCCGCTGTTGTCAGACTCATCATTGGCGACTAACTCCGAGGTCTGCGTCATGTCCGCCCATCCACCAGAAGGCTCAACGTAGACGTAAGCCGCGCCAAGTTCCTTCTGGCTGCCAACCTGCGCAGAAGGGCTGCCCGCGACGATTGTGCCGCCGTCGATGGAAACCGAGCCGAACGCCGTGCTCGGAGCCCCGGATGTCGTAAGCTCAGCATTCTCAGTGGCCGTTCCGGAGGGGCTCACGAAGACGTAGGCCGCTCCCAACCCCTTATCTGAGTCATATCCTCCGACGACAATCGTATCCCCGCTGACCGCCACAGTTCCGAAACCGCCCGCGCTCTGGCCGCTCGACTGGGTCAGCGTGGCCGTCAATTGAAGATTCGTCCAGTCGCCGCTGACCGCCCTATACACGTAGGCGACACCGCACCCGACGCAACCATTCGGCGGCGTTGCGCCCGGCGCTCCAATGACCAGAGTGCTGCCGCTGATCGCAATACTAGGCGCGAAAAGGCCAAACGGCTGCGATCCGGTTAGTTCCGCCAACTGCTGAAATGTTTCTGTCGTTGGGCTAGCAATTCGGCTCTGCGCCGACGCGCCCATCGAGAGCAATGCAAGGATCATCCCAAGGAGAATTTTCATAGAACCTCCAGTGAAGAAAATATCTTAGGGGCAGCGACGAAAGCGTGGAGAATCTTACGCCGCTATCGCGGCCGCGCGGACAGCCAGGCGGGGGATCGACGAAAAAAGACGCAGCCAAACAATACTCCCTCGCGGGGGTCCTGTCAATTTATTAGAGAGAACCGCTAGGGTATCGGTGTATTTGAAGAACCGTACCCTTGGGCGCCCTCAAGCTGTGCCCGCGCCGACAGCCTGCCGCCGAGGTTCCAGGCAGAATGCTAGAGTCAGAACCAGACGCGCCAATATTTCAAGACGATACCGGCTTGTTATATTAATTCTAATCTCCGAGTGTTAACCGACCCTGAATTTAGCGAGATCCAGTAGAAACGCGGAGGCCCGATGAAGAACGTCATCCTCACTGTGCTCCTGATAATTTCAGTGCGAGCGCTTGGGCAATCGACGGTCCAGATAACCTGTACTACACCGTCGTGTGGTACGACCACACTGCAATCAAATGGCTTTTCGGCAACGGGCTCAGGAGGAGCCGGCGGTCTCAGCATGACCGCAGGATCCCCTCCGTCGATACCGGGGCTTGGGTTAGCCACGACCTCGATCACCTTTTTTGCGCCTTCAACGACCGCCCTGACAACATCATATGGAGTAGCGCCCGGAGGAGCCGGGGCTACAGGCCTGTGGTACGGCACGCTTGGTTCGGGCGCAAGCTTCAGCGGGCTTACGTTTACGCTCAATAGTTCTAATGGGATTACGGGCTACACCGGCACTATCAGTGGCGGTTCTGGATACTTCACGCCACCACCGTGCTACGTTACGGGGACTAACACGACACAAGCTTCGTGTCTTTTTACTGTTTTGAACGGTGTCATTAACGGAATCACTTTTCCGGTACCAGGTTCGGGATATACAGGCACTATTTCAATAGGTGCAGCTCCAGTTCTCGATCTGAGCTATTTGACTGTGTCGGACCCCACCCTTGTAAATAGTTCTACCGGAATCATCAATTCCGGTTATTACGTCCAGGTATCGGAAGCGCCGCTAACGAGCGGAGACCTCAGCGAGTTCAACAGCGCCGGCGACCTGATCGACTCTGGCATTGCGACAGCCAATGTCGCGCAGCTCGGGGCGACTGGCGCCTTCACGACGATTACCGGCACGTCATCCCTGACTTTGGGCTCGAACGGCGGCACGGTCGGGAGCCTCGTGCTGGAAGGCTCGACTTCGGGTAGTGCGACACTCATCACAAACGGAACCGCCGCCACAATCGGAGCGAGTACACAAGTTGAAATACCGGACAACAAAGCCTTCGTCATTTCGCAGAGCACTAATTCCACCGGTGGCAACGCTGTTACATATGGAGCCATCGGAACCGGCACAACAGAAGCTGCAGATGTCACTGGAGGAAACAGCACGGGCCTGATCAATACCGACAACAAATGCGCATTCGCGCTCACCACGTCAACGTTCACTCTCGCTTTGTCCCCCGTCAGCATCTGCTCCTTTACCCTACCCAACGCGGCGAATACATGGACTTGGCAGTGCTCGATGGAGTGGTCCAATAATGCTGGAACCTCTCCTACTTTCGCAATTGGAGTGACCTGGGCCCATGCTCCCTCTGCTGCATTCCAGATGGAAACGATTTATACCGCGAATGCATCCGCTCCGGCGAAGCAAATTTCAACGACGACAACCACCAACGCCGCCATTGGTGCCACGGGAACTCTGACCACATCGTCAACTTTATACCAAGCATTTGCATCAGGGAATTTTACGGCAAGCGCCACAAGTGGTACCTTCAGCCCAACCGTTATTTTAACTGGCACAGGCGCCACCGGCACCGCTACCGGGCAATGCATGCTTTTATGAATACTTTAAACATTTTTTACTTTGGGTGCCGCAACCACTCCGGCTGTCCCTCTAACACGAGGAACTCAGAGCGGATCGACTATTGCTGCGATCCATCTGGGCACCCTCCTGGCACCCAGACCGATGTCTTGTTCGCATCTGATTGATTTTGTTATGTCATGCATGGAGTAAGCTGGACGTGCAAGTTGTTGTTTGTAATTGGGTTGACGACCCTTTTAAGGCATGGGTCGCAGGTTCGAGTCCTGCCGCGCTCACCAGTTACCGTCCTTTCTCTGTATTTCTGCTCCATTCTCGTCCACGCGCAATAACATCCCGCTTCCGCTTCGTATATTCACCTTTCCCCTCTTTGAAACCAGTATGATTTCACCAACCGGTTCGCTACGTCCGGCGTGCGCCAGAATAAGATTCGGATAGCCGTAACTGCCGCAGGCATTCGCGGAAAATACCCATAATGCTTGCGGCCGGCCCGTTCCCTCCAGATCGCCACGGCAATCCGCGCTGGCGAGAACCTGAGCCAGCGCCCCCTGCGGAGGCACCGATTTGCCGACTGGTGTCAACCCGTCGGCAATTATCGTGCCGTGATAGTTCACCTCACCGCCGATCTGAACTGTGTTCCAATCGAATTCCGAAGTTCCACGGTCGGGCCCCATCGCCGGTACTTGGGCTTGCTCGACCTCAATCATGCTCGCCAACGCACGCAAGTTCGTAGTGAGCGGGATTTTTCGGCCATTCACTGCGAGCGAGTCGAAGCGCAATGAGACCCTTGCTCCTTCTACATCATTTGGCTCTGCGGCTACGAAGTGGCCGATGACTTTTGCGCCAGCGTGAATGGTAGAGCCGACTGGCAACGGTACGTCTTGCATGACGCGAGCGGCAATTTCTTCTCGCGGTTTAGCCTTGTCTGATCGGATGGAAGAAAGCAATTGCACGGGAAGGATTGTTCCTGACGGAATCGCATCTTGCGCCAGCAATGAGCTAGAGACTAACAGCAAGCCAGTCGCAATCAATGTCCTCATTAACACACCTCTGCCGGGTTCGGGGTCATCCGGCACGTTTCCAAAGCTCGGCCGCGGGAGCGGGAAACTGATTTCCGTGTCCCTGCTCTTCGAGCTCTTCCTGGCATTGCAAGCAAAATTGCGTCCATGGCAATGCCAGCAGCCGGCGAGCCGGAATGTCGTTGCCGCAATTCACGCACACTCCGAAAGATCCGTCGTCAATTCTGCGAAGCGCGGCTTCGATGCGGCGCAGAACTGTTCTTCGCTGACTGCTCTGCTGGAACAGTGCCTCTTTTGACATGCTGCTGACACACAGGTCAGCGGTATCCTGAGTGCTGTCGATCTCCAGCGACCGTGTTTCTTCTTCAAGTTGCTTCAGCGACCGCAGGATTTCCAGGCGCTGATTTTCAAGGTTCTGCCCGAACTGTTCGATTTTTACCTTTTCCATTTTCTCTCTCGTGTTTCATTTTCTTTTTCTGTTCTGTTTAGCGGCGACCCATCGATTGCTATTTGAAATCGCGCCAGCTATGCGTCCAACGCCGGCGCAGGTCTCTCCGCGTTGCGCAGATACGAATCGAAGAACTTAATCAAAAAGGGAGTCTGGCTCCCGACTCCCGCAAACAACAGGATCGGAATCTCGGGTTTGATGCGGCTCATTTCGGCTCGGACCGTGGCCCCAGTTGCATCTGGAAGGTCATACTCGAGAAGAACTCCTTCGATCGGCTGCCTCTTCAGCATCGAAACGCCCTGCTCTCCGGTTGAAGCTGAAATCACTTTGTATCCAGCTCGTTCCAAGATGAATCTCAGCGTTTGCAAATTCTCAGCATGGTTTTCAACGCAAAGCACGTTGATGGTGTGCATCGTCTTCTCCTTGAATGGTCAGGGCCTTAGGCGGCTGTTGGGTGGGAGTAACAGCAACGGACGTTGCGTTCCGATCGCTGTTACGCGGCGTACCGGACCGGTCTTAGACGCGAGGAGGTGGGCGATTGTAATGCGCGCCCTTGCTATGGAATGAAACCAGGAGAGCGGTCGCAAAACTCACATGAGCCTTCGCCTCCGTGGGAAGCGAAAGCACAAATGTCGCGCTGGGCGGGCAGTACTGGACAGAGCTGTTATCGAAGCGCGGACGCTGATCGTGTTTCGTACTCGCGCTTACCGCATGGATCGAAGAGGCGGTGGGAAAGTCGGGGGCGGTGTTTCGCGCCAGCAGCAGGGCCGATCCGGCGGTAAGCAGAACGAGAACGTGAATCCACGTGATTCGCTGAGTTCCGTTCCGAAAATCTCCAGGTACGTTCATCTGCCGCTTGCGCCTTATACTAATGATGATCCTACCGCGAGTTTGGTTATCTGAAAATACGTTGGGTGGTATCGCTAGTACTTCCGCGCTACGGATCACACTTCGAAGCACTTTCGCCGACTTCGGCAAGGCGATCACATCTGTCGCGGAGTTTCACTTTGCAATCCCCGTAAAATCGGCGACACCAACCTTGATGA
>Ga0209579_10002813_pt1 | contig 13000 bp, 11 predicted proteins | sample Coa_R1_2_FD_187152 | JGI IMG/M metagenome (GOLD analysis project Ga0209579, IMG submission 187152) | Surface soil microbial communities from Centralia Pennsylvania, which are recovering from an underground coalmine fire - Coalmine... | ecosystem: Environmental > Terrestrial > Soil >... | reverse complement strand
GACGGGAGCGCTGCAGATCGGGTCCACGGGTACGGGTCCTGGATTTCTGTATCATCCTTACGGAATTACGGTGGATGGGTTTAAGAATTTGTGGGTCGCCGATACGGGGAACAACCGGATCGAGGTGTTCAACCAAGGCGGCGCATTTCTGTTCCAGATGGGAGGTCTTGGCGGTGGAAATGGACAATTCAACGCTCCCACCAGCCTCGCCTTCACGGATACCCTTTGGGTTTCAGACACCGGAAACAACAGGATTCAACAGTTCAGCATCGGCTATGGAAACCCGCAAGTCCTGCTCCCGGTTTCGGCGACGTTCCTACAAAAGTTCGGGACTTATGGCAATGGAAATGGCCAGTTCCGAGGTCCATTTGGCATCGTGTCCGATGGCCCGCATGTCTGGGTAGCCGATAGCCAGAACCAGCGAGTCCAGGAGTTCACGTCTGGAGGAGTTTTTCTAGGCCAGATCAGCCCGTTTTCCTATCCCTCACCGTACGGCATAACGCTAGACGGGGCAGGTATCTGGACGGTGGACTACAACACCAACCAAGTCATCCTGTACAGCCTGACCGGGGCCAAACTGCTATCGTTCGGGGGCAGTCTGCTGTTTCATCCAACTTACATCGCGGTCGGACTGACCACCGGATACGTTTAGCTCCTGCAAATCGTTCGCTAACTTCTGGGACAGCTTGTTCCCGAGCCGGCGACGCCCCATCTTCATGGTCCGGAACTCGTATTTGTCCACGGACATCGCAAATCCGCGCATGTTTGACCGCACCACCCAGCCGGTCATGAACAGGTGGATCGGCGTGGTGGAATCCAACAGGATCGGCCACTCGACGACCGCCGCCAAGTTTGTCCCGGCTTTCACCTGAGACTGCTTTTCCGCCGCGATGAAGAGTCCGTTGCTGCTGATGTCAAGACTTCGTCCGATTCCGCCTGCCTGCCAATTGCCGTCACTCAGTATCCGGTATCGAACACCGAGCGCGAGCGGAAAACGCTGCGCTGACCGCTGATCGCATTGCGTAAACAGAACTTCCTCCTCAAAATTAGGACACTACGGGGGGAGGAAGCAGAACAATTAAACTGATCATCGCGCCAAGCCGCGGCGACGCACAACAACGAAATAGGATGGCTCTCGGGGGGACTAGTTCGATGGTACTCAACGGGTGGGAGCGGGTCAAGCGAATAATTGATTACAAACGTATGCTATGGCTCTAAAGCCCGCTTGATGTAACAGTTGCAATCGGCTCAGAAGGGCTCAGCTAGGCTCCGGCACGCTCGTAGCGGAGCGGGCGGTAGCTGTTGCTTCTCCAAAAGTACGCGAGGATGATCACACTCGCGACTGCTGCGTAGGCGCACCAGAGTGACGTGAATGCGTAGCGCTTGACGGCCATTACGGTGAGCAGAATGACAAAATTCGCGGCGCCGAAGATGATCATATCGGTGACCTCGGAGAAGAAAAGGGAACCGCACGTCGCTATGATGTACACGATCGCGACGGCCGTGTTGTTGGTAGCCGGGTTAATGTACACGATACTATTGCCCTTCACGAACACTTGCGTCGAGAAGGCGGTCAGCGCCCACAAGATGTAGAGCGTGGTGGCGCCACCAATGATGAGGAACGGTAGCATCCGGCGGCGGCTCTTGACGGTGGGTTCGAACAGCAGCACGCTGAGCGGCAGGAGAAACGGGAGGAGACCTTGGGCATAGAGCATAAACGCCGCGCCCATGTCATGCGTCACGGCGGGCGATAGGATTCCGTCCAACCCGAGCCAAACGAACCCTTCGATGAACTGGTGCACGGCGAACAGAGTGGGAAGCGCCGCAAACAGAAGCTCCCGCCGGTGTTTCACCTTGGTGAGGGTGACGACCCCAATTCCTCCGAGAACTGCGCTACCGACGAAATTTGCCGCGGCTGAAAAGCACACTAGGGATTCTCCTGACTCGCCACCGATTACCCTTGAATCCGCGAAGGGCCTTCGCTAGTTTACGACGGGCAACCACACCGCACTGGCTTCTCCGGAGGAGCGCAACACGGTTTGCGTCGCCTTCTTGTAATCCGACGGCGCCGCCATGAAAATATTCGGAACGAAAGTTTGGGGATTGCGGTCGTAGAGCGGGAACCAGCTCGACTGGATCTGCACCATGATTCTATGACCGGGCAGAAAGATATGGTTGGCGGTCGGCAACACGAAGCGATAGCGCTGGGGTTTCCCGGCCGGGATGGCAGACGGGTGTTCGAAGCTTTCGCGATACCGGCCGCGAAAGATATCCATCGAAATGGCGAGCTGATAGCCGCCCATCTCGGGCTGGCTTGGAACTTCATCGGGGAAGACGTCGATCAGCTTCACCACCCAATCGGAATCGGTGCCCGATGTGGAAGCAAAGAGATCCGCGATAGGCGCGCCGCCGATTCTTACTGCCTTTGTCAGGACAGGCGTTTCGTACGTTAAGACATCGGTGCGGTCAGCTACGGAACGCTGATCGGCGACCAGCCAGGTCCTCCAGCGATCTCCGTCGGCGAAGCGGACCGGACGCGGCAGATACGGGACTGGCTTGGCGGGATCGGAGACGTAAGAATCCGCGGCGCCTGCGGAATCGGCCGGTTTGTCGAATCCCAAACCGAAATCCCGTTCGAGATAGAGCGGCTTCAGGGGAGCGCCGCATCCTTGTTCGCACGCGAGCGGCCAGGCTTTCAGGCGATCCCAGTGATTTTCGCCGGTGTTGTAAATGAACACGGGCGGCGTTTCGACCTTGCGTCCGTCCGTTTTAAGATATTGGTCGAAGAACGGCTTGAGCACGTCGCGCCGGAACTGAAGCGCGGTGTCGCCGTCCCATTTCAGCGGACCGAGATTGTACGCGTCCGAGCCCACCTGGCTGTGCCGCCAGGGACCCATCACCAGATAATTGTGGTCGACCTGCTGCTTCGCTTTCAGCGCCAGGTAGCAGTGGATCGCGCCCCACATGTCCTCCTGATCCCAGAGCCCCTGAAGCCACATGGTTGGCACACGAGAGGGATGCTCGGCGACCAATTTGTCGAGAGCCTGCCCTTGCCAGAACGCGTCGTAGGCCGGATGTTCGATCATCTTCTGGGCCCAAGGGAGCTGATCGAGGCCGTGCATGCGGGCATAGGCTCCGGCCGAACCCGCGCGGCGAAAAGCGTCGTAGTCGTCGTAGGCATCGCGACTCACTGGTTCGCCTGTAGCTTTCTGGGTCGTCTGAAAGGTGACGTAGTCGAAATTGGTCTGGCGAAACGCGCCGTAATGAAACCAGTCGTCACCCATCCATCCGTCGACCATGGGACTTTCCGGAGCGGCGACCTTTAAGGCCGGATGGGGATCCAGCAGCGCCATGACGACGGTAAATCCTTCGTAGGAAGACCCGATCATTCCAACGCGTCCGTTCGATTCCGGCGTATTCTTCACCAGCCAGTCGATGGTGTCGTAGGCGTCTGTCACATGGTCGGTAACGGTGGGATTGAGGGGACCGCGAACCGGCCGGGTCATGACATAATCGCCCTCGGATTTGTACTTGCCGCGCACATCCTGGAACACCCGGATGTAGCCGGCTTCGACAAAAACCTCATCGGCCAGAGGCAGTAAAGCGAGCATTCGCGGACTGTCGTTTCGAACCGCGCGTTGGGAGGCGTTGTAGGGTGTGCGCGTGAGAAGAATCGGCGCATCCTTCGCGCCCTTAGGGACGACGATCACCGTGTACAACTTCACGCCGTCGCGCATGGGAATCATCACTTCGCGCTTAATATAGTCGTGGCCGGTCGTAGGGGGCGTGAAGGCCTTGGGTATGTCGCCGCCCGAGTGGGCTGGCTCCTGCGAGAACGCGAGCGGCGTCGTCAACACGCAAAGCGTACGCGCGAAATTCGCGATGAGCACCCAAGAAATGTTCGCCCTCCGACGAGGTCCGTATAGCATTCAGCTATTCTAACGTGACGAGGGAATAAGGCTTCCAATCGAGGGTTTCCTCGAAGTCCCCGGATTTCGTGCAACGATAAACAATGGGGTCGAGCACGTCACTCGGGGGACGTTTTTGGTGTCTCATCGGGGCTACCTTTATTGGGTTTCTCGGATTCGGGGCGGTCTTACCCGGCCTCGCGCCGCACGTTCGCCTGGACCTGGGCGCATCGGATCGTAGCGTCGGGTTCGTCATCGGGACTTTTTCCGCGGTGGCGTTGTGCAGCCGGCCATTTGTCGGAAAGCTAGCGGATCGCAGAGGACGCAAGACCGCGTTTCTCGCGGGACTTTGCAGTTGCATCCTCGCCGGATTCGCGTACCTGCTGCCGTGGGGCATTCATGCCATGTATCTGGGCCGATCGCTGCAAGGGTTCGGCGAGGCGTGCCTCTACACCGGGGCGGCGGCCTGGTCCGTGGAACTGGCCGGCGTCGCTCGCAGTGCGCGCGCGCTGGGATACGTGAGCAGCGGGATTTGGGGAGGCATCGCGGCGGGGCCGCTGGTGGGTGAAATGCTGGGTTCATTCAACCGGGCCGCGGAATTCCAGGTGATCGCCGCGATCTCGGCCGGGGCGTTGTTAGCCGGTGTCGCCGAGGATTCGCGTCCGGCCCACCATGGACGCGGCGGTTGGTTTCGACGGTCGCTGCTGGCGCCGGGATTGGCCATCGGATTCGTGAATATCTATTACCCGGTCATCACGGGATTCTTGATTCTTCATCTGGCCCAGCGAAGCAACGCGGGGCCGGTCGCGTTTTCCGCTTACGCGGGATTTGTTTTGCTGTCGCGAGTCTTCCTGGGCGGCCTGCCGGATCGCGTGCATCCGCGCGTAACGTTTTATCTGGGGCTGGTCTGCATGACGATCGGCTTATGTATCCTGGCTGCCGGGCCGACGTGGACGTGGGCTGTCATCGCAGCGGCGCTTCTTGGATTCGGATATTCGTTTCCGTGGGCATCCATCGCGTCGACGGTTCTGCGCCGCGCGCACGCGAGCGAGAGGGGATCGGTGGTGAGCGTTCTCAGCGCTTTTTATGACGTATTCGTGGGCGCGGGTTCGTTTTTCGCGGGACTCCTGGCGAATTCCTACGGCTATCGCGCGGCGTTCATCATGGCTATTGCGGGGCTGGGGGTGGCGGCGATCGTCGGCCGAGCGGTATTCGCGGCGAACGACGCGGAAGCGGATGGATTGTCCCCCGTGCTGTTCGAAACCGCGCCCTCCGGTTCCACCGATTGAACGCCGGCGCGCTCAGCCTTTGAGGCCGGAAATGACGAACGCGGTGAAACCGTAGAGGAAATTCCCGTCCGCATTCGCCTGGGCGAGATGGGTCCACCAGCGATCGGCTTCCGGTTCGGAGAGTACGCCGGCGGAAACGGCGCGGGCAACGTGGCCGCCGAGAAGTAACTGCAGGAAGTCGTAGCTGACCGTGATGGCTTGAAGAGACACGGAAACGTCGGTCATTCCGTTTTCGCGGAACAGACGCGGGAGGCGGCGGCCGATCCAGCCGTTCTTCATTCCGTCGCAGAAAGAGAGAGCGATCTTGCGCGTGGTTTCTTTGTGAGGCGAATCGCAGAATTGAGTTTCCCAATCGAAATCGTGGACCGCCATTCGGCCGCCGGGCCGGAGCACACGGGCCATCTCGGAGAGCGCTTTGTCGGGATCGGGAACGTGCATCAGCATCCGCTCGGTGCGAACGGCGTCGAAGAAGGAGTCGGGAAAGCGGAGAGCCTGCGCGTCTCCGACCTCGAAGGTGACGGGCAGGTTTCGGCCGGCACCGCGCCGGTCGGCTTCGGCAATGAGCGATTCACTGAAGTCGACTCCCGTGACATGACCGCCCGGGCCGACCCTGGCGGCGAGGTCGAATGCGTCGGCGCCCATTCCACAGCCGATGTCCAAGACGTTTGCACCGGGCTGAAGGCGGAGGCCGTCGAGGATCACTGGTTTCCATGCGGCGGTGCAAGGGAGTTTATTGACTTCCTCGAGAAAATTAAGGAAGAAAGCGGGATCGGCTGTATGATCGACCGCGGTGAAGTGGGTAACGTCCTGTATGGCCATTGTGCGTTGTTGATGAGTGCCGTTTGAGTAGGATACAGGATTAGCTGCTACTTCTTTACTTCCGGAGCCGGAGGAACGGGCATGTCGGAGTTGTACGTGTCGACAATGCACTTCCACTTGCCGTCGGACTGTTTCTTCCAGATCTCGAGGAGCTTGCCGGTATCGCTGATCGTGGGACCGCCCTTCGGGTCCTTGATCGAGAGTTGATACGTGCCGTAAAGATATCCGAGCTCCGCGGATTTCGCCACCTCGACCTTGGACACCTTCCACGACACGGCCGTATTCGGACCGAGCAGGCCTGCCCAGGACTCACGAATCGACTTGGGGTCTTTCGCGATCGGCGCGTTGGGAGGAAGCAGCACGGCATCCCCTGCATAAAAGGCGACGGTACCCTCGAGATCGTTCTTTGCCGCCGTGGCGGACCACTGTTCGTCGAGAGTCCGGATCGCAGCCTCCTCGGCGGAGCGATCGACCGGCTCGACGGTGGGAGCGCACGAACAGGACAGGATCGCGGATGCAATCAAAAAGACGCCAGCGGGCTTTCGCAGCATCCTCGGATGATAACAGAGCAATTGTGGAGCCGACGCCTATTTGCGATATTCGGCGCAGGCTGCTTCGTCGTCGCAGGTGAGCACTACAAACAGTTCAGAACGGATCTTCCAGCCGGCATCCGTTCGCCTCCACATGGCGAGATAAGTTCCGCCGTAGGCTTTCTGGCCGTTGGGGCGCGTCGCGATCCAGTGCCCATGCTCGGCTGCGAGCGGGGCGGCCGCCGAGATGTCGATTTTGTCGGGGATGCGCTCATAACGGACTGTGCCCGGATCTTTGAAATCGGCGCCGAAACGTTCGATGTACGCCTGGCGCGAGGGCGTGAACGAGCCGTTTCCGCGGATCATCACGAAATCCGCCCCGATGCTCTCCGCGAAAGCGTTGATGTCACGCTTCGCGATCGCCTGATTCGAGCGCTGGCGCGCGGCACGGATCTCGGCTGCGGCGTCGGTCTTCGGCTGCGCGAAAGTGATCGCGCAACAAGTGAAGAGCAGAACGAAATGAGTTTTCCCGGATGCCATTGTGGCTTTCAGGATACTAACAAGATGGAGTCGCTGGCCCGGCGAACCGTGTTCCAATGGGCTGTGTGGAACGCAGAAGCCGGCTTGCGTTCTTGTTGCTGATCCTGGCACAGGGCGCGCATTCTGTCGAAGAGTACACCACCCGGCTGTACGACGTCTTCGCCCCGGCGCGGCTCGTCAGCAGCCTGATCAGCAATGATCTCTCCTTCGGATTTCTCGTTGGCAACGCGGCTTTGGTCGCGTTCGGGTTGTGGTGCTGGGCGGTTCCGGTTCGCTCCGGCTGGAGATCGGCTCGCGGGCTGGCGTGGTTCTGGATCCTGCTCGAGTTCGGCAACGGCCTCGGCCACATCACGTTCGCCGTGTTACGCGGTGGCTACTTTCCGGGCGTCGCCACCGCTCCACTGCTGCTTCTCGGCGCAGCCTGGCTCGCGTTTCTGCAAACCCGGCATCGTTCCTTCGGAGCTTGAGAGGTCCCGATGTATACTAAGCGGACTATGCGCATCGGTCTCATTTTCGGTCTTATTTCCGTTCTTGCCCTCGCTGCCGTCACGGCGAGCAACGGCCAGCAGCCGCGCAAGCTGAAGGTTCTGATTTCAGTCGATATGGAAGGAATCGCAGGCGTCGTTACCGCGGCACAGTTGGGGCCGGGCTCTTTCGAATACGAACGTTTTCGGCGCTTCATGACGCTCGAAGCGCTGGCCGCGGTGGAGGGGGCCAAGCAGGGCGGGGCGACGGAAGTCGTCGTCACCGACGCGCACGGGAACGAACAGAATCTCCTGATCGACCTGTTTCCAGCGGATGTTCGAATTGTCCGCGGCGAGCCGCGTCACCTGGGGATGATGGGCGGCCTGGACGCGAGCTTCGACGCGGCGATGTTCGTCGGCTACCACGCGTCGACCAGCAATCCGGCGGGAGTCCGCGCCCATACTTTCTCCAGCGCTCGCTTTACGCGGGTTACTTTGAACGGCTCGGCGATGACCGAGGGCGCCTGGAACGCGGCCATTGCCGGGCAATTTAACGTGCCTATCGTGTTTGCGTCGGGAGACAATGCGGCCCTCGCTGAGATTCGCGCGACAATCGGCGATTTCGAATCTGTTGAGACCAAGCGCACACTGGGTTTTCATGCCGCGGAGACGATGACGCCGGACGCGGCGCAGAAGCTGATCCGGGAAAAAGCTACCGCGGCGATCAAAGGATTGGGTAACCGAAAACCGTACCGTGCCGCGAGCCCGATTACAGTGACCATTTCTTTCAAGAGCGTGATGCCAGTAGAGGCCGCTTCGTACCTCTCGCAAGTATTCACCCGCGTCGATTCGCACACACTCCGTTTCACGGCGAAGGACATGGCGGAGGCGAGCGATATTGTCGAATTTCTGATGACGTATCGGCTCGACCTGGAGCCGTGAAAATCCGTGTTTTCACATGCACTCTTCGCGACGACGGGCTGGTTCGGGGAGGACGTGAATGATCGACAGCCTTTTCGAAGATATACGTCACGCGGTCCGAGGCCTGGGGCGCGAGCCGCTTCTGGCTTTCGTGGCGACGCTTACTTTGGCGACGTGCATCGGCGCGAATACCACGGTCTTTAGCATTGCGAATTCTATTCTCATCCGGCCGCTTGTGTATCCCGGCTCCGAGCGCATTCTTTGGATCAGCGAGAGGTCCGGACCGGCTCATCAGGATGTCGGCGTTGCGCCCGATTATTACGCTCTTCGCGAACAGAACCGGGTGTTTGAAGAGGTCGGGGCATTCGGCCCGGGCCAGACGACCTGGACTGGAGTGGAGCGGCCGGAGCGGCTGGCGAGCGCGGATGTGTCGGCTTCGTTCTTCAAAGTGATGGGCACCCAGCCGCTGCTGGGCCGATATCTGGCCGAGGAGGAAGAAGGGCCCAAGTCGCCTGCGGTAGCCGTGGTCAGCTACGCGTTCTGGCGAAATCGTTTGGGAAGCGATCCTCAAATTCTTGGGAAAGCCATCCCGCTTGACCGGCTGCCGCACAAGATCGTTGGCGTAATGCCGCAGGGCTTCGATCTCCCGGCCGGAACGCAAGTCTGGGTGCCATCTTCCGTGGATCGATCGGAACAAAGTTTCCCGGTTTCGCCGACGCGCGGAATCAGGGTCGTTTCGATCCTCGCGCGGCGGAAGGCTGACGTAACGCCGCAGCAGGTGGAGACGGAACTGAATCGCCTGACGTTCGTGATTCGCGAGCAATACAAAGCGTTTCAGGGCACTGGATTTCGATCGGACGTGACGGTTGCGGCGATGCCTTTGCAGGATCACCTTACCGGGCCGGTTCGCCCCGCGCTGCTGATGCTCACGGGCGCCGTCGGATTGGTCTTGCTGATCGCGTGCGTCAATCTGGCGAATCTGTTGCTCGCGCGTGCGGGCAGCCGCCGGCGCGAGCTTGCCGTGCGGCTGGCGCTCGGGTCCAGCCGCGGACGGATTGTCCGGCAAATGCTTACGGAAAGCCTGGTGCTGGCGATGCCGGGCGGTTTGGCGGGAATTGTCATCGCGTGGATCTCCGTCCGGGTTCTGGACACAATCAAGCCTGCGATCCTGGTTCGTTACCCAGCGATTTCAATCGACCTGCGAGTGCTGGTGTTCACGATCGGACTGACCTTTGCAACCAGCGTGCTGTTCGGCATGGCGCCCGCGCTGGCGGCCGCGGGAGTGCGCATTCAGGAGGCGCTGAAGTCTTCGAGCCTGGGGCAGAGCGCGAGCCGTGGCGCCGCGCGGCTGCGGAAATCGCTGGTGGTTGCGGAACTGGGGGTCTCGCTCATATTGCTGATCGGCGCGGGACTGCTGGGCCGCAGCTTCGTCCATTTGGCGCACTCCGATCTCGGCTTTCCTTCGGATCATCTGCTCACGTTTCGCGTGGTTCCGATTGGCCCGTTCGATCGGGACTACGGCCGGTTCTATAAGGATGTGCTCGAACGGTTGCAGCAACTGCCGATGGCCCGGTCGGCGGCGCTGCTGGGCGACATGCCGCTGAGTGACGACGGGTTCTATCAGACCGGCCATATTCGGGTGGTGGGTCGCGCTCCCGTGCCATTCGCCCAGCGCCCAACGATCAACAACGCCGTGGTGAGCCCGGATTTCTTTCGCACTTTGGAAATTCCAATCAAGAGCGGTCGTATTTTCGATGGTCACGATGCAGTTCAGTCGATGGCGGTGGTCAATTACGGCTTCGTCGCGGCGGAGCCCGTGGTGGTGAATGAAGCTTTGGCGCGCCAGGTATTTCCCGGCGAGAATCCGCTGGGCCAGCGTGTCGTGTTTGGACCGGACCAGCACAACGTCACGTGGACCATCGTCGGCGTAGTCGGGAACATTCGAGGGAGCACGCTGGGCGCGGATCCGCCGTCAATGGCGTATCGCTGCACCTGTGCGGGGAGCCCGGTGTTTCGTGCGGCATTCGCGATTCGCACGGAGGGTGATCCGAACGCGGCGGTCCGGGCCGTGGAGGAGCAGGTCCGCTCGGTCGATCGGGATCAGCCGATTTTCGACGTCAGGACCATGGACGAACGGCGCGACGCGGCGCTGGCGCCGGAGCGGTTCCAGCTCATCCTGATCGGGACGTTCGCTGCGCTCGCGATCCTGCTCGCGGTCGCCGGAGTCTACGGAGTGATGTCGTATCTGGTCGCCCGGCGCACGCGCGAGTTCGGAATTCGAGTGGCGATGGGCGCTCGGCCGGCCGATGTCCTGGGTATTGTCATGGGCGAGACTGCCCGGCTGGTGCTGTTAGCCATCGCGATTGGCCTGGGAGGCGCGTTTGCGCTTACGCGTTACATCCGGTCGATGCTGCATGGTGTGAACGAGTTCGATGCTGCGACGTTCGCAGGCACTTCGATCGTTCTAGTGGTGGTTGTCCTGATTGCTTCTTTCGGTCCCGCGCATCGGGCCGTCCGCGTCGATCCTATGACGGCTTTGCGAGAAGAGTGAACGGAAGCCGTACCGGGACGCGATCGATTACGCGTAGCGCAATAGCGCTTTAAACCCGTAATCCATATGCTGCTGGATATGGCAGTGAAACAAGGTCAGCCCCGGCTGGTCCGCGGTAAAGTCCACACTGGCGCGGCCGTAGGTCGGCACGACCACGGTATCCTTGATGACTCCCGACGTGGCCTTTCCGTAAATCTCCGCGATCTCGAGTTGGTGACGGTGCAGATGCATCGGATGGGCGTCGTCGGTGCGGTTATGAAAGGTCAGGCGGTAGCGTGCGCCCTGCTTGAGCACGAACTCCTGGTCGTGCGGATATTGCTTGCCGTTCACCGTGAAGCTGTTGAATTTGCCCGCGCCGCGCGGGACCTTTTCGAAAGTCATGTCCAGGCGCTCGCCGGGCGCCGCCGGCGAGCCGGGGTTGCCGAATAGCGTGTAATCCCACATCGATTTCGAAGGGGCCACCCACTGCGGAGTCTTATGTTGATTCGCGTATTCAATCGCGATTCCCAGGCCGCCTTCGCGCACCGGGTCTTCCGGCGCCCCTAGAATCCAGACTCCCGGCTGATTCATCTCCACCCACGCATCGATACGCTCACCCGGGCCCAGCATCAATACTTCGACGGCGGCGGGCTTCGGCACTGGATTCCCATCCAGCGCGACCACGTTGAATTTGTGCCCGGGCAGCGACAGGTGCCGGTTCTCGATTGCGCTCGCATTCAGAAAATGAAACATGACGCGCTCGCCTTGTTTCACACGGATCGGCTCGCCCGCGCCCAGCGCCTTATCGTTGATCGAATAAATATCCGCCGCAACTTCCAGGCCGACTGGCCGGGTGTCCATCACCGCGGGCTTCTCCGGTTGCGCGCCAGCAGGATCCAGATCGTCGGTGTCCATCGCGGTGTTAGTAAAGTACGGCTCCCAATCGCGCAGGGCGAGGTAGTGTTCCTGATCATAATTTCCGGGAGCGTTCGCCCCTTCGACGACCAGAAACCCGAACATCCCGGTGAAGCTGCCGCGATGCAGATCGTCCATCGACATGGTGTGGGTGTGATACCAGCGCGTCCCTGCCGGGGTGGGCGTAAAGCGATAACCGCGGCTTCCGTGCGGAGGAACCACGGGCGTGCCTTCTTCTTCCGATCCGTCGACTTCTGAAGGAATCAGCAATCCGTGAAAATGGACATACTCAGGCACGTCCGTTTTGTTGACCACGTTGACGTTGACCGGCACGCCTTCTTTCATCCGCAGCAGCGGGCCGGGCGAGGTCCCGTTGTAGCCGACGGTGCTGATGACGCGGTTGGGAGCCAACTCCACGGTGATCGGGGCGATTTCGATGGTGAAATCGGTTTTCGCCACATCCAGCGAACCGGCCGGCGCTAGAAAGGATTGCGGCTGCTGCGCCGCCAGTCGCGTACTTACCGCCGCCGCGCCCGCTACTCTGAGGAAATCGCGTCGTTGCATGAGAGACCTTCGAACATGGTACCGCCCATGCAAGTCGCGACGGCGGGTTTGGAGACTGGTCAGAGGACGCTCGCTGCCCGACGGTCGGGAATATCGACAATGGACTCGGTGCGGTATGAATCGGCGGTAGCGAGACTTCAGAGCCCGCTTGCTGGCGCGCGCGGTTCCTTGTCAATGCTTCGGGCACGACTGTAACTGAATTGCTTACCTCTGATCCCGCTCTTCTGCCCGAGCGCCCGCCAGGATGCCCGCGAGGCCGACATTCCCCTCGTGGCAGGCGTATTCGAACACCGGGGTGGGAGAGCGCCGCAAGGGGATCATCAGGCTCCATGGCCTGGTCCAGGTTCCGGGATCATCGATTGCGATTTCGTATTTCAGGCTGTCCGGGCCACTCCGCGAGATCCGCTCGATCACATGCAGTTTCTCGCTCGACACGCTCATGAAGCTTCGCGGCTTGTAGTTGGTGGTATCGATGACCAGGGTGTCGCCTTCCCAATGCCCTCGCGAATCCCCCAGCCAC
>Ga0209579_10002812_pt1 | contig 13005 bp, 14 predicted proteins | sample Coa_R1_2_FD_187152 | JGI IMG/M metagenome (GOLD analysis project Ga0209579, IMG submission 187152) | Surface soil microbial communities from Centralia Pennsylvania, which are recovering from an underground coalmine fire - Coalmine... | ecosystem: Environmental > Terrestrial > Soil >... | reverse complement strand
TCTCCGTGTCGGCCATGATGTGGGCTTGAGTGACTGGAACAAAGTCCTTGGCACCGAAAAATTCACCGACCGCTATCTGGTGTTGCAGTGCCTGCTGGCGAACCGGGCCTAATTTACCGGCCAGGATTTCCTGTTCTTCGTCGTCAAGTCGCATTGAGGTCACTCTGTGGTCGCGCCAGATTCACGGACGGCCTTACCCCACTTCGCCAATTCGGCGCGCTGAAAGTCGGCCAAGCCACTCATGGACAGTGACCGCGGATGCACTCCCAACACTTCCATCCTGTTATGGAAGGATTCGCTGTTCACAACGTTGTCGATTGCAGCGGCTAGGATTATTGCCAGGTCAACAGGCAAATTGGCGGGTGCAAATACAGCCCACCACGCGGTCATCTCAAAATCTGGATAGCCGGACTCGGCGATGGTCGGTACATCGGGCAGCGCTAACGAACGGTCCTTGGCGCTGAGAGCAAGAGCCCTCAGTTTACCTGCCTGCACCTGTGCCAAAGTGGATTGCATCGGGTCGAACATGATCTGAATTCGCCCGGCAAGTAAGTCGGTCTGGGCGAGCGCGCCGCCTTTATAAGGTACATGTTGGATGTCGATGCCGGCTGCAGCCCTGAACATCTCGGCAGTCAGGTGCCCAGGTGTTCCGTTGCCGCCGGTGCCGTAGTTGAGCTGGCCAGGTTTGCGCTTTGCAAGTGCCACAAGATCTGCAAGATCTTTCACAGGCAACGAGGGATTCACGGTTATTGCCACTGGAGCTTCCGCGACCAAGCCAATTGGAGTAAAATCGCGCACCGCATCATACGGCAGGCTCTTATACAGAGCGGGGTTGATCGCCTGTGTACCCACCGTGGCGAAGAGCAACGTTCGGCCGTCTGGACTGGATCTCGCGACAGCGTCGGCCCCTACTGTTCCGCCTGCTCCAGCCCTGTTGTCGACCAGGACAACCGATTTAAGCGCGTCACCCAGCATCTCCGCAAAAGGCCGTGCCACGATGTCGGTAGGTCCGCCTGGGGGAAACGGAACAATTAGGCGGATTTGCTTGCCTGCAGGCACCTGCGCTACTGCAGTTTTGAATTGCGCAAGAAGACCGCCGTACGCGACAAAGGCTAAGATAATGAATCGGCGACTGAGCATTGGCTGCCCCCCTGAGAACGTGCCCTCCACTTCCCGTGAATGATAGGGTTACGTGCCCTAAAAAGGCCAGCAGCCACCGCCCATATTTCACATTTTCCATGCTGCGAACTGAACCCATTGCACTGCGACAATAGGCGGTTACGAAGTACCGCGTTGGGTCGTCGCGTCATTCGAGCGTGCTCCAGCCAGTTCCGCTGTTCACCGACTCCGGACACGTCGCAGCGTCGCACAAGTGACGTGAAGGGCCAAAACCGGCTGTGAGCAATCGCAGCAAGTGGGATGCGACTACAATCAGATCTACTGTAGCGTGCGGCGATTGTCGCCACACCGCGTACTCGGAACGACGAGGTGATTTCGGCGTTGGAAAACGCATGAAACTGCTTTTGACTGTCGCCACCTTAGCCATTCTAGGCACCGGCTATCCTATCCACGCCAAGGCGGCGGACAATGACGACAATGCATCGAAGTGCAAGAACTTGGCGTTGAAGGCGCATCCCAGTTCGCTGCCAGACACGCCGGCTGTGACTGACTTACGGCACGATTACTACACACTGTGCATGGCCCGGCACGGGAAAATGGGTGTGGTCAACCCGGGCACCGCGACAGCAGCGCCGCGTGGCCACTTTGACGGTGGCTTCGTCGGCCCGGGAATCGGCATTCACGTCGATCGTTCTCCGAGGCCAGGCGACGCCGACTGTTGGGCGCGTGGTCGGGTTCGGACGCCAGTCGGGATGCGATCGCGTTTCATTTACACCTGTTGACAGATCACGTCATTTGCGTTCGGCAGAAACTGGAATTTATTCGCAGAGTTCCGCAACGCCGACATTCATTCTGCGCGGTATTTTTTAATAGTTTTAAGTTGGCGCAGACGAAGCGTCTCCGTTCGGAACGATATTCTCCTGGCGGCGTTATTTTGTTGCGTTTTTTTCCTTTTTTACTCGCCCACTGGTCTGCGCGAAAGAAAAATGCAATGCTTCAAAACATCCGCTTGGATCCGCCGAAAAAAATGCTTCGAGTCCGTAATTTGGCGGAACGAGGTTGCTCAGCAGTTGAAATCGCGAAATTGATAGACTCGACGCCAGGGAGCGTCAGGGTATTTTGTTCGCGTCACAAGATTAAAATAAGACGCAGCCGGCGATACATACGAAGCGCATTGCCGAGACACATTCACTCACCGTCGGAACACTCAATTGTGGCTTGCATGCCCGCGCGGCTTTATTTCGATTTTCATCGCAAGGCAGAGCACTTGCGAATGCCGGTTTCGACCCTCGCTAGCAATCTTCTAACGGCCATCGCGAGCAGCAATATATACGAGGCCGTATTAGATGATGAAGGACTCGCCATAGAGGCAGTTTAGCGTTATTCGCATCACTTCTCCGATGTCCAATCGCGGCTGACTGCTGCGCTCGCGCAACGAAGCGCCAGATAGGTGTTACGCCGAGAAGGGTGATGACTCGCGTCGCCTCATGAGCCGTTCCTGCCCCAGGGCAAATGCCGACATTCGGTACATTTGTTCACGTCAAAAAGCGCTCAGTTGGCGTTGGCAAGGTTTGTTGCGTAGGCTTCGAGTGCGGTACCAAAGACATGGTCCCACATGCTGGTGGTCACGCCGAAATTACCGCTTTGGGATAAATAGTGGTGATGCGCATGGCGCAGACGCGCACGGTAAAGGTAAGAATTCCGGCGCGGATGCCAATGGTGCGTCGCGTAATGAACGAACACGTACCACAAATAGCCGGTAGCGAGGCCGGCCGTTGCCGCAACACCGAAGTTAAATCCGAGCCCCATACATAAAGGGCCAGCAACCAAGATCAAGCCTATCAGCGCGCTTGCCCAAGCGGGTGTGCCGATAAGGTCTTGCGGGGACATATGATGAAGCTGGTGTATTCGCGAAACAATTGGCGCGTGATGAAATAGCGCCCGATGCAGCAAATATTCGATCAAGGTCCATCCAACCAGTCCGGCGACGTAGACAGTTGTACAGATTATTGGATGCGGCGGAATCGGCCTTCTAAACGCAAGGACCATTGCGACGACGAACAACGGAGGAAAAAGTAAAAACTCAGAAAAATAGCCCAGTTTGCTCATTTTCATGACGATACCTCAGGCGCAATATACCCAGCAACAGGGCGCCGCTCTTGCGCTCATCAACCACAAAACAGCCCACAAGTAATAACAGCGATGCAATTTTGCTGAAATTGCATTCTAGCTGATTCGACGCATGTGCTGTGGTCGCATCGTCTATCATGACGGCGCAACCGAGTAGTTGGCATGTCCGTTTCGGGTCGATTTTGGCCCGACCCGACCGGTTTTGCCTGCCAGTCGATGTCTAGTTCGCCCGCGAAAGCGGACTTGTGGACCGCCCATCCAGGACCAAACCATATTGGTGCCAACATTCCGCCGAGATGCAATCGCAACGAGCCAATCTGCTTCAGCCCGCACCTCTACGTGCCCGCACCTTGGCCGAACTATTCTTCACTAGATCAAACAATGTCGACGGATCGCAATGCGCTACGCCAAACTTGCGGCCAACTACCCGACCTTCGTTCAGCTCGCTTCAATACGGCTGTGGCTACGTGTTAATGAGTGCGCGTCCCAATGTGAGGCGTTTTGAAGTTATGAGCACGATAGGCTTTGTCGTTCTATCGCACTCCCATCCGGAGCAGCTCCTTGCGCTGACAAGGCGTATAGGGTCGATGTTTCCGAGTGCAAAGATGAGCTGCGCACACGATTTCGGGCAGGCGTCACTCGATCCGCGGTGCTATCCCGACTTTGTATCGTTCGTCCGGCCTCACGTGAGCACGCGCTGGGCGCATATATCCGTCGTCCACGCTGTCATGGGTGCTTTGCGCGAGTTGTATGAGAACGAAGACCCCGACTGGTTCGTACTGATGAGCGGCTCCGACTATCCGGTGGTCGCTGCGGATACCATTCTGAGTGAGTTACAAGCCGGCCGGTATGACGCTTATTTAGACTGTCGAGACGTGACCACGCGGACGGCATTCGTCCCGTCGTCTTCGGATGCACACGGGTTCGGCCGTTCAGAATGGGTTCTGCTCGCCTATGACCGCTACCTGGCGAAGCATTATCCGTCGTGGACCGAATGGCGGCGGCCGACCTGGCTGACACTCTCCATTCGGCACCCTTGGCTGGTATGGCCGTTTCATCCCTTTCGATCGAACCTGCGTTGCTTCGGAGGTGATCACTGGTTTACGGCTAATCGGCGCGTAGCGCGAGTTTTGCTCGATGAATATGAGAATGGCGAGCGTCTCATCAGGCACTTCAGCAAATGCTTCCTGCCGGAAGAGGCATTCTATCACACGGTGATCTGCAACCACCCCGAGTTGCGCGTGAGCGGGGATAATAAAAGGTATGCAGACTGGTCACTGGGCGGATGGCATCCCAAAATTCTCGATGTCGACGACCTGCCGAAGATTGCGGCGTCACGAGCTCACTTTGCCAGGAAATTTGCACCGGGATCACCGGTACTTGCCTTGCTGGACCGGGTGATAGATCAAAAATGACTTTTCCGCGTTTGCCTTGTGAAATAATTGTCGATGCTCAGAACTTCGGCGCGTCGTGCCGCATCGCTTCGAAGGCTGGATTGCCGAGAAGATGCGGCCGCTTTAGCTCTTGTGGTCAAAATACCGATGACATCGCCGACGGCCGGAGAGAAGCAGTATAATCGAAATTTGCCGAGCGCGACCGCGTTGTCGGCTCCAACGGACAGGGATGACCGAAACGAATTTCGGCTTTAGACTGACTGTGGTGCGTATTGAAAAGAGAGACATGGCAGCGATGCATCGTCAAAGACTGCTCATGTGGGCGGGCGGCATCGCCATTGTAGCAGCTTCGTTTTTCGTCACGAATTTTTTGCTTGATTATTGGTCGCCCGTGGAGGCACCAGACGCAGACCTGATCCATGTTGCGGAAGCGACCTTTGGCAACAGTTGCCTGGCCGTCGCGGCCACGTCGGGAACCAAAATCCAGCCAGGCAACACGACGGCTGCCGTAATTAAAGCATGCGATAAATCGAGGGGAAGCTGCACGTTTGCCGTCGATCGAGACGAAATCGGCGATCCGGCGGTTGGTTGCAACAAAGACTTCAAGGCCAGTTGGCGATGCGGTTCTGACCCGACTGTGCATCAAACTTATCTGGCGGCACCGGCGGACTCCAAACTGGCCCTACTCACATGTCCGGCGCGGCTGTGACAAGCATATTCGACTGCACCACATCTACAGGTAGGCAACGGTCAGCTCGTCGAGGTCATTGTTGGTGTGCTGGAAGCGGGTCTTCGGCAACGCGCCGACGCGAATCGCTGCCGATGCGGCCGGTCGATGTTCTGACGGCCTTTGCCGACGGCAGAACTCGGGCGCGTAACCGGATTTACGCTGAATACTCCGATCGAAGACGGCTTGCGGGCATTTGTCGAATGGTTCGAGAGATGGCATGCCGGTAGTGCCGACTAGAGAACATGCGTCTCGTCGCCACGAGTCTTCTTTCGCCGCACTGAATACACTAGGTTGCCAACGCCGAGCTGCCGAAAAGGACAAATTATAGTAACACTCCGTTTGGGTTTGGCCTTTGGGGCTGATCTTTTGTACCTTTTTAGCGACATAGAATCGTTCCGCCCGCCTCTTCAAAGTGACGAGCCTCGATGTCACGATCCGATGATACCTCGGCCGGTCCGCCCGCCCTGATCTGGCCAGAGCGGCATATCAGGCCGATTGCGATCTTCCTGGGAATCATAACCGTAGCTGGGCTAATCGGTTGGGTATGGAATCTCGAAAACGAAATTGCGCCTCCTGTGGACGGGACGATCAACGTAACCGGCGCGACTTACGGTGAAAATTGCGGTCTGCCAAAGAACAATGCGCTGTTGTGGGTTCGCTCCGCTTGCTCCAGAAAAACGACATGCGATTTCGATTTCAACTACGAGATCCTCGGCAATCCGGAATCAGCATGCAACAAGCAGTTCCACATTGAATGGAAATGCTCGTCTGCCGGGCCGATCCTGGACATCACGTTGCCTATTATACCGGCGCAGCACACGAAGATTCCGCTCAAGTGCCCGTAACCATTCCCTCCGCTGATGTATGACCAAATCCGAAACATTGGCGGGAATGCAAAGAGCAGCATGAGGACGCTCGTTCGAACCGCTGCGGTCTGGGTCGGGCCGCGTTCGATCCCGTTCGATCTCGTGCGCATCTATGCGTTCAGCCTGATCGTCACATTCTTTTTCCTGTATTTCGGGGATATCACCGTCGAGCACGGATCATATGACTACGTCCACGTCGCGCAGGCGATCATTGGCGACTGGGATTTCGGCGGTCGGCCGCCGCAAGGCCCGTGGGGACGTGACATCGGCATGGCGCTGGTCTGGCTGATCAGCGGCTATCAGTTCACCCAGTCCTTGACCGGGGTCATCGTCATTCAGGCCGTCATGGCCATCACGATGCCTGTCCTCGCCTATTTGTCGCTTCAGCCGTGGCTGCCGCGGACCGCCTACTGGACCGCGCTCGCGGCGACGCTGTCGCTCGCTCCGGTCCTCATGATGAAGACGATCCATCACGACCAGCCGTATATATTTTTCACTGTCGTGAGCCTGTATCTGTTCAACCGATACATGCTGACGAAGCTGCCACGCTATCTTTACGCGGTGACCGGAGCGCTCTTCGCTGTCGGGTTGGTTCGGCAAGCCGGATATGGCCAATTCTGGCCGCTCATGCCGATCTGCTGGTGGCGGGGTGGAAACAGAAGCCTGAAGCACATCGCCTTGGCGGCAGTGGTTTTCGCTGGCGGAAGTATGGCCTATGCCAAATATCGGAACAGCCTGATGGGTGAATTCGGAGTCCCCGGGGTCTCAATTTTCCACAACTTCTACGTCAACATGGCGGAATACGGCGTGGCGCTGGACCCCGACATGGGGCCGAATGTCGAGCTCATTCTCGGTCGTGTCCGCGAGTGCGCGCTACCATCTCCGGCAGAATCCGAATCTCTTCGGAAGTGGCCTGGCCCGCACGACTACATCGACAAAATCTTCTTCGACAATACCACTGACGAGCTCGTAGCCAAAGTTGCTTCACAGTCCAACCTGCAATACTTTTTTTTCATTGTTAGTTGTGTTGGAGGCAAACGCGATTACGGCACGCTGGATCGCATCCTGATGGGGGCGTCAATCGAGATTGCGCGGACGCATCCACAATTCGTCCTCAGGCTATTTTTCCGGAATTCGCTTGAATTGCTCTATAATCCAGGCTGGCTTCACAATACGTATGAATCTCGTCCGCAGTTTCAGGGTGGGCTGCTGTTCCCGTTTGGCGACATCGGCACATTGAGGGACGGCGGGCCGATGTATGACGATCGTTTCCCGCAACGTAATCAGAACGAGGCCAGCTTTATTCCCTTGGAGAGGCAACGCAGGCTCATAGCGTCGGTGTATAATTCCATCTATCAAACTTGGTATGGCTATTATCACCCGGTTACTGTCATCGTTGGGATTTTGTCTTGGCTGGCGTGGATTTCTACCGCGATCGGAATTTGTCACAGCGCCTTAGGCGGTCCGCTCCTCGGTCGCTGGTCTCGAGTTTGGCTCTCCGAACGGATCGTTCCGGCGTCAATCGGGATTTCGGTTTTATTGTTGGAAAATGTCGCGATAACCGCCATAGCTGAAGAGACAATATATCGCTACGACTACTCGCTCTCGATGCTGAAAATCATGCTCGGCGGTGTCGGCTGCGCCGCGTTGTTTGCGCTTTTGTCGCATCTCTATAGAAATATTGCACCTACTCTTGGCGGTGTGTGCGGTGTTTGGCGCATTAGCAAAGTGGGATTACGTGCTTCGACAGACTTGGGGGTGACCGAGAGAAGGCTCGGTGTTGAGAGCGGGTGCTAATAAAGAAGAGGTATAGCAGCGATGCGTCGTCAAAGGCGACTATCCGGTACTTGACAAAAAATCCGGCTTGTGCCAATATTCTCCTACGGTCGAAGTAGGGGAAATAAGCGTTATGGCAAAACGTCCTAAGTCGGTTCCGCAGATGACGACGGCCCAATTTGAGGCCATGTTCCCAATCGGGGACGAGGATGCCCCGAAGGCATACCTGATGGCCCGCCGTTGGCCCGAGGGCGTCGCCTGTCCGCGTTGCGGCAACGTCGATCTCTATGACGCCTCCAGCTACAAGCCGTTCCACTGGCAATGCCGCGCCTGCGCTCCGCAGGGCTATCGGTTCTCCGTCATTGCCGGAACGATTTTTGAGAACACGAACAAGCCGCTTCGCGACTGGTTCCGGGTCGCCCATTTGATGCTCGCCTGCAAGAAGGGAATAAGCGCCCTCCAAATCCAGCGCATGATGGGCTTCGGCAGCTACGAGACGGCCCATTCCATGTGCCACAAAATCCGCGCGGCACTGATCGCCCCGGAAGAAAAGCTTGGCGGCATCGTCGAGGTTGACGAAACATGGATCGGCGGCAAGGACCACAATCGCCACTGGAATAAGCGGCACCACGGCACGGGCGGCGGCGCTGGCACCGGCAAGACCCCGATCATTGGTGCAGTCAGCCGTAAGGGCAATGTCGTCGCCCGCCTGCTGGATCACGTGAATAAGCACAACGTCGAGAAATTCGTGCGCGAGGCGGTATCCAACAAGGTCAGCTTGCTGGCGACCGATGAACACCAAGTCTATTGGGGCTTGAAGGAATATCCGCGCGAGTCCGTGAAGCATCGCAACGAGCAATACGTGGTCGGCGCGGTTCATACGAATACGATTGAGGGTTTCTGGTCGATCTTCAAACGCGGCGTAGTCGGCACATTCCACAAAATGTCGGCCAAATATATGCCGCTGTACGTCGCCGAATTTCAGTTCCGCTACAATAACCGCAGCAATCCCGACATGTTCGGGACGGCGATAGCAGGCTGCTGAGACGAGGTCACTGGCATCCGTCTCAGCTAGAGACGAACGACGCCAGCGAACCAGAACCGGAGCAATTGGAATTCCTTTTTAACAGGTTTTCGGGTACTGGCCCCTTTTCATTTTTTAACTTAGGATTTAGCTCCCTTATAGGAGCGCCTTAGGCATGGAATTTCGAGTCGGCGATATTGTGTGCTCAAGGCTCTACGGCTTCCGCGTGCGCGTCACCTCGCCCGGTGCAGAGACTTTTGCCGGTATACGCCTAGCGTCCCCACCACGGTACGGGTATGTGTCGAATGGATGGCGCACGGAGAATTTCATTCTCGAGGATCGGCTTGAAGCTATGATTCGCGATGTCGAGAAAGTGTAATCGATTGAATAGGGAATACGTTTTACGCGCGTGAATTGACTGCTCCCATCAAGGATATGCCATTGTTTTGGATTGGTTTGGGAATTGGATTTCTCGTTGGGGCGCTTTGGGGGGCAGGCGGTAGCATAATCCTGAGCCGGCCGCTGAGATTTGCGCGCAGGCGGAAAAAGCCACTTCGGAACGGCTCGTACCCTTGGCAGTAGGGCCGCCTCACTTGGCGGCCTCTTCGGCTTCCAACATGACTGGCGTTCGGCCTCTACAGGCTTCTCTTACGGTTTTCTCATGGGCAGGCCGGCACTCCAAATGAATCTCTTTGTGAAATTACGGCAGGCATTGGCCCTTTAACGTGCGAGATTCGCAGGAGTTTGAAGGGAAGCTTTTGTGACCCCTCAGGTCCCTGCACGATTAGGCAGGCAGGTATCGGAATTATTATCTCGGGGCGCATCGGCAAAAAGGGTTTTTCCTGCACATCGCCCCAAAAAAGTGTTGGCCCATTGGGATTATCAACATCTGTAGCCGTGACGACTGGTAGGCTTATTTTTTCATTTTTAGTGCGACCGGTGATGTCCGCTATATGAACGCGCGTAGTGCCCCCGGTGTCTTGCCATTCAACAAATACTCCAAGCGCGGAAGCATCGACGTTCATCTTGGCGCTTAGGCTTATAGGCTGGACGCTGCGAGGGTCGTCATCATCGGTCAGCGAGAAATTGCCAATATATGACGGACTTGGGGCTGTTTGGATCGAGTTTGTTTGGTTCGCTGCTTTTCTTTTCTGCGCCAATTCGTCCAGAAATGGTTTTGTGGCCGCTGCGATTTTTTCATCGACCTGCTGTTGGGTGTGTCCAGTCGCATCTGCCGGCCGTGGCGGCAGCGGCTTGACCTGATCGGCGGCTAAGTAAAATGCTCCACCAATGAGAACGACTACTACAACAGCCGTGGCAAGCTTTACTGATGTCCGGCGCGCTAGGAAGGAGCACACTTGCCAACAGGAATGGTGCGTGAGAACAGCATCACCTCGTGTAAGGTGAGAAATGGCACACGAGAAACTGATATGCGATCACTACGCCGATCATCACCGCGAACAGCGTTCCGAGAGCAATCACACAATGGATCCAACCTGACTCTCCGCGCTTAGCGGTCAACCCATGGCATAACCAAGCGCTTATCATTCCGATTCGAACGATAGGCGGAGTAGCCCAAAACCTCAATGAAGATGACTGGCTTGGCCGCTAGCTGCTAAACCCCTTCGAAGGCCTCCGGTCTTAAGGCTCGATTGAATGGTAGCGGTTTTGTGCACTATATTGTCGCCCCTTCAGCGAACGTGAAACGAGCGCCGAGCCGGTCCGCAGGATGCAAGAAATTCCGTTTCTAGATGTCAATCTTTCTGCCGTTGCGGATCCGATCCCGCTTATCATGTCAGCGGAGGAGTTTCGTAAAACGGCGAAATTTTTCCAGGAGAGCCCGGCGAGTAAGCGGTCGCTGGTGTCCGCCGCCTCCCAGGCACTGATCTTTTCACTCATTCGGAATAGCCGTCCGGAGCATGTCGTGGAAGTCGGCAGCTTCATGGGCGGGACGACAGAATGTATCGGCCTTGCTTTGGAAGCCAATGGAAAAGGCTTGGTTCATACAATCGGTCCATTCGACAGCGGGCATTTCTTGCCGGTGTTCAATAGTTGGCCTCGTGGATTACAATCGAGGGTTCGATTTTATCCTACGGATTCCATGAATTTTTTTATGCAGATGCAGCGCGACGGGATTCGTCCCTGGCTCGTATTTGTCGATGGTTGCCACGACTATGAATTTGCGCTCTTCGACATTCAATGCGCCGCTCGTTCGATCTCGGCCGGCGGCTTTATCGTAGTCGACAATGTTTCTCAAGCAGGACCGTACTTCGCCGTTCGGGATTTTCTGGAAGCAAATCCGAGATGGTTGAATTGTCAGTGGAAGCCCGGAGCATTTGATCCGGCAAAAGCTTACGACCGTGAGCGTAGGGCGATTATTGGAACGGATTTTAGCGTGCTGCGGGCGCCGTATGCCTACATATTGAATCATCGTCCGCGTACTTTTGGCGAAGTGGACTGGCCCACGGCAAAGGTGCAAGGTCTAAAGCTTCAGTTGGCTGGTGCGTGCAATGGAACTCTCCATCTCCAGTGCATACTTCGCGGGTTTAGCAACACGGAGAATGTTGAACGCACGTCTTCGATGTCCCAGACTATCGATGGAAGAGATGGAGAGATTACGCTCATGTTTGAAAACGTCTTGGCTCTGGATGGGGTCTGGCGATCTTGCCGGGTTGAGCCCTGGTTGACATGGTCGGGTCAGGAGCCGCTGGCGCTGTCCGACTGGCCCCAGGCAATATGAGACACCGAGCGCGGCGCAGTCTTGCCATACAATGCCCGTGATCATTCACGGAATTGTCTTCGAGAATTAATCACAATGCGTCGTGAAGAAATCTTGCCTTCGTTTGACATGCCTTCATGCAGCAGGCATGGCTGGTAACAGCCCGGCAACGGAAATCAGCGGCGGATTATGACAAAATCAGTTCTCGGAATCATCGGCGGCTCGGGAGTGTACGATTTGCCCGGGCTCGAGAAAACGCACAGCAACGCCGTCGACAGCCCGTGGGGCGAGCCGTCGGCGCCGCTGCACATGGGCGAGATCGCCGGCCTGCCCATCGTGTTTTTGGCGCGCCACAGCAAGGGTCATCGGCATTCGCCGTCCGACATAAACTACCGGGCCAATATCGACGTGCTCAAGCGCGCCGGCGTCACCGATCTGATTTCGCTCTCGGCCTGCGGCTCCTTCAGGGAGGAACTGCCGCCTGGCACGTTCGTGCTGGTCGACCAGTTCGTCGACCGCACCCACAAGCGCGAGAGCTCGTTTTTCGGCAAGGGGTGCGTGGCGCATGTGTCGATGGCGCATCCGGTGTCGCCGCGGCTGCGAATCCACCTTGCCGCCGCCGCGATGGCCGAGGGCATCGCCGTCGTGCGCGACGGCACCTATGTCTGCATCGAGGGGCCGCAGTTCTCTACGCTCGCCGAAAGCCTCACCTACAAGCACCTCGGCTATTCCGTGATCGGCATGACCAACATGCCGGAAGCCAAGCTCGCGCGCGAGGCCGAGATTTGTTACGCGACCGTTGCAATGGTCACGGACTTCGACTGCTGGCACCCGGACCACGACGCGGTCACCGTGCAGGACATCGTCAAGGTGCTGGTCGCCAACGCCGAGAAGGCCACGCAACTGGTGGGCCGGCTGGCGCGCGATTTCCCGCGCGAGCACGAGCCGTGCCCGATCGGCTCCGACCGCGCGCTTGATAATGCGTTGATCACCGCCCCTGAGGCGCGCGACCCGCAGCTGTTGCGGAAGCTTGAAGCGGTCGCGGGCAGGGTGCTCGGACGATCGTGACTTGGAAGGGTCGCTGACGTCCGGTCCGAGTCACGAACGACATATTTGCGATGTCCGCAAAATGTCGCCTTGTCCCCACCAGACATATCGCTGCGTCGCAGCGAACGGCAGAAACGGACTTGCCGTGGTCACCCGGTGTTATCCGCTTTTGGGGGAAGCCGAAAGTAAGCGCCCCGATT
>Ga0209579_10002810_pt1 | contig 13010 bp, 9 predicted proteins | sample Coa_R1_2_FD_187152 | JGI IMG/M metagenome (GOLD analysis project Ga0209579, IMG submission 187152) | Surface soil microbial communities from Centralia Pennsylvania, which are recovering from an underground coalmine fire - Coalmine... | ecosystem: Environmental > Terrestrial > Soil > Unclassified... | reverse complement strand
TGCTGCTGGCCTCGGCCGATGCGCCTTATCTGTTCGGTTCGCTCAAACGCGTGATTCTCGACGAACTGCATGCGCTGGTCACGTCGAAGCGCGGTGATCTGCTTTCACTCGGCTTGGCGCGGCTGTTCCGGCTGGCACCAGACCTCACCAGCATCGGCCTCTCCGCAACCGTCGCCGAGCCTGACGAACTCTGCCGCTTCATGGTGCCGCAGCGAGGCTGGGCGGCACGCGCCGATCTTATCGTCGCCGAGGGCGGCGCCGCGCCGGATGTGTCGATGCTGGATTCGACCGAGCGGCTGCCGTGGGCCGGGCATTCCGCGCGCTACGCGCTCGGCGAAATGTATCAGCTGATCAAGGCGCACCGCACCACGCTCGTGTTCGTCAACACGCGCAGCCAGGCGGAGGGCATCTTTCAGGATCTGTGGCACATCAACGACGACAATCTTGCCATCGCGCTTCACCACGGCTCGCTCGACGTGGCGCAGCGGCGCAAAGTCGAAACCGCCATGGCGAGCGGCCGCCTCCGCGCGGTCGTTTGCACATCCTCACTCGATCTCGGCGTCGATTGGGGCGACGTCGATCTGGTCGTCAACGTCGGCGCACCCAAGGGTGCGTCGCGGCTGCTGCAGCGCATCGGCCGGGCCAATCACCGCATGGACGAGCCATCCAAGGGCGTACTGATCCCGGCGAACCGTTTCGAAGTGCTCGAGTGCCGCGCCGCCCTCGACGCTATCGCGGAGAACGCTCAGGACACGCCTCCCCTGCGCACCGGCGCGCTCGACGTCCTCGCTCAGCACGTTCTGGGCTGCGCCTGCGGTGAGCCGTTTCTGTCCGATGAGCTTTACGCCGAGGTGACGACCGCTGCGCCCTATGCGGCACTCACGCGCGCCGATTTCGACGCGGTGGTCGATTTCGTCGCCACCGGCGGCTACGCACTCAAGGCGTACGACCGCTTCGCCCGCATCCGCGTCGGCAAGGACGGGCGCTGGCGCATCACCAACCCGATGGTGGCGACGCGCTACCGGTTGAACGTCGGCACCATCGTCGAAGCCGACATGCTCAAAGTCCGCCTGGTGCGCTCGCGCGCCTCGAAAATAATTCCGCGCGGTGGCCGCCTGCTCGGCCAGGTCGAAGAGTATTTCGTCGAAACCATGGTGGCGGGCGATACCTTCGTGTTCGCGGGCGAGATCCTCAAATACGAGACCATCGTCGAGGACGAAGTTTACGTCTCGCGGGCAACCTCCGAGGACCCAAAGGTGCCGGCCTACGAGGGCGGAAAGTTTCCGTTGTCGACTTATCTGGCAGAGCGCGTGCGCGGCATCATTTCCCACCCGCAGGAATGGCGCGGTCTTCCGGCGCAAGTGCGGGAGTGGCTGGAAATTCAGGAATGGCGCTCGCAGATGCCCGGCCAGCGCGAGCTGCTCGTCGAGACCTTTCCGCGCGCCAACAAACATTACCTCGTCTGCTATCCGTTTGAAGGGCGGCTCGCCCATCAGACGCTGGGCATGCTGCTGACGCGGCGGCTCGAACGGGCGCGATTGAAGCCGATGGGCTTCGTCGCCAACGAATACGCGCTCGCGGTCTGGGGCCTCGGCGATCTCGCCCGCAATATCGAAAGCGGCGCGCTCTCACTCGCCGCGCTTTTCGATGAAGACATGCTCGGCGACGACCTTGAAGCATGGCTCGCCGAATCCGCGTTGATGAAACGGACCTTCCGCAACTGCGCGATCATTGCCGGGCTGATCGAGCGCCGTTTTCCCGGCGAGGAAAAGTCGCGACGGCAGGTCACCATCTCCACCGACCTCGTCTACGACGTGCTGCGCAGCCATCAACCCGACCACGTGCTGCTTCGTGCCGCGCGCGCCGACGCCGCGACCGGCCTGCTCGATGTGCGCCGGCTTGGCGAAATGCTCTCGCGTATCCGCGGCCGAATCGTTCATAAAGCGCTCGATCACGTTTCTCCGCTCGCCGTTCCGGTGATGCTGGAGATTGGGCGCGAGGCGGTCTATGGCGAGGCGGCCGAGACGCTGCTCGCGGAGTCCGAGGACGAACTGGTGAAGGAGGCGATGCAGTGAGGGGTGGCGCGTCTGCTGCCCGCGAAAGCGGGAATCCGGCGACTAGGTCTCCGCCTTCGCAGGGATTACCGGACAGCGCACTCACGCTGGTCGGCGTCACTCTGATCGCCGACACCTCCGGCGCGCTGTTCTGGCCCGAAGAAAAGATGCTGATCGTCGCCGATCTGCATCTGGAAAAAGGCTCGGCCTTTGCCGCGCGTGGCGTATTGCTGCCGCCTTACGATACGGCTTCGACGCTGGCGCGGCTCACCTACCTCGTTGGGCGATTTGCTCCACAAATTGTGATGGCGCTCGGCGACAGTTTCCACGACGGCGGCGGGCCCGGGCGCATGGCCGATACCGACCGCGGCTCGCTCAAGGCGCTGCAGCGCGGGCGCGACTGGCTATGGATCGCCGGCAATCACGATCCCGATCCGGCGGATGGCGTTGGCGGCCGCTTCGCCGATGTGCTGGCGATAGGCCCCCTCACCTTTCGGCACGAGCCATCGTCGGGTTCGTGCGAAGGCGAAATTGCCGGTCATTTGCATCCGCTCGCGCGCGTGGCGCGGCGCGGCCGTGCGGTGAGCCGGCGCTGCTTCGCCAGCGACAGTAGACGGCTGGTGATGCCGGCATTCGGCGCCTACACCGGCGGCCTCAATGTACGTGACCGCGCGATCGCGGCGCTGTTCGGCACACTGGCGTTCACCGCGCATATGCTGGGCGATCGCCGCCTCTACGCGATCACCGCCGAGCGCTGCCTGCCCGATTGATCGCGCTTTGTTTCAGTTCGGTCTGCGATCCGCCGTCCGGGTATCGCCGCTCGGCGGTCGCGGTTTCGGCCTTTGCGGGAGAGGAGTTTCCGGCGTTTCCCAAGCCGCCCGCGTTTTCACGTTGATGGCGTCGTCGGGCTGCGGCTGCGGCGACCACGACTGCGCCGCGACCCGCGCGGCTTCCCGCGTTTGCGGATCGAGATAGGCAGCAACCTCGTCGCGTTTTACGGCTGCGTCACCGTCGCCCCGATTGGCCGCGAGCACAAACCACTTGTAGGCCTCTGCGTAATTCTGAGTCACGCCAATTCCGCGCCCGTACAAAATGGCGAGATTATATTGGCTGTCTTTGATGCCGTGATCGGCTGCCCTGCGAAACCAAGCGGCGGCGGCCTCGTAGTCGGCCGTGCCGTTGACGCCTTCCGCGTAAAGAACAGCAAGGTTGTGCATGGCCTTGCCGTTGCCCTTCTGGGACGCCGCAAGATAGAGGTCACGCGCCCTGACGAGGTCTTTTCTGACTCCGATGCCTTTTTCGTAGAGGTCGCCGAGACGGAATTGCGCCGGCGCAAGCCCTTGGCCGGCGGCGTGTTCCAGCCAGAGGGCCTCCTCTTCGTGACTTTGCGCAACGCCTCGGCCCTCTGCAAAGCGGGACGCCACCTCGTAGGCAGCCGCGGGATCGCCGGCCAGTGCCGCCGCGCGCAAGGCTGGATTGCCGATCGTCGCCGGCAGATTATCTTCCAAGGTAACGGGCGAACGGCCTTGTCCCAGCGGCGCACCCCGCGGGCTGTCTGTCGGCGGCAGCGAACCGGTGATTTCTGGGACCGCCGACGACGATCCCGCGACGGCGCCTATTCCCGTGGCCGCATGAGGCGTTGGCAGAGAAGGGGTCGCGGGCGGAGCTAGGTTTGCCTGAGCAATCATTTGCGCTGGCTCGGCAAGCGACCATGAGGACTGAAGCAGTTGCGCCTGTTCGACCAGGAACGACACAACTTCATCAAATAAGCCGGCACTGTCCAAAATGTGCAGGCCGACAAACAAAGAAAACGAGAAGCTGACGCCGACGACTACATTGCTCGCCGCCCGCGCAAACCCGGACGGCCTTCGCGCCTGCTTCATTCGGGTGCGCTTAAGCTTGCGGACCAATCTGGCTAGCAACCTTTCCAGATCGCGTGGCAATACCTCACCGACTGCTCTTGAGGTATTGACGGCGTGGACGAGCACGTTGACGCGTTGCTCAAGTGCCGCAACGGCCTGGCCGGTTCTCGGATTGTTGGCGATTGCGTCCACTTCGGCCAAAAGAGCGCGGATACGCCGCCGGCTTTCTTTGCTCGCATCGCGCCAGGGCCGGCCTGGCGGGTTCCGCGACTGACGGGAGCCTTTCGAGTTCCCCGAACCGCTCGAGTTCCACAGACCGTCAAATATCATCGTCGCACCTACACCACGTCGGAAACGGCAGCATTGACTGGCGACGTCCCGCACTCGTTAACAAACGATGAAGGCATCGCAAACGTCTGTTCTCAGCGCGCGATTTTTTCAGGAGTGCAGTAAAAAAGACGTTAACAAATCCCAGAGGAAGCTGCGCATTCCACCCCGACGGTATGAATTTCCGGGCGAAGTGGTTGCGAGGTACCAAAAAACGGAACGAATGCCCTGCCGCGCGGCACGTTACAGTTACGGTTACCTGTAAAGCGTTCCGCAGCGGCAGTGCTTCGTGTCAGGGTGACTTAGCGCGACCCCCCTTTGGTATTGGGCTCATGGCACAGAGCGCGAACATCCGTACGGCGGACACTAGGATGAGACCGGATGCGGCGCACGAGAGCCATGACCGCAACAAAGCGGATGAGGCCGAAGCGCCCATGACTATCGGGGAGGTCGCGCGCGAATTCGGTATCACGCTGCGTACGCTGCGCTTCTATGAAGCGAAACGCCTGATAACGCCCCACCGTGACAGCGTCGCCCGTATCTATCACCGCAGCGATCGCGAGCGCATCGCGCTCATCCTCACCGGCCGCCGCCTCGGCTTTACGCTTGCGGAGGTCAAACGCCTCCTCGATGGACCTGATGCCAAGAATTTGCGTTTGACGCGCGAAAAATGCGTGGAACAGATCAATCTTCTGGAACGTCAAAAACGCGGTATCGAGCAGGCGCTCGGCGAGCTGCGCCAGATCTACACCTCGTTCTACAGAACTTCGCTGACTGACCCGCTCCGTTGCTGACGGCGTCGCGCCGCCTCCGGGTCTGGATGATTATGCTGCGGTCAATCCACCATCGACGATCAGCTCCGCGCCGGTCGTAAACGCCGCTTCATCGCTCGCCAGAAACAGGATAGTGCCCGCGATCTCGATTGGCTTGGCAAGCCGCCCAAGCGGCGCGGCGCTCGCATAATTGGCTTCCAGCTTCTGCGGGTCGCGCGCCGCCGCGAGCATCGACCGCAACATCGGCGTCTCGACGAAAGACGGATGCACTGAGTTGCAGCGAATGTTGTAGCCCTTGCGGGCGCAGTGCAGCGCCACCGATTTCGTCAGTAGTCGAACAGCGCCCTTGCTGGCGCTATAGGCGGCAAGATTTGCCGCGCCGACGAGGCCGGCCACCGACGACATATTGACGATGGAACCGTTGCCGCGTTCCTTCATGACGCGAATGGCGTGTTTGCAGCCGAGAAACGTGCCGTCGAGATTGACCGCCATGAGGCGACGCCATTCTTCGAGCGTCGTCGTCTCGACATCCTTGAGCAAGGATACGCCGGCGCAGTTGACGAGAATATCGAGCCGTCCAAACTCGGACACGACCGCGTCGGTGACCACGATCCATTCGTTCTCGCGCGTCACATCGAGCTTGTAAAAGCGTCCCCGCCGCGCAGCGACTGCCGCGGCGTTGGCCTCGGGTTCAACCAGATCAGTCAGAACAACCTGCGCGCCTTCATCCGCGAGCAGCCCCGCTGTCGCAAGGCCGATGCCCGAAGCTCCGCCCGTGATGAGCGCAACCTTGCCGTCGACGCGACCCATTCGGTCAGGCTAGTCCGCACGCGAGGCCATGGCTAGTATGGTCGCAGCAACATCGGATTTGGATTGGACACTATGCCGGACGCCTTCATTTACGATCACGTGCGCACGCCCCGCGGCCGCGGCAAAGTCGACGGCGCACTGCATGAAGTCACCGCGCTGAACCTGGCAAGCCAGGCGCTCGGCGCCATCAAGAGCCGCAACGAGCTCAATCCGGCTCTGGTCGACGACGTAGTGATGGGCGTGGTCGATCCGGTGGGCGAAGCTGCCGCCGACATTGCACGCACGGCGGCGCTCGTTGCCGGCTACGGGGATAGCGTGGCTGGTGTGCAGATCAATCGCTTCTGCGCTTCGGGACTCGACGCGGTGAATTTTGCCTCCGCGCAGATCATGGCCGGACAGCAGGAGATGGCGATCGGCGGCGGCGTCGAATCCATGAGCCGCGTTGGCATCGGCTCCGCGGGCGGCGCTTGGTCGGTCGATCCGTCGATCGCAGTCGCGCACTATTTTCTGCCGCAGGGAATTTCCGCCGACCTTATCGCCACCAAATACGGGTTTTCGCGCGACGACGTCGACTCTTACGCGGTCGAGAGCCAGAAGCGCGCCGCAACGGCGTGGGGCGAGAACCGCTTCGCGCGCTCGGTCATGACGGTGAGGGACGTGAACGGGCTCCCGATCCTCGCCAAGGACGAACACATGCGTCCGGGCACGACCATGCAATCGCTCGCGGCGCTGCAGCCTTCGTTCGTGCAGATGGGCGAACAGGGCGGATTCGATGCAGTCGCCATCCAGGCGCATCCGGACGTCGAATACATCAAACACGTCCATCACGCCGGCAATTCATCGGGCATCGTGGATGGCGCCGCCGCAGTGCTGATCGGCAATACGCGCGCCGGCAAGCGCGCAGGCCTGAAACCGCGCGCGAAGATCAAGGCGTTCGCCAATATCGGTTCGGAGCCGGCGCTGATGCTGACCGGGCCAGTCGATGTGACAAAAAAGGTGCTGAAGAAAGCCGGAATGAGTCTCGACGACATCGATCTCATCGAAGTCAACGAGGCGTTCGCGTCGGTCGTGCTTCGCTACCTGCAGGCGTTCGATCTCGATGCCGCCAAAGTCAACGTCAACGGCGGCGCCATTGCCATGGGCCATCCGCTCGGCGCCACCGGTGCGATGATTCTTGGCACGGTGCTCGATGAGCTGGAGCGGCGTGACGCCGCGACCGCTTTGATTACGCTGTGCATCGGGGCCGGCATGGGCACCGCCACGATCATCGAGCGGGTTTGAGGCCCATGCCCAAGATCGCCGTCGCGCAAATTCCGGCGCAGCCGATCGCTTCTTATCCGAGGGAATTTGCGCCGGTCATATCCGGGCGTGAGAAGCAGCGCGTCGGCGATGCCGCCGGGCTGACTCAGTTCGGCGTCAACATCACGCGCATCAAACCACGCTCGGCTTCCGCGCTGCGCCACACCCATGAGAACGAGGATGAGCTCATTTATATGCTTGAGGGCGAGCTGATCCTGCACGAGAACGATGGCGAGACGGTCCTCAAGGCGGGGGACGCCGGCGGCTTCAAAGCCGGCAGTGGCATCGCTCATTGTCTTATCAATCGCACTGACCACGACGCGGTCTACTTCGAAGTCGGCACGCGCGCCAAGAGTGAGCGAGTGCAATATCCCGATGTGGATTTCGTCATGGAGCGCGACGACAACGGCCGCCGCTTTTTCCGCAAATCCGGCGAACCGATCAGGGACTGAACCACCATGCCGAAGATCGACATCGCCAAACTCCCGCTGGATACGCGCACCGGCTACCCGCCGCCATTCGATCGCGTGGTCGTCGGCCGCGAACGCAAGCGCCTGGGCAACGCCGTTGGCCTCGACCAGTTCGGCGTCAATCTCACCACGCTGAAGCCGGGCGCCGCCTCGGCGCTGCGCCACTGGCATGAGCAGGAGGACGAGCTGATCTTCGTTCTCGAAGGCGAAGTCGTGCTGATCGAAGACGATGGCGAGAGCGTGCTCAAGCCAGGCGACGCGGCAGGCTTCAAGGCCAACAGCCCGAACGGTCATCACCTCGTCAACAAGTCAAGCCGAGACGCGGTTTATCTGGAAGTCGGCACAAGATCGAAATACGAGCGCGCGCATTATCCCGACGTCGATATGATGGTGGTTCGCGATGACAAGGGTATGCGCTACACCCACAAGAACGGCGAACCATATTAATGAGCTTCACTAACTTCACCCTCGATATCGGAACCGATAGCGTCGCGCTCGTCACCTGGGATACGCCCGGGCGTTCGATGAACGTGATCGACGCCAAGGTGACCGAGGAGCTTTCGGCGATTGTCGAACAGACGGCGACCGATGCGGCCGTCAAGGGCGTCGTCATCACCTCTGGCAAGGATGCTTTTTGCGCCGGCGCCGATCTGACGGTTCTCGAAATGCTGAGCCGAACGTTCGCCGAACTGGCGGCGACGCAGGGCGAAGAGGCGGCAAACGTGCGCTTCTTCGAAGAGAGCCGCAAATGGTCGCTGCTTTGCCGGCGGATCGAAACCTGCGGCAAGCCGTGGGTCGCCGCCATCAACGGCACCGCCGTCGGCGGCGGCTTCGAGTTGACGCTCGCCTGCCATCATCGCGTGGCTTCCGATAACCCGAAGACGAAGCTTGGTCTGCCGGAGATCAAGGTCGGTCTGTTTCCCGGCGCCGGCGGCACCCAGCGGGTCGCACGCATCATGCAGCCGGCCGATGCGCTGCAATTTCTGCTCAAGGGCGACCAGATCGGCGTCGACCGCGCCAAGACTTTGAAACTCGTCGATACGGTGGTCCCTCCGGGCGACCTTATCAGATCTGCCAAAAACTGGATCGCCGCAAATCCTGCAGCCAAGGCGCCTTGGGATACGGAAGGCTTCAAATTGCCGGGCGGGCCGGTTTTTTCCAAAGCCGGCTTGATGGTGTTCACGCCGGCGAACGCGATTTATCGGCGCGAGACTTACGACAATTATCCGGCGGCAAGGGCCATCATGCAGGTGGTGTACGAGGGCCTGCAGTTGCCCATGGACCAGGCGTTGCGCGTCGAGTCGCGGTACTTCGCCAAGATTCTGCGTTCGCCCGAGGCGGCGGCGATGATCCGCTCGCTGTTCGTCTCCCTGCAGGACATCAACAAGGGCGCGCGGCGCCCGGCCGCGGTCCCGCGCAAGACCTTCAAGAAGATCGGCGTGCTCGGTGCAGGCTTCATGGGCGCCGGCATCGCTTACGTGAGTGCGCTCGCCGGTCTCGATGTGATGCTCATCGACCGCGATCCGGAGACGGCCGAGAAAGGCAAGGCGCATTCGCAAGCGCTGATGGACGAACAGGTCAAGCGCGGCCGCGCCAGCGCCGCCGAGCGTGATGCGCTGCTCGCGCGCATCAAGCCCACAGCCGACTACGTGGCGTTGAAGGATTGCGATCTCGTCATTGAGGCGGTGTTTGAGGACCGCAAGATCAAGGAAGAGGTGATCGGCCGGGCACAGAACGTGATCGGTGATCAGGCGATCTTTGCCTCCAACACTTCGACGCTTCCGATTACGTCGCTCGCGGCCGCATTCAAAGATCGCTCGCGCTTCATCGGTATTCATTTCTTCTCACCGGTCGAGCGCATGAACCTGGTCGAAATCATCCTCGGCAAAGATACCGGAGAAGCCGCGCTCGCCGGCGCACTCGATTACGTGCGCGCAATTCGCAAGACGCCTATCGTCGTCAACGATTCGCGCGGTTTCTACACATCGCGCGTGGTGGGCACCTATCTGCGCGAAGGTCATTTGATGCTCAGCGACGGCGTGCCGGCGGCGATGATCGAAAATGTCGGCCGGATGGCGGGTATGCCGGTCGGCGCGCTCGCGCTCAACGACGAAGTCGCCGTGGATCTCGCCTGGAAGATCCTGAAAGCGACCGAAGCCGATCTGGGCGCCGGAGCTGTCGACGCGCGGCAGAAGGCGCTGCTCGAAGAGATGGTGGAGAAGCGCGGGCGCTTTGGACGCAAAAACGGCAAGGGCTTTTACGACTATCCGCAAGCGGGCCCGAAGCGGCTGTGGCCCGGCCTCGCCGATCTACAGACGAAAAAACTCGATCCCGACACGATCAGCGTCAAAGAACTCAAGCAACGGCTGCTCGCCATCCAAGCGCTTGAATCGGCGCGCTGCATCGAAGAAGGCGTCGTCACCGACGTGCGCGAGGCCGACATAGGCTCCATTCTGGGCTTTGGGTTTGCGCCGTTTACCGGCGGCACCATCTCTTACATCGATGGCATGGGTACGAAAGCATTCGTTGCACTGTGCGCCGATTTCGCCAAGCGGCACGGCACGCGCTTCAAGCCGTCCAAGCTGTTGCTCGACATGGCGAAAAAGGACGAGACCTTCTACGGCCGTTTCCCGCCGGAGAAGTACAAAGCGGCGTGACGACCTTCGCGCGAGTGCCAGTGACACCTGCTGACAGTATTTGGCGCCTGTGTGTATGATGATGATGCCAAGCGGGAGCAATATTAGCGAGATTTCCGTTTATGTATCTTGGGCGAATTCAAGGTAGAAATATTTCGCTGCTTCAGAGCATGGTTAGGTTCCCATGCGTGCCGACTTTCGATGCTTGGTGGGCATCCTACCAACGCCGAATGGCCGCACTGCCGGGACTTCCCACTATTGCGAGTTCCTACCGTTTTCGGGTGAGCGAGGATGGAACAGTCGATCGTCTTTTCAGCGCGGTCTTTGAGCAGAGACAGGAACAGGCTGCACGTCGGTTTTTTGGTGGATTCGCCTTCCTCGAAGGATTTGACGATCGGAGCGTTGTCTTACCGGCGAACAACGCCGAGTTTGAATCTTGGGCTGCGAATTTTCCTAAATTACGTTGTCGCGTGATGGCACCATCGCTCAAGACGGCAAACGAGATATGGTTTGCCTGCGACTTCCGCGTTGGTCCTCATCTTGAGATGATTCAACGCGAAGCTCAGTCTTTGGGATTTGCATTCAGTTATCAAGTGCACTTCCGGCCCTATACGCCTGATCCTGAGGTATACCGGCGGATCGGTCGCAATCTTATTGCGCTGCAAAGTATGCGAGGCGCTCCAGCCGACTTGGTCGATGACCAGGAACGGCAAATGCGGACCTTTGCCAGCGCCGCGTTTCTTGTCGAAGAAATTGTAGGCGTTGACGAAGCAGAATCAGCGAATTGGCTCGCCGATGCGCTCAGCCGTGCCTTTAGGTTCAATAGATCACGTGCCAAAATGGAAACGCCTTCCTTCGAGTTCATCTCCGGCGATTGTGGTACGGACACAACACTGATGATGCACTCTACTCTTTTGTATGGAGATTGGATCGGAGACGACGTCTATTGCTCAAATGTTACGGACGAACAATATCGACTCAGCGTGTTCTCCCATCGTCCGGCGGTTCATCCGTCTGGGACAAATGGGGCTGTCGATCCAGGTGGAGGCTCGGAAGCAATCGAACCGCCACCTACGCCGTTTCCCTCCGGGATCACCCTACCAAATCCATTTGAGGGGCGGGATCATATCTTTGTCAGCTATCGCCGCTCGGACCTGCGAAGGATAGTACCTATCCTGCAGCGATTGGCTGATAAAGGTTATCCCATTTGGTATGATCGCGGCATTTCGGGTGGTGACGAATGGGATGTGGTACTTGAGCGTAAGATAGAGGAGGCCGCTATGATGCTGGTCTTTCTCAGTCAAGCAACGGTGGATTCAAAATATTGCCGCCGCGAGATTAAATTCGCCGACGCAATCGACAAACCTCTGTTGGTGGTGATGCTAGAAGCGACTGCTCTACGTCACGGTCTAAAGCTTCTACTTCATCAATTGCAAAACATCAGCGCGGCGGATCAGCAGTTTGACGCCCAGTTGGATCACGCGATTGACAATTTGCTCGCGCGGGCATGATCCGCTTGTACGCGACTGTCCAATATTTTTCTACTTGAAGTAGCGCGCCCGAGTGCTAGTATCAATGAAGATTTGCTGATCGGGGGGCATCGACAATCGGCCACGCGTGCACTCACCGCGGCCACAAAATTACTCGAGGGGACCAAAATAAGCGCAACCGTAACAAGACCCTTTCAGGCTGTGCCGAACGGACCACCAGACGCGCAATCAATATCGGCACTCCCGTTCTTGCCTCGCGACCCGGATAGCATTTGGGCGCGCGCCATGGTGCTACGAGATCGCTTATACGAGGCAGTAGAGGCAACGTGCCGCGAACTAAACATCTCTGCATTGGTCAATAAATCGGCTGATTTCGTTTATCCGGCTTGGATCTCGCTTGAAGCGTGGCAGCCGGCCGGGCCGGGCGCTACACACCGCGTATTTTCCTCGTTTGAGATCACGCCCAAGCCTCATTCGAAATATGAATTCGAAATGAGCATCCATTGGACTAGAGATGGCAAGAAAAAAAACGGGGCCCCTTGATGGCACTCGACGAAAACGGCATTGCACAATGGACGCGATATCTTCTCGGTAGGGGTTCAAAGCCTCTCGTGGGACGACGTCGTCTTCGTACCCTTTCCTGGCAGTTTTTTTATCCGAAAAATGAGGTGATCGGACTTTATCGTGATATTGTTGGCTACGGAGTACTGGGAGCGACAATTCTCGGATTTATACTACTATCCGAGTACCCCACGATCGGAGTGTTAGTAATATTTGCGGGAGTAGCGGGGTTGATAGTCGCCGCGCGCCGGCGAAAGATAACGATAAACGCTGACGCCCGATTGCTGAACCCCGAACACTGCGGCTCGTAGATAGCTGGTCGACAATGGCCAACCAGCTTGGAAAAGAATGGACGCCGCTCCGTGATCGTTTAGTTAAGCGTCTGTCTGAGGGCCGCACGTGGAACATCCAGTCGCGAATTGAGAATATTTCGTATATTACGCCGGATGGGAAGCAACAGCGGCAACAACTAGTCTTGTCACAAGGGCGCGGCATCGTCTTTTGCCATATCTATCCATATGGCGATGATCTTTACATAGGACGGGAGGCTTATCTCAATTACGGACAGTGGGTTGAGAAAGCACTTACCTCAGGGTTTCATCCAAAGCTTCATGTTCCCGTAGTGGTCAACACAGTTGCACCCGGGATTTCCCGTGCGACTGAATACGATCTAATCGATGTCAACAGCCTTACAGAATGGGTCCATTCCCGAGTTGTGGAAATTGTCA
>Ga0209579_10002809_pt1 | contig 13011 bp, 16 predicted proteins | sample Coa_R1_2_FD_187152 | JGI IMG/M metagenome (GOLD analysis project Ga0209579, IMG submission 187152) | Surface soil microbial communities from Centralia Pennsylvania, which are recovering from an underground coalmine fire - Coalmine... | ecosystem: Environmental > Terrestrial > Soil >... | reverse complement strand
GCAGAACCTCAAGACGCTGGCAAATCATGTCTGGCAGCCACCGCCGAACTTGCTGACTGCCTATCTCGCCTGAGCGTTAGTGGCGTCAACGTCAATCGTGAGAGCAATGTCGTCGCCTCCCAACGGGAACGGCGAGCAAACGACCGGCAAAAGTGCAAAACAAGAGCACCGGTTGTCTCATCGTCGACTTTATCAACACCATCGGTCAAAAGGCGACAAAGCGACTTGTCCAATCCATGTCCGGTATACCCAGCCAGATCGGTCATGCGGACAGCGCCACCGCCGCGCCAATTTGTCCGTAAGTCCAGTCAAAATTGACCACTTTTGAGCCCCGTCACCGTCCAATAAGCCAAGACAACATGATGGTGGAACTTTAGCGGGTACCGGGGGTTCACCCCGCAAGGCGGGGGCACAGGTACAATAATGAAAATCGCGCAAATCGCGCCTCTTATGGAGAGCGTTCCCCCCCGGCTTTATGGTGGCACTGAGCGGATCGTCTCCCACCTGACTGAAGAACTCGTGGCCCTCGGTCATGAGGTGACTCTGTTTGCCAGCGGCGATTCAATGACGACGGCGACACTCGCGCCCTGCGTGCCTCAAGCGTTGCGGCTCGATCCAAACATCCGTGATACCATACCCTATTACATGCTGATGCTTGACCGTGTCCGCCAAAGGGCGGCAGATTTCGACATTCTGCATTTCCATATCGATCAGTTTCATTTCCCCTTGTTTCGACCGATCGCGGGCCGCACCGTTACCACGCTGCACGGCCGCCAGGATCTGCCCGATCTCCACCCGCTTTATGTCGGCTTCGACGACATGCCGTTGGTTTCGATCTCCAATGCGCAACGCCGGCCGATACCGACCGCAAATTTCGTGGCCACCATCCATCACGGCATCCCGGAAGGCCTGCCTCGCCCCCGAGGGCGGGTGCGCGACGGCTACCTGGCGTTCCTGGGCCGCATATCGCCGGAGAAGCGTCCCGACCGCGCCATTATGATTGCGCGCACCGCAGGTATTCCGCTCAAGATCGCGGCCAAGGTGGATCGAGCCGATGAGGTTTATTTCCGTACCCAGATCGAACCACTGCTCCGGGGTCCGGGCGTGGAGTTCATCGGTGAAATCAACGACGAGCAGAAGACGCAATTCCTGGGCGATGCGCAGGCGCTATTGTTTCCCATCGACTGGCCGGAGCCGTTCGGATTGTCCATGATCGAGGCCATGGCGTGCGGAACGCCAGTGCTTGCTTTTCGTTGCGGCTCGGTGCCGGAGGTCATTGACGACGGCATCACCGGCGCCATTGTGGACACCATGGACGAGGCAGTCGCGGTTTTGCCGCACGTCATCGCGCTCGACCGGAAAAAGGTACGCCAGCGCTTTGAGCAGCGCTTTTCCGCCGCACGCATGGCGAAGGATTATGTTGCTGTCTATCGCTCGCTACTGGCTGTCGAGTCCAGAGTCGGCGATAAAGAACGGGAAGATCACCCGCCAATGATCAATGACGCAATCTCGGGGCTTCAGGTTGCTTAAGAGGAACCCGACAGTAACGCCGGTTGAGGAGGTTCCGGAAACTCCTTTCTACATTTCCGGAACAGGATCCTCGACCCGGCCCCGCCGGACCCTCAAACAAGGCGATTGCTTCGCCGTGTTCGACAGCTACGCCGACGTCGGGGCAACACCGGGGGGGACCGATGGCATTTATTTTTGCGACACGCGCTACCTTTCGCATTTTGAAATGCTGCTCAATGGCAGGCAGCCCTTGTTGCTGGGCTCGAACGTGCGTGACGACAATTCCATCCTCATCGTCGATTTAACCAACCCCGATATCTATCTCGATCAGAAACTGATGCAGCCAAAAGACGTACTGCACGTCGTGCGGACGGTGTTTCTGTTGCACGGCGCCGCTTATCACCGGTTCCGCATGCAGAACCATGGGGACAGCCCGTTCGATGTGCGCCTTTCGGTCTCGTTTGCCAGCGACTTTGCCGATTTGTTCGAAGTCAGGGGAATGCACCGCGACCGTCGCGGTGTCTCAACCACGGGCGTCGGTGAGGCCGAGGTCGCGCTGAACTACCAGGGTCTCGACGGGGTGCAGCGGTGCACGACGATACTGTTTGATCCGGCGCCAGCTCAGCTTTCCGACAGCGCGGCATCGTATGCCTTCAGTTTGGAGCCCAATGAATGTCTGTCGGCTTATGTGACGGTGAAATGTAGCCGCGGCACCGCGGAAACCGCCACGCCGCCGTTTCGCAAGGCGCTGCGCGCCGCGTTCAACCAGCGGCTGACCGCAACCCGCGGCATGACCACAATCACCTCGTCGAACGAGATTTTCAACGAAGTGACATGCCGCTCGATGGCCGATCTTGCGATGTTAACGACCGAAACGGCACAAGGCCCTTATCCTTACGCTGGAATTCCCTGGTATTCGACTACGTTCGGCCGTGACGGCATCATCACGGCGATACAGATGCTGTGGTGCGACTCCCGTGTCGCCAAGGGAGTGCTGCGGCGATTAGCGGCCTTTCAGGCCAACACATTTGATCCGATTGCTGACGCCGAACCCGGAAAAGTCCCCCATGAAATGCGTGGTGGCGAAATGGCGGCACTGCACGAGGTGCCGTTCGGCCTCTATTACGGCAGCGCAGATGCAACACCATTATTCGTATTGCTGGCCGGGCTTTATGCCGAACATACTGGCGACGTCGAGACACTGCGCGAGCTCTGGCCCAAGGTCGAAGCGGCGCTAGGCTGGATCGACGGTCCGGGCGACCCCGACCGTGACGGTTTCGTCGAATATCGCCGCGCCGACGAAAAAGGCCTCGTCAACCAAGGCTGGAAGGACTCCCAGGACGCGATCTTCCACGCCGATGGTGTGCTAGCCCAGGGACCGATCGCGCTGTGCGAAGTGCAGGGCTACGTCTATGCGGCCAAGCGTCTGGCTGCGCGCACGGCGCGCCGACTCGGCATGACCGCGCGTGGCGACGCGCTTGATGCGCAGGCCAGCGAGCTTGGTGAACAATTCGAGGCGGCGTTCTGGTGCGAAGACATCGCTACCTATGCGATCGCGCTCGACGGCCAGAAGCGCCCGTGCCGTGTGCGGACGTCGAATGCCGGACAAGTGCTGTTTAGCGGCATCGCCACGCCGGAGCACGCCGAAGCCGTGATGCGCGATCTGATGAGCCCGTCCTTTTTTTCGGGCTGGGGGATCCGCACGCTCGCCCGCGATCAACCGCGCTACAATCCGATGTCGTATCATAATGGTTCGGTGTGGCCGCACGACAACTCGTTGATCGCTGCCGGTTTTGCGCGCTATGGGCACAAGGACGCGGTCGATCGCCTATTCAAGGGCCTGTTCGACGCCGCAACCTACATGGACCTGCGCCGGCTACCCGAACTATATTGTGGCTTCCAGCGTGGACGCGAACGCGGGCCGACGCTCTATCCGGTCGCCTGTGCGCCGCAGGCTTGGGCCGCAGGTACGCCACTCCTGCTTTTGCAGTCTTCGCTCGGTCTCGAATTCAACCGTGACAACAACGAAATCCTGCTGCGCAAGCCGCGGCTGCCGCCGTTCCTCGATGAGGTGACCCTGCACAACCTGCGTCTCGGTCAATCGGCGGTCGATTTGATGCTGCGGCGGCATGGCAACGACGTGTCGCTACAGGTGCTCCGCAACGAAGGACAAATCCGGGTGGCTGCGATTTATATGTGACCGTCGCTGCCTCATACGGCACGTCCGCTTGGCGTCAGCATCAGACATTGTGCAAAGGTTTTGGTGCACGATTGTTCGCTAACGGAGCGCTGCGAACGGATAGCGTACGATACCCCTCGAGTTAGACTAAAGCCTGCAACCAAAGTGCAGCGGCGCTGGCCATGAGCCCAAACGCCAAAAGTGCCAACATTTCCGGCGTGTTGAAGATTTCAAAAATCGTTCGCATGGCTGGGTCCCACAATCTCCTGACCTACAACTCGCGGCGGGCCGTTTAGTTCATGGCTGGCGAGCAAATCGAGGAAGTGGCCGACCGCAAATCCTAAAGCGACTGCTTCTTTGTCCTCAAACTCCCGATGGGTGCTCGTTTGACCCCTCGTGGCCTGAAAGTGGAGGTATTTCAGCCCGCTGATATGTCTTATGAGGTACTGGCCTGCCTATGTCGGGAACCCCACATAAAGTCACCCCCGGCAGCGGCTTTGAGCCAGGCGCCGGCGCTGAGAGAGGTTCGCGCTCCCGCCTGTAACAGGGGAGCATCTCGCGTCCACCCAGAACCGCAGGATTTCTCTGAAGGTAGTTGCAGCCCCGGCAGGCGACTCTCTCGAGGCCCTACCCGCAAAGTAGGATTCGTCTGGTGATTTACCGACCGGAAAACAGGGATAACATTCCAGAATCGACCAGGTCGCCATACGCCGACCGCAAATTGGTGTAACGAACTTAGACGTGTCCTTGAACGCAGGTCCTCATGCCTTACCAATCCTCCGACGAAGAAGTCGGGTACCAAATTCTCGGAATTTTTATGCGCCGCCGCGTAACGGTGAGCGGCACGCTTAGGCGTTATCATTTCTTCGACGTTCGTGATGGTGACTTCCAGCGCGGGATCAACAACGCTGTCGCAAATAACTGGATCACGATCGATCTGCGCAACCGCCACCGTTATCAACTTACGGCGACGGGTTACGCCGCAGCCCGTAACATCGATCCATTATCCGATCCGACAACGAACGTTGGGACGCCATAAAAGCTCGCTCTTGGTCAAGGCAGATATTCGCCGTAGGTCCGCCTGACATCGATTCTGACCCTAATAATACTCGCCGACGATCAAAGGCAGGGTCGATGGGCTGGAGAGCGTAATACGTGATCCGATTGAGTGTTACTTGTGCGTGGCCCAGTAATTGACGTCTTTGTCACGCTGGGTGGTGCCGGGATCACCCACCGCAACTCCGGTCGTGCTGCGCCTGAGGTGAGCGTGCACACGGTTGGCGTGACTTTTGACTGTGGGCGCCGTGTCTTGGGAGTTAGTCGAGCCGTTCTGCGCGCTGGCGGCTGTAATGCCAGCCAGCAAAGCGCTCGCAGCCGTGAGCGCGATGAATGTTTTCGATTTCATTTTGGACCTCCTTTAGCGCACACCAATGGCGCACTATCACAACACCCTCAATGCCTGGGTCGTTCCCAGGGCACAGCGCGGAACTCCTGTTCCTCCGGTCTGCATCCGCCGACGGCGGGATCGCTCAGGCGTTCGCCTGCAGTATCCGTGTTCGAGCTTGCAATTTGTTCCTCCTGCCGAATGTGGCCGATGGCTGTGTCGGCGATGGCCTCCGGATCGTTGTGGCCCGCTTTGACAAGGCCTTCGATTACAGACCGCAATCGGCCATTACCGATCCGCCGGTCATCTGGGGTAAGGCCTTTCGATTCGCAAAGCACGGACCAAGCAATCTCGTACGCAGCTTGTGAAATCTCCATGGAATCATTTACCATTGGTGTTTGCGTGTTTTGCGGGACGATCGTTTCCGAAATATTGCAAACCGGACATTCAAACGCGTGTCCGTCGGACGTCCGTTCATCCGACGTCGTGCGGGCGAGCCACACTTGAGCCCCGCAGTTGACATAGGGTAGCCGATCTATTTAGACGGCCACGAATCCATAGCTCAACATGCTAAGCAGTATCAATATCACAAGAATCGCGATGGCTTCGGCGCGCGGTAGGTTGCTAATCCTTTTTCGAGCGTTGTGAAACCGGACACGCATGATGTGTGCGCCATTCCCGTTCAGTAGTTAGTCTTTTGGACACTCCCCGGACGTTCGCGGTCACTCGCGTTATGGGGACGATTGAAAACGATTGTACATGCGGCGCTGAGACGCCGTTTGTTTTGGGCAAGACAAAGCGATACGCGACTCACATCCGGGATAGCGGTTTGGCAAAGACGAAACGCGTCCGGGGTACAGGCATCTGCATCCCGTTGCGTGTAAGCAAATGAGGGAAGCGGACCCAGGATTATGATTACCAGAAAAATAGCGCTCAATTTAGACATGGCCGTTCCTATCTTACGCGCCCGCCACGGACCAACTGAGCGCTTGATCGGTTCGTTCCATCACGCTTTGGAACTGTGCTGTTTTGGCCAGATGGCGGAGGTAACCGCGGCTACCTTATTTGTGACGAGAGGGGCACGACTGCAGGGTAAGCCATGTCGACGCAGCAGCGGCCAGAGGCTGAGAGCGAGTACATTCCGCCAATTGATTGCAGTTGCGGTGGCACAGCAATGCTGGTGGGGACCTCGCATCATCGGACGAAATCAGGCACCGAAGAGCTACGCAGGTTCCAATGTTATGCTTGCCACAATATGGCGGAAGCAATCGTCGAGAGTTGAGGCACGCCAGCTGTCGGCCGGCTGTTGAAATAGTTGTGGCATATTTCGAAAGTGTATTGTTTTGAACTCACTCGAAGAGGTGGTCGAAGAACGCTGCTGATCGCTCTGTCCAATGTCCCCGCCCGGTGCATTCCTTAATCCCCCAACGCACGGGGCGGGGCGGAACCTAATGTCATTGACTTTAGTTAGGGACACGGCGGCTCAAAACGCGTTCTAAAAACCTATTCCGCTGCTCGCGCTCGTGTCTTTTTTGGCTTTTAGCTGCGCGTCGAGCGTCTGCCCAACCAAAGGAACTATTATGATTAAATTAGCGCTCACGCTTGCCGTGTTTGCGGCCATTGGCATCGCAATGCTCTCGCCTACGGCGCGTGCTGAAGACGTGAAGGTCGTAATCGGCGCCGATCACGACCGTGACCATGATCGTGAAATGCGGCGGCATCACAAGAAGGTCGTCGTCATTGAGCATCGCCGTCACCACGACCACCAATACGAGCAAGACCACGATTAAATCAACTAACCTCGGAAACGCGCGTATTGCTCTGAGCGTGTAACGAGCTGTGCGAAGCGCATCGCCTAAGAGGGCTCTGCTTCGGTCGAGGGTCTCGCGGCCAACGGTTCGATTGATCCTCTGTTTGGCCGCGGCTTCAAAGTCAGAAAGGCCGTTATGCAAGTCCCATTAGAAGTGACGTATGAAGGAATCGAGCCGTCGCAGGCCGCGCGCGCCATAATCGATCGTGAGGTAGACCGGCTGGAGAAACACAATCATCGCATTATCGGATGCCGCGTGGCTGTGATCGCGCCTAGCCGGAAGCATCGTCACGGTACGGGGTTCCAGGTCCATATCTGGCTTACAGTTCCGCCTCACGAAAATATTATCGTCAACCACACGCCGTCGGACAACGCACGGAACGAGCATGTTGAGGTAGCCATCAAAAATGCGTTTGCCTCCGCTCGACGGCAGGTCGATGACCTCGGACTTTGAGCCACAGCCGATGTGATGCGGCACACACGCCATTTCTGCTGGGAGCCTTGACGGCCTAGCCATTCAGCCCCCAGAGCCCCGCTTTGTCCGTTGTTGGTCCAATAGCAACCTTGGCGCCGCGAATGACGCAAAGTGCCATTGACCGAAGTCACTGTCCCGATGAGCTGATGCGGCCATCATGTCTTGTTAAGCGAAACGGACTAAGCTTGAGAAGAACAAGTTTTATTGAACTCTGACGCTTGTGCGCTGCCGGCGCCCTTCGAGTCAGTGAGCGGCGAGGAATTTTTATAGCTCGTCCAGCCCGGCAAATGAGGATGATCCTATTCCATGAAAAAGGCATTGCCCGAGAAAATGTTCGGCGAAGCAGATCAGGCGAGGTTGACGACCCTTCGCAACTGGGTGCTTGAGAACGAGGTCACAGAGATTGAAATGAGCGAACGTCAGTTCTGGAATTTCGTTCAGCTCCAGCCGATCTCCGAGAAGCCGTGGGCAACCTACATGGGGCGTCAGTTGCGCGTTCCGAACATGCCCGCAGACGCCCAGAAGCGCCTCGGCATCGACGACGAAGCGGCTCCGGGCATCATTTGATTGTGAATCGGCACAGCTCTGCACCGCGAGAACATCTGTCCGTTAACAAGATCTTCTAAAGGTCTGCCGGATAAATATCATAAGACCCCCTGCGGCCTCGGGCGTAAACCCTGGCAGCGGTTGCATAGATGCGGTCGCGATTGTCATCAAACGCACGCAATAATTCACCGGCATCGGACTGAAGATTTGGCTGCATTTGCTTGAACGCATCCACCATTACAAAAAATGAACTCTCCATCGAGTGGTCATAGCCCCAGAAGCGGACCGCGTGCCGCGTCGCGTCATAGCTACGGCTAGTGTTAGGAAAATTGATCGCCATGTTCGTGGTCCCGCATTCTCGAGTTTGCCATGGAAGGCGCAAGATCAAATCTTCGACGCCACCACATCCGATTGACAAGCCGCGGACTGCAAGTCGCGGTTTTTCGCTTCTGTGAGATGGACCGGATCGACGCCCAACATCTCGACCACATTCGTCTTTGCCGGCACCAACATCATGGTCGCAACGCGGCGATAGACCGGAAACGACAATCCGTCGATCATCTCTTCGTCAGTGATGACTTCGTAGCTTCCGGCTGGCAAAATTCGACCGACGCCCTCAAGTAAAAAAGGGCTGCTGAACGTGACAGTTTCACGGCTCGTTCGAGTGGCCATCCAATTGAAACTCTAAATCGTATAGTTTTGCGCGGCAGGCCACTCTTCACTTGGACTTTGCAATATCATCTCGCGCGCTTTGTGGCGGAAGGAGCGCGACTGCCCTCATAAGCATCGATGCCCAGACTCGATTAAGTCCTAACAGACGATGTCAGTCACATGGGTACTCACCACTCAAAGAGCAAGCTGAGAATGGGGGGCGGCGTGCTTCGACGCAATTATTTTTTTTCCTGCGCGACAGCAATTTCCAGCGCGGGATTAACAGGGGCAGTTAATAATAACTGGATCGTGATTGATCCGCGCAATCTCACCGTTACCAACTCACACCGACAGGCTATGCCGCTGGCGGCTAATGAAGAGTCGGTGACGGTGCTCCTGAATTGTTCTGCCCTTGAGTTTGAGTACTTAAAAATAAATATGAAGACATGAGGATCACCATGATTTCGTTTCGCTCCTTCTCGGGCAGTGAGGGAGCGGCAATGGTTATCCAGTCTTGCATCGCGTCTTTTGGGCCAAGCTCGTGTAATTGTCTGCTCATCTCCATAAAAAGCGTGATTGCTTCTTTACCTCCGTGGCTTAAGGCGTCGAGGTCCATCGTGATTAATTCTCTTGTCAGTACCTCGAGCGGCATCGCGCGACCCCTTTAATCGACCAGTATTCGGGAACAATGCCCGCACCTCTATGCCGTGTGGCGACGACACAGGGCAGGGTCATTGGATAGTTTATTCCATCATCCTCCGACCAACGCCTCTTCGAGTCTGGCCTAAAGCGATCACATTCAATCAAACCCACTGCTATTTACCGATGGAGTCCGCCTTCGGAGCGCCAATGCGATCACATGAGCGACCTACGCAGTCAGCAAGTGTCGTAGGGCAATATAGCCAGAGCAAGTGGTTACAATTCGTGATCACTGCAGTTGCCGTGAGATAAGATGTGCTCGCGTACGCGGCGGAAATGTAGCGCGTCACACCTTCTCATTCAGAGCTAACCACAAGCGGCCTACGGCTTCTTCCGGGGTTGCCTGATTGGACTCGCTGTAGGTTTCGTCATCTGCGGCATTAATTGATGCGAACCATCCGAGGGGCGGGTGTTGATGCTTAAGACTGAAATGGTCACAACCTTCCTGCCTTTCACACGCCTCTATGAGTTCTTCGAGGGTGGGAATAAACCAGTTTTCAGGAAGCGCTAATTCACCCAACGAATAGACAGACACGCGGCCATCGGAAGCGAGAAACTGCCTGCCCTGCCGCGGTTGTGAATCCTCGATGTTGGGGAATCCGGCGTTTTGCAGCTCTGCCGCCAATTCAAGAGACATAACCGAATCATAGCACATCGCTATCTGTATCGGTTCATTTACGTCTCAATTTAAAGCACTCCCACTTTTCAGCTTGCGCGAAGTGGAACTCTTCAAGTTCCGCAAGTATAAATATTAAAAAGCTCGCTTTCCCCGCGACTGAGGCTTAGCTGTCCCTTTGTTGAATGATGTCATTCATCCATAAAATATTTGGAGAAATTGCGATGACAAATGCACTGCACGCGACCGAAAATATGACTATCCACGTCAAGGTCAAGAACTACAGCGAGTGGTGTACGGCTTATGATGGACATGAGAAAAGCCGCCTCTCCGCCGGCATCACGAATGGGAGAGTGTTTCGCAACGCCCAAGATCAGGATGACATTGTAATCCTGCAGGATGTTGCCGACGTGGCAAAGGCTCGCTCCTTGATGAACTCTGACGATATGAAGGCGACAATGCAGAAGAGTGGCGTCGTCGGCACACCTGTCGTCCGCTTCGCTGCCACAGCTTAAGTCGTAGCCGAAACAGGCCGTAGCTGGGATGGCGAGTAGCGTAAGTGTTTTGTTGTGTGGCCATTCCGGAGATGGAAGCCCCAGCGAATGCCGGTCCCCGGCGCGCGTTGGGGCTTCTTATTACGTTGGAGGTCACGAAATTCTGCCACTAACCCGTAAAGGCGGATTCGGTTTGGCTGGTCAGACGTGGTTTGGGCCGCCCATGTCCGCCTTGGGTCGATTTTGTTGAAAAAGTCGGAAGTTCAGTGTCGTTGGAATTCCACCAAAATACCAGCGACCTCTTCGGTCGAATCTAATTGCCACTGTAAATCGCTTTAGAACTCGCCCTGTAGACTCGGCTGTAAAAGATGAGATCGCCCCCGCGTCCGTTTCCGAATGTCGCGCCTGCGGCGCTGAAACAATTGGGTCGAGTCGGTTGGCGGACTGTTTCAACAGAATCTGCTAACAGCAGACATCGCGGATTACATCGCGATCCACGCGTAGAGGAACAGCGTGTTGTTATCGTGGGCGTTGACCGTCGTGCCGTCGAACTTGTTGTAATATGTGTATTGAAGACCGATACGAGCATTGGCCCACGGCCATACCGGCGCATCGCTGTTGATGAACGGTATGTAGGCGATCTCCGCAACAAATCCGTTGCTGTTTGGGCTAAAGCCGCTTGAGAGTCCGCCGTACAGCGTCGGGTCCGATGTACCCCACGTGTCGAAATACTGCCCTGTGACAATGACTCGGTTATCATTCCCGTAGGCAAGCGAAGCCAATAGCTTCAACGTGTTCAATTGATTTTCTGGATTGGCCGATAGGCCGTTGGCAAAGCTCGCATCAAGCGTCTGCTTCTCGTAGATATAGGTCCCACGCAGTGTGACCCAATAATTGTCGCCTTGATATTGGTACTGCGAGTCAAAACCGACGTCGTTGTACCGGTCCGTTTGAGCGAACGTTGCGGTTTGATACGTGCCGCTAGGATCCATCGCGAACGTCCATGGATGAACGCGCGCAGACATTCCAAACGCCCCAAATTCCAACCAGTTACTGCCCCAATGCGGTTCCACCGCTATCCGCCAATAGGGCGCAACGCCATCAAACAGTCCCGGTGAGTCAAAGGGATCGGCCGATAGATTGGCTTGGGTTCTGGGGTTGAACGTCCGGTAACCGGCCAACTCGACATACACCAGACTATTGATCCAAGCGTAGGCGCCAACACCGCCTACGTGCGTAGCAAAGGCACCGTCAATCAGCGTTCCTGCGGCAGGCGTCGGTGCGATGCTCGACACGGCATAAGGGAATGACCAAGCCGGGGTGGTATTCCACGGGTCCTGGACAGTGGGATTGTTGTTGGCGGAAATACCGTAAACAACATCGTAGCTGCCGAGTTTGCCGGTATTGGCGTATCGCACATCGACATTGTCTTGTGTCCATAAACGGCTGGCATAAGGATCGGCAGGATCTAAGGCACCAAAGCTTGCATTATTATACGTAAACTGCGCAAAGGCACCGATGTGCTCGGTGATGGCGCCGCCATAGAACACGCTAACCGGCGCAACAACGACATTGTCGTTTGAATGATAGGGGGAGCCGGTGGGGTCTTGAGCCGCTTGAGTGTGCGTGAAACCGACGATAGCCATCATCGAGATCGGCGGCACCCAAACATCGCCCGTTGCCGTATCGGACGGCCCCTTCGCAGTGGCATCAGCGTTTTGTCTTTGGTCCGGATTTTTCGCATAGGCGGCAAGTGCCTTCGTCGCGTCATCTTGTGCCGGAAAAAGCGTGGTGCGAAACTTTCCACCACCCAAAGTATAGCCGCCCAATTTGAACTCTCGACCGAATGGCGTGAGCGCAGGAAAATCAGTGTGGCAGGCACCGCAGGGCTGTCCGGTCTGCCGCGCGAAGCTTGGTAGAGCTCGGGCCGGGCCGCTCATGGCGATATTAATTATTCCTATGGCCGATGCGCCAATTACGGCGTTCAATATTGCTTTAGCGAAGGAAGTTCTAGAACGTCGATCAGGTCGCCATTCGCTCAGGCAAGCCGCATACCGCGTAGGACGCACGATAATTCCCCCATCGCACTTACAATTCAGGCTTTGTGATAAATCGAACACCACCCATCTGGGCTAATGACCCCGGCGACGCTCTTGCACGCATTGGGAGGCTCAAACAGACTGCAATTGCTGCATTTCAAGCTGCCCTTGGGCTTGTCTTGATAAGAGACCGATTTTTGTCCCATTTTACCGGCGTGCGCCGGAATGACTTTTGCAATCAGAATGGCCGTCACGGCCACTGTATAGGTCAATCCATTCGAAAGCGCCGAGCGACGAGAGACGCGTTGCCGTGCATCGATGTCCATGGTGTTTTCTTTCTGTCGTGGCTCGAAGACTGCACCCCTCAGTGTAAATTAAATGCGGGCACACAGAGCGTCTGTGCAAAATTGGACACTTTCAATTGCTTTTCGTAGAATTGAACCCACACTTCATTCGGAATATTCGACAGCAGAATGAGGCGGTTATGTCCGCTTCTCTAATCGGCCGGTTGGGGTCAAGCACTTTCAGACTATCCACCACTGCAGTGTCGATGTCGCTCACGGGCTCTTGCTTCTCTTCGGAATCGGCACCGAGGCCCTTCCATCTTGG
>Ga0209579_10002808_pt1 | contig 13011 bp, 12 predicted proteins | sample Coa_R1_2_FD_187152 | JGI IMG/M metagenome (GOLD analysis project Ga0209579, IMG submission 187152) | Surface soil microbial communities from Centralia Pennsylvania, which are recovering from an underground coalmine fire - Coalmine... | ecosystem: Environmental > Terrestrial > Soil >... | reverse complement strand
CGATCACGCTCCGTGCAGAGGCCAGTGAGATTTCGTGCTCGCTCGAGCGGCCGCCGAGGACGACGGCGATCCGCCGTCCGCTCACTGCGCCGGCGTCGTCGTGGTCGTCGTCGTGCCGTTGCCGTTGCCGTTCCCGTTGCCGTTCCCGTTGCCGTTGCCGTTGCCGTTCCCGTTCCCGTTCCCCTGCGTCAGCTGGCCGACGGTGATGGTCACGGTCTCGCCCGACGTCCCGTTCTGGCCGCCGACGGGATCCTGCGAGATGACGACGCCGTCCTGGCTCGGGTCGTTCACGTTCTGGTAGACGACCGCGACGGAGAAGCCGGCGTTCTTGAGGATCGTGGTCGCCGTCGCCTGATCCTGCTGCGTGACGTCGGGGATCTGCGTCGTGCCGGGCCCCTTCGAGACCGAGAGCACGACCTTCGAGCCCTTCGCCACGCTCGTTCCCGGCGGTGGGTCGGACGAGACGACCTGGCCCTTGGGCTGGTCGGACTGGATGTCGACGCGCGTCACGACGAAGCCCTGGCCCTGGAGAGCCGACTTTGCGTTCGCGAACGGCTGGCCGGTGACGTCCGGCACGGAGACCGGCTTCGGGCCGCGCGACACGTTGATCCGTACGTTCGACTGCGCGGGCACGGTCGACTTCGGCGCGGGGGCCTCGCCGACGACGACGTCGGTGGGCTGGTCCGAGTAGACGTAGGCGACCTTCGGCTGCAGCTTCGCCGCATACAGGACCTGCAAGGCGTCCGAGAGCTTTTGACCGCGGACCTCCGGCACGGTCGTCTTCGGGATGCCGGTGGAGATGACGAGCGTCACGGTCGAGCCCTTGCCGACCTTGGTGCCGGGATCGGGGCTTTCGGAGATGACGGCGCCCTTCGCGACGGTGTCGCTGGTCGACCGCTGGATCTGCGGCTTGAAGCCCGCCTTGCGGATGTTCTCCACGGCGAGCTGCTGCTGCACGAGCCGCACGTCGGGCACGGCGACCGGCGTGTTGCTCGACAGCTGGTGCTGGATCTTCTTGTAGAGGAGCCAGCCGCCGATCGCGCCGAGCACGATCAGGCCGAGCGCGAGCAGCCACGGCCAGATGGAGCGGCGCGGCGCCGGCTCCTCGTACGAGTAGTACGGGAGCGGCGGCCGGTAGACCGGCGGCGCGGGCGGAGGTGCGACGGCGCGCGGCCGGGTGATGACCGTCGCCGCGTTCGACACACCGGCGCCCGCGAGCACCTGCGTCATCGCCTCCTCGGTCTCGCGCGACACCGCGACGCCGCGGGCGACGCGTGCGAGGTCGGCTTCCATCTCCTCCGCCGTGCCGTAGCGCTGCTCCGGATCCTTCGCGATGGCGCGCATGACGACTGCGTCGAGGTCGTGCGGAATCTGCTGCCGAAGCTTCGACGGCGGCTCGGGCACCTGCGAGAGGTGCTTCATCGCGATCTCGACCGGCGTGTCGCCGGTGAACGGGACCTTCCCGGTGAGCATCTCGTAGAGCACGATCCCGAGCGAGTAGAGGTCCGAGCGCGGATCGACCGGCGCGCCGCGCGCCTGCTCCGGCGACAGGTACTGCGCCGTGCCGACGATCGAACCGGCTTCGGTCATCTGCGACGCGCCGGAGCGCGCGATACCGAAGTCCGTGACCTTCAGGCGTCCGTCGCGGCCGACGACGATGTTGTGCGGCTTGATGTCGCGGTGGACGATGCCGTTGCGGTGCGCGAAAGCGAGCGCGCCGAGGATCTGCCGCGCGTAGTCGATCGCGATCGGCACCGGCGTCGGCCCGTTGCGGACGAGCAGCTCTTTGAGCGTGCGCCCGTCCAGGTACTCCATCGCGATGTAGTAGGTGCCCTCGGCGCGGCCGCGGTCGAAGACCGAGACGATGTTCGGGTGGTTGAGTCCCGCCGCGCTCTGTGCCTCGCGGCGGAAGCGCTCGACGAACTGCTCGTCCGCCGCATGTCGCTCGTTGAGGAGCTTCAGCGCGACGCGGCGCCCCAGCTCCTGGTCCTCGGCGAGGTAGACGTCGGCCATGCCGCCCGAGCCGAGCTTGCGCTTGATGACGTAGCGCTTGTCGAACGTCCGGTCGATGAGGGTGTCAGTCGTGGCCATACGCCGGCAGCTTCAGTGTTTCGACGCGCCGGGGAGGATCGCCTGCATCAGCTGCTTCGCGATCGGCGCCGCCACGGCTCCACCGAAGCCGTTCAGCTGGTTCTCCAGCACGACGGCTCCGGCGACCTGCGGGTTGTCGGCGGGGGCGAAGAAGATGAACCAGGCGGTGTAGACGTGGGGCTTTCCTGTCTCGGCGGTGCCGGTCTTGCCTGCCACCTTGATACCAGGGATCGCAGCGGCCGTCCCGGTTCCGCCGGTGACGACGGCCTGCATGAACTCGTTCAGGATGCCGGCAGTCTTGGCGGTCATGGCGTGCTTCCACACCGCAGGTTTGACCTTCGTGACCAGGGAGCCGCCCGGCGAGCGCACCTCCTTGAGGAGATGGGGAACCATGATCGTGCCGTTGTTCGCCACGGCGGCTGCCACGAGCGCCATCTGGAGGGGCGTCACGAGCAGGTGCTCCTGACCGAAAGCCAGCCGGCCCGGGTCGACGAGGCCCGGCGTGTCGTACAGCGCGTGCTTCTGGAAGTTGTAGAGCCCGCTCGCGGCGACCTCGTCCGACGGCAGCTCGATCGGCGGCTTGGCGTAGAAGCCGAACTGTTTCGTCTTGTCGAGGATCCGTTTGGCTCCGAGCGTCTTGCCGATGTTGCAGAACACGGCGTTGATCGAGTGCTCGTACGCCTGCAGGAAGTCGACGTTGCCGTACGACTCGGCGGTCTGGTCGGGGTTGAGAGCATTCGAGATGCGCTGCCCGTACTCGGTGCAGTAGCCGGGGTCGTAGAACGTCGACGAGGGGCCGTAGACGTGATCGTCGAGGGCCGCCGCCGCCGTGACCGTCTTGAACGTCGAGCCCGGCGTGTACAGGCCCTGGGTCGCGCGGTTGAGGAGCGCGGACGACGATCCCGGACACGCCGAGGGCGCCTTGAGGATGCGGGCGAACCCTTTGTTCGACTCGATCGCATTCGGGTTGTAGCTCGGCGCGGACGCCATTACGTACACGGCGCCCGTCTTCGGGTTGAGCACGACGGCCGCGCCGCAATTGCCCCGGAGCGCGGATTCCGCGATTCGCTGCGCGCCGACCTTCAGGTTCAGGATCAGGTTGTTGCCGGTGACGGTCGCACCGCGCAGCTTCTCGGTGAGCTTGTCCCAGATCGTGCCGAGATTCGCGTTCGATGCGGTGAGGTATGCGTTCTCGGACCGCTCGATCCCCGCCCGCGACCGTCCCTGCGTCGAGTAGCCGACCGTCTGCGACGCGAAACCGTTCGTCGGGTAGTGCCGGAAGTAGAGCGTCTGCCCGCCGAGCTTCCGCCGGACGCGTGAGGCGAGGACGGTCTTGCCGTCCGAGGCATAGATCAGGCCCCGCCTGATCTGGAACTGGGCGACGATCTGGATCGCGTTGTCCTGTTTCGCAGCGAGGCCCGGGGCCGCCCAGGCCTGCCAGTAGCTCGTGGCGGCGACCAGGACGGCGAGCAGGAGCAAGGCGAGCAGCGAGATGCGCGAGATCTGCGCGTTCATGTCACTGACTGTTCGCCCGGTGTGAGACGAGCATGAGGCCCGCGAGGACGAGGAAGTTCGCGACCACCGACGAGCCGCCGTACGAGACGAACGGCAACGTGATTCCCGTGAGCGGGATCACGCGCAGGACGCCGCCGACGATGATGAACGTCTGCAGCGCGAAGCCGAACGTCAGCCCGGCGGCGAGCAGCTTCGAGAAGCCGTCGTCGGCCTGCAGGGCGATCTTCATCCCGCGCGCGACGAACAACATGAAGACGAGCAGCAGCGCCGCGGCGCCGATCAGGCCGAGCTCCTGCGCAAGGGCCGAGTAGATGAAGTCGGTGTTGATGTACGGGATCAGCGGCCGGCCGTTCGGCCCGTTGAACGTGCCCTTGCCGAGGCCCGAGCCGCCGAAGCCGCCGCTCGCGACGGAGTAGAGCGACTTGACGAGCTGGTAGCTCTCACAGTCCTGGCGCAGCAGGTAGGTCCCGGTCTGCGGGCAGAAAACCTTCTGCGACGTCCACGGATGGAGCCAGATCGTCACCCGCTCGTGGACGTGCGCGATCTTCTCGTAGGCGATCGTGCTGCCGCCCGCGAACAGCACGAGCCCGGCCGCGACGAACGAGAGCCGCGCGGTGGCGATGTAGAGCATCGCCAGGAAGATCCCGAAGTAGAGCAGCCCCGAGCCGAGATCGTTGGTCTCGACGAGGACGAGCATGCAGCCGCCCCAGATCACGAGCAGCGGCCCGAGGTCCTTGAGCCGCGCCTGCGCAAGAACCTCGCGCTTCTCGCGGAGGTACGCCGCGAGGAAGACGATCAGGAAGATCTTCGCGAGCTCTCCCGGCTGGAAGTCGAACGGGCCGACGTGGACCCAGAGCCGCGCGCCGTTCACCGTCTCGCCGATCACCGGCAGGCGCGGCAGGAAGAGCAGCACGATCGCGCCGACCCCGAAGACGTACTTGTAGTGCTCGAGAACACGGTAGTCGCGCCGCAGCCGCAGCAGCGTGACCGCGAACAGCGCGACTCCGACCACGATCCACAGCCCCTGTTTGAACGCGTCGCCCGTCGGGCCGAGCCGGTAGATCTCGGTCACTCCGACGGCGGTGAGCAGACCCGCCATCGGCAGCAGGTACGGGTCCGCGTTCGGGACGGCGAGCCGCGCCACGACGTGCGCCACGACGTAGAGGGCGAAGAAGAACGCGGCGTAGGTCAGCGAGCCCCAGCTGATCAGCGACTGGCGCGCGATGTAGACCGACGTGAAGCCGACCGCGGTCAACACGCCGACGACGAGGAGGTAGAACAGCTCTCGGTTTCTGGGCGAGGTCATGAGCGGTGGGTCAGCGTGCGAGCCCCCAGAGGACGAGTACGACGATCAGTGCGCAGAGGGCGATGATCACGGCCAGCGCGAGCGCCTTGCGCGCGAGTGTGGCCTCGGGCTCGTCCCCCTCCGCGGCCGCGGCCGCTTCCGCGACGGCCTCCGCCGGGATGACCACCGTGTCCTCCGCCGCGGGCGCGGGGGGCGGCGGCAGCACATGGTCCTCGGGATGCAGGGTGTCCTCGTCGACGAAGTCGGGGGCGTACTCGCGCGTCCGCTCGTCCGGCTCGCCTGCCGGCGCCCTGCCGTCGTCCGCGATCTCGAACAGGACCGCGGTGATGTTGTCCTCGCCGCCCGCGCGGTTCGCTCCCTGGACCAGCGCCTTCGAGGCCGCCTCGAGGTCGTCGCGGTGGGCGAGCAGGATCGACTCGATCGTGTCGTGGTCGAGCATGTCCGAGAGCCCGTCCGAGCAGATCAGGAAGAGGTCGCCGCCCTGCGCCCTGAACGTGAATGTGTCCACGTCGATGTCGGGATCCGTGCCGAGGGCCCGCGTGATCACCGACCGCTGCGGATGGACCTCGGCCTCTGCCGGCGACAGCTCGCCGCGCCGGACGAGCTCGGCCACCAGCGAATGATCGTCGGTCAGCTGCTCCAGCGTCCCGCTGCGCAGCAGGTACGCACGCGAGTCGCCGACGTGCCCGAAGGTCACCGTACCGTCGTCCTCGACGAGCGCGGCGGTGATCGTGGTTCCCATCCCGGATGTCGATGCGTCGGTGGAGGCCCGCTCGTGCACGCGGCGGTTCGCCTCCTGGATCAGCGCCGCAACGCGGCGCTCTCCGCTGCCGTTCGCCTCCATGTCGGTGAGCGCCTCGGCGGCCAGCGCCGACGCGACTTCGCCGGCCTGCGCGCCGCCCATGCCGTCGGCGATCGCAAAGAGCGGCGGGCGGCAGACGTACGCGTCCTCGTTCCCGCGGCGCTTGCGCCCGGGATCCGTGCGTGCGTAGCTGCGACCGACCGTCACGACTCGAACCTCAGGTCGGTCTCGCCGATCCGTACGACGTCACCGGGTGCGAGCCGCCGCTCGCGCGTTACGCGGATCCCGTTCACGAAGGTGCCGTTCGTCGAGCCCACGTCCTCGATCCACACTCCGTCCCGGCGCGGCTCGATACGGGCGTGCCGCGATGACGCATACTCGTCCGACGGTAGCGAGACATCGTTGTTCGCGGCGCGGCCGAGAGTCAAGGGGTGTGTGTCGATTGCGAGGACGTCGCCTTCCGGCAGCGTCGGGCTCGTGAGGACGACCAGGTGGCCGAGCTCCCGATGCTGCGGCGCGGGCATCAAGCCGGCGACCTGGCTCGGGGCCAGGATCATCGACTCCTGGGGGAGCCGGACGTCGCGCGCCGCCGAACGAACGATGCGCCAGATGAAGAGATAGAGGAGAACAAGGAAGGCGAGCTTCAGGACCAGCAGCAGCGTCTCGACCCGCGCCGAGGCGAGCACCGCGGGCGCTGCGGTCATTGCAGCTCCCGCGTGAACGCGATCTCCGTCGAACCGATGGTGAAGCGCGTCCCGTCCTCCAGCTTGAGCCGCCTCACACGCTTTCCGTGCACCTCGACGCCGTTCGTGGAATCGAGGTCGACGAGCCACCACGTGGCGCCCTCCTGTTGCAGTTCCGCATGGCGCCGAGAGACGTTCGGATCCTCGACGCGGACGTCGGCGTCCCGCGACCGGCCGATCACGACGCGGCGCTTCGTGATCTCGTGTCGTTCGCCGCTCCACTCGAGCACCGCGATCTCGCGCTGGACGCCGAGCTCGACCGGCGATGCCGCTTCGGTCGGTTGCGCGGTGGGCTTGTAGACCATCGTCGCGCCGGCGACCGGCTCCGCCGGTGGGGCCGCCTCGTCGTCCGATCGACGCTCGGCGGGCTGGGTCATCCGGGTCGCGATCCCGAAGACGCCGATGTCGAGGTCGGCGTCGGTCTCGAATCCGACCTGCGGCGGCGTCAGGAGGACGTAGTTCTCGCGGCGGGCGTGCTCGGCCAGGTACTCGGCGAGCTCGCCGCGCAGCTGCTCCTCGTAACCGGTGAACTGCTCGCGGTCGTCGGGAGACAGATAGATCGTGTACTCGTTCGGCACGTAGACGCGCGACACCGACACGTTGCGGTGCTCGTCCATCTCCTTGACGAGCTTGCGTGCCAGCTCGACCGGCTGGACGTTCGTTCGGAACGCGCGGCCGAAGACGCCCTCGAAGAGCGACTCGAGCTTCGACTCGATGGTGCGCAGCATGGACATTCCCGGCCGGTGGTACCCCGGCGGTGAAGTGTAAGTCCCCTACCCGCGGGCTCCGGGCTCCACCGCGAGCACTCCCGCGGTCAGCCACGCCGCAACGACGAGGGGCACGACGCCCGCTTGCGGGGCGGCGAGCGCGGTTGCGGCGAGCAGAGCGGCGCCGAACCCGGCCGCAGCCCAGGGTCCGCGGCCGCGCATGCGGGGAAGGAGCGCCGCGGCAACCGCGAACACGACCGCCTCGGCCAGCAGATGCGGGTGATCCTGCAGCTGGCGCCAGAGCGCCCGGGCCACGGCCGTCGGCCGGTTCGAGCCGGCGATCCCCAGGCCGAGCGGCGGCATCGAGCCGTCGAACGGGAGCGGGGCGCGGCGGAGTCCCGCGACGACGGCCGCGAGGAGGACGGCCGCGCCGGCCTGCACGGCCCGCCGCGCGCGTCCGCGGGTGACCTGCACCGCGAGCGGCATCAGCGCGAGAGCCGCCACCGGGGCGAGGAGCGGTCCGACGGCGACGAGCAGGCCCGTTCGGGCATCGCGCCAGCCGAGGGCGAGCCAGGCGAGGGCGACCGCGGCGTAGACCAGCGCCAGCCCGAGGGAGATGTTCGCGAGCGGGAAGAACCCGACCCCGAGCGCGAAGGCGAGGCCGGCCCGCGGCCACGTGAACCCGAGGGCCGCGCCGGCGGCGGCGAGCCCGAGCGGCCATCCGGCGGGGTAGAACGGGAGCTTCGCGGCGGCCCAACCCGAGACGAGACCCGCCAGAGCGCCTGGAAGCAGACGCGAGTACGCGACCGCCTTCAGCGACCGGGGCGGGGCTGCCGGCGTCGCCCCTCCCTTTCTGCGGCGGCGCGGGAGCGAGCGCAGCTCGTCGACCAGCTCGCGTGCGGACGGGCGCCGCTGCGGATTGGCGACGAGGCTGCGGGACACCGCGTCCAGCAGGCGGTCGGGCAGATCGGGCCGCACGGTCCGGAGCGGCGGTACTCCCTCCTGGATGCGATGGGACGTCTCGACCAGGTCGCCGCCCCAGAACGGATGCTGTCCCGCGAGCGCCTCCCACAAGACGACTCCGACGCCCCAGACGTCTGCCGCAGGGGTCGCAGCGCGGCCGTGCAGCCGCTCGGGCGAGATGTACGCGAGGGTGCCCGGGATGTCCCCGTGGGCGGTCAACGTGTCGAACTCGGCCATCTGCGCGAGACCGAAATCGAGCAGCCTGACGTCGACGTCGTCCGCTTCGGCAAGCAGGACGTTCGACGGTTTCACGTCGCGGTGGACGATGCCCTTCGCGTGGGCGTGCGCCAGCGCTTCGCAGATCTGCGCCGCGATCTCGACGGCGGCGCGGTCGTCGATCTCGCCGCCGCGCATCGCCTCGCGCATCGTGCGGCCCGGCACATACTCGTACGCGATGTAGACGTGGGACGGGTCGCGCGCTAGGGAGATGATCCGCTGGCAGCGCTCGTGCCGCAGCGACGCCGCCGCCCGCGCCTCACGCTCCGCCCGTGAACCGGCCTTTCCCTCGCGCGCGACGATCTTCAGCGCGACGTCGAGGCCGCTGCGCTCGTCCCGGGCGAGCCAGACATGGCCCATTCCCCCTGATCCGAGCGGACGGAGCGCCCGGTAGCGCCCCAGGATGAGGTCGTTCGCGGGGACTGCCGAGGACACCGTCCGCTTGTACTGCGCGAGGCGGACAACTCCTTTTCCAGCCGGTAATGGCGGTAGATTCGGCCTGGCATGGACCCGCCGGGCGACGACCTCGAGTTCGATTTCTTCGACGACGAGCCGCGGACGAGAGAGTCGCAGTCGCGGGTTCGGCTGCCGAGGCGAGGCGGCCCGCGCCCCGGATTCCGGCGGCCCGCCGGCCCGCCACGCGGGATGACCCCGTTCGTGCGCCTCCTGGCCGTGATCGCCATCGCGATCGCGGTTCTCGTCTTCTTCGGGCTGCTGCTTCAGTCGTGCGCGAGCACGAGCAAGCACGACGAGTACAGCCACTACATGAACAAGGTCACCACGGTCGCCCGCAGCTCGGCCGCCGACGGCGCCGCGCTCGCCGCCGACCTGACGACGCCCGGCGTCAAGCCGGCAGAGCTGCAGACCAAGTTGTCCGCACTCGCCGAGCAGGAGCGGCAGAACGTCAGCGCCGCGCAGCGCCTGAACCCGCCCGGCCCGCTCCGTCCGCAGAACCAGCAGGCGGTCGAGTCGCTTCAGCTGCGGGTACTCGGCACCCAGGGCCTCGCGGACGCGCTCGGCGCGATCAGCGGCACGAAATCGAGTGGCGAGGCCGCCGTTCTCTCGGCGCAGGCGACCCGTCTGCTTGCGAGCGATGTCGTCTGGGACGACCTCTTCCTGCATCCGTCGAAGACCGTGATGGCCTCGGAGGGCGTCAGCGGCGTCGTGCCGCCCGAGTCGCATTTCGTCTCCAACCCGAACATGGTCACCGAGGCGTCGATGTCACTCCTGCTGCAACGCCTCCGGGGCACGTCGTCGACCGGGAAGGTCACCGGCCTGCACGGAACGAACCTCGTGTCGGTGAAAGCCACGCCGAACGGGCCGGTTCTCTCGGCGCACACCGACCTGAACAAGGTCATCGCGACACCGGGCCTCGGGTTCGACGCGACCGTGCACGACGGCGGCAACTCCCAGGAGGTCGGTATCAAGGTGACCCTGACGATCCAGCGCGCCCAGAGCTCGGGCAAGGCGATCGTGCAGACGAAGACGATCTCGGTGATCGACCCGGGCCAGGACGTCGTCGTGCACTTCTCGGGGTTCAACGTCGGCTCGTTGATCGCCCTCACCGCGAAGCTGAGCGTCGACGTCGCCCCCGTTCCAGGTGAGGCCGACAAGAGCAACAACTCGGCCAGCTACCCGGTGATCTTCTCGCTGAGCTAGACGAGGAGGGGCGCTAAGCTCGGTCGCTGTGACGGCGACCACCGCAGTGATCATCGCCGCCGCCGGTTGTGCCGTCGGTGCGGTCGGGCTGATGCTGGCCTGGCTTGCGTGGGTGAAGGTGCGGCGCGTCCGCGAGGCGCAGAAGCTGCTTCTCGCAGGCGGGAGAAAGGACATCGTCGACTTCGCCGTCTCCCTGCAAGGCAGGATCGACGACTTGCACGGCGCGGTCGACGAGGTGGCGGCGGGGCTCGCCCGCGTCGACCGTCGCGTCGACGAGACCCTGACGAACATGGCGATCGTTCGTTACGACGCGTACGAGGACACCGGGGGCCACCAGTCCGCGTCGGTCGCGATGCTCGACTCGGGCCGCAGCGGCGTCGTCATGACCGCCATCCAGGGACGCGACTACGCCCGGATCTACATGAAGGAGCTCGAGCAGGGCCGGGCCTCCGTCGCGCTCTCGCCCGAGGAGCAGGAGGCGGTCGAGCGCGCCATGGGCCGCTGAGGCTCCGTTCTCCGCCTCTTTGGGTACATTCCGGGAAGGTGCAGCAAGTTCTCGTTCTGAACGCGAGCTACGAGCCCCTGAACGTGTGCTCGCTGCGCCGCGCGCACGTACTGGTCTACAAGGGCAAGGCCGAGGTTGTCGAAGAGCTCGACCGACCACTTCGCTCGGCGACGACGACCTATCGCTGGCCGCACGTGATCCGGCTGGTGCACTACGTGCGGGTCCCGCGGCTGGTGCAGCGCAAGATCTCGCGCCGCGCGCTGTTCGCGCGTGACGGTTGGCGGTGCGTGTACTGCGGCACGACGAACGGCCGGCTCACGCTCGACCACGTCATTCCGAGGTCGCGCGGCGGCGAGTCCAGCTGGGACAACGTCGTCACTTCCTGCGCCCCGTGCAACCTGCGGAAGGGCAACCGCTTGCCCCACGAAGTGCACATGGAGCTGCTGAACGTCCCGCGGCCCCCGGCCGCGGTTCTGTTCATCAGGCTTGCGACGCCGAAGATCCCGACGCGCTGGGAGCAGTACCTGGCGCCGTACGCGACCGCGACCGTCGCGGCGTAGCCGGAGGAAGCAACAGACCGTTACGCACCCTGCTCGACGGGCAGCTCGGGGTGCTGCTCCCACTCCGACCAGGACCCCGGATACAGGCGGCCGGCTCGTCCCGCGAGCTGGAGTCGGTGCAGCACGACGCAGGCACTGACGCCCGAGCCGCAGTACGCGACGACGTCTCCGTGCGGCAGGTCGGGCAGCGGCTCGTTCCACGGCGCATTGAAGGCGCCGGGGATGCGGCCGGGAACGCGGTCGATCGGATTCGGCTCCCCGCGCCACCGTGACGGGATGCGCGCGTCGACCATCACCAGCTCGTCGAGTCGGCTCGCGACCTCGCCGAGGAGCGCGACGTCGTCGGTGCGTTCCCGGGGGACGAAAGAAACTGTTTCACCGCTCTTCGGTGAAACAGTTTCCAGCGGCCCGCGCCACGCCTCGAGGTCGATCACGGCACACGCGTCGTGGCCGCAGTGGCGCAGCAGCCACCAGAGGCGCTCGGCTCCGCCGAGCGAGCCGTACGCGACGACGACGACGCCGTCCTCGATGCCCGCGCGCGACGCGGCGGCCGTGAACTGCTCGGTCGACGGGAGTGGATGCCGTCCACCGGCTCCCGGCTCTCCCGACAGGTCGCGCTCCACGTCGAAGAACGCCGCCCCGGGGATGTGCCCCGACTCGTAGGCCCTGCGGCCGTAGCTCGCGTCGTCCAGCGACCAGCGGCAGTCCGCGAACAGGTAACGCACGTGTGACATCGAACCAGGTCGGCGGCGTATGACGGGCATGAGACGACTTCTCCTGATCGCGGCGGTCGCGGCGGCGGCCGTCCTCGCGCTCGCTCTCGCGGGCGTGGGTCGCCCGGGCTCTGCCCGCGGTGACGTCACGCCTGTGCCCTCGCAGAAGTCGGTCACGACGGTCGGCCACGGCGTCGTCACCGTGGTCCCCGACCGGGCGACGATCAGCGCCGGGGTGCGGACGACCGCGACGACGGCGGCACAGGCGTTGGCGACGAACGCCGCGGCCGCGACGAAGGTGATCGCAGCGTTGAAGCAGGCGGGCGGCACGAACCTGCAGACGCAGGAGGTGTCGCTCTTTCCGCAGATGTCGAGGGGCCGCGTGACCGGCTACGTCGCTCAGAACACGGTGACGGCGGACTCTTCGATCGCCGACGCCGGCCGCCTCATCGACGCCGCGGTCGCCGCCGGTGCGAACACCGTCGACGGTCCCTCGCTGTCCGTCTCCGACCAGGATGCGCTCTACCGGCAGGCACTCCAGAAGGCGGTCGCCGACGCCCGCGCGAAGGCGCAGGCCCTCGCCCAGGCCGGCAGCTTCGGCCTGGGCGCGGTCGTCTCCGTGACCGAGCAGAGCGCCGAGACGCCCGTGGTCTTCGCCGCGACGCCGGCGGCCGGCAAGGCGCCCTCCACGCCGGTCGAGCCCGGCACACAGGACGTCACCGCCGACGTCCAGGTGACGTTCGCCATCGACTAGGCCGCTGCTTCCTCCAGGAGCTCGACGGGCTCGGTGTGCACCGTGAGGATCGTCTGCAGGATCCTCCCGGCGACCTGATAGGGGTCGGCGAGCGCGTTCGGACGGCGATCCTCGAGGTACCCGCGGTGGCCGCACGCGATGAACGAGTGCGGGATCCTGATCGACGCGCCGCGGTTGGCGACACCGTAGGTGAACTCGTCGATCGCCGCCGTCTCGTGGAGCCCGGTCAGGCGCAGGTGGTTGTCGGCGCCGTACACTGCGATGTGCTCGTCCTTGGCATCGTCGAACGCCGCCATCAGCTCGTCGAAGTACTCCTCGCCGCCGGTCTCGCGCATGTGCAGGGTCGAGAAGTTCGTGTGGAGGCCGGAGCCGTTCCAGTCGTGCTCGAGCCCGAGCGGCTTCGGATGGAAGTTGACG